>Ga0187893_10000137_pt1 | contig 167808 bp, 247 predicted proteins | sample MA1701074metaG_FD_139574 | JGI IMG/M metagenome (GOLD analysis project Ga0187893, IMG submission 139574) | White microbial mat communities from a basaltic lava cave in the Kipuka Kanohina Cave System on the Island of Hawaii, USA - MA170107-4 metaG ...
ACGCGGCGGTCACTATGAGAAACCCCAACAATTTTCGAGGGCCCTGGACAATCGTAACACCAGATGCCGGAGGATTAACATATAAAGCCGTTATTCCATCTGTTGCATCATTCTTTGGTGGGGTATTACCAAAGAAGTGGGGTTTTGTTGTCGAAAATAGAACAGGACTTGCCTTTAACGCAACTGAAGGAAACCACACTAAACAGTATACCGGCATATATCTAACTTCATCATAATCTTTCGAGGTAATGAAAAGTGAGTGCCAAGTACCCTTTTCGTAGATCATATCTAACACAACCACCTCCAGGGGTAGAAATAAACCCTGGCCACCCTCTCTCAAAGGGTCTTGTGTCCTATTGGACATTTGCTACTACTGGAAAAAGAGTATATGATCTTGGTCCTGCTCAGAAACATGGCCCATTTTCTGGTGTTATATCAATAAATCGAACAAATAATCATAGAATTTCCGGAAATTGTGTTGAAACAACTAACAGTAACGGAGAATTCATCAATTTTGGAACAAGCACACTTTATCCTATTGGTGCCGCAGCAAGAACCATTACTTTTTGGGTGCAACCAGATACAGATACAGCAAGAAACTGGGTAGATTATTCATCTAATACTTCAAATATCCTTAATATTGGACAAAGATTTAGAATTTATACCCAAAATGGTGCTATCAGAATGGATTTTGGTCTACATTCTGTAAGAACACCAAACAACGTAATTCTACCTAACGAAACTTGGGCTTTCGTGGCAGTTGTTGTTCCTGTTGGTGCCACAACAACAGGACAAGTCCAAATATATTTACAAGGAGTTTTACAAACTCTTACAGCTACTAGTGGAACAAGTCAAACACTCAATACCACAAATATTAACGTTCAAGTTGGAGAAGGATTTGATGGGACAAATTCTGAAGGAAAACTTACAGAATTAAGAATTTATAATAGAGCATTATCAAATTCAGAAATCATTCAATTGAAGAATATGCCTTGGGCGAACTTCACTGAACCAACTTATTTAACTGATCTTCAACCGGCACCAGCTACACAAATTATTTCTCCAACTAGTATTGCAAGTGCAGAAGCATTTGGTTCTCATCTTGTAAATCAAAATATTTTACCAAATGCTATTCCTTCAGCAGAAGCAATAGGCCTTGCACAATTAAATCAATTTATTATTGCACCAAGTTCTATTCCTTCAGCAGAAGCGTTTGGGACAGATATAATTGTGCATGAAATTGAACCATCTTCTATTCCAAGTGGTGAAAATTTTGGGTTGCCACTTGTTATGACAAATGTTATAACAATTTTTCCTACCGGGCCGCCTTCTGAAGAAGCGTTTGGTACTCCCCTTCTTATACAACATATAAACCCTTCAAGCATCAACTCAGATGAGGCTTTAGGTACTCCAACTTTAGCATTTGGAGTGATAACACTTCTACCAGTCGGTATTACCTCACAAGAGGCGATTGGAAATCATCAAATAAATTTAGAAACAGAAGAAATTGGTATTGCCTCTGGAGAAGCCTTTGGTATACCATTAATTATTCAAACAATTATCGCTCCAACTTCTATCTCAAGTGGCGAAGCCTTCGGCACACCCCTAATAGTTCAACACATTCATGCTATTTCAATAAATTCTCAAGAGGCTTTTGGTACTCCAACAGTTTCTACAGGATTTGTAACTATACTTCCAGATGATATGGGTTCCGAAGAAGATTTTGGAATTCCTTTTGTAAGTTCACCATCTACTATAATTGTTCTAGGAATTCCTTCCGAAGAAGATGTAAATGAACCTATAATTGTTCACAAAATTTTCAACTTCACACTAAACTCTGAAGAAGATTTCGGCCTTGCAAAATTTAATTCAAAAATACATAATCCGACAAGTATACCAACAGAAGAAGTATTTGGCACACCTGAATTACTTGTAGGAAATACAAATGTTCTTCCTAGTTCTATTGCTCCTTCAGAAGCATTTGGTAATACAACATTAGTATTGTATTTACAACCAAGTTCTATAGCTTCCGAAGAATCTGTAGGTACACCAGAACTAGATGTGATACTAGATAACTTTACTATACCATCACTCGAAAATGTTCCACCACCAACTATAGTTACATCTGGTATTAGTGTTAGTGTTACTTCAATTGCTTCAGAGGAAGCATTTGGTACACCTCAATTAATGGTTCATATACACCCTATTGGGATCACTTCTCAATCAGATTTTGGTGTAATTTATATTTTATCAAAGATAGTTCCATTTTCTATTCCTTCTGAAGAAATTTTTGGTGCCACAAAAATAAATAGCCACATTCAACCATCTGGTATAGTTTCTGGTGAGACAATTGGTTCTCATACACTTAGTTATGTTATTAAACCAAGTTCTATAGGATCTAATGAATTTTTTGGTTCTCCAACAATTGTAACTCCAATTGCACCATTGCTTCCTACAAGTATTGGTTCTCAAGAAACTTTTGGTAATACGCAAGTTAATTTAAAACTATTCACAACAGGAATACCATCCGAAGAAGCATTTGGTTCTGATAGTTTAAATGAAAATATTAAACCATCTAGCATACCTTCTACTGAAGCATTTGGAACATTAAAAATAAATCAAAATGTCTATCCTGTTTCTATATCTTCAAATGAAGTCTTTGGGACTCCTAGTGTTATTCCTGAAATAGATGAAACATCTATACCTTCTGCTGAAGCATTTGGTTTAGCGCAACTAAACCTCAAACTGTATCAATCATCTATACCTTCTGCTGAAGCATTTGGTTTAGCAAAATTGAAATTATATGTTGCTCCATCAAGTATAGGTTCTTCTGAAGCCTTTGGCTCACACTCTGTTGGATATAAAATAAAACCAACTGCAATACCATCTGGACAAATATTCGGTGCACCAACTATTATTCCTGGTGCAGTTAGTATAATTGTTCCTTCTATAGGTTCATCTGAAGCCTTTGGTTCACATAAGATTAATCACAAAATTAATCCAAGTAGTATTGCCTCGGCTCAGATGTTTGGTTCATCGAATGTTACACAAGAAGTTGATAGATTTTCTATCCCTTCCGCAGAAGCATTTGGTATACCTAAAGTCAAAAAGTTTGTTCATCAAATATCTATACCTTCGGCAGAAGTTGTTCCTGCTCCTAAAGTTAACCTTAAGATTAAACCTACAGGAATTCCAAGTGAAGAAAGTGTTCCTAATGTTAATATAGAGGTTGGTCCTGTTTTTGTTGTTCCTCCTTCTATTCCTTCTGCGGAAGATGTTTCGACCAGTGATAGAATTAGAATTAGAATACACTTAAATCCTGGACTTGGTATACCAACACAACAAGCATTTGGTATACCTCAATTAAACTTTATTTTGCATCCACAAGGATTCAATCAAACAATTGTTCCTAGTCCTATTATTGTTACAGGTAACACAAATATATCTGTATTTGGATTAATTACAAGAGAACATTTTGGTACACCTAAACTTGTATTTGAAATTGATACAACTGGCATACCTTCTGCTGAAATTTTTGGATCACACTCAATTCTGAAAAAGATAAAAGTTACATCTATTTTATCGAACGAAAGTTTTGGATCTCATAAGGTTGTAAAGATATTGGGTGTAACTGGAATTGCAACTGGGGAATCTTTTGGTTCTGTAAATGTTGTTCCTGAAATTGATCCTATAGGTATTCCTTCTGAAGAAAATGTTCCTACCATCAATCTTATTCAATCTGCCGCCCCTCTTGGGACAGTTTCTATCGGAAGCGGAGAAACATTTGGAAGTTTGAAAGTCAATCTTTCTATTATTGATGCGGGCAATATAGAATCCGGGGAAGATTTCTTAAATGCAGAAATTTTTGAAATGGGAATTGAGTCAGAAGAAGAATTTGGGCTTCCACTTCTATTAAAACAATCAGTCATATTGCCATTAGGAATTCCTTCTCAAGAACAATTCGGTGGAAACACAAGGGTATTCCAACAACTAATTACGCTTGAAGATAATCACGACGGAATCCCAACAAATGAAGGATTAGGTATTCCATGGTTAGTCAACCACAGAGACAGAGCTTTTGTAACATTGTCTGCAAGTAAAAGAAATTATAAATATCTCGTGAGAAAATAATCTTACTTCAGATTTATAGGAGAAAAGACAATGGCAAATGCACTCTATGATAAAGGTCGTGAAGCATTTCTTAATGGCGATATTGACTGGCTGAATGATGACATTAGAGTTATCCTTGTCGATTTGGCCGATTATACACCTAACCTTGCTACTCATGATTTCTTGGACGATGTTCCTGGTGCCGCTCGTGTAGCTGTATCTGGAGCTCTTGCATCTAAGACATCAACAAATGGTGTTGCCGATGCTGCTGACGTTACTTGGTCTCTTGTAACTGGTGATCAATCCGAAGCTATCGTTCTTTACAAGCACACAGGTGTTGAAGCTACTTCAAACCTTATTGCTTATATCGATACTGCTACAGGTCTTCCTGTAACACCAAACGGTGGGGATATCACTGTTCAATGGGATAACGGCGCAAACAAGATTTTCAAATTGTAATCTAAACACGGCGCAGGTTATTAATGGCCATAGATCGCCGTCAACAGTTTACCAAACAGCCCTCCGAAAAACTACCAGTAGACCTGGATTTTGGAAGGGCTATCCCTGTCGGCTCAGACCACATTGTAGATGCTTCCGCAACGGCTGTAAAATGGCCGCGGAAGCAGCCTACTGTTAAAACAGATGCTACCTCTGAAATACTTTTAAGCGATGTTCCAGTGATTGTTGGTGTCAGTCAAACAAAACTTAGATTGATGGTAATTGATGGATTGGATGAATTTGAGTATCAAATCAGCGTCATTTCCATATGGGATAATGGTGCGGAATTGGAAGATGAAATATATGTTAGAGTTAGGGAAGAATAATTTATAAATATCTTCATCATATACAAAAATTTTTGTTGAATGACAATTTAGGAGTATTTTCAAATGGCAGCAAAGAAGTCTTTCAAGGCACTTCGAGAAGATCAAAACAAATTGCTCCCTACACATCCTTCCGATGCTGGGAAACAAGTTCCAGATAAGTGGGCAGATCGTAAAGCAACTTCCGAACAAGATAAGAGCAAGTCTTTGCTCCCTACACATTCATCTGACGCAAGCGCAGAAGTTCCAGATTCACTAGAAGGAAAAGTTGGTAAAAGAGCAGTAAAGCCATCTCAAGATGGTCAAGCTATTGCTTGGGCCGCTGGTAAGCACGGAAATGCAGAAGCAGCACAACTTCCTGAATCTGAAGATAAAGAAGATTGGGATAAGGAAGAAGTCAAGGAAGAGGAAGAAAAGGACGAGGACAAGGAAGTAAAAGAACATGATGAAAAGGGTGAAGAGGAAGAAGAACTGAAGGAAGGGGATGACTGGGAAGAAGACCTTGACAAGATGGACGAAGAAGTTGAAGACGAGTTGAAGAAGGATGAAGTGAAGGAAGAAGATGAGAAGGATGAAGACAAGGAAGAAGTGAAGGAAGACGAAGATAAAGACGCTGATAAGTCTGAGGACGATGAAGACGAAGAACTTAAGGAACATCTTGCCGCTCTTACTGCTGGTGATTTCCTTTCTGAAGATACAAAGGGTCGCGTAAAGACTATTTTTGAAACTGCTGTTCGTTCGTCTGTTCAAAAGAAACTTTCTGGAGAAAGAAAGAAGCTCCAAGAAGCGTTTTCTAAAGTGTCAAAGCGAAAGATTCGCAAGATGCACGAAAATATGGCAGAACGTATTAATTCCTACCTCGACTACATTGTAGAAGAATGGTTGAAGGAAAACTCTGTAGCTGTAGAAGCTGGTCTTCGCACAGAACTTGCAGAAGAATTCATGTCAAAGTTGAAGAATCTTTTGGAAGATCATTTCGTTGAAGTTCCTGAAAGCAAGAAAGATTTGCTCGGAGAACAAGCAGAAAAAATCGAAGCACTTGAAAAAGAATTGAATGATGAAATCAACAAGAATGTTGATTTGTCAAAGAAGATCAATGAGGGTGAAAAAGAAGCATTAGTCACCTCTCTTTGTGAAGGGCTTACCGCACTTGAAGCAGAAAAATTCAAAAAGCTCATTGTAGCTGTAGATTTTTCTTCAAAAGAACAGTATGGTAAGAAACTTCAAATCATCAAAGAAAGCTATTTTGGAATCAAATCCAAGGCTGGTGATGTAGCTGGAGCCCTTGTTGAGGAAGGTGGAATCGAAGCTCAAAAGAGTGGACAAATTAATGATGAGATGGATCATTATGCTGTTGCGATTTCACAAAGTTTGAAAAAGTAATGTTTTATAAATAAAATTTAGAACTGCATAGCTTAATAGATAAGGAGTGCTAAAATGTTCAAGACTGAAGACTTACAAAAGAAATGGGAGAAGGTCCTAAATCATCCTGAACTTTCTCCTATCAGAGACGCCTATCGTAAGGCTGTCGTAACTATCCTTCTCGAAAATCAAAAGAAGGAAAACGACAATTCTGGCACAGGCGGATACGCAACTTTGAACGAAGCTGTTCCAGCTAACGTTGCAAACGGATTCCCAAATAACGCAAACTTGAAAGGATACGATCCAGTTTTGATCGCTCTCGTTCGTAGAGCGATGCCACAATTGATCGCTTTCGATGTTTGTGGTGTTCAACCAATGGACGGTCCTACTGGATTAATCTTCGCTCTTAAGAGCCGTTACACTTCACAAAGCGGTGCAGAAGCACTTCATTTTGAAGCAGATACAGCTTTCAGCGGAACAGGAACCCATACAGATCCTCTCGATCCAACTGGCGCTCTTACTTCTGGTTCTGGTCTTGCTACATTCGACGGCGAAAAACTCGGCACTGGCGCTCCTGAGCCTGAGTTTCCTGAAATGGCACTTAGCATCGACAAAGTAACTGTTGAAGCTAAGACTCGTGCGTTGAAAGCAGAATACACAATGGAAATTGCACAAGACCTTAAAGCAATTCACGGTCTTGATGCTGAAAGCGAACTTGCTAACATCCTTTCTGCTGAAATTCTTGCAGAAATCAACCGTGAAGTTATCCGTGAAATCTACCGTATCGCTGAAGTCGGTGCTCAACACGATGTTGCGACTGCGGGAACTTTCGATCTCGATGTTGATAGCAATGGTCGTTGGCTCGTTGAAAAGTTCAAGGGTCTTATGTACCAACTTGAACGTGATGCTAACCAAATCGCAAAGAGAAGCCGTCGTGGACGTGCTAACTTCTTGCTTTGTTCTTCTGACGTTGCTTCTGCTTTTGCAGTAGCAGGGTTGCTCGACAATGCAACTTCTCTTTCAAATAGCTTGAATGTTGATGAAACAGGAAATACTTTTGCTGGTGTTCTTAACGGACGCTATAAAGTATACATCGATCCTTATGCGTTGAACAACGTAAACTTCGCAGTTCTTGGATATAAGGGTTCAAATGCTTATGATGCTGGTCTTTTCTACTGCCCATACGTTCCTCTCCAAATGGTACGTGCGGTTGGTGAAAACAGTTTCCAACCAAAAATTGGATTCAAGACACGTTACGGACTCCGTTGCAACCCATTCAGCAACCTTGCTGGTAACTCAGACGGATCGCTTGTTTCAAACACAAACGTATACTACCGTAAGATTAAGATTACAAATCTTCTCTAATCTGAATTAGAAAGATTAAAGAAAAAGAGGCGCCGTTGTAAGCGCCTCTTTTTTGGCCCTGATTCTGAGTTGTGGATAGATTTATTTTCTATCCAACTGATATTTCTTTTAATCCAAGTCTGGAATCATTCAAGTTGACTCTTTTGCTGTTATGTGTAAAAATAAATAGTAATGAGAACTTTATTCCATTCACTAGTAGGTAAACAATGCCATTTCAGACAGAAAATAAGAATTTTCAGTCTCAATTAAACTTTGAGTTTACCATTCATCGTATCCCAGATGTTGCCTTTAACTTGCAAAGAATTGTTTTGCCGGGTGTTGAAATTACACCGATAAAGGTTCCATCTGTAGTAAACAAATTTCATGTCCCAGGAGATGAAGTAGTTTATGGACAACTTGAGGTTGAATTTAAGGTTCAAGAAGGTATGAGAGATTGGTACGAAATCTTTCAATGGGTCACAAGTTTAGCTTTTCCTGAAACACATGATCAATATGCTAACATTCGCCGAGGCCGTTTGAAAAATCTTGATGGGAAGAATGTTCCTCTACAAGATCCAAACCCAGATGGCGGGAGAAAATTGCAAAATCTTTTCTCAGATATTACTTTACACATTTTGACAAGCAAAGAAAACCCTTATCTTGAATTTACATTCAAAGATGCCTTTCCAGTTTCATTGGGGCCACTGACTTTTAATACTACTGACGCCGATGTTAATTATCTTAGTTCCTCGATACGATTTCAATATGACACCTACAATGTTAGAAAACCATAGAGTGCTATATGAAAAATAAAGTTACTAGACGACCACGAAAGATTAAGATTAAAGACGCCGAATACAAAGTAAAGGCGAAAAAGAATTTTTATGGCTTCAAGAAGCATAAAAAAGCTCTTAAGAAAGAAAAGTTGCATGGACGAATTGACTTCAATAAAGAATTAGTTGAAGTTGAGGAAGTTCAACCAACTGACGAGATGATCGATACTGTCATTCACGAAGTAATGCATGGCATCGTCCGAGAATGGCCTATCGAAGTAGATGGAAGAAAAGAAGAAAGATTCGTTACAGAACTTGCAAACGGACTAACTTCAGTTTTCATCGATAATCCAAAACTTGTTGGTTGGATGCACGAAAGAATCCTTGCTATACTCGCTGCTAGAAACGTCTAAGCATATGGCCAGTCCACCCTGGATCTTGCAACTCAAAAAGGGAGATGAATTGCTTTTGGAGTTTCCCTTTACAGGAAATATGAGATATGCTATCATTGTTGAGATATTAGATTGGGGAATCGTGGTCGACTATGACGACAAAAAGCACGATTATCTTGACTTTCAGAATTATAATCTTCAAGATTCTCAATGGGAGAATTGGAAAGCATATAAAGTTGAAAAAGATGCGAGTAATAATAGCAGGGACTAGAACATTTACTGATTATAAGGCTTTTCAATCAAAGCTGTTCGATCTTTTTTGTGATTATCTTTTGAAAGAACAAGAATTAAAAATTACAGAAGTTATTTCTGGTGGTGCCAGAGGTGTTGACAAGCTAGGCATGAAATATGCCAGTTTGAATAAGATTCCCTGCACATTATTCCCTGCTGAATGGAATAAACATGGTTTAGGTGCTGGTCCTATAAGAAATAAAAGAATGGCTGAATATGGTGATTTACTTATTGCATTTTGGGATGGTAAAAGTTCTGGAACAAAAAATATGATTGAAGAAATGCAAGCATTAAATAAACCCGTTCATATTATAGACATTCCTGTGGCGAAACCAGTCCAAAGACCCTCGTTAGGGAAACACTTGGTTGAAAAAGAATGAATCCTGTTGAATATAAGATTTCTCCTCTTTGCCATCATTGCAAAAAGCATTTTGTTGTTCATTGCAGTTGTGAGTTGGGAAGATGTGCATATCCTAATTGCGGAAATGTGACTGATCTCAGATTTAGTCCTATAAATGGAAACGAACACTGCACAATTCATGCTGTTGAATTTTTAGAAGGCGATAGATCGTATCTGGTGAATCATAATGAAGATTGAGGAGATAGAAGACTTCTGGTCAGAAGATTCCAAAATAGATAGAACAAATCTTGATGGTGAATCACTCAAAATCCCCGAACTACATAATAAGTATTACAAAATTTACATTAGAGAAAAGGTTTTACTTTCTAAGAAACAAACCGAATTAGATGTCTTATTAAAAGACAAATGGGAATTATATACAGGGAAATTAGATAAACAAACACTTCAAGAAAGAGGTTGGGAGCAATTTGATTACGTTGTATTGAAGGGTGATATTGAAAAATATCTTGATGCTGATTCTGAATTGATTGAAAAGAAACTTGAAGTCTCTATTAATAGGGAAAAGGTTCAATATCTCCAGGATATTATTTCTGTTATTAACAACCGTTCTTTTCACATTAAGAACGCAATTGAATATTTAAAATGGACACAAGGCGCATAAACAAAAGAATGGCTGATAGAGTTAAATTGAATAGAAGAAATACAAATCTTTTCTTATCAATTTCCTTGGTTGTGGTATTACTATTGTTAATAGCATTGTTTAGTTTGACATACAAATTCATTTCAACGAGAAAAAATGCTGTAATAAATATCCTCAGAGATTCTTATTCTGAGGTAAGTGATGTATCGAGAACTAATCAAAGTTAAAAAGCATAACGAAGTTTATGCTGTTATTTTAGCTGATTCTGGAATTCTTAAAGAATTATCAGAATATTTCAAATTTAGAGTCCCAGGATATCAATTCATGCCTAGTTATAAGTCTAGGATGTGGGATGGTTACATTCGACTTTTCAATTCTCTGACGTGCCAATTATATCTAGGTCTTGTAAAATATCTAAAAGTTTTTGCTAAAGAAAGAGAATATGATATAGAAATAGACGATGAGATTTATGAATGTGAGCAAGAAGTAACAAAAGAAAAGATAGATTCATTCATAGAAAATTTATCTCTCCCACATAAACTTAGAGATGCACAATATCTTGCACTTCAAGAGGCTATTACAAAGGGTCGAAATCTACTATTAAGTCCTACCGCTTCAGGAAAATCCCTAATCATTTACACTCTGATTAGATGGTTTGAAACAGAAAAAGTTTTGATAATAGTTCCAACAATTGGACTAGTAACACAGATGATTGATGATTTTAAATCATACGGATTTAATACAAAACATTGTCATGGGATTTATGAATCTCAATCTAAAGAAACAGATAAAAGAATAGTTGTATCTACATGGCAATCAATTTACAAGCTACCCAAATCTTGGTTTAAACAATTTGGTGTTGTCATTGGTGATGAAGCACACCTTTACAAAGCTGAATCTATTAAAAAGATAATGCAAAATCTTGAAACCTGTAAATATAGATTTGGCACAACTGGAACACTTGATGGAACACAAACAAATAAACTTGTATTAGAAGGTTTATTTGGTCCTGTCTTTCAAGTTACTACAACAAAAAAATTGATGGATGAGGGTCATCTTGCAAAACTTAAAATAGATTGTTTGTTATTGAAATATGATGTTGAAGAATGTAAGAACTTGAGAGATTCAACATACAGAGATGAAGTTAAATTTATTATAGAAAATAACAAAAGAAATTCTTTCATAACAAACTTAGCAGTTAATTTAGAGAATAACACGATGGTTCTTTTTCAGTATGTTGATAAACATGGAAAAATTCTATATGAATCTATTAAAAAGAAAGCAAAGGGAAGAAAGGTCTTCTATGTTTCTGGTGAAACAGATGCAGAATCAAGAGAACAAGTCAGAAAAATAACAGAAAAAGAAAGAGGTGTTATTATTGTTGCATCTTCTGGTGTATTCAGCACAGGCATCAATATAAGAAACTTAGATAATATCATTTTTGTCTTCCCTAGTAAATCGAGAATCAAGACATTGCAAAGCATCGGCCGCGTTTTACGTGTAGGAGATTATTCAAATAAAGCTACATTATATGATATAGTTGATGACCTCAGTTATAAAGCATACAAGAATTTTGCACTAACACATTTTTTGGAGAGAGCTAAGATATACAACTCCGAAAAATTCGATTACAAGATTCATAAAATCGACTTTGCTTCCAAAAAGAGCTAAATATCTTTGTAGACAAAACAAAGGATATTTGGATGTCAATACTCAAATTGTTCCGATTAACGAATGGAGATGACATCATTGGATTTCTTGAAGACGTTGATAAAGAAATTGTCGCCGAATTAAATGGTGATAGTGATAAAAATGTTAACTACGATCATATTGTTTTTGTAAGAGATCCTCTAAGACTTATATGGAGCTATGATGCTTCAACAAAAGGACATCAATTGTTCTTAACAAGATGGATGCCCTTTAGTGACGATACATTCTTTGCAATTCCAAAAGATAAGGTTGTTACGATAGCTGATCCCATGATGGAGGTTGAAAAGCACTATTATGAAATCAGTGACGAAACATTTCTTCCTGGCCAGATAGAAAAGGAACAAGATCCTCAAAAGAAACAGTATATGGAATTCTTGAAGGGTTGGGACATCGATCCTGATAAAGAAGAACCCCATTAACTTTCAATCCTAAGCTGCCGCGTTGTCATGGCTGAGGTCTTTGAGTCAATTTTATATCTGACCCTATTATTACCTTAATATTGCAATCCAACCCACTATTTTAATTTATTTTACATGGAACAAAAATAATTGTTGTTTTTACTTGAAATGGGTGCTATATATCCGTAGTCCTTCCGGTACTGACCAGTAACTAACCAGTTCTAGTATATACCAAGTCCAAAATACCAGATACCAAACACCCGAACGAAGTGAGGGTGTTTGATGCGAAGCATCCAAAACAACTTCGTTGTTTTGGGCCTAAGTCCTTTTCATGTATAATATAACTTGATCTTCCTTTAAGAAGATGTTAATGTGAAATATGGCAAAGGCAGAAAAAGATAAAATTCACTACGTGGATAATAAGGAGTTCCTCAAAGCGATGAAGGAGCACCGTAAAGCCTTTCTAAAATCCAAAAAAGAAGGGACTCCAAAACCAAGAGTTTCAGAATACATAGGTGAATGTATTTTAAAGATAGCACAGAAACTAGCCAACAAATCAAACTTCATCAATTACACATTTAGAGAAGATATGATCAATGATGGCATAGAAAATTGTCTCATGTATATCAATAACTTCAATCCTAACAAATCAAAACAACCATTCGCATACTTCACTCAAATAGTTTACTATGCCTTCATTAGAAGAATTGCCCGAGAAAAGAAACATCTATACACCAAATTTAAAATGATTGAACAAGCAATGACAAATGATTTCTTTGAAACAAATGAAGATTCACCTGTCAATGCTCCAACAAAATACGGTTCAGAACATTCAAATAATTACATGCATGAATTTATGGACAATTTTGAAAAGCATAAGAACGAAAAGAAAGCAAAAACAACTAAAAAGAAAAAGAAATCCTTAGAAAAATTTCTGGAGTAATTATGTCTGCATTTTCTTATAGATGGCAATACTATGTTAAGCATCCTATCCAAGTATTAAATGATCTTGAACGTTGGATAGCGTTTCGGACATATGATAGATATAACAGGGTTGAAATCCCTACATTAGAACCCAATTATTATGATAAAGATACAATATTGCTACATTCATGCTTTGCACTTCTAACAGAATATGTTGAACTTGAATTAGGTGGAGAACAATATTGGGCCGATAATTTTGATCATGAAAAGTTTGATAGAAGATATGAAAAAGAGTCAGATTTGGAACGGAAGGGTAAGAAATATCAATTAGCTCTTTATAAATTCTGGAATGAATTACATTGGCCAAAATTTATTACACGTTTAGCCCCTTATAGGGGTTCGCGGGAATTGGGATTGAAAAATCTTGATCAAAGAATAGAAGACGCCACTGATCCTAATCTTCATGAAGATGAAAAATATTTTTATCAACATCATTCTGAAATTGCAAGAGAGATGAAGGTTTTATATCTTTGGTGGCATGACATCTTTCTCAAAAGAACAGATCCGAGTGATCGTTGCGGCCTTACAAAATATGTTGACGAACTTTATAAGAAATATGGAAGGACGCATAGATTTGTCCCTACTGGAACAAATGGTAAAGCATTTGAAAGAATTTTTAATGGAACAAAGGAAGAGGAAGAAAAATATAGTGAACTTATCAAAGAGATGTTTGATATAGAACAGGATGATAGTTTAGAAGAAACAAACATGCTAAAAAGATTAATAGACGTTAAAGACAGACTTTGGAGTTAATATGGTATCGAAAGAAAAAATTTTGGACAGTCTATACAGCAATTGTCAAAATCGTTCGTTGTCAACTAAAGAAGTTACAACAAAAATGATGAAAGATTTGGGTATTGTTTTGAACGATCAACAAATCAAAGACCTTCAGGATGCAATTCGTCCATATAAGAATAGTGGAGCTGGTTTAGAAAAAACCATTCATGTTGTTGAATGTATCATCAATTCAAATACATTTGGCCACGGAAATTATTGCTATTCTCAACCCACGAGTTTAGATGCCGCAGATTTAACTTGGAATAAAATAGAATTAAACTCTATGGATAATTCTGATCTGCAATCAATCACCGACAAAATTTTTGATAATTTCTGGAAGACTTTTTTAACTTTACCAAATAATTGAAATATGTTATAATCTTCCAATGAAGATTGGTATAGTTACTGACAATCATGCTGGTTGTCGAAATGACAGCCCTGTTTTTGTCGAATATTGCATTTCATTTTTTGAAAAGCAGTTCATACCCTATTTGTTAGAGAACAAAATAGATTACGTCATTCATCTAGGCGACGTTTTTGATCGTCGCAAATATGTCAATTTCAATACTCTGTTTCAATGGCGCAACAGAGTTTTTGATGTCTTACAAAAACATAATATTAAAATGGATATCCTTTTGGGTAACCATGACATCTATTATAAGAATACAAACGATATTAATAGTGTTTATGAGTTACTGAGAGGATATACTAACATAACAATATATGATAAACCTTTAACAATCGAAGTAGATAATCTTCCAATATTCTTTTTACCGTGGACTCCACAAGGGGGAGAAGAAAATACTTTTAATGCAATAAAAGAAACTAACTCAGATGTTTGTATGGGACATCTTGAGATTAAGGGTTTTGAAATGCACGCCGGACAAGTTAATAGAGAACATGGTTTTGACCATAATCTTTTTGATAAGTTCGATATAGTTCTTAGTGGCCACTTTCATCATAAGTCGAATAAGGGTAATATTTACTATCTAGGTGCACCATATCAAATGACTTGGAATGATTGGGGTGATATAAGAGGATTTCATACATTTGATACACAAACAAGAGAATTGATTTTTATAGAGAATAAAAGACAGATTTTCACAAAACTTTTTTACAATGACGAGAATAAAACCTTTCAGCAAGTCATGAAGGAGAAATCCGCAATCACTCGTAGGAATGGAGAGCTAATAAACAATGATGATTTTTTTGAAGGTTTAAAAGAACTATATGTAAAAATCATTGTAGAAAGAAAAGACAATCCATATTGGTATGATCAGTTCCTAGATAAAGTTTATGCTTCAAGCCCTGCTGACGTTTCTATAGTTGATCAAACTTTACAATCATATTCAGAGGAAGAAATAGATAGCGCAAAAGATACATTAACAATATTAAAAGAGCATGTATCATCCTTAGGTATACCTCAGGAAGATGATTTGAACTTGTTGTTATCGAATCTTTACAACGAGGCTTTGTCATTGGATATTGAATGATAATTTTCAAGAAAATAAGTTGGAAGAACTTTCTTTCAACTGGTAACACTCCAACTGTTATAGAACTTGATAAATGTTCTACTACCATTCTTGTCGGTGAATCTGGATCAGGGAAAAGCACTTTGTTAGATGCAATAACATTTGGGCTTTTTAATAAACCATTCAGAAATATCATCAAAAATAATATGATAAATTCTATCAATCAAAAAGATTGTTTGGTAGAAGTAGAGTTTGATATTGGGTCTAAAGAGTATCTTGTCAGAAGAGGAATCAAACCAAATATTTTTGAAATATATTGTGATGGTGAATTGATTAACCAGGACTCATCTGCAAGGGATTATCAAATATATCTTGAAAAACAGATCCTTAAATTCAACTGTCGGTCATTCACTCAAATTATAGTATTAGGTGCAAGTAACTTCACTCCATTCATGCTATTAAAGCCTGTAGATAGAAGATTGATTATTGAGGAGCTATTGGATATACAAATCTTCTCTGTAATGAACACCCTCCTAAAACAGGCGATGGCAAACAACAAAACTGCAATCCACGAAAACGAGAATTTAATTTCTTTGATGGTCGAAAAAATCAAAGTTCATGAGAAGTATATTGGTGATTTAGAAAAAGATAACCAAGAGCATATTCATGATGCTGAAAATAAAATTGCAGGTAATCATCAACAGATTAGTAGAATTGAATCAGAAATAGAAGAAATTAAACTTAAGATTTCAGAGCAGAAAGAATTGGTTGCCTTTGAAATAGAAGTTAATGCAAAACTGAAACAGCTTCTTGAACTTGAATCCAAATTAGAGAACAAGTCTCGTAAAGAAAAGAAGGAAATTGAATTCTATAAAAAGAACGATGATTGTCCAACTTGTAAACAACATTTAGATGACCTTTTTAAAAATTCAGAGATTGAAAAGAAAACGCAGCTATTGGAAGAAATAGAATCTGGGATGTTAAAGATAACAGAAAATGTTCAACGTTTAGAAGAAAAGAAATTAGTAGCTAATCAAATCAATAAAAAAATTGAATCGTTTGAAGTTGATATAGCAAAGAAAAATTCTTCTATCATGGCAATCAAAACCTTTATTCGTAAACTTGAAAGAGAAGTTGATGACTTAAAGAAACCGAAAAATAAAGTTGCAGAAGAAATGGATGTGTTATCTGGATTTAAATCGGAGATAGATAATCTTGAGAGACAAAAGGAGCAGCTTATTAAGGAAAGAAATTTGCAAGACTTAGCAAATGCTTTATTGAAAGACACTGGAGTTAAAGCAAGAATCATTAAACAATATTTACCACTTATCAACAAGTATACAAATAAATATTTGAATGATATGTCCTTCTTTGTTACATTCAGTATGAATGAAAATTTTGAGGAAGCAATTAAGGCTCGTGGTCGGGATGATTATTCTTACGGAAATTTTAGCGATGGTGAAAAACAAAGATTAGATTTGGCTCTTTTGTTTACTTGGAGAGAAATAGCAAAGGTTAAAAACTCGATTAATACAAACCTACTTATTCTGGACGAAATAGCGGATTCATATTTGGACTTAGAGTCCACAGAGAATATTCTCCAATTGTTGACATCTGATATTTTTCGTGGTATGAATATTATAGTAATCAGTCATAAAAATACTATTGCAGATAAGTTTCAACGTGTGTTAAGATTTAAGAAAGAGAAAAATTTCAGTCGTATATTGGTGTAATATGGGTAAGTGGTTTTACGAAAAGAATAATGAATTGATAGACAATCCAGAAATCAATAAGAAATTTGAGGAGATTCTTTGGATGAGTCAAAATGAATTTATTGAATGGATGAGAACTATGAGAGCCTCAGTAGTCCAATTATGGGATGAAAAGGGTTTACCTCCTCGTGTAGGATTTGATGAAGCAGAAATAGTTGATCAGTTTAAGAAATTAGAGGCCTTCAATACAACACAATTTATTGTTAAGGATGAATTGACACAGACATATGATGTAATCAGAAACAATTCTGTTCTTGGTAATGCAGCGAATCAATGGTTTCCAACCATGATGAAAACGAAGATTGCATATAATAAGAATGAGGGCCTTTCTATCTACGATCATTTTAAGGAAGAGTCTTTATTCGAGAAAACAATCACATACGCAAAAAGACATTTCAAGCGAGACTCTTTTTATCATTATTCAAACCCCGTCAAAAGTTTGCCAAAAAATGCTTCTCAAAATGATTTGAAAAAGAATCTAATAGCATCTACCTCTGCAATAGAATGGATAGCAAAATTTGAAACACAATTCAGAAGCAAAAAATTAAACAATGTAGAATACGATTATTGGCTTGAAACAAAGGAAGAGGAAGAAAGTGTTTATACGGGCTATAATGAGGAACTGAAGAAAGCTAAGTGGCTGAAAATGAATGAGTCGGAATTTAACAGTATCAGCGATATGATACCTGATAAATGCAAAACGAATCTTAATTGGTCGAAAGGAAAGTTTTGCCAAATTAGACTCTATGAATATGGACAACGTGTGTTTCCTTTAGGTCTTAAGGCTTTCAGAATATCGTGGTGCCAATACGCTGTTAACTTTCCTCCTTTGACCGCAAAACATTTATATGAAGAATTCACAAAAGACTTAGTTGGGAAGCAAGATGTAATTACATTGTGGGATCCTTCTTCTGGATGGGGTGGTCGTATATTGGGTGCAATGTCCATCAAAGAGGGACAAAAATATCATTATATTGGTACTGATCCTAATACAGATCACAACACAGAGAAGGGTAGAACAAAGTATCATGAGTTAGCAGATTTCTATAATAAATGTTCCTATCGACAATCGCCGATTATTAATCAGTCAAATAGCTATGAAATTTTTCAATGTGGTTCTGAAGAAATGAGAGAGCAAGAAAGATTTCATGAATATAAAGGGAAGGTTGATTTAGTCTTCACAAGTCCACCATATTTCTGTAAAGAAATTTATTCACAAGACGCCAATCAATCCTGTCATAAATTTAATGGGTATGAAGAATGGAGAGATGGTTTTTTAAGACCTACACTTGAAATAGCAGTTGAGTGGTTAAACAATGATAGATACCTACTCTGGAATATTGCGGACATTAAATTGGGTAAAGATATTCTTCCTCTTGAAGAAGACTCTAAGAAAATCTTAGAATCTTTGGGTATGAAGTTTATTAAGAAGATAAAGATGTGCCTCGCACAAATGCCGGGTGGTAATCGAATCGATCCTGATACAGGGGAACCGATGGCAAAGAATTTTTGTAAGGTCCTTGATAGAGCAAATACAAAATTAATTACCTACGAAGAAGTCACCGCCGGTCAGGGGCCTAAGAAGAAAACAGAGCAATCCAAGGAAATATGGTTTAAATACGAACCAATCTTTGTTTTCCACAAAACTTGAATCCACAAATAATGGATTATTTGACAACTGTTCCCCGATATGATACAATGTTCATATGAAGGCTGACAAACAACGACGCAAGCTGGAAATCGTGGCAAAGCTCATGGCCACAGAAAATATAGTTGTTGAGCATAGAAAAGTATCTACAGCAGCATTTAATATTTCTCAACGGAAACTTATCCTTCCTGTCTGGAAGGAGATGAGTGAAGACCTTTATTCGATGTTAACAGCGCATGAGGTGGCCCATGCACTATACACAGAAAAAGATGTCTTCATGGAGAAGATTGTTAAACCGAAAGATTTAAGGATTAAGTCTGTCTTTAATTTGTTAGAAGATTCTCGTATAGAAAAATTAATACAAAAAAAGTTTCCTGGTCTTAAGCAGTCATTCAAAGTAGCTTACAAGGATATCTTTGAAAGAGATTTGTTAAAGACGCACGGAAAGGATATTAATAAAATCAAGTTTTTAGATAGAATTAATATCTATTACAAACTTGAATCACATGGGCTTGTAAAAGTAAATTTTTCCGAAAAAGAGTTAGAGTGGATAGATTTGATAGATAATTGCAAAACTATTAATCAAGTTATAGATTTATCTCATAAACTTTTAAAATATCTCGATGAGCAACAGGAAGAAGTTCCTGAGGATCAAGATGAAAATAATTCTGAGGAGAAATCGAGCGATGAAGAAGGCGATCCAGAAGAGATCCAAGATTCTTATGACCCAGCTCAATCAGATACCCAAGATGCACTAGATCAAGCGATAAAAAATTTACAAGATAATAATGCAAAAGATCCAGCATACCTAAATTTAGGTAAATTTGATCTTCCTAAAATTGTAACTAATTTTAAGACAGTTCATAAAGAGATAAGAAGTCATTATGCTAGATATGCATCTGAATGGTCCGATGCCAAAAAAGCATTTGATGAATTTAAATTAAAAACGTTTCCTACTGTTAGTTATATGGCGCGTTTGTTTGAAATGAAAAAACGAGCAAAGGAAAGTTCGTTAATTAGGGTATCAAAAACTGGTATCTTAAATATGAACAAAATTTATAGCTACCAATATAACGATGATATATTCGAGAAGATGACAACAGCTTTAACTGGTAAAAGTCATGGACTGATAATGTATATAGATATGTCCGCGAGCATGGAAGGTAACATGCGCGGGACAATAGAACAATTAATTTGTTTGGTTCTTTTTTGCCGAAAAGTCAAAATCCCTTTTGCTGTTTATGGTTTCAATGATATAAAATCAACAGGCAGAGAATATGGTATTTACCCTATAAGCGATTATCATAAATCTAACCTATCTGAAATATTGATTAGGAAGGGATTTGAGTTGAGAGAGTATTTTTCCTCAGAAATGACCCAAAGTGAATTATCTTTGGCATTTACAAATATGATGGCAGTTGCTTCTTTCTATGCAACAGAAAGGGGTATAGAAAGAACATGCCCTCCAACAGAAAGATTGGGTTCAACGCCCTTAAACGAAACTTTATTTTGTGCAACACAGATGGTTTCAGAATTTAAAAATAGGAACAAGATTGATATTGTCAATGTTGTTTTCTTAACAGACGGAGAGGCAACAGGTTCTTTAGTATATCAATCTGACGAAGGATATCCTAGATATGTTCATGAACACGAACTTATATATCTTTATAGCAAAAAGAAAAAGAAAACATATTTACTCAAATCTGTTGAAGGTGGTTTCATGACAAATACTGATACCACAGAATGTTTATTGAAAATTTTAAAAGATGTTTGTGATACAAATGTTATAGGTTTTTATATTTCATCGTCCGGTTTATCTCATTATGTTTCAAATGTAATGGATAAAGGTTCGCAGTCTTCGACAGTAAAAAATGCACAAAAAACTTTTCATGAAAATGGTGTTGTAGAACTTTCAAATGTGGGTTATGATTCCTATTTTATTATCAAGGGTGGAAAAAGTTTGAGGGCAACTGGGCATGAAATGTCTAATGATTATAGATATAAAGAATCCATATCAGATGATTTTCTTAAATACATGCAATCTAAAGTAGGAAGTAAAGGAATACTATCCAAATTCATACAAATAATTGCTTGAAAATTTAAATTGATTGTGATAGAATAATCCTATAACGTAGAGGTAAATGGAAACGCAGTCCTTAATCCCACAACTTAATCCTTTGTATGTAAAGTTTGGTCACTTCGATGATATTAAAACAATCATTGAGTCACGAAAATTTTACCCGATTTTTATCACAGGTTTATCTGGTAATGGTAAAACATTAATGTCCGAGCAAATTTGCGCTTTATTAAAGCGCCGATTGTTCAGAGTCAATATAACTATTGAATCAGATGAAGATGATACCTTGGGTGGTATGAGAATGTCAAATGGCACAACGACATGGCACGATGGACCGGTTGTCCAGGCTATGGAGGGTGGTGATATTCTTTTATTAGATGAAGTTGATTTAGCCTCTACAAAAATTATGTGTTTGCAACCGATCCTCGAAGGATCGGGAATCTACTTGAAAAAGATAAACCGTTATGTAAAACCTAAAGAGGGTTTCAACATAATTGCAACTGCAAATACTAAGGGTCAAGGAACAGAAAGCGATAAGTTTGTTGGAACAAATGTTTTGAATGAGGCCTTCTTAGAAAGATTCGCAGTAACCTTTGAACAACCTTATCCTAAAGCCGCAGTAGAAAGAACGATCTTAAAAAAGGTCTTTCAAAGCAATCTTCAAGACGACGACGAATTTATTGAATTGCTTCTACAATGGGCAGACTCTATAAGAACAACTTTTGATAAAGATGGTATTTCAGAAGTTATTTCAACCCGTAGGCTTGTTCATATAGCTAATGCTTATGCAATGTTCAAGGATAGAAAGAAAGCACTAGAACTTTGCATTAATCGTTTTGACGAAACAATAAAGACTGGATTCTTAAGTCTTTTTGAAAAGTATGAACAGACTAAGGATGTTGCTCAATCAATAGAAAAGAAGGAACCGAAACCCCACCCTAAGGGAATGGATTTAGATTCAATTTTAGCCACAAATATTGATGTGGATAAGTTGATGAGTAAAATCAAGCCTTGACAAGGATAAGAATTTTTGTTACAGTAAATGAGTGATGGTGGGAAAGTCTCATCAATATTAATAAAATGGAGAAACATATGGCAACTACACAATTGGACAAGATTGTAAATTTCTTGGTCACAGGCAATCAGCTTACAAAGACTGAGGCCCGCAAGCGTCTAGGTGTCCGCCGTTTGGCAGCTCGTATTTTTGATCTTCGCAATGAAGGTTATATCATCTATACGAATACCGGTACGGTTCGAGGACGCAAGGTAACGCAGTATCGCTTGGATAATTCGCAACAGTTCTAAAAAAACAGAAGTTTCCTGGGAGGAGGTCACCTCCTTAAACTGCGTTAAGTATTTCCTCCCAGGTTTTATTTTTATATAAGGCATATTATGAAATTAAGTGATAATACTGTTACAATTCTCAAAAATTTTTCGACAATCAACCAATCAATTCAATTTAGAAAGGGTGATGTTTTGACAACTATTGCACCCTCTAATGCAATTCTCGGCGAAGCAAAACTTGCTGAATCACTTCCTAGGGATTTTGCAATTTATGATCTTCCTAAGTTCCTTGCAGCACACGATCTGATTGACAACCCCGATTTCACTTTCAAGGACAACCACGTTGTAATGTCTGCTGGTAAGAGACACGTTAGCGTTGTTTATGCAGATCCTTCGGCTGTTAAATCTTTTAACAAGAAAGTTCAAATGCCTAAGGCAGAACTTGTTGTAGATTTGAATGAAAAGGATTGGTCAAGTTTGAAGAAGGCCGCAAGTGTTCTTGGTGTACCACACCTTACGATTTCTGGAAATGGAAAAAGCATTGTTTTTACTGTTCTTGATAATAAGAATACTGCTTTAGGAAATTTCACTGTCGAATCAGAACAAGAGACAGATAAGACTTTTGAACTTGTTTTACACTTCGATAATTTGAAGATTGTTGATGGTACATACAAGATTTATATCTCAACTGAAATTGTTAATTTGAAGCATGTATCTGGGACTCTCCAATATTGGGTAGCAGCAGAAGCAAATAGCGGCATTTAATGAATAAAGAAGAAAAATACGTCATCCCCGACCTACTTAAAATTTCTGAACATCCTCAGATTAAAGAGGCAGTTCTTAAAAGAGTTAGCGGAAAGATTCGTCTTTTACTTGATCCTCTTTATTACGCTTATGGTGCAGTCTCTACAATTGAAGAACACCTTAAGCATGTTAAATCTCCTAAACGAAAAGCCAAACTTGAATTCAAATTGAACCATTGGAAAAAAGTTATCCAGGTGTTAGAGGAAGACGCAAATGCCAAAAAAGACACAGAAACCAAAGAAGCAAAAGATAGTTAAGTTCACTCCAACTGAAATTAGTTTGGACTTTCTGAAATATAATGTTTATTTGCTTTTTAAGGCAACATGCGCTAATGCTGTTGTAGCTAATTCAAGCACACCGGACTTATCACCATCCGAAATTGCAGCTAAAGCAGATATATTAGCGGCACTTTTAGATACAAACATAAAGTTGTAATATGTCAGAACGTGAGCATTTTCTTTGGGTTGAAAAATATCGTCCACGTGATATTGAGTCCTGTATTCTTCCAGAAATAACAAAACAAATATTTAAGGGTATGGTTAAAGAACAGAGAGTTAACCATCTTCTTTTAACTGGTGGTGCCGGCCAGGGTAAAACAACTGTTGCAAGAGCATTGTGCCATGAGGTTAATGCCGATTATCTTTTTGTAAACGGATCTGACGAAAGAGGGATCGATACTTTAAGAACAAAGATTAAGGGATATGCTTCATCACTTTCAGTTCTTGGTGGACAAAAAGTTATCATCATTGATGAGGCCGATTATTTAACACCAGAAGCACAAGCAGCTTTGCGTGGTGTAATGGAAGAATTTGCTAAGAACTGTTCTTTCATTTTTACCTGTAACTTCAAAAACAAAATTATTGATGCTTTACATTCAAGATGTGGTGTTGTTGAGTTTAGAATTCCTAAAGAAGACAAATCAAAACTTATTGAATCAGCTTATAAGAGAATATCTGAAATTCTTAAGTTAGAGGATGTAAAGTTTGAACCAAAAGTAGTTGGACAATTGATTGTTCAATTTTTTCCTGATTATCGCAGAACGATTAATGAACTGCAAAAGTATGCAAAGATTAATGGTGAAATTAATGAGGGTGTGCTTTCTCAGGCATTTGAAATTGATATTGTTTCGCTTTTCTCATCTCTTAAGGATAAAGACTTTGAAAAGGTTCGTCAATGGGTCATATCAAATTTAGATAATGATCAAGCAAAGATTTATCGCAAAATTTATGATGCACTGAGGGGAAGAATGGTTCCCGAAAGTGTTCCTCAAGCTATTTTACACTTAGCTGATTATCAATATAAAAGCGCGATGAGTGCTGACCCAGAAATTTGCTTGTTGGCGTGTCTCGTGCAACTCATGATCGACTGTCAATGGAAGTAAAAGAACGTAAATCCTATTTGTTCGATTTTTTAAATTCTATCTCATTCAACAAAGACAATCTTTTAGATTCTTTGGAAGAGAAGGAATATAATGCCTATATGATCAATAGGTATCTATCTTTTGAACCCGATACTTTGATGTATGCCCAAGAAATGAATCAAAGATATTATCTGCCGCAGATGATTCAATTCGATTTTTTGAGATTCGGAATCAGAAAGAAAAAGAGATTTTTCAAATATATCAAAAAAGAAAAAGAAGAAAACATCAATATTGTTAAAGAATATTATGGATATTCAAACAAAACAGCAAGAGAAGCACTGGAAATTCTTTCTGAAGATGAACTAGCATATATGCAATCAAGAATGGAAAAAGGGGGCAAGAAGGGTAAGAAAGACGTGGAATAAGATTAAAGCTATCAAGACTTCGAGGAATATAAATATTTCTGAGAACTAAAGTATGAAGGATAATATGGATATACTTGATAGCTTAATTGAAGTTACGCTTAAAAAACCCGACGATTTTCTCAAGATTCGTGAAACATTAACACGTATAGGTGTTGCATCCCGTCACGAAAAAGTCTTGTATCAATCTTGCCATATCTTACATAAAAGACAAAGATATTACCTTGTTCATTTCAAAGAATTGTTTAAGTTAGATGGTAAACCTTCTTCATTAAGTGAAGATGATTTAGCAAGAAGAAATACAATAGCAAACGTATTAGCGGAATGGGGCCTTTTAAATCTTGTTGATGCAAAGAAAAGTGAATCTCCTGTATGCGCTATAGGGCAAATAAAAATTCTTCCTTTCAAAGAAAAGAAAGAATGGAAGTTAGAAGCGAAGTATAATATTGGAGCAAAGAAACAAGTATTCTAAAATTATTATGAAACCTGTGCTTAAAGTTTATCGTGAAACTCACGATGCAATTCTTCCAAAATATTCTACAGAAAGTTCGGCATGTTTTGATATTCATGCCTATCTTCCATTTGCTCCAAAATCTCTATTGTTGCGTCTTGAAAGTAGAGTTTTAGTTCCGACTGGTTTGATATTCGATATACCCTCTGGATATTCATTACGTTTGCATCCCCGTTCTGGCCTTGCATTAAAACAGGGCATAACTCTCGTAAACGCAGAAGGTGTGGTTGATGAAGATTATACACAACCAGTTAGTGTAATTTTGTTAAATACATCTAAAGAAGATGTTGTGATAAATCATGGAGACAGAATATGCCAAGCGGAACTTGTTCTTGATACTCGTTGCACAATAGAAGAAATACAATCACAACCAAAAATCAAAACGAATAGAACAGGCGGGTTTGGCTCAACTGGCAAATAGACCTTGTGGGCTGATAAAAAACAAGATACCGTTACTGTAACGATTAATATAGAAATCGTGGAATATATCGATAATCCTGTTCCATGCTTCCAAGCATCGTGCGAAAAGTTCAATATTACCGCTATTGGAAAAAGTCCTTGCGAAGCCAAGCAAAAGATGATACAATTGATAGAGAGCACTGAATTTTTGCAGAAAAGATAATATGAGACTAGTTTGTTTTTCAGATACGCACACGTATCACAATTCTATAACTGATAAGCTACCTGAAGCTGACGTCCTACTTTTTTCTGGAGATTCTTGTGGCAGAGGCTCACTTTTTGAGGTAGAGGATTTTGGACTTTGGTTGAGCAGTATTTCTTCTCGATACAAAAAAATTCTTGTGATTGCAGGTAATCATGATTGGGCCTTCGAGCGCAATCCTACACAAGCAAAAGAACTTATAGAAATCGAAAGTAACATAACATACCTAAGAGATGAAGCTATAACATTTGAAGGTGTAAATTTTTACGGAAGCCCCTGGCAACCGGAATTTTGTAATTGGGCATTTAATGTCCCGAGAGGCCCCCGACTGGCCGAAATCTGGAGTAAAATTCCAGATAATACCGATGTTCTGATTACTCATGGTCCAGTTTATGGTGTTTGTGATTTTACAGAATACGATAAAATCAATGTTGGTTGTCAAGACCTCCTAGAACGTGTAAATGTGATTAAACCACTTCTACACCTTTTTGGTCATATACATGAAGGTTATGGAATTGTTGAGAAGGATGGTGTAGTTTATGCAAATGCATCTATTTGCACCCTTCGATACAAACCAATAAACGATCCTTTTGTATTCGACCTTGACATCAAGGAAAGAAAACTTACCAAAGTTTCATAGCTTCTAATCATTTGTGCAATAAATAGTTGCATAAATGTATTAGGAGTTAACAAATGAAAACAAGTTCTCAAGGAATCGATTTAATTAAACAATTCGAGGGGTGTGAACTAGATGCTTATTTGGATGCAGTTGGTGTTCCAACAATAGGTTACGGAACAACACTCATTGGAGGAAAGCCAGTCCCAATGGGTCTATCTATTACAGAACAGCAGGCCGAAGAATATCTTGCATTTGATTTAGTGAAATTTGAAAAGGCGATTAACAATCTTGTAAAAGTAAACTTGACACAAGAGATGTTCGATGCTTTAGTTTGTTTCACATATAATCTTGGAGTTGGAGCTTTTGGGGGTTCCACTTTATTGAAACTTTTAAATAATGGGGAATACGAAAAAGTTCCAGCACAATTTCTACGTTGGTCCAAGGCTAAAGGAAAAGTTCTTCCCGGTCTTGTTCGTAGAAGACGTGCCGAGGCAGAATTATTTCGTTCTGGAATAGCAAACTTGTAATTGCTATTTTTGAATAGTTTTGTTATAATGAGTGAAGGAGATTGTTATGGGATTTAATGAAGACAAAGTTTATATCGTTCGTTTAGTTTCTGGTGAAGAACTTCTGGCATTAGTTGAAACAGTTGGTGAAGGAATAGAAAAGGTTCATAATATTGAAGCACCATTTTTTGTATCACTTAACCCAGGACCAAGTGGTGCCCCGCAAGTTCATCTTCAACCATTTCTTTTTATGCTTGATGAAGAAGATGAGACCAAACCTCTTCAACTCCCTGATAAAATTGTTGCTTTTAAATATCGTCCAGCAAAGGACATAAGAAGTAAATATAACGAAATTTATGTTAAAGCAACCACAGGACTTATCCTCCCGTCCACGAATCTAAAAATTTGACAACAGATTTTAATTCTGTTATCATGGTGTTATGAGTCAAGAGTTTTATACTAACTGCGTAACAGTTGGAAATAGAGTTTTATACCGAGGATATAAAAATGGTTCTCGTGTTCATCGTTCTATAGAATACAAACCTTCACTTTTCATATCCTCAAACAAATCTAGTAAATTTAAAACCCTTGAAGGTAAATCTGTTGAGAAAATAGAATTCTCTGGTATAGAGGATGCAAGAGAGTTTCTTAAGAAATACGAGAGTATAGACAATTTCACAGTATATGGTAATACAAATTATCATTATTGTTATTTGTCAGATACATTTACTGGACAAGTAGATTATGATCCTAATCAGGTCAAAGTAATGTTTCTTGATATTGAAACCTCATATGAAGATGGTTTTCCTAATCCTCAATCTGTTCAAGAGCCAGTTATCGCTATTACAATTAAACTTAAAGACAAATTCTATGTCTATGGCACAAAAGAGTTTAAAACAGAAGACAAAAATGTATTTTATTTTAAGTGTGATGACGAAAAAGATTTGCTATCTCGTTTCGTGCAAAAATGGCAAGAACTAGACCCTGATATTATCAGTGGTTGGAATATTGAGGAGTTTGATATACCATATCTGATCAATCGTATCTCTCGTGTCCTTTCTGAAAAGGACTCTAATTCTTTATCTCCCTGGAAAAGACTTAGAACAAGGAAGGTTAAGTTACAGGGAAGAGAATATGATAATTTTGAATTGATAGGAATTTCGACACTTGATTATCTCCAGATGTATCGAAAGTTTGTTGGCACTGCTGAAAACTATAAATTGAACACTATCGCACAAATGGAATTGGGTGAAGGAAAGGTTCAGGGTGATATGAGAGATATGTATCACAATGATCACCAAAAGTTCATAGAATATAACATTCAGGACGTTGCACTTGTTGCAAAGATAGATCAAAAGATGGGACTCATTCAGATGCTTTGTGCAATTGCTTATGATGCCAAAGTGAATATTGTTGACACTTTTGCTCAAGTAAGATTATGGGATACTATTATCTTCAATGATTTTCGTCCCAAACATCTTGTAATGCCACAGAAAGCAAAACACGATAAGGAAACTAGATATGCAGGAGCCTTCGTAAAAGAGCCTAAAGTTGGAATGCATAAATGGGTTGCATCATTTGACTTAGATTCTCTGTATCCTCATTTGCTTGCACAATATAATATATCTCCAGAAATGTTAGTTCCAGGAGCATTTAAAACAACTGATCTTGACAAACTCTTGAAAAAGGAATATGATTTGTCCTATTTGAAAGAAAGGGGTTTAACAATGGCAGCAAACGGACATCATTTTAAAACAGATAAAGAGGGGTTTCTCCCAGCTATCTTAATGAGAATGTATCAAGATAGAAAGGTTTACAAGAATAAGATGTTAGATTCACAGAATGAACTTGAAAGGGTCGAAGCTGAATTTAAAAGACGAGGGCTATAGTGTATGCCAAAATCAAATAAAGCTAAGGAGTTTGTAAAGAAAATGGATAAGCTCCGAAATAAGAAACCCGGTGAAGTTGATTATGTTGAGGTCCTAGAAAACATTCTAATTTCTGAGGAGCCTCTTGATACTCTTGTAAGATTACCTTTTGGACAATTGATTAATGTTGGTCTGGATAAACTTTTACAGAATCTTTCTGTTTTAGCAATCGGAACAGATGACGATGGCCAATTCAAAATCGATAAGTTGGGAGTAGAACTTGCAGGAGTTGTAGATCAAGATATAGTTTTTAGAGTTACAGGAACACTTCAAAAATATAAGGTCGAGCATAAAAAATTGCCTGCGATAAAGAAATCAAAGAAGAAAAAGAAGGCCTCTTGAAAAGAACAGATTATATAAGTTGGGATCAGTATTTCATGTCTGTTGCACTTCTTTCGGCGCAACGTAGTAAGGATCCAAGCACACAAGTTGGTGCATGTATAGTTTCTCCAAGTAAAAGAGTAGTTGGTGTTGGATACAATGGTTTCCCAAATAAATGTCCAGATGATCAATTACCTTGGGGAAAAGATTCTGAGGACGAAAACGAAACCAAATATCCCTATTGCGTTCATGCAGAACTAAATGCAATCTTAAATACAACACAAATGGGCTTGAAGAATTGCACAATTTATGTTACACTCTTCCCTTGTTCTGATTGCACTAAGGCGATCATTCAATCTGGAATTACACACGTTATCTATTTAAATGAAATAATTAAACCAAGATACTTGCACAGTATGGAAGCATCTAAAAGAATGTTAGACCTTGCTAGTATACCTTATTCAAAATTTGAAAAGACTGGTAGATATATCTGCCTTGAATTATGATTGACCTTACAAAATTGTCAGATAAAGAATTAGTTGCATACAAGCAAAAGATTTCATTTGATGCTTCAAAATACAAGAATCTTCAGCTTGCCAAAAAAGTTCAATTAAACGCCGCCTATGGTGCTCTTGGTAATGAATACTTTCGATTCTTTGATGTGCGTCAAGCTGAGGCAGTTACTATTTCAGGACAATTTGCCATTCGTTGGATTGAAAGAGATTTGAATTTATACCTAAACAAGGTTTTGAAGACAGAGAATGTTGATTATGTCATAGCGGCCGATACAGATTCAGTCTATTTAAATTTATCTTTTATAGTAGATGCTGGCTTTGGAGACAAGCCACAAGAGCCACAAAAGGTTGTTGATTTTCTTGATAAGTTTTCTAATCAGGGATTGCAAAAAGAAATTGAGCGTTCTTATAATGCTCTTGCAGATTACGTTAATGCATTTTCACAAAAGATGAGAATGAAAAGAGAATCAATTGCAGATAGAGGTATTTGGACATCTAAGAAGCGTTATATAATGAATGTTTATGATGCTGAAGGTGTTAGATATACAACACCCAAACTTAAGATTATGGGAATCGAAGCAATCAAATCTTCAACTCCACAATATTGTCGAGACAAGATTAAGGAAGCAATTAAACTTATCCTGAACAAATCCGAAACAGATTTACATTCATATATCCAAGATGTAGAAAAGGAATTTAAAAATCTCCCTCCGGAAGAAGTTTCCTTTCCTCGTTCATGTAATGGACTCATGAAATATTTTGATCATCAAAATGTTGCAAAATCTGGAACACCTATTCATGTTAGGGGTTCTTTGATATATAACAAGCTAGTAAAAGAAAAGAAACTCACTAAGAAATATCCATTGATACAAGATGGGAACAAAATCAGATTTTTATATTTGAAGGAACCCAATCCTGTCCAAAGTCATGTTCTTTCTATTGTCGATGGACTTCCTGAGGAGTTTTCACTTGAAAAGTATATCGATTATGATATACAATTCGATAAGGCATTTAAAGAGCCTCTTCGGAGCATATTGGATGCTATAGGGTGGGGAACAGAAAAGAAAAGAGATTTGTCGTCATTTTTCATTGATGGGTAATATGGCTAAAAAAGATAATGCATTTAAAGATATTCTTGGTTTAATTGAAAATGATTATGCGTCTGTTGTTTCAGATGGAACATACTCAGATGTTTCAGGATACATCGATACTGGATCATATACACTTAATGCGCTTCTATCGGGAAGTATTTTTAAGGGTTTGCCAAACAATAAGATTACAGCATTTGCGGGAGAACCTGCAACAGGAAAAACATATTTTGCTTTATCAATTCTTAAACACTTTTTGAATAGTAACCCCAGTGGACTCGGAATTATTTTTGAAAGTGAAGGTGCACTTGATAAGCAGATGCTAGAACAAAGAGGATTAGATTTGAAAAGAATCTTGATTGTTCCTGTAGAAACAGTTCAACAGTTTAAAACACAAGCAATTAGAATTATCGAAAACTACTTGAAGAAGGATGAAACAGAGAAGCGTCCTATTTTTCTAATGTTAGATTCCTTGGGTATGCTTTCAACAACAAAAGAAATGGGTGATAGTGAAAGCGGTAAAGAAGTGAAAGATATGACTAGAACCCAGGAAATTAAGGCAGCATTTCGTGTTGTAACACTAAAGTTAAGTAAAGCAAAACTTCCCCTCCTGGTTACAAACCATGTTTATCAAACAATGGGAATGTTCCCAACAAAAGAGATGGCTGGTGGTGGTGGATTAAAATATGCAGCAAGTAGCATTATTGCTCTTGGTAAAAGTAAAGATAAAGATAGCGAAGGGAATTTAACTGGTGCAATCATTAGATGCAAGAACAGCAAAGGCCGGTTGACTCGTGAGGGTGCAGAAGCAACAACTTTGCTTTCTCAGAAAGCTGGCTTAGATCGCTATTATGGTCTTGTAGATTTGGCAGTTGAACATGGAATTTTTAAGAAGGTATCAACAAAGATAGAACTTCCAGATGGAAAGGCTGTCTTTGAAAAACACATTACAAATAATCCTGAAAAATATTTTACAGATGAAGTTCTATCTTTGTTAGATGTTGCTGCAAATAAAGAATATTTGTATGGTATCTCAGATGCAGAAGATACAGTTGAGGAATTGCTAAATGAGTCCGACTCCTAAGAAGCCCAAGAGGGCATTAGCAAAATATTACGAGTTGGTTGCAGATCCTAATGATGAGGATCAGTGGCTTGTTAGATTAAAGAAAAAGCCATGGGCTGGAGTGACATATAAGTATCTAGGATTTAAATTAAAGGAAGATGCCCCAAACGATCAATTGATTTGCACATTTAATTATGACATCATAACTGTTCCTCCAGAATTAAAAGATGTTATTTTTCCAGATGAAATGGGTAAAGAATTTGTTGACTTAATTGGTGGTATCGCGTTAGAATTGTTAGAAGATACAATAGAAACACGATATGATGTTAACGGATAGATTGGAAAGACTCATTCTCAGTGGTTTACTGAGTAGTGATAGTTATACTCGAAAAGTTCTTCCAATACTACAACCAGATTTTTTTCAAGATAATTCCGAAAAAATTGTTTTCTCGCAGATACAATTATTCATAACAAAATACAATAATCTTCCTACCAAAGAATCACTTCTAATACAGGTTAGTCAAATCAATGGATTGAAACCTGAAGTCTTTAAAGAAGTTTCCGAAATTATTTCTCATCTCTCTTATGAGAAGCCTGTTAATGAAGAATTTTTATTAGAGCAAACAGATAATTTTGCAAAGGGCAGTGCTTTCTTTGGTGCTCTTAAAAAGAGTGTTCTTTTAGCAGAAGAATTTCAACAGACAAAATCTCCTCAGAGTTTAGGTCAAGCAACAAAATATTTTCAAGATGCGTTATCAATATCTCTTGATCCTAAAGTTGGTCATTCATATACAGAAGATTACCACGAAAGATACGAATACATGCACCGAAAGATTGAAAAGGTGCCATTCGATTTAACATACTTGAATAAGATAACAGGTGGTGGGACAGAAAAGGGAACACTTAATATCATCCTAGCAGGAACAGGTGTCGGAAAAACTCTTGCAATGTGCCACCTTGCTGCGGCAGCGTTCATGGATGGTAAGAATGTATTATACATTACTCTTGAAATGTCCGAAGAAAAAATCCTTCAAAGAATAGATGCAAACCTTTTAAATGTTGCTATTGATGAACTTGATAAACTTCCTGAAGATATATGGCAAAAGAAAGTAGAAGGTGTTAAAAATAAGACCTTAGGAAAATTACAAGTAAAAGAATATCCTACAGCACAAGCTGGAGTAAATCATTTTAGACATTTGATAACAGAACTGGCATTAAAGAAAAAATTTGTTCCAGATATTATATTTGTGGATTATCTGAATATAGCTATTAGCTCAAGAATTAAACCTGGGACAAGAACAAATAGTTATGAATATGTTAAAGCTATTGCAGAAGAATTAAGAGGCCTTGCCTGCGAAGCGGGAGTCCCATTGTGGAGCGCAACTCAAACAAATAGAGCAGGATTCAATTCAAGTGATGTTGGATTGGATGATACCTCTGAAAGTTTTGGTGTTCCTATGACTGCGGATTTAATGATTGCATTGACAAGAACAGAGGAACTTGATAAAATAGGACAGATGGCAATAACTCAGTTAAAGAATCGTTATGGAGATTTGGCCTATTATCGTCGTTTTATTATTGGTGTGGATAGGTCCAAGATGCGTCTTTTTGATGTTGAGCAAAAAGCACAAGAAGGACTGATCGACGCGGGCCATGATAAAGAAGACAAGCCAGCATTTGATGTTTCTCGTTTTGGTAAAGGTATGACTGCTGAGAAAAAAGATTTCAGTGCTATCAAATTTTCGGATGATTAAAAACACAATTCTATTAGGCGATTGCCGATTAAGATTAAAAGATATTCCTAATAGCACTATTGATGCTGTTGTAACAGATCCTCCTTATGAACTTGGGTTTATGGCAAAGAGTTGGGATGCTTCTGGTGTTGCCTATAATATTTCTGTTTGGGAAGAAATTTTAAGAGTTTTAAAACCTGGTGGACATTTACTTTCTTTTGGGGGAACAAGAACCTACCATAGAATGGTTTGTGCTGTTGAAGATGCTGGATTCGAGATAAGAGATCAGTTGCAATGGCTTTACGGTCAAGGATTCCCAAAGAACATGGACATTTCAAAAGCAATTGATAGTAAACTTGGAGCAACAATAGAAGATCAAGCAAAAAAGTGGGAAGGCTGGGGGACTGCGTTGAAACCTGCTAATGAACCAATCGTATTAGCAAGAAAGCCGATTTCTGAAAAGACAATAGCTGAAAATGTTTTAAAATATGGAACAGGTGGTATCAATATTAATGATACCCGAATCAACTTACAGTATGATTCTGAAGATGACAGGTGCCGATGGCCAGCTAACATTATATTAGATGAGGAAGCTGGAGCAATCTTGGATTCGCAACAAGAAGGCACTTCCCGATTCTTCTATTGTGCTAAACCTAGTAAGAAAGAAAAAGATGCAGGCCTTGAGAATAGGGTCAAAAAGAACGTAAATGACGGTAGACAGACATCCATTGATAACCCATATCAAAGGGGTGATACAGAAAGATTAAACACTCATCCAACCGTTAAACCGATAATGTTGATGGAATATTTGATAACTCTTATTACTCCATCGAATGGTATCGTATTAGACCCTTTCGCCGGGAGCGGAACCACTCTTATTGCTGCCAAAAATCTAGGGTTTGACTATCTTGGTATAGAGATGGACCCTGAGTTTGTAGATATTGCAAATCTTAGATTGAATAGTGCTAAGAGTTTAAATAAGTTTTTAACAGAATAAATATGATTTAGCTTCACTTAAAGGTTCAAATGGCTTCAAACACCGATCTTGCAGATATTAACGAAATATTGCTCGGATATTATCTGAATGGTCAAGAATGGTATGATAATGATGCAAAGAAGCAATATGAGAAAAAGAAAAAGGTTGCCACTGAGCAAGAGCTATTAGCACAGGATAGACGTGCTTCAGCAATGGCCGATGAAGTTATCAAATGGGCTAAAGCTAATGGCTTTTCTGGAAAAGTTTCAATGGTATGGTGGACAGCCCGTCCGGGTGTTTTAGCAAATGCAGTTGGTAAAGACGTTGACTCACGAAAAAATCCAACAGACATTTTAATCAAATTTTCAGATAAGAAGTTTTTGGGTGTCTCGGCCAAATCAACAAAAGGTAAGGGAGATATTGGATTTAAAAATCCTGGGATGGGAACAATAGAAAAAAGTTTGAAAATAGATTTGAAATCTGTATATCAAAAGTTTGAAGCAGATGCGATTAAGAAATATAAACTTCCTTCTTCTACTTCAGAACGAAAATCAAAAATTAGAAAAGACCCAGCACTTCAATCTAAAACTCAAGCATTGGGATCGAAAGCATTAGAATCTATTAGAGATGCGATGTTTAAGAAATTAAATTCAATGTCTCAAAATGACATTAAGAAATATATTATGACTGACTGGATGGATTCATCTCAGGGTCTTTATCCACCTTATATCAAGGCAACAGGAATGGGAAACAAAGAACCATTTACAGCTAAGATTGACGATCCTCTTAATAACGATAAACTTAAATCTCTCCAAAAATCGCAGATAAAACTAGAAAAGATTGGGAATGAATCGATTGGAGTTTCCGCTGGTGGCAAAAAGATTATGAAAATGAGAGCAAAGTTTGAATCAGAAAAACTTGCAAGTTCAATAAAATTTAGTGGCGATCCCTGGTAATGAGAAACTTTAAACAACATTTAGCTGAAAGCAAGAATATTCACCTTGAACATATAGAAGATGAAATATTCAATAGGGGCGCTATAGGTTTAAGAGAAGCTATCAATTTTCTTTTGAGTTTGCGTAACATGCTTTTGGGTCATAGTAATTCGCGTGTTAATGTCACTGTAAAATGGGATGGTGCTCCAGCTATAGTTGTTGGGACTGATCCTCAATCAAAGAAATTTTTTGTTGCAACAAAAAGTGCTTTCAACAAAAATCCAAAAGTAAATTATTCAACCTCAGACATCTATAAAAATCATTCGGGGCCTTTAGCAGATAAATTGGCAACAGTATTCACATTGTTAAAACCATTAAACATTAAAGAAATTTTACAAGGGGATCTTTTATATCTTGCTGAAGATTTAAAGACTGTAGTTATAGATGGTGAGAAGTGTATTGCCTTCCGACCAAATACAATAACATATGCAGTGCCACTAGAAAGCGATTTGGGTAAAAAAATTGCAAGAACAAAACTGGGCGTAGTGTTTCATACAACATACACTGGAGACTCTATTAAAGATTTGAAAGCATCCTTTGGTGCCAATGTTAACAAGTATAAAAATGCTTCAAATTCATTATGGATCAATGATGCTTATTATAAAGATGAAAGCGGAACAGCTACTTTAACTGCCGATGAGAGCGCACAAGTTACAGCCCTATTATCTCTAGCAGGACATCTATTTCAGGCTATTGATTCTAGCTTTCTAAATAGTTTAGCTAGAGATGAGACATTACGAAATCTCATCAAAACTTTTAACAATTCCAAAGTTAAAGCTGGGCAACCTATTGGGAATGTTAAAAGTCATGTTACTGAATTGTTAGCTTTTATTGATCAAAAGTTTCAATCAGAAATAGATGCACTGAAGACAGAAAAGGGAAAGCAGTCAAGAGAAGATAAACTAAAATCTATCAAATCTTTCATTAGAAAATCTCGGGGAGCTTTCTTGGGTGTGTTTGAAATGTATAATTTGTTAACACAAACAAAAAACATTATCATTCGGAAGTTGCAATCTGTTAAAAGTCTAGGCACATTTATAGAAACCTCAGATGGTTTTAGAGTAACAACTCCCGAAGGGTTTGTTGCTGTTGATAATATTAGTGGCAAGGCAGTCAAATTAGTTGATAGATTAGAATTCAGTTACGCAAACTTTACTGTTGCAAAAGATTGGAGTTAAGATGAAATCAGTTTTTGATATATTTGAGGGGGTAAGAGGTAAGAAGGCGGTGTTCACGTTTGGTAGATTTAATCCTCCGACCAAGGGGCATGAACTTCTTGTGAATAAGGTGTTAAATTACGCTCGTGCTGAAGGTGCAACCCCATTTATTTTTGTATCACATTCACAAGATAGTAAAAAAAATCCTCTTTCGTTTAGCGATAAAGTCAAATATATTGAATTGGGTATAGATGGTGCAAAAGGCCTTGTCCAAAAAGATCCTTCTGTTAGAACACCATTTGATGCAGTAGAAAAGTTGGGTAGGGCTGGATTCACAGATGTTATTATGGTTGTTGGATCTGATAGAGTAGCAGAATTTCAAACAACAATTTCAAAGTATATAGGACATCCAGATCCGAATAAACGATTATCCATTGAAAGATTTTATGTTGTTTCAGCCGGTGAAAGAGATCCAGATTCAGATACGTTATCAGGTTTAAGCGCATCAAAAATGCGAGATGCTGCCTTGAGAAAGGATTTATCTTTATTCATGTTGGGTGCACCTTCAAAGTTATCAGCAAGATTTGGTAAAGAGATGTTTGATAAAGTCAGACAAGAACTTACCGAACAGGTCGCTGATTCAGGAAGTGGACTTAGTTATACTCGCGAAGAAATGCCACAAATACAGGCTGATTATGTAGATGAGTTTATCGATCTGTTAGTTTCTCAGGGAGTAAAAGTTGTTTCACAAGAGTTATCAATTGACTTACTTAAACCAACCCAATCCGAAATCAATACAGATAAGGTAGATCAAAAATTTGATGATTTAGTTGCAGGAAATGTAGCAAGCAATTTTATTCCGTTCATTACATCAAATGACTATAGAATCATCGATAGACATCACCAGCTTTTTGCTTTAAAGAAATGGGCTCCAGGAATGAAAGTTCCTGCCTTTGTTATCGACTTAGATATTCATGATTTGTTGGATAAAGCAAAATGGTTTTCCAAAACTACCTATAAAGATATTGATGGAAACTCTATTAAATAAATAATATATGGTCAAGAGTTTCAAAAATTACATTTCCGAAGAACCAGCTAAGAAGACTGATAAACCACCCACAGAAGTCGATAGGGTTCGTTCAAGACAAAAGCAATTGAAGAAAGATACGAAAGCAAAAGAAACTTCTGAATTGAAAAGAGCGAGAGAAATAGATTTCCAGCGTTCTGAGGCAGAGAAAGAACGTAAGATGAAACAAGGAGAGGCAGAAAAGAGAGCAAAAGAAGCGTCAACATCTGAGAGTTTGGAACTTCAAACCGAAGTTTTAGAGGTTGGCACAGAAACAACGGTTAGAAACTATAGAGAGAAAGTACCAGGGCAGTAATGGAAGTCTGGGATGTATAAATAACCATACCAAATTTTTGATTGCTTCTTAATGGATATTGATTGGAGTGAATTGTGAGCGGCACACAATACATAAGGCCTTTAGTAATACGCCATGTCGAAAATGAACTTCCGACAGGTTTAATTGATGGATTGAATAGTTCCTATTCAACCGAATTTAAATTTCAGGCTGGAACCTTGAAGGTGTATCTAAATGGATTGAGACTAGTGTCCGGAATTGGAAACGATTACACAATTACTGACAATCAGAATTTTGTTATGAATTATACTCCCTTAACTGGGGATATGTTATTGGTTGATTACTTAAGACAATAAATACGGTAAGTAACTTTAAAGGAAAAATAAAATGGCTGTTACAAAAATTCGTGGCAATACACAAATTATTGCCGGAACAATCACAAACACTGAAATCGCTGCTTCTGCGAATATCGCAACCAGCAAATTAGCTGATGGTGCATTGTTTATTAAGTCTGATGGATCTGTTGCATTTGCGGCCGATCAATCAATGGGAAACTTTAAGCTGACTAACTTGGCTGCGCCTGTTTCTGCTAACGATGCTGCAAGACTTGCAGATGTTCAAGCAGCAACAGCAGGTCTTGATGTCAAGGCTTCTGTTCGTGTTGCTTCAACAGCAAACCTCGATCCTTCTACAGATTTGGAAGACGGGGACACTGTTGACGGAGTGCTTCTTGCAACTGGAGATCGTGTTCTTTTGAAAGATCAAACAGATGCAAGTGAAAATGGTATCTATGTTGTTCCTGCTTCAGGTGCAGCATCCCGTGCCGCTGACTTTGTTAACCCATATGTATCACCAAATGCTTTTGTGTTTGTTGAAGAAGGAACTGCAAACGCTGATAGCGGTTGGGTTCTTATCACAGACGGATCAATTGATGTTGGTACAGATGACCTCGACTTTACTGCTTTCTTCGGTTCAGGTGCAAGCGTAACAGCTTCTAACTTGGGCGGAGGAGCACAAGTGTTCAAGCAAAAGGTTGCAAATGATTTGCAATTCCGTTCCTTGTCACAAGGTTCTGGTAAGGTAACTGTTACTCAAAACGCAAACGATATTTCGTTTGATATTGGTGCAGGTACTCTTGTTAACGCAGACATCAATGCTTCTGCCGCGATTGCTCGTAGCAAATTAGCTGCTGGTTCTGCAAACCATGTTGTAATCAATGACGGTTCTGGTAACTTCAGCTCTGAAGCTCAACTAGCAGTAAGCCGTGGTGGTACAAATAGTGGTGCTGCTCTTAACAACAACCGCGTAATGGTTTCATCTGGTGGTGCAATTGTTGAAGCTGCCGCAATTACTGCTGCTCGTGCTTTGATTTCCGATGCAAACGGAATTCCAACTCACTCTGCTGTAACTGCAACAGAACTTGGATACCTTTCTGGTGTAACAAGTGCTATTCAAACACAGTTGGATGCTCGTGTAGAAGAAAGCAAATATATTCGACGTGAAGTACCAAGTGGAGCAATCAACGGTTCTAACGTAACCTTCACACTTGCTAACACACCTCTTGCTGGTAAAGAAGATGTTTTCTTGAACGGTCTTCTGCAAAATGCTGGTGGTGGTAACGACTATACTATTTCTGGAGACACAATTACATATAACAGTGCTCCGCAAACTGGCGACATTTTGCTAGTTTCTTACATTTACTAATTTGTAAATGTGAAATGGGTGAGGGAGAAATCCCTCACCCATCTATTTTTGTTACTATTGGATTATTATGTCAAGAACTGAAGTTACTAGTGGTCAAATTAAAGATGGAGAGGTCAAACGATCCGACCTCAATATTGCTACTTCTGGTTCTGCTGTTATTACTCGTCTTCTTGCCGGCTCAGGCATCTCAATCGATAGTTCAACTGGTGCTGATTCTGGAACAGGTGATGTAACTATTTCTGCTCCTGGTGGAGCAACAGTTGTTAGTCAAACAACAACAAACGCAACTCCAACACTTTTAACTTCTCTTACTCCTGCCGGAAGTTCTGTAACTTGGTTTAAACTTTTTCTTGCTGCTCGATTAGATGATACTGGTACAAATAAAAGTTATTGGGCAGAGGTTGTTGGTGCTGTAAGAAGAAACAATAACGGAACCGCAGTATTAGTTGGCCAAACATTAATTTTTGATGATCATGAAAACGCTTCTGGATATGCTGTTACAGTCTCGGTTTCTGGAAATGATTTACAAATTTTTGTTACTGGAGCAGCCTCAGAAACAGTTCATTGGAATGGAAGTTTGTCTTATCAATCAGCAGTTTAATGATTGACATTATTTTATAAAGTGATACAATATGAATTGGAGTGAATAATTATGTCCGAACAAACAGAACAACAAGCCCCAACTGTAGAAACAACTCCTGTTGAGCAAAAGGAGATCCGTATTAATGTTGATGATATGAGTCAACAAGATAGGTTGGTAGTTCTCCAACATCTTTATGGATTTTTCTCATCTTTTGATAGAGTCCCAGGAGCACTTGCTAAACAATGGGGTTCTTCCCTTGATGCTCTTGCCGCTGTAGCAAATTCTATCAATTCTGAAATTGCTGCTAGTGCAAAGTCAAAGGCCAGTAAGAAGAAGTTGGCCGACAAGAAAAAGAAATAATCCCTTCTATAAATAACTTATATGGCTCTTTATGAGTATCAATGTAAGTTATGTGGAATAATTGAAGTTCATCAAAAGATAGATGAGCCTCATTTAAAATCTTGTCCAAAGTGTCAAGGACATGATTTAATTAAACTCATATCACGATCAAGTTTTGTCTTGAAAGGGCCAGGATTTTACCAAACAGATTACAAGAAAAAAGTAATATGAGTTTGATCGCGGCCAAGTTTTTTCCAGAAAAGGGGTGGGTTCTTGTCAAGAATAGAGACAGGGCATACAAACCCAAGATTAGATTACGGAAATCATTTCGTAAAGGTGTTGAAAGATTATACGCCTGGGACGACTTTACAAAGTATTCTGAAGGTATCAATGAATTTGGTGTTGCTATCATTTCATGCGATATTACAACCAAAGACGATGATCTTGAGGGTGCAAAACAAGCAAGAGAAGATACAGAAGTTCAAAAGGAAATTCGTCGATTCTATTCACCTATTGGTCTAAGAATTAGAAAAGCATTGTTTGAGAAAACAATATATGATGTATGCAATAAACTTGTTGAATTGGAAGTAATAGGAAATACATTAATTGCTGATCGTAGAACTTGTTTCCTTCTTGAGGGTGCATACATCAAATCTGAAGAAGGTGAAGAATACGTTTACAAAATCAAAGAAGTTCCTACAAGCAAAGTTGTTGTAAGAACAAATCATGGAATTTTATTACCTTGGACAGGATATTCTTTAGAAAATCCAGAAGAAAAAGAGGATAGATTAAGTTCTGAGGCACGATTCGCCAAGGCACTTGAACTTGTCAAAGCAGCTAAAGACCCCGATCAATTGCTCGATGCTTGTTCCGACAAGAGCAATGAAGATCCACAAATGAACCCATTACGGATGGATGATAATAAGAACGTAATGCGAACAACAGGCCAAATTATAGTTGTTCCTAAGGATATGACTCTTTATTATCGTCCAATATGGTGTGAGACGCTATTCAACCTCGAAACCCTAAATAAACAAGACGAAAAAACATTCTTTGAAATCATAAGTAGTCGCAAGCTCTTAAAGATGAAGGATGTTATGGAAATGCGAAATTTCAGACAGTTTCTAGGAGCTTAAGATGTCTTTTAAAGATATACCACAAGGGTTGGTTGATGCAGTTAATGAGGTTGTGTTAACAGAAGATGACATGCCCAATGATGGTGTTTATCACAAAGATGGTAATGAAGATGGTCCTAAGAAGCAAGAATTAGATGACGATTGCGGACTCCTTCCAGGAGAACGCGAAACAATGGGAGAGTCCGCTCCACCAGATCCTAAAATCGAACAGTGGATTAAAGACAATAAAGATAATTTTAAAAATGAATATGGTGAAGAAAAGGGAGAAGAAGTTCTTTACGCAAAGGCATGGGATATGTATAACAAAAAAGAATCAGTAAACGAAAACATAGCAATTCCTCCTAGTGAATTAGCAAACCCTGAACCACGTTCAGCTATAGGTCAAAGAACATCTGCACCACCTAAGCATGTTGATGTTGTTCAAGAAGACGATTTTCGTCCTACTTCTGCTGAAGGCCTTCATTCAACTGGATACAGATTGTTGATTCAATATTCTACAAATGAAAGACCAGAATTTTGGCCACCATTAAGTTTACCCGCTGCACCAACTCTTGAGGCTCTTGGAGCTATGTGTCCTGGTGATGTAGAATGTTCCGAAGCGTTAGCTCGTGCAGCTTCCCGCCCATGTAATGATCCTCATTTCAAGGGCAATGATCGTAAATAATGAATGACAAAAACATTTAAGCAATTCATTGTAGAAGAAAAATTACCAACCATCTATTGTGACATGGATGGTGTCCTTGCAGACTTCGAGCGCGGAGCAAATCAAACTCTAATTGGATTTGGATATCCTGATTGGTTTTCTAACCATTGGAAAGAATATCCACAAGAAAAGGCAGATGAGTTACGCTGGGAGATCATAAAAAAGAAAAAATTTTTCTGGCGAGACCTACCTCCAATGGGTGACGCATTAGCCTTGTGGAGATTCATTCAAAAGTATAATCCTCACATTTTAAGTCATGCTATTAAATACATGCCAACTGCCAAGCCCGAAAAAACACAATGGCTTAAAAGGGTAGTAGGACTAAATAATCCAAGCGTTACACATCTTGTTGATAACAGGGGCGACAAACGAAAATATGCCACTTATAATGGCCACCCAAATATTTTGATTGATGATTATGGTAAGAATTGTGCAGAGTGGAAAGACGCAGGCGGGATTGCAATTCATCATACAAGTGCTGTTAAAACAATAAGTGAACTAAAAAGTTTGGGATTTAAATAAGGAGAAACATATGGGACTTTGGGACTTAAATAATCCACCTCGATTCAAAAACCCTAAGGGTAAGGATCTAGTTGCTACAACAAAAGGATGGGAAGATCCAGATACGGGAGAAGTTCTAGTTGCTATTGGACAACTCACATCGAAAGCTGGAGCAGCGGATGTTCTTGCTTGCGAATTCGGAGAATCAGAATATCTTCGCCTTGATCCTATTTCAGTAATTGTTCGATTCAATGAAAGAGTAGATGTTACAGTTGGTGCATCTATTGAAGTTTCTTGGTCTGGTATGGCCGGCAACTTTACTCTTAATGCTGCCGCACAATTAAATACACATGAAGTTGTATTCGATAAGCAATCAGATAATACTACACCTGAAGTAGTTCCTAACGAAGCCGGGGATCTTTCACTTGCAGCGCAATCAATTCTAGGAACAGTTAAAGATGCTGGAACACTTGTTTCGTCAAACTTAGCTGTTAGTGGTGATGCCGCAGCATTAGCCGGCGTTATTGAAGTAGCGTAAGCGACAACTTTATTATGTTACAATTGAGTATGGCAGAAAAGTTCAGAATATCTGAATCAAATTTTACGATCTATGCAATGCGGAACTACGAAAATCCGCATTGTATAGATCAAAAAGAATTTCAAGATGACATTAAGCGCATCAAATATATTAAACGATTATTGAATCGTTTCGCCGCAACAGGCGATTTAAAAGAAAGACTATTACTAAATCACATCATTCTCTTATATAACGTCTTTGGATGCGAAGCAGCTACAAGGATGTTATTTTACAAAATAGATACCAATCTTTGGCCATCTCTAAAAACATTTCTAATATTTCTTGGATATATGCCCGAGAGAGTTTCGGGTGTCTTAGAGGAAGATATTATCTCAACAAATATCCCCATAAATATGAAAGTGGCAGATGCTTTGAGAAATATCAAAAATGTCCAACAAAACTAAAAATATATTCTTAACAGAGTCAGTTATTTTCGACTCGTTTCTGCTTTATCAGTTCCTAAAGAAACTGACCACACCTTTCAAAGATACAGAAGCATTTAAATTAGGGATCATCGATGCCGAAGGAAAGGTTCTTCGTAAAAGAAGTTCTCTAAAAAAGCCCGAAGAAAAATCCGCATATACTATCTTTGATACAGTTATTTTTAATATCAAAAAATTGATTCAAAAACTCCCAGCAGGTAAATCTATGCTTGCATCTTATCTTGCTGCATTACTTCTTTTGAAAGAACAAAAAGAAATTCATTTATACGAAGATGAAGATTTAACATATGAACTATTTCACGATTTTGTAGACGCAATTTCTACTGATAAAAAGAGTGCTCAATCGATTTCAAAATTCTTAAAAGAAGACACATCAATTTTGGAAGACGATGAACAAACACTACAAGAGTTAGCCGCCGAATTATCAATAACGCTTTCAAAAGATGTTGTTGAGGATGTTCCAGCAAATACATCTGGTGGAGGTGGAATAGCAGGTCTACAAGGCGATCCTCCAATTCATTTGAGAAAGAAAAAGAAAAAGAAGGATTTCGAAGACTTTCACTATTAGTTGACAGAATCTAAATACGTGTATATCATATAATATGAGTGATTAATATGAAAAAAGTTTTGTTTGTAATTATCACAATTTTTGTTCTAGCTTGTGGATCTGGTGGTGGTTCAGGTGATGAAGCAGAATCTTTTCCGACAAGACTTCAAAATCCTGTTTTTGAAAATATTAGTCCAATAGGACTCTCATCATTTTCTCTTGGCGTTCCAGATAAATTTCCTTTTGAAGACGCACAACAAACACCAGAGGGTATCGGTTTTAAAACAGTTGCTCGTTCTGTTAGACATATAGCCACAAACGAATTGTTTAACTTTCCTGAGCCTGCAAGTAAACTTCAAGTTGAAGCATATCTTAAATCTTTTGTTGACGCTGGGCATATAGTTACCCATGAAATACACATTTTAAACGGCCCCGGAATGCGTAAAGAAGGGGATGAATATGTTAATGCGTTTTATGGTAAAAATATAGGTGATAAAAAGTTTGTCGCAGATTTGCCACACAATGCAGGTCTCCAAGAATATATCCGAAAAAGATTTGTGGAGGCAGTAGAACATGCTAGAGTTTTGGAGAGTTATGGTATTCAAGTTTTGATTTGTCCAGAGTTAGAAGATAATCACGATGCTGATACGGAATCAAAAAATGCTAAACTAACTTCTTATGGGATATTAATTAAGTTTTTAACAGATGCGGGTTGGTCGCGCCAAAGTATTGTTAGAAATGGTGGTAAAATTCATGCAATCCCAGACATAAGATACGAAAGACACCCAGGCCAACCTAAGGATGCAAACTCTGTTTTAGCAGGTTTGCGCCCAGGTGATGTATTCAATATGGATGGTGTATCATTTCGTTTTGATGACGAGTCAGGAAAGGAATGTATCTATTCAGAAGATCAGGTCAGAAAAATAAGAGACGAGGCAATGAATCGAGGAATTATATTCTACATCTGGCATTCCGATCTACAAGGATTATATTATAATGGGTGTGCATATAAACACGTACCCCATAGAAATAACCGTATCTATACTTTAGTGAAACCAATTCGTTTCATTAGTATATTATTGGGAATACGTCCCGAAGAAGTTGTGATTGAATAAATAATGGTGTAATATGAGCGACCCAAAAACTCTTGATGATCTTGGATTAGAAGTAGGTTCAACTGAAGTAGAAGTTGGACAAACATATCCTCTTTTAGGATTGATAACAAAATTAATTAAAGATGAGCCAGGGAATTTAGTTGTTGAGTTTAATCATAATATTGAATTGACTTTGATTGTTTCTAGTCAAGAATCTATAGATATTGTTAAATCAAGAGCTTTTGAAACAGGAATTTTTATAACAGAAATTTTAGAAGTTTCTCCTGTAATCAAGGGTGTTTGTAGAGCAATTATATTTGGAAGGAAACAAACGGGACAAATGCAGTGAAAGATGCGATTCAAAAAGAAGTTGTTAAGACTGTGATCGCCGATTATTGTAACGCATTAGAAATTGTGTTACAAAATATTGCATTTACTTATGAAAAGAATGAATCCAAATTGCCCAGCCCTCAAAAAGAAGTAATCGTTGCCAGAATCAAAAATTACATAGAAGTTCAAGGAAAAGTTAAAGATATTTCTTTGGACATAGACAAAGTAATGGAACAAGACTCTCGTGGAGAATTATTGCGCCTATGTAATTTGATATTAAAATATCACTCTTTTATCAAAGAAGATTCACAACATCTAATCCAATATATTAAAACTGGAATCAGTTCTGATTCATATCAAAAAGATACTTTACATTAAATTTCCTTTGTGCTACAATTGAGCTGAAATATTATTTCTTATAATGGAGAATTATTATGTGTAGAAATATAGTGTATCTGTGTTGTCTTCTTTGTTGCTGTTGCGTGTTTGCAACTCCAGCATTTGCTTGGCATCCTGCGGTAAAGTCAGTATGTAAGCAACAAGATGGTTCACAGAAAGTTGTTTTCGATTGGTTCGGTGATGGAAATACTTATAAGATTTCAGCCGGAAATACAGGAACAACTGGGAGCCCAAATTGCTTGAAGAATAATTCCTCTGATTGGAATAGTTCTGATTGCAAAAATTACTTTAGTCCAGATCCTAAATCTCGACCAAATCAACCCACGACATTTCCCTCAGGGAATGTTGGTTCCTTCTTCACTACTACCTTCACAGGAAATAGTTTAGCATGGCGTGTTGGCCCTTCAACTGCAACTGTATATAAGACAGAAACTTTGTGTCCAGTACCAGATTGTAAGGGTGTTCTTAATGGCCCAAACAAGTTAGATTTGTGTGGAGTTTGTGATTCAAATTCTTACAATGATAACAGCACTTGTAAAGATTGTGCTGGAACCCCTAATGGTCAAGCTGTAAAAGATGAATGTGGTGTTTGTAACGGCGATGGATCGTCTTGTAAAGATTGCGCTGGAGTTACGAATGGTAAATCTGAAGTAGACCTTTGTGGTATCTGCGGTGGAGATAATTCATCTTGTAAAGATTGTGCTGGAACCCCTAACGGTCAAGCATATCTTGATCAGTGCGGAGTTTGTAACGGTGATGGTTCAACCTGTGCTGGTTGCGATGGTGTTCCTAATTCTGAAAAAGAATACGATCAGTGCGAAGTTTGTGGTGGAGATGGATCGTCTTGCCAAGACTGTGCTGGAATTCCTAATGGTCAATCAGTAATTGATGCCTGCGGTGTTTGCGGTGGAGATTCTTCTACTTGTAAAGATTGCGCCGGAACTCCTAACGGAGAAGCAAGACTTGACGAATGTGGTGTTTGTAACGGCGATGGTTCGTCCTGTAAATGCCCTGTTGTTGCTGTTGATTACGATGTTTTGACTCTTGTTACACAATTGAAAACAATTGCTAATGAAAAGACAATCGAATATTACAGTAAGGGACACAAGTGCCGACATAAGAAACTTGCAAAGAAAATTTCTTCAGCACTAAAGAGCTTGGATAAAGCTAATAAGAGTGTTCTTAAGGCAGTTGCATCTTTGGATAAAGCAGTCTTGAGTGGTAATGCTAAGAAGATTGCGAAGGCCCAAAAGGCGTTAGTAAAAGCACAAGCAAAGGTTGCGAAATATCTTGCAGCTTTAGCAGCTCTGTATGCACAAGACGGGGAAGCTGAAAGTAAGATTGTTATTGTTCAATCTTTGTTGACTGAATACATTGAATTGGCAAACTCTCTACCATTTATTGTAGAAGTATGCCCTGGCGAATGTATCGATGAAAAGAACAAGCCAACTCTGGATCGAATGTCAGAAATTGTAGAATTAGTTTATGACTACGCTTCAGATGCTCAACACTCTTACAGAGGATTTTGTAAAGTGAGTGGTAAGGGCAACAAGGGTACCCGTCCTTTAGCTGATAAGTTGAAGACGGATATTGATTCTTGTCACGGCAAAGATAAAGTTTGTCGATAAGATAAATTCACATGGATGTGTCGAAGGGGAGCTTTATGCTCCCCTTTTTGTTTTATAAATATCTTCATGAGGACAGTTTTCATACTCAACAATTTAAAAGTTAATCCTTTCATTTTGAACGATGCTCCTCTCCCAGGGTTTGATTTATTAGCTTGGGAGCATGAATGTTCTGTTAAAGGAACATTATGGGATATAGGATATGATGCTGGATATACATTCATAGGCAATACAGACGTAAAAGGTCAATTATGGATTGCTGAAACTGTTAGTGCTGTTAAAGAACTGGAAGAATTTGTTGGTGTTAATTCTGGATTAACTGAACCGATGAAAGTCAAAGTTGAAATTACTCCAGAGCCTTTAATAAAGGAAGTTGTGGATGCTGTTGTTTATAAGTTGACAAAAATAAAGAATGAGTATAAAATAGTCCATACTGGTAATTGGATGTTGAAAAGAACCCAAGATAAATTTGTGTTATAATATGTTTGCTCCATTTTTCTCTTATATCGCAACGAATAAGTATATTATTGGTGCTGTATTATTGGTAACAGTTTTTACAAGTGCGTATATATATTATTTAAGAACCTCTTCAAAGATTGAAAAATTGGAGCATGATAATCAAATCTTGCAATTAGAAAATGACTCCCTCAAACAGGCCATTGTCCAAATTCAAAAAGACTACCAAGCAATTATTGAAGCTAAAGAATCTCTTTCTGAAAGAACCGCAGAACTTGAGAAGCAAACGAAAAACATTAAAGACACACTATACAGAGAAAACCAAAAGAAAAAATCATTGGAAGAGCTGGCGATCAAAAAGACATCCTTAATACAGAAGAAAGTTAATGATGCAACAGGAAAAGTATTAGAGTGTTTTGAAACATTAAGTAAAGGTGGAGATTGTTAAAATGAAATATTTGATTTTGTTATGTATGATGTTGTGTTCTTGTTCTGCAACAACTTCCTTAATTAGTAAACCATTAGATAGACCCCCATTGAATCTTGCTGATCCCGAAGCACTTGATTTGCAAGACGTAAAATTTGTTGTCATTCATGAGGATAATGCAACGAAAGTTTTTGCTGACTTGAAAGCAAGGGGAGTTGAGCCTGTTGTGTTTGCTTTATCAGGAGACGATTATAAAGCATTGGCAACCAACATTCAAGATATTAAGACATATATAAAGTTACAGAAACACATCCTCTTACTATATAGGAATTACTATGAGCCAGGAAAAGAAGAAAAGAAAGAAGAAGGAAAAGGAAGCAACGGTAACAGTATCTTCGCACCCCAGCGAACCTGGTTCGAAAGACTTCTCGGATTATAAGTTTGTCCCAGCGACAGAATTTGATTCTACAAAACCTATTGTAGTTAATACTCCATTCTTCCCTAAGGTATTAAAGGCTAAACGCTCGAAAAGAGCACAGCCTGTTACTCCCGGGACAGAGCCGGCGAAAACTATTAGGTTCAATCCTAGATTGATACTTGAAAAACTTTCAGAGCTTGAAGCAAGAATCAAAAAACTTGAAGAAAAATAGTATTCATGTTATACTATTAACATGAGTTTTTATAATGATGTTACTTACATTTGTCTTCTTTCTGGTTCTCTAAGGAACTTTAAAAGAAAGAAGGACGATCTCTTTAATTGCTCCTGCCCTTATTGCGGCGATAGTCAAAAGGATAAACATAAAGCACGAGGCTACTTCTTTAAGCAAGGAGATAGCATGATTTACAAGTGTCATAATTGCGGCCAGTCTGCAAGCACCGCAAATGTATTAAAGTTTCTGAACCCACAACTTTATCAAGAATATATCTTTCATCGTTATAAGGAAAATGCAAACACTCCTGAAAAGGAAACAAATTCTCTAAAAGAAAATGTTACACAAACTATAAAGTTTAAATCAGTAGATTTGCCATCTATCAAAGATTTGCCCGATGAGCACTATGCAAAAAAGTATATTCTTGCTCGAAAAATTCCTTCCAATAAGTTAGATAGACTATTCTTCGCAGATAGGTGGGGACAATGGGTTGAGAAGTATATTGATAAGAAATATTCAAACGAACCTCAAGATCATAGAATTGTAATGCCTTTCTTTGATGAAAAGGGAAATCTTGTTGGTGCTCAAGGAAGATCACTTTCTGCCGACAAAAGGATGCGGTACCTATCTGCTAAAGCAACAGATGTTTTACATATGACATTTGGTTTAGAAAGATGGAACAAATTTGAAAAGACTTATGTAGTTGAAGGTCCTATTGATAGCCTGTTCTTACCAAATGCTTTAGCAGCATCTACCTCAGATTTACATTCTGTGATTGATCGTGTCCCAGAATTGAACAAAGAAAATACAATCTTTGTTTTTGATAATGAACCACATTCAAAGGAAATTGGGGAATTGATGAGGAAAGTTATTGATGATGGATATAAAATTACTTTCTGGCCAAAAACTTTGAAAGAGAAGGATGTCAATGATATGGTTTTATCTGGGTTGACTCTTGAAAAGATTATTGATATAATCGAGTCTGGGACAAAATCTGGTTTAAGAGCAGAGATAGAATTTGCTTCCTGGAAGAAATATTAATATGGAATGGAAATATGGTCAAGATATGGCAGTAATTAATTTAGATGATATTTTATTGATCAATTTCAAAAATGTTTCTTCTATAGAAAAGGCATTTAGTCCAACATCTCCTGATCCTAGATGGTGTATTATTATTCGAGAAGTTGGTGTTGAAGAAAAAAGAACTTTAGAATTTGAATCTGAGGAGTTAGCAACGAACGTTTGGGTTGCCATTAAGTCAGTTTACGGCCTATGAATTTGCTCCAGCTTAATCCTCCAATATGGTTAACGACTCCTTTGGGCCCTGCAATTTGCTATGTTCTTATTGATTATGGTGCCGATTACAATCTAGTCTGGGTTTGTTTTTTGGAAGAAAATGGTGAGTGTTGGTCTTTCGACAATACAGAAGTAACATTGCAGGAAAATAAAACATTAGGAAGGAATTATGCAAAAAGAAATAAAAGTTCTCGATAGGGGTTTTGTTCGTCTTGTAGATAGTATGGGTGATGATTCATCAATCGTCCAAGCGGCCCGTGTTTCCTATGGTAAAGGAACAAAGAAAACATCCGAAGATGAGGCACTAATTCGTTATTTGTTACGAAACAAACACACAACACCATTTGAAATGGTAGAATTCAAGTTTCACATTAAAGCACCGATCTTTGTTTTCAGACAGTGGCACAGACATAGAATGTGGAGTTATAATGAATACTCAGGACGTTATTCAGAAATGAAGGATGAGTTTTATAGTCCAACAGATAGTTTGTTTACAAAACAAAATCCCACCAACAAACAAGGTGGAACTAATGAAGCAATTCCTTGGAATGACTTTAGAAGTGATTATCGCTCATGGGAAGAACAATTTAGAAATCAACAAGCCCGGGCACGTCAAGACTACGAAGTATATCTTGCAACAGGTGTGCGTAAAGAACTTGCACGAATAAATCTTCCCCTTTCTCAATATTCAGAGATGTATGCAAAGGTTGATCTTCATAATCTATTTCATTTTCTGAAATTGCGTATGGATGCTCATGCACAATATGAAATTAGGGTTTATGGTGATGCTATAGCTGAAATAGTGAAAAATGTTGTTCCTATTGCGTATAAGGCATTTGAAGATTATATCCTTGGATCTACCACATTTAATTTCAAGGAACTTAAAAGTATCTATCTCATCTTTGATATATTTCGTTCTTCAAGACCTGTAGATAAAGAGTGGTGGGAACAAGATGACATTCAAAGTCTTGTAGAGAAAGAAGCTAACAGAGTCTTTTCAAACAAAAGAGAAAGAGAAGAATTTCTACAAAAAGTTCTTCCTCTATTCGTTTACGAATTTGGGAACAAAAAGTTTCCTGGTGCGTAAGAAAAATTTCTAAATATCTCACACGTCATTGATCCGAGTTTGTTATTAGGAGGGAATTATGCCGGCCAATCTTCCAAGTGTCTATCAGCAATACATTCATCTTTCAAGATATTCAAGATGGTTACCTGAGGAAAAAAGACGAGAGACTTGGACCGAAACAGTTGGAAGATATTTTGATTTCTTTGAGGAACATCTTAAAGAAACTCTTAACTACAAACTATCAAAAGATTTGCGAAGGGAATTGGAAACAGCAGTTCTTAATCTTGAAATCATGCCATCAATGCGGTGCCTAATGACCGCAGGACCAGCACTTAAAAGAGAAAACTTGGCCGGATTCAATTGTTCTTTTGTAGCAGTTGATTCAGTTCGTGCATTTGATGAAATCCTTTATGTTCTTATGAATGGAACGGGAGTTGGGTTTTCAGTTGAAAGACAATTCATTAACGAATTGCCCGTTATCTCAGAAGAAATGTATGAAACATCCTCAACAATTGTTGTTGATGATTCTAAAATTGGGTGGGCAAAAGCACTTAAAGAACTTGTTAGCATGTTGTATGTCGGACAAATTCCAAAATGGGACCTAAGCAAGGTACGCCCTGCTGGAGCGATTTTAAAAACGTTCGGTGGTAGAGCTAGTGGTCCAGAACCATTGAATCAGTTATTTCATTTTACAGTTGCAAAATTCCGCGAAGCAGCGGGAAGAAAATTAAATTCTTTGGAATGTCATGATATTATTTGTAAGATTGCAGATGTTGTAGTTGTTGGTGGAGTTAGACGTTCAGCATTGATAAGTTTGAGTAATTTGTCAGACGAAAGAATGAGACAAGCAAAATCTGGTCAATGGTGGTTAGAAAATGCCCAGAGAGCACTTGCAAATAATTCAGCTTGTTATACAGAAAAACCTGACATGGGAATATTCATGTCAGAATGGAAAGCACTTTATGATTCTAAATCTGGTGAAAGAGGTGTCTTTAATAGAATTGCAGCTTTAGAACATTCAAAGAAATATGGAAGAAGAAATATAGATCATCATTTCGGAACAAACCCATGTGGAGAAATCATCCTTCGATCATTGGGTTTGTGCAACCTATCAGAAGTTGTTATTAAACCACATGATGAGCCAGATGATCTTAAAAGAAAAATAAGACTGGCAACGATACTTGGGACATTTCAGTCAACATTGGTTAATTACAAGTATGTAAGAAAGGCTTGGTATAACAATGCTATTGAAGAATCTCTTTTGGGAGTATCTCTTACAGGTATAATGGATAACTCTCTTTTGAACCAGGCATCTTGCGGTAAACAACTTCCCTTGGGAATTCTCTTGGAAGATTTGAGAGAGGTTGCGGTTAAAACAAATAAGGAGTGGGCAAAGAAATTAGATATTAATGAAAGTGTAGCAATCACAACTGTTAAACCATCCGGGACTGTATCTCAGCTTGTAGATTGTGCTTCTGGTATTCATGCAAGACATTCTGAATATTACATAAGAACAGTTAGAGCCGATAACAAAGATCCGCTTTGTATAATGATGAAAGAGATGGGTTTTCCTAATGAGCCAGATGTAACAAAACCAGAACATACAACTGTCTTTAGTTTTCCTATAAAGTCTCCTCCCAATTCTACTTTAAGGTGCGACTTAACTGCTGTAGATCAACTTGAATTTTGGAAGGTTTATCGAAATCATTATTGCGAACACAACCCATCAATAACAGTGAGTGTTAAAGAAAATGAATGGTTAGAAGTCGCCGCATGGGCCTATAAACATTTCAATGAAATTGGTGGAGTTTCTTTCTTACCATTCAGTGATTATGTTTATAGACAAGCACCATATCAAGAATGTTCCAAAGAAGAATACGAAAAATTGTTAGAACAAATTCCAAAGGATGTTGACTGGTCACAACTTTCCAACTACGAAAAAGAAGATATGACATCTGGAATGCAGGAACTTTCTTGTGTTGCTGGGACCTGTGAGATTATCTAAGCTATATAGCCATAGTGCAAATGCACCTATACTATGGAGAAAATGATGCGTAAAAAGAAAGTTGATTTGACTTGTGATTCATGTGATCTATCTTTTAGTGTCCAACATTCAACTAAAGAGCCAGTTTTATTTTGCACATTTTGTGGAGAAGAATTAACAATCAATAAGGCACATGAACGGCCTTTGTTAGATTCTTTTGAAGAATTGGATGAATTTGATGAAGAAACTTATATCGATGACGATGAAGATTATTCTGAGGAGGAATAATGGTAATTGTTGGCATCGATTACTCAATGAGTTGTCCTGCTCTAACTATTCATTTGGGTGAGAAATGGAGTTTTGATAATTGCAAATTTTGTTTTCTGACTCATAAGAAAAAATATCTCGATTCGTCTTTACCAAATATTTTAATAGGTCAATACCATTCAAGCCAAAAATTTTATATTGATCGATTTGAAGATTATCTTTCTGAAGAAGATAGATTTTATAGATTAGCAAGACAGACACACGAATTTTTTACAAATTGGGCAAACATTGCCAACTCAGCCGTATTCATAGAAGGCTATTCATTTGGCTCTAAAGGAAAGGTTTTTGAAATTGGTGAGGCCTGCGGAGCATTGAAATCAAGGATATGGGAAGCAGGATACGAATATCAAACTGTTCCACCAACAGTTGTTAAAAAGTTTGCGTCGGGAAAGGGAAACGCAAAGAAAGACATGATGCACGAATCATTTCTGAAAGAAACACAATTTGATATTTCAGAATATTTTGGATGTGGAATTGGAAAGAGTCCCGGTTCAGATATAGTGGATTCGTATTATATAGCAAAGTATGGATTCTATTTGAAAAATGACTTACTTTCTGAAACAGTCAATAAAAGACAGTCTAAGTCAAAGAAAGAACAATAAAACCCCGTATAGCTCGTTTTTGGGGGTCCTATGCGCTTTACAAGTGCTGTTAGGTTTGCTATAATGAATCTAATGCAGCTTATCAATCCATTGACAGATCCACACGATGTCCCGAAAACGTATTAGAAATTCCTATGGTTCGCCAGGGGAACCCAAGTATGATCCAAATAATCAAGATGAGTTTCATTTTTCTCATGTCTTGAATTGGTATTCACAAAATAGATCCTCAAAAGATGCGAAGAAGTATCTTATCGAATACTTAGAAAGTATCGGCACAAGCAACGATCAAATTAAACATATTAAAAAGGTATCCGAGAAATCTCTAGTAAACACTGCTGGGTGGTTGTCTCGAATTCATACCCGCTCTGGTACATTACCAGAAAATGGAATTCAACATCTCAACAAATATGTTTCAGATGCCTTAGCTCAAGATATTGATGTTGATTCAGATGAAGAAAGTTCTGAACCAAAGATTGGTGTTCAAGAAAGAATAAAATTACAAGTTGCCACATATGTTGGTGAAATAGATGAGCACATAGATTTGTTCATAGAGAAAATAACTAAGAGTATCAACCCAGTTGGAATGTTTGATTCTTATTCCTTTTTAAAAGAAAAATATATACTACCAATTCAAACCACTCGAATAATCGAACACTATGAAACAACTATTTTAAAGGAATTGAAGGACGCCCGTTCCGGCAAGTGTCCACAATTAAAAGAGGCCTATTCATATTTGAAAAAGATCCAACTAGAATACTTCATAACATTCATAGAAGGAATTATTGAGGGCGCTCAAAAATGGTATGATGAAGTTAGACACGAAACAAAAGCAACTAGAAAGCCCCGCAAGAGAAAGATTAAAACTCCCGAACAACTTGTTTCTAAAATAAAGATTCAAAACGAATATCCAGAATATGATCTAAAGAGTTTGAATCCAACGAAACTTGTTGGTGCAAATCAACTTTGGGTCTTTAATACAAAGACAAGATTTTTGGGAATATATGTTTGCAACAATCCTCATGGACTTTCAATCAAAGGAACAACCTTGTTAAATTTCGACGAAAAGGAATCTTTTTCAAAAAAGGTTAGGAAACCAAAAGAAGTTCTTCCAAAAATACTTCAGGGTGGAAAAATCGCATGTAAAAAGATGCTATCCCAAATCAAGGCAAAGGAAAAATACTTGAATGGACGTTTAAATTCTGATACAATACTACTAAAGGTGATACAATGAGCAGATTAGTTATTTTCGATTTAGAAACTTCCGAAAGATATGCATTAGGCCAAATTTTGAATTTGGCAGCTATTGCAGTTAATGAAAACTTTGAAGTTGTAGATAAGTTGGCGTTGGACGTAAAGATTTCCAGAACACAACTCCCTAGCCCTGAAGCATTGTTGGTTAACAAAGTAAACCCTATAGAACAACAAAGCAAAGCAAAGCTAAATGAGCGCCAAGCGATCACTAAACTTTTTGAGTTTGTTGACAAGCAAAGAAATGATAATAGGGCAGGAAAGGTTATTGTTGGTGGACAAAATACAGCCAAATTTGACTTAGAGTTTTTGAGAAGTAATTCTTTACGCTCAGGAATCTATCCTTACTTCCCTAAGGATGTTGTTTATACAGATTTGATCTTCCTAAGCAAAAAGTTAGTTGTCAGTGATCCAAGTGTTCGTAAAATCTTAACAAAGGAAAATGGTGACATTTCTGTTAGTTTAGAATGGTTAACTAATGCTTTAGGAATCTCAAAGAGTAAACAAACTCACGATTCTTTAGGTGATGTTCTTTTAACGCTAGATGTTTTCAAACATTACATAAAAGAATATGATTTGAATGTATTCAGTTATAATTCATATGAAGTTGATAGATTTAAACCAAAGTATGGAGATGTATATCGAGTTGTAAATCTGGAAAACTATAAACTAGTCGAAAGACTATATGCACTTCACTGGCATGATTCAAAGTATGCTTTGTGGTTGAATGTTACAGATTTTGATCCTGCAAAGGGGAAAAGAAATTTGTGGTGGAAGACCAAAAAGAATAGTGCTTTCTTTACAGTAGAAAAGGTCACTGATCCTAACACTATCAATTTAGCACAAGATATGCTCGATCATCCAGATATTGTAAATGTGGATGTCAATAGTTATTTTGATGTTCCTGATTGTGATGCTGAATTGCATGTTACAACTGTTAAATATGATAACATGCAAGCGGCATTGGATTATATGAATAATGGTAGTGAGGTTTTGATTCAACATCTATCAAACCGCGACACGGCATCATATAATAATATGTTAGAATATATAAAGCGTTACACAATGCTTTATAAGAAGGGTCAATTCCCCGATAAACTTTTTAAGAAGTATTGCTTGGAAAGATATTCGGGAAAATTTAAGACAGAAAAGAATATTTTTGGTGAGGATCCAGATTACGCTAACAGGCCTAATAAAGAAGTATATCATCCTTCTCTGAAACAAAGATTGCAAACTATTGAAGAAAAATTAGTAGAGAAGAAAGATCCAGTTGATCAAAGTGTTTTACTAGCTCTCAAGGAATATATTTTGACATCTGAAGTTGTAAAAACTTGCCCTGAGTTATTGAATGAGTGATAAGATTGTTGTTAAAAAGCAACCAGCGGAGTCAGTTGATCCTTTTGACTACGTTATAAGTGTATTAGAATACGCCAAATTTGATCTATCATATCAACGACGACTGACAGAACAAAGAGTTGTTGTTCCTTTAACTGAAGCCGAAAAAGAATATTTTGCAGATATTGTTGCTCATTTGGGTAACGCTCAAGAGGTTCTTATTGTTTTGAAAGAAAAGCATAATTCTAAAAAAAGAAAATGGTTTTTTGGTTTATTCTAACTTCGTTTATTGTTGGATTTTTGTTGGGTTACCGCAAATGTCGTAATGATATGGTCAGAGTCAAACTAAAGAGATAGTTATGACTTGGGAAGATGTTCTAAAGGAAGAGGTTGAAAAGCCTTACTTTAAAAAACTTGGAGAAAGAGTCAAGAATGATCGCAAGGTCAACACAGTCTTTCCAGAAACAGCGAACATTTTAAGGGCCTTTGAATTGACTCCATTTGAGAAAATTAAGGTAGTAATACTTGGTCAAGATCCTTATCATGGTGAAGGTCAAGCCCACGGACTGTCATTTTCTGTTACTGAAGGAAATAAATTGCCACCATCTTTGAGAAATATTTTCAAAGAGCTAAAAGACGATTTGGGTATAGAAAATACTATAGGAGATTTGACACCTTGGGCGAAGCAAGGTGTGTTTTTGTTAAATGCTATTTTGACAGTTGCGAAAAATAAACCAGGCTCTCACTCTAATTTGGGGTGGGAAAATTTCACATCATTTGTCATTAAACAAATTTCTGATAAAAGAGATAGAGTAGTTTTTGTTTTGTGGGGAAAATTTGCTAAGTCCAAAAAGGTACACATAGACACCAAGAAACATTTAGTTTTGGAATCTTCTCACCCTTCTCCATTTTCAGCAGCGGAAGGATTCTTCGGAAGCAAACCCTTTTCAAAAATAAACGAAATTTACAACATCGATTGGAAGACAAACTAAATATGACTGAAGCTAAACAAATTAGAAAATGCAGAAGATTAGTTTCTGAATATTTTAATGGGTGTAAGTGGAAATGTGAATTGTGGTTTAAAACACCCAATCCTATGTTAGGTGAAATATCTCCAAATAGTATGATCAAAATGGGAAGAGTCAAAAAATTATTAGAATTTATACAGGATGCTCGACATGGCAATACCCCATAAATGTCCAGTCTGTGAAGGGTCTGGGAAATTATTTCAATCTGACGTAGCAAGTTCTCCATTTACAATACCCACAACAGCACCTCTCCCAACTTATTATAAGTCTTGCAATAGTTGCAATGGAACAGGAATTGTATGGGAGCCAGAACATCTTGTTGTGGGCCCAAGTTACCCATGGCCTCAATTAATACCTGATAGTCCAGATGTAGAACATATACCAAACGCACCACAATTTTTTCCATTTGATCCAGTTGCGCCACTTATTTTTGATGAAAAGGAAATACCAAAAAAAGTTCGGGAAAATAGTAGAAAGCAACTGATTCAAACATTGAAAAAGTGGATTTCAGATTTAAGTAAAGATGAAGATAAAGATGAGGAAGAATTTTGTGACTAAAAATATAGTCGTAATTCAAAAAGAATACACTGACGAATCATTATTAGATGTTGACCAAGACATCATTTTTGCTGTTGATGAGATGGATGCGCCCGATGAGAAAGATGAGAATGGTTTCTATCGCGGGCACTTTGAATTGAGTTTAATATACGTTCCGAAGAAAAAATAATGGCAACATTCTTTACTGCTGATACACATTTTGGTCATGGTAATATTGTAAACTACTGCGATAGACCTTTTCAAAATTTAGAAGAACATAACAGATGTCTAATAGAAAATTGGAACAGTATTGTTGGGCCCAAAGATCATGTTTATCATTTGGGTGATTTTGGCTGGGGCCCTATTGACGAACTAACAAAACTTGCCGGGAAACTTAGAGGAAAAATTCACCTAATAGCAGGGAATCATGATCCTAATGTAAAGAGACCACCTCTTTCCGGAAGATTTAGTTTCATTAAAGACGTTCATTACTATAAAGGTTATAATGGTGACGAAAAGGTAGAAATCTTTTTGTCTCATTATCCTCATCGTTCATGGCTTCATTCTTTTCATGGTTCTTTTCATTTGTTCGGTCATACACATTCTCGATTAGGACCACATGGACTTTCTTTCGATGTTGGTGTGGACAACATCTACAAACTTTTTGGTGCTTATAGACCAATTTCATTAAGAGAAGTTTGCCAAGTTATGGATACCTTGAGAAAGGATTTTGATCCAGAGAAAATAAGATAGCTTTACATATTTTCGATTTTGTTATAGAATAGATAAATGATCGTCGTTGACTTTAACCAAACCCTTATTTCTAGTTTGATGAGCCAAATTGGTTCAAACCCAAACAAAGAACTTTCAGAAAATCTTATCAGACACATGGTATTGTCTGCTATTCTATCATACAAGAAAAAATTCGGGGCCGAATTTGGGCAACTTGTGTTTGCTGCCGATGACAAAAATTATTGGAGAAAGGATATTTTTCCTTACTATAAGGCAGGGCGAAAGAAGATGAGAGAGGAGTCAGGTTTTGACTGGAAACTTATCTTCAATACTCTTAACAAGATTCGTGACGAAATCAAGGAATACTTTCCTTATAAGGTTATCCAGGTAGACAAGGCAGAAGCAGATGATATTATTGCCACACTTTGCAAACATGCTCCAGTTAAACGTGTAGGATTGTTTGAACAAGAAGAACCTATCCTAATTGTATCAGGAGACAAAGACTTTCTCCAATTACACAAGTATAGTAACGTAAAACAATATTCACCTATCCTGAAAAAGTATCTTTATACAGATTCACCAGAAAAATATTTAAAGGAACATATTCTCAAGGGTGACAGAGGAGATGGAATACCAAACTTCTTGTGTGAAGATTCGAGAATAGTTGATGGAATAAAACAGACTGGAATTTCAGAAAAGAAATTATTTGTTTGGGTGCAACAAAATCCAGAAGATTTTTGTAACGAAGCTCAATTAAGGAACTATAATCGTAACAAACAATTAGTTGATCTTACATATATACCAGAGAACATTGAGAAACAAATATTGGAAAAGTTTGCGGAAGAACCAAAGGGTGCAAAAAGCAAACTGTTCAATTATTTTGTGAGCAATGGATTGAAACATTTAATGGAGAATTTGGCGGACTTTTAATATGACAACACAACCCCTTCGATACAATTCAAAACTAACAGTTGCAGAAATTTTCAACCTTGTTAGAGTAGCTGAAACTGATAAAGATAAAATTCAAGTTTTAGAAGTATACAAAAGAAGCGAAGCACTAAAGAGTATAATTCGTTTACAGTTTGATTCTCGTTTTAAGTTTGCATTACCAGAGGGGACTCCGCCTAATGTAAAACCCAATGTCACACCAGCAGGCCTTGGTGAAGAAGGTCTTCATCGTGCTTATAAGAAACTTTATGTTTTTATCGAAGGTGCATCTAATTTGAAACAATCAAAGAGGGAACTTTTGTTTGTTGGATTACTAGAAACACTAGATAAAGATGAGGCAGAATTACTTAAGACTGTCAAGGATAAAAAGTTAAGTGTTGGATTGACGAAAGAAGTTATTGATCATGTTTATCCTGGACTTATTCCTGTGGAACATTTTGGTGGTGAAAAGTCGGAGGCAGAAGCCGAAGTTGTAACACCAAAAGCTCCAAAAGTAAAAAAGCCGCGTTCAAAATCTCTTAAGGCAAAAGATTCTAACGATGAAAAAGGACAGGGGCAAAAAACAGTCGGCGGCGATTCGGGTCTATAATATCGTCCTGACTTACGATACAAAGAGAAAAGATTCAGAACTAGAACAATATAGTATAGAACTTATTTCTTATATCAACAAAGTCCTTAGAGAGCACCTTCCTGCTGATCTTCCCCAATTTAGTATAGAAATTGGGCAAAATGAGAAATTAAAAATAGGGATTCGTCCTCATGACGAGGATGAAGTCGTAGAATAGCAATCCACGATCCTTCAGTTCGCTAAATAAATTAGCAACATAAGGATCATCAAATGCCAAGAAAAAAGCAGTCAACCTTAATAGCCTCGTTGTGGAAATTTTGTTATGTCTGTCTTAATTTGTTCTTTTGGAGTTTGCCCACATTTGTTCTATTATTTCTAATTAACTCGGGCACAATTGAAGTGCCCGGGCCATATCCCGTTGTCAAACATAGTTCTCCTGATAATATTCATGAACTTTTACCAAACACTCATTGGGGTAGTTTGAAACCATGTGGTGTATTATTTGACGAGAAACTAGAATTTGAATTAGCATTACAATGTGTTAATGAAAAGGTATGGCCAGAATCACCTTTGCCTATGGACCAGGAGGAATTTCCTATTCCTAGATGCTACATTGTCAGTGCTGAAAGTCCAGATGTTTTCGGAAATGAAGTTTTTAATTTTGTTCCTGTTGTAACTGTTTTTGGAACTGGTGCTGTTCTAGGATTTTATCAACCAGAATCAAAAACAGTTTTCATAGTCGAAAATGTTGATGCTGCAATGATCTATAGACATGAGTTGCAACACTTATTTTTACACCTTCATGATCCAGAAACAAGAGGGATGGGACATGATCAAGATATATGGTACAAGTGTGAAGCACCAAGATATACACCTTCTGTTAGTGCTGAAGTTATTGGATCATTAATGAACGATATTCGAACCCACGGACAAGATAAATAAACGCATGTCACTTTGGGGATTAAATAAAAAACCAACATTTTTGCCAAATGCTATTGCAACAGCAAGAGGCTGGGTCGATCCTTCAACAGGAGAAATTGTTGTAGCTATTAGTCAATTAGAAGAAAAGAGACACGATTTTCTTGACGATTCAGCAGAAAATTTATTGTTAGAAGATGGTGGATTGTTTTTGCTTGAACCAAATATTGGTGATGAAGGCCCTGACTTTTTAGTTTTAGATTTATAGTAGGAATTTATGGCAGATAAGAAAATTAGCGAATTAACAGCAGCAGGACCATTATCAGGAACAGAAGTGGTTCCTGTAGTTCAATCAGGTGTAACAAAGAAAACAACTGCCGCAGACATCGCAGCACTAGGTGGCGGCGGTGGTGCTGTATCGAGTGTTAATGGTGAAATGGGGGCAGTTGTTCTTGATGCGCTAGAAATAGATGTAGCATCATTAGTTCCTAGTGAATATACGCCCGCTGATTCATCTGTAGAAGGACATTTGTCTGGTATAGATACTGCATTTTCTAATTTAAGTGATGTTGCATTTTCAGGAGATTATAGTGATTTGTTAAATCTTCCAACCTTAGGTACTGCCGCGGATAATGATGAAGGTGATTTTGCAACTTCAGGACAAGGAACGCTTGCTGATAGTGCTGTTCAACCAGAGGATATGATTTATGATAATGTTTATTATGTTGCCAAGCACGGAAGCGATTCAAATCCGGATGGTTCTTTTTCAGCACCATTTTTAACAATTCAGAAGGCAGCAGATTTTATAGGTTCTGCATCAAACTCATCTGAATTCAACGATTCATCATTGAGATTTTTTAGAGTAAATGTTGGGCCTGGAGTATATACTGAAAACGTTACTTTTGGGACTCGTCCACATATCGTTTTAGACTTAGGTGATGCATTGGTTGTGGGTGATATAACAGCTCAATATGATCAAGGGGGAACGTTTGGTGGCACTTTTCAAGCAACCCATCTTTCAATCTTAGGTTCAAATCTTAGAAGCTATACTGCCTCAACTATACCTAGACTTGGTGTTGAAGGTCAAGTTATTTTAGAGAGTATAGGTAGTGGTAGCTCTTTGTTTATGCTATTGAGTCTAATCAATACCGGAGTTAGCTCTAACATTCGTAAAAGACTTGGCTCTGGTGGAGGAACTTTTACTGGACAAGTTTTCATAGATAGCACAAATGTCGGCGGATCAGTTATCAATGAAGTTGGATCAGGAAGCACCACTTTATATGCTGCAAATTCTGATACATCTTCAACACAAGCAATCGGCGGAGTTAGTGGAGCTGTAAATTTAAATTCTATTAGAAATGTTCGTTTTAATGGCGCTGTTGTCGTAAACTCTGCCCACGGAAGATGGTTTAACGTAGAATTTAAATCGGGCCAGGCCCATGATTTCACTGGTTCTTCTGGTGCAATTTCTGTAGATGCTAATTCTTACGCAAGCTATTTCAATAATGTCCCAACAAAGGGATCAGAAACGTTTACTTTTTTGGATGAAGCAAGGGGAATTAAGACCGCAGTTACAGCAACAAATTATTCTGCTGGAAGTGATAACTTGAAAACTCACCTTGAGGGCGTTGATACTGCTTTAGGATTACGTGCAAGACGTGTATCTGTTCCTGCTACAGCATCAAGCACTGGGCAAACTGGAGATTATGCTGTGGATGCGTCATTCGCTTACTTTTGTATTGCCACCGACACATGGGTGAGAGTAGCAGTTGCTACATTTTAATTGACATACCTGTTTGAATATTTTATAATGTTTATATGCAAGATTTTCTTGGAATATTTTTGATGCTCGGATTTTTTATTCTGTGCAATAAATTTATAGCATACATCAATTTTAAAGCTGGTTTTCTACAAGGGATGTATGCCTGTTTGCGTAGGCAGGGTAGAAGCGAAGAATCGGCCAAGTCTTACATACAAGAATATTTGAAGCACTTACAGGAAGAAGCAGAAAAGAAAAAGGGAGCATAAAGCTCCCCTTTTGCTATTTGCGCTTTCTAGCGGCCTTTGCTGCCTTCTTCGGAAGAGGGCAAGCCTTACAACTCTTGGCATCCTTCAAATGAAGTTTTACCAACAATCTGCATAAAAGGCATTTTGCGCGTTTAAGTAGCGATCTCATAAACATCTCCTTTACAAAATTCACAAATTCAATTACAATGAATGTGCCTTAGTATTTATATGTTAAAGAGATCCACAATAAGTGGAAAATATCTGAGTGGATATACTTTACATAAATAATTTTGTGAGTGGAGGATAGTATATGCCTATTTACCAATATGGTTGTAAGAGTTGCAAACACACTTTTACTGAACATTATAAGATCGATGATCGTAATATTCCTATTACGCAACCCTGCCCAAATTGTAAGGTAGAAAATCAGGTAGAAATGCATCTTGGTGTGCCCGGGATTGCATTTGATTCTCTTGTAAAACCCCCTGGCGATTTTCGTGAGAGGATGCAAGAGATGAAGAAAAAGTTTAAATATGATCCATATGCGAAGATTAAAGACTATTAACAAAAGGAACGCAAATGGGAAAGTCATCTAAGTTTGATGAAGTAGACCTATTAACACAAGAAGAAATCGACGAAAGAAAAAAGAAGAAAGAAGAAAAACACAGAAGACAAAGAAAAATCCTTAGTTATACTTTGAAACTGAAACATATAAGTCCACTGACTGAAAACCAAGAAAAGGTCTTTCACGAGTATTTCAATAGACAAAATATATTGATGTATGGGTGTGCAGGAACAGGGAAGACATATGTAGGTCTTTATCTTGCACTAAATGATCTTGTTCGTGGTGATGTTAAGAATATAGTAATTGTCAGAAGCGCAGTTACATCAAGAGACGTTGGCTTTTTGCCGGGAACATTACAAGAAAAGATGGCTCTTTATGAACTTCCTTATAAAGAAATGGTTGGTGATTTGTGCCAGCTACCAAATGCATATGAAATGCTTAAATCAAAAGATGCTTTAGAGTTTATGTCAACATCTTTTATGAGAGGCCTAACGTTTGATGATAGTGTAATCATTATAGACGAAGTTCAAAATCTAACAGAACATGAAATATCTTCTGTGTTGACAAGAGTAGGAAAAAATAGTAAAGTAATCATATGCGGCGACTTTAGACAGAATGATTTATCCATTAATTTTAAGAAGCAAGTTTCTGGATTGGACAAACTACTGGAAGTTTGTCGCAGGATGAAATCTTTTAGTTTGATAGAATTCCAATTAGGTGATATTGTTAGAAGTGGATTCGTTAAAGAATACATTATAGCAAGATACTTGAATGAGGATTAATTTTGTGTTATAATCTAAAGTGGGGAGTATATTATGAGTGAAAAGAAGCAGTCAAAAGAAGGTGTCAAACACGATCAACATAAAATTCGCTGGGATTTAGTTCCTTATGATGCTGTAAACGAGATTACAAAAATTCTCACTTTCGGAGCAATAAAATACGAGGCACGAAATTGGGAAAGAGGAATGGCCTGGTCTCGTGCCTTCGGTGCAATGCAAAGACATTTAACAAGATGGTTTTGCGGACAAGATAAAGATAAAGAAACACAATTAACACACCTCGCTAATGCTGGGTGTTGCCTATTCTTTTTGCTGGCATGGGAATTGCGTAAAGTCGGAACAGATGATAGGCCGAAATTGTCACCTGAAGTCCTAGAACATATGGACGATATGGATTTTATGGAGACTGCATTAGAATTAATGAAAGAGTTAGCAGAAAAAGAAAAGTTGAAGAAGTAATAGTCTTCATTCAAAGATGGGAAGAAGGATAAAGCACCGCGGCCAATTTTTGTATCTGTTACAGAAAGTCAGAGTAAAATATAATTTCCCAAAAAATAGAAGGGGTGAATGTTTGATTCTTAAAAGAATCAAAGATTCTTACTTACGACGATCATATGATGAAACGATTATTGTTCCTTCCGACAAAAAGGTTAGAAGACCAAAACCAATACGATGTAATAGGGAACAATATAATTTGTGGTTTATTGAAAGTTTATTAGATAATTGCCCATTAACAGGGCAAGAATTTGTTTTTGAACTTAGAGCAAATAAAAATTTAGGACCTGGACCTCATCCTCAAACACCTTCTATTGATAAAATAGATTCAGCTTTAGATTACACTTTAGAAAATATGAGACTGGTAGTTTTTTGGGCAAATAGTGCAAGGGGAGAATGTTCTGATACAGAATTTTGTCAAAACATTCGTGAAGCATACAATCATATCAAGGATGAGCCGATACTAATTAAAGAAAAGAAGTATCTTGTGGAAATACCACATACTTTGGATAAGTTTTTAGCATAAATAATTTGGGTCTGAAATAGGTTCGACTGAAGATGTTGACTTATTTGTTGCACGTAGTGGATGACACTTGGCCACTTAAAAATGTGTTCGCAATCGTAGATGCAAATCAAGACGATTATTTTGAATACGCCTTAGCTGCGTAATCCCTGTTGTAAGAGAGATTAGCTAGTAGTATCTTACAATGGGTCAACACACTAGCGGTACTCACTTGGTACCAAGGTTTCAGTGAGGTTAAAACCTAAACCGCTTGGGAATGTTTGTAGAAAGTTTGTTTGTAACGTTCTATAGAATTTAGAAATAAAGACAAGATAAACGTGTAGAAGTAAATAACGAGAGCTTTAGGACGAGGGTGCGAATCCCTCCAGATCCACCAATTTTTGAGAAGTAAAATGGCAAAACCTTTTAAACAATTTATCTCTGAAAAGAATTTTTATCTCGATGTAGATAATGAATGGGACAGTAAACAAAAGGCCTCTAATGAAAATGAGGCTGTCAAACAATTATTCCCAAGAGCTAAAGAGATTAAGGTTGTGGGTGCCGATGACGACGAGAGAGGAGATTCTCTTGTTTTCTCTGTTAAAGATTACGACGGAGAAATTCTTACAGTAAAGGTATATCAAAGATAATTATCTATTCCTGTGGAATTAAAGAGAAATAATTTCTTGACAAGTCACAATGAATTTGATATAAATAGAAGCATGAATAAGAATTTTAACATCCTATTGCCTCTTCCACTCTTATATCCCCTCGCGGGATAACAAAACTTTATGGCCCTTCTGGGAGCCATTCAAATACAATTATTTTAAATTACGGGATTTAGCGCAGGAGATGTCGCGCTAGTTTTGGGAACTAGAACACGCAGGTGCGATTCCTGCAATCCCGACCATTTGTGTCGTAACTCATACTGGATTTGAGGGGCGTCTGTAAAACGTCTGCCTTCGGGCAACGGGGTTCGATTCCCTGACGGCACACCATATGCTCAAGTGGCGGAACTGGAATACGCACCGGTCTTAGAAGCCGGCGCCGAAAGGATTGTGGGTTCAACTCCCACCTTGAGTACCACATGCTTCTGTGGCGGAATGTATACGCGGTTGCCTTAAGAGCAACTGGCTGAAAAGTCGTGCAGGTTCAAATCCTGCCAGAAGTACCATATGGGGAGATATGCCAAGTGAGCAGCCCGGATCAATAACCGGGTGGTATGTTGGTAGAATCCAACTCTCCCCACCATTTGCCGCTGTATCCCAATTGGCAGAGGAACTTGATTCAAAACCAAGATGTTGTAGGTGCAAGTCCTACCAGCGGCACCATTTCTATTATAAATAATACAGTGATTAACACCATGAGGTTTGTATGCGTAAGTTGATTTGTATTTCGATATTTTCCATCGGTATATGTTTGGTTCTTCTTTCCAATCCATCGAAGAAAAATCAGAATATCCTTTCTAGTGACTACTTTTTACTTTCAAGTGATCCACTTTACAATGCCCGAAACGATTTCGACGGCGACGGCCTTTCAGATTTAGCAGACATTTACTTTGACGGAACAAATACACAATTCATAGTTCGACCATCTTCAAATCCTTCAGCACTTCAAACACATACATTTGCAGGACAATCAGAATTTCAAGTATCGGGTAAATGGTATCTTGATAATCGTTATTATCCAGCAGCAATCAAAAATCTTGGTCAGGGTATTCCTTTAGAATGGACATTTAAAATGCCTGACAATTCAGATTTAACATTAAGTTTTGGTTATCCTGGTGATCTTGTACCAAATCAAGGTGATTTAGATTGTGATGGAAGAACTGATATTGTTTCAACAAGAACAAATGTTCCTGGTTATTGGGAAAGATTTAGAGTTTGGTATATAGCCCCTTCTTCTGGTGGCCCTGTTATTGAAACAATTTTTGGCCTTGATACAGACAAAATTGGTATTGCAGATGTTGATGGTGATGGCTGTGATGAATTGATAGCATTGAGAGAATCAGAATATAATTGGTTTGTAAGAAAGTTGACTGATACAGAACTTAATCCAGCACCAATTCAATGGGGATTGCCTGGAGATAATTTTCTTTTACCAGCAGACATCAATCATGATGGTCAACCAGATTTTATCATTACTCGAAATGAGGGTGGTAAAAAGAAGGCATATGTAAGATTGTCTCATGCACCAATCGAAGAAGTTTTAGCCAACAATTCATATAGCATACTTGATTTAGATGCGCCTGATGCTGTATCAGTAGCAGGTGATTTTTTTGGTAGAGGCCCTGAATTGGGATGGGTTGGTAGAAATGGTCAATCTGGTATTAATTTAGATGGAAGCCCATTTACTTTTGCTTGGGGTAATGCAAATAATAAAGTTATGAGACCAGATGGAACTGTTTCTGAGGCATCTCGTGGCGATCAAGTAACAAATATCGGCCGCGCCGCATTTCATATCTTTAATAAGACATGGGAGTGTCAAGCGTTTCTCGCCTCGATGAATAATCTTCCTGATTTGCATATTGCTATACTCTGGGATGGACCAGGGAACCCATTTGATGGCTCTGGTGATCCTAGTTGTTTACTTTCATTGATGAATGATCCTCGTCTAAGAACACTTGAAATTCATTCAATCAATACTGTATGTTATCGCAACGGAAATTGTGCTCCTTATGAATATCTTTTTGGAGAATCAAATCTTAATGCAAGACTTGGAAGTCTTGAGCCAAGTATAGTAAATAAGTATAATGCTGTTCATGCTCAAATCAAGAGTTTTTTGGATGCAAATTTGAAACCTTGGACAACTTGTTATATTTCTCCTGGACTTGAACATGATTATAGTGGTGCAGCATCAACAAATGCCGTAGCACTTGCTAGACAAGGTGTTCCTCAATGTAAAGTTGTTATCAATCCTAACGGAGCAAATAGTAATCAAAGTCTTTCTGGTGCAGATTTCTTAGAAAAGCATAAACTGAACCCAACATTTGGTGGTGCACCTGGCTTTTCTAACAATGATGGTGCTGACATTGATTTCCCTTCAAGTGACAGTGATTATTCAAAAACTGTTTCTGAATCTAACATGAAAAAGCATTTGCTTAACACTTCACCAAAGGCACATGCAGTATTTGTATGGATGAAAGAAGATAATTGCAGAGGAGAAAGCGGCAGAAAGCCGCCTCGTGATCGTGTTTGTAAAAACAATGGGCGTTTTGCTCTTGCTGGAAAGTTGATTGAGTCAGTGATTCCTAAAACACCGGCAACTCCTAACCCAAATCCTGGCAACCTTTCTTGTAACGTTAATGTTAATGTCACTGATGGACATAGCAGAGATTTCACATACAATCCAGATAACAGTCGAAAGAAACCTAAGTTCATTTTTCCTAAGAGCTTTGTTTCTGCACCAGATACTGCTACTCTTGTAACTTCACAAGGTGATATTGCATGTAACAGAGCATATCCCGACGAACATTCTAATGGCCCAAGACCACGTTGGTATTGTGAAATTGCAGTTAAAGATACACCAGCAAATGTAACATTTGTTTTGTCTCATAATGGGCAAAACTATTGTGCAACAATACCAAATCCACAAAAAAGATACGATTAATAAAAGTTGAGGAATTTCGAGGATTTATACTCTCGGATTTTCCTTGACATAAAATAAGTAAAATGATATAAATATCAGCTATGATGATTGTAGTTTCAAATCTTAGTTTTAGAGAGAACGAGGGACGCTAATTACCGCGGCCTTGTCGTCTACTGGCTAGGATCTCAGACTTTCAATCTGAAGAAGTGGGGTCGGAACCCACCGAGGCTACCATAAATGGAAGATGAATTAAAAGCAAGAATTGATTCTTATAGAGCAATGTCGCAGTCAACAAGCGATTCTCATACGAAACAAAGACTTGAGAGAGAAGTTGAAAAACTTGAACGTTCTTTGCGAAAAGAAGTGAGTCAGGCAAATTCAATTAAGCAATTTATTAGAGATTAAGAAGATGTTAACGGAAGAAGACGATAGATACGGGAATGTAGCTCAATTGGCAGAGCGCCCGACTGTCTATCGGGAGGCTGCGGGATCATACCCCGTCATTCCCGCCATTTAAATGAATAGATGTCTTTCTTGTGGAGAAGTCCACCTAGGAACTTTTGCAACAGGCAAATATTGTAATCGTTCATGTGCTAACAAAAGAAAACATTCACCAGAAACAAAACTTAAACAGTCTTTAGCATCTAAACGCAATCACTCTCATAAAAATTTTCTTACACAAGAAGCAAGACAAAAAGTAAAAAAGTATGTTGAATCAATAACAATTCACCATGCTGAAAAAACATGCCCGGAATGTTATAAAATCTTTTCATCTAAGAACAAAATATTCTGTTGTAGGGCCTGCTCTAATAAAAATACCACCGAGAAAATTCAACACGAAAAACTGTTTGCTATTTTCAAAACCAAAAAATGGATTCTGGTGCTGAATTCTATTTTGCTCGATTTTTAGAAATGAATAATATAAAATGGAAAAAGAATAATTCAATATATTTTAAATATTTGGATGGAGTAAAAGAGCGAAAATATTATCCAGATTTTTATTTGGAAGAATATGATGTTTGGGTAGAAATCAAGGGGCGATTTTATCAATCAGCTTTAGATACTTTAAAGTTAGCTTCTGTGCCCACAAAAATTTTCTATTTGATTTCTAACGATTTCCAGCAGTCATTACCAAAATTTCTTGACATTTTGAAAGAAGGATGTTATAAATAGAGTTATGAATAAGTTTCTTTTAACATTCATTTCGACGACATCCTGTTTCACAGGAACCAGCTCAACAGGCCGTTGCCTGTAAAATAAGTTTCAATATAGAAAATTAAATAGGAGTTTTATATACGGGGAATTCGTATAGTGGCAATTACCCCAGTCTTCCAAACTGGTGACGAGAGTCCGATTCTCTCATTCCCTTCCATGCCTCTGTGGTGTTAAAAGTAGCATAGCTCACTTGTAATGAGCAGGCGCCGGAGCGTTACCAGGCCAGGGGCTCCATTTTAGAATATGTTTAAGAGTAAAGAAAGTAAATTAAGAAGAAAAAGATATAGAGACGGAAAATCATACTAATAAGCATCGTTGGCCGAGTGGTCCAGGTGACAGATTGCAAACCTGTAGACGAGTGTTCGATTCACTCACGATGCTCCAAATGGAAGAATAAGCCGAAAGATTCTGGGTAGCGGCAACCGCCTTGAAAGCGGAGGGTCCCTTAAAAGACGTGTGGGTTCGAATCCTACTTCTTCCGCCATTATATGTTTGACATTCAGACAAATTTTTGATATAATCCATAACAGAATAGAACTTTGTGCTATTCTTTTTTTGGATGTTAGTATGCCTTTAAGTTACCAAGACCACCTTGATAATTTGATTCGACATATCGAATTGGTAAGGTCCGCCGGCCTTCTCCTGGGTAAAAGATTAATTTCTCAGGGTAGACAAGAGTTTGGAAGAATTTTGATTGCTAATGCGTTTGAGCATGACAAAACAAAATTTTTCGGAATAGAATGGGATTATCTACATGCGGGAAAAGATATCCCAAAAACCCAGGTTACGTTAGCAGTTAAGCAGCATGTATTAACAAACAGTCATCATCCAGAATATTGGGGTGGTGTTGAGAACATGCCAGAAATTGCAGTTGCAGAAATGGTGTGTGATTGGTATGCTAGAAGTCAAGAATTTGGGTCCTCATTGAGAGATTGGATAGATAAGGAAGCAGTAACAAAATTTAGCATAGATGTTAATGGTGAACAATACAGATGGATAAAAGAATTTCTTGATCTATTATTAGAGGATACTTTTGTATGAACATTTTATACACAGAACAATATATTAAAGAAAAGATTGCAAGACTCGGAGTTGACATCAACGAGTATTACAAAAAGAAAGTTGATCCTGTTATCGCAGTTGTAGCATTGAAGGGTGGGACTTTCTTTTATGTTGACCTTGTTAGAAACTTTCAATTCCCGGTTGAGATGGGAGTTATTTCTACAAGTCATTATCCAAATGGTTTACCTGGTAATGCTGAAGTTGAAATAAATTTTGTTGATGCAGATGTTTTCGGAAAAAACGTCTTGTTAGTTGACGAAATCTGTTTCACAGGGAAGAGTTTGAATGTCATGAAAAATGTTTTGCAAAATCGGGGCGCACAAGAAGTTAGAACGGTGGTGCTCGTCGATCAAAATAAACCCGATGCAATCCACAGTCCTACTTGGGCTGCTATACAATATGATGGTGACGGTTGGTTATATGGCTACGGGATGGACATTAATGGTTTACACAGAAATATCCCTGAATTGAGAATCAAAGATGAAGAATTCTAATAAAGTAATTTTCCTAGATATTGATGGTGTTCTAGTTACAAAAGAAGTTTTTGAAGAGGATCCCTTTACAGATGAAGTTAGTTGTTGGATGCACAAGTTTCATAAACCCTCTGTTGATGCTTTGAATCACTTGATTGAAAAAACAGGTGCATTTGTTGTCATTTCTTCAAGCTGGCGCAATATGCATACGTTTGAAGAACTGAAACAGAAATTTGAAAGAGAAGGCGCACATTTTAATTTTCATGAAGATTGGAGAACTATAAGAAACTATGATTGGAAAAGAGGCCAAGAAGTTTCGGAATGGCTATCAAGACATCCAGAAATAACTAGCTGGGCCTCAATTGACGATGATAATGATTTCCTTCCTGAAAATAATCTTTTTCAAACTAGTTTTAGTCGAGGTGGATTGACAGAAGAAATAGCTAATAGTGTTATTGCACATCTAAATAAATTGTGATAAAGTAGATAAATCGAATAAGGTAGTTTGGTGAGTTGTCGCTGGTAACAGAGGAAAGTCGGGACACCATAAAAAGCGTAGTTGCTAACGGCAACACGGAGTGATCCGCTAGATAGTGCAACAGAAAATAAACCGCCAGTTGAAGTCTTCAGTTGGTAAGGATGAAACCGAGGTTTAAGAGACCCCGATTTGCATGGTGACATGCAATATGGCAAACCTTACGTGGTGCAAGGCAGTAATTGCCGCAAAGATGAATGACAACATTGGAACAGAATCCCGCTTATGTCTGAGCTACCTTATTCGATTTATCTTTGTCAAAATAAAATTAACAATAAAAAATATGTTGGTTTAACAAATAAAACACTAAAGAGGAGATTTCAGGAGCATAAAGGATCGGTCTTAAGGGGAAGTCGTTTAATGTTTCATTCTGCTTTAAGAAAATATTCTATAGAGAATTTTCAGATATTATCTATCAAACATTTGAAAAACACATTTATATGGTTCAATGCCCTAATGGAGAAAAAATAATTATTAAAAACATAAATGAATTTGCCAAGAACCATAAATTTTGCTCATCAGGTTTATATGCTGTTGTTAATGGCAAAAGAAAGCAATAAAGGATATTTTTGTAATAGAATTAAGTAAACATTTCAATATGTTAGATATAAAATAATTCCTTGACTAATATTTGGATGTTTGATATTATATAAGAACAGTGATAAAGACTGTTCCCAGTATAGCGGGATTTGTGTTATACAATATAGATTTTAAGTTAGTTTGACAGAGGCCACGTATACCGAAACTAGCTTCAATTGAAAGTTCCAAGGGCATCAATCCTGGCGTGGTAAGATTGAATGTACCGAGGGCAGAGAATTGAAGAAATTCCCGAGGGGTGAAAAGCCTCTCTTTTTAAAGATTGATGAAGTTGAAGCCTGTTCCTGAGGGGATCTAGGTGGATACTTCCGGCCTAACTTGGTGTGTCGCATAAACTTTGGGTATTAACACTTCCCGAAACAAGGCCAAGTAAATTGTGTTGGGTCTAATCTGTATCGTCTAGTAGAAGGACACTCATCAACAAGGGGAGTAATTACCTCCGGGATGAGAAACAGAGGTGCAAATCCTCTTACAGGTGAAAAGGAGAATACTAGTAAATCCCTGACCCTTTATGCCCGAGAAGCTGAGTGAGAGAGTAGCACAAGATCCGACGGGATTTTGGTTTGTTTAAAGATAATCGATAACTTTAAACAAGGGAGGTGAAAGTCCTTCTTCGGGCAGCCCCTTTTAAATATTATGTTTGACAAATTAATTAATAATACGCTAATTAAATCATTGCACAAAGCACTTGGTAATGATTCAAGATTACATTTAGTTGGTGGTTCTGTCAGAGACACTATTAGAAATCTTGAAGTCAATGATTTTGATTTTTGTTGCGGACTAAGAAGTGAAGAAATACAAAATAGATTAGATTTGGCTGCCATTCCTAATTTTCAGTTAGGATTTCTCACGACTGCATTAATTAATGATTTACCAATGCAAATAACACCCTTTGATTGCCGCGGTGACACTGACAAATTAGAATTGAAGATTGAGGATGACCTTAAGTATAGAGATTTCACAATTAATGCGATGGCGATTGATTTGAATACATCAACGTTTGTTGATCCATATAATGGTTTGCAAGATATTCAAAATAAGGTTTTACGTTGCCCATCTGATCCGAAGTTAATATTTTTGTCAGATCCAGTAAGAATATTAAGGCTAATTAGATTTTCTTTCACTCAAGGATTTACTGTTGAACAATCTACTTTGTGTGCCGCAAAGGATAGAGCACATACTTTGATAATTGCTTCACAAGAAAGAATTAGAGACGAATTCGTTAAAATTTTAATGTCTGTCACCCAGGAAACAACAGTTCAAACATTCGATGCAATCCACGAATTGGGATTATGGGAATATATTTGTCCTGAATTTGAAGAAACAATAGGTGTAACTCAAAACGCTCATCACCTTTTTACAGTAGATCACCATATTGCTCATGTTGTATCAAAAGTTCCTAAAACAAAACTTTTGCGGCTCGCTGCTTTTTTTCATGATATAGCAAAACCAAGAACTATTTCAGAAGACGAAAATGGAAGACATTTTCTTAGGCATGAAGATGTTGGTGCCGAAATGGTTCGTGAAATAGGTGAACGTTTAAAATTATCGGATAGTGAAATAAATGATATTGCTTTGCTTGTTAAAGAACACATGCGCCCGATCAACTGTGGTCCAAAAGGTGCACGAAGATTGATCTATACAATGGGTGATTTATTGTCACCTTGGATGAGTTTAAAATTTGCCGACAAAACTTCTGGAAAAGGTAATGCAAGTTCTTTTATCATGGACTGGATGAATTTTGTCAATATCGTAAAACACGAAAAGAATCGTCAAGATGTCCCAAATTTCAATAATCTCGCTATAGACGGAACAGACATTATGGCCCTCGGTGTGAAGCAAGGACCTAAGGTTGGTGAGATTTTGAGAAGATTACAAGAGATTGTCTTAGATGAGCCAAGTAGCAATACCATTGAAATCCTTACAGATTTTGCTCGTGGAATGATTTAGTTGCAAATAGTTGTGGTTTGTGCTATAATGGATGTAGTTTAAGGAGATTATATGAATAATCAAAAAGGTGCAACGACTTTAGAGGCTGCTCTATCGCTTTTGCCGTTTCTATTGTTTGTCTTTGGCCTAGTTCAATTATGTATCGTTTGCTATACGGCATTTTCTTTACAATACAATCTTGTTTCAAATTTGAGAGAAAGTATTGTTCAAGCGCCTGTTCCCGGAAAATCAAAATACACTCAAATTAAGGATTCCTTAATAAACGATTTGAAACTTTTCAACATTTCAACTAAAAATATTCAAGTCAATATTTGTAATGGTGTTGTTCAAAATTGTTCATTGCAAGAATCAGGACAACCGAATTCTTTCATAACTGTGAGAGTCAGTGTTCCAACAATTACGATTGCGGGAAAAACATTTAATGTATCAGCGGAGACAATAGCAAAAAATGAACCATATTAATAACAAAGGAGTCGCATTGGTCGAATTAGCATTAGTATTGCCATTTTTCTTGGTAATCCTTTTGGGAATTATCGATGTCTCAATGACGATAAAGAAAAGTCAATATCTCTCAGTAGCGGTGAGAGAAATTGGTAACAATGCATATAGACAATGTAAAGAAGCAAATAATGGAACTGCTACAGATAATTGTCTTAAAACAAGTGTAAATGAATCAATTAGTTTCTTTAGTGCTAAAGATAGTCCTTTAAATGGATTTCAACTAGTTGTTAAATCCTGGGAAGTGAAACAATCGAAAGGTTTTGCTGTAGCCCCGTCACTGAAAGGAAGTTATTCATTAGGAAGCGCATTTACTAGTAAATATACTTCAAATATTGTTTTAAATCTTAATTCCTATGATGCGAATTTGAGAAAAACTTTGATTACAGTAGAAATTCTATTAGACAATTCAAAGACACCATTTTTTAATTTTAAAAGAACACTTTACGACACAACAATTTTTTAAGGAGAAACGTATGAATAATGAAAAGGGTGTATACCTAGTTTTTGTATCTATTTTTCTGGTTGCTCTGCTTTACTTGCTAGGATTAGCGATTGACGCGGGGAAACTTGAATTAGATAAAGTCAGATTGCAAAGGGCTTCAGATGCCGGCGCAATTGTAGGGGGATCTAGGATTGGTGATATTGCCAAAACAGATGTCGAAAAACTTGCTGTTCTTGTCGCTAAAGACAATATGAATATTCATAAGTTGTTTTATGATAATAAGAATATTGCAAACTATATTACAGCTAAAATGCTCACAAACACTGATTTGGCTGTTAATGCGAACACTGATACAGAAACTTTTATTATTGGAAAGGCAGTAAAGGGTAAGGCAAATTGGAATCTATATTCAAATGCCGCATCCCAAAAGCGTCCTGTCGCTGTTGTCTTGGTTTTAGATATATCGGGTTCTATGAACGATACAATTAAGGGAACTAAGAAAACTAAGTTAGATGCTCTTAAATCAGCGGCACAGACCTTTGTTAACAGTTTTGATGAAGCAAAAGACGTTTTTTCTCTTGTAACGTTTAGTGATAACTCGTCTGTCCCATATGTGCTTGCAAAACCATTTTCAAAGGCAACTTTGAATCAAAAGATCACTAACTTATCAGCAGATGGTTGGACCAATACAGATTCAGGCGTAAAAGCAGCAAACGGGCAATTAGATAATATTGCTTCAGTAGTCGGCCCTGGATATGATGCTTACTTGAAGGTAATTGTGTTGATTACAGATGGTGCACCGAATAGAAACAATGGATCAAACTATCCTAACAGTTGTCCTAGTAACTATAATAAAAAGGACATTGTGTATCCGATTTTAGAATCTGATAAGGCTCGCAGCAAAGGAACTGTAGTATTCAGCATCGGTATTGGTCAACAAGACTCAAATACGTTTGATGCATTTCAAACTCAACCAACTGATTCCGATCCAGGGCAAAGTTTAATTAAGCGGGTTATGTTACACAGACTTGCAAACGATCCTTCAAGCGGCGCATCTGATCCCTCTTTTCCGTCTGGATGTTTTCCAGATTATAAGCAAATTTCAGATAAGCCTTTGGGAAGGTACTTAGAATCAACAGATCCGAATGATATTTCGTATATGTTGAATCAGGTAAGTTTAGAAATACAAATGAGATTGACGAAGTAGGAGATAAAATGTTATTCGTTATTCAAATGTTGATTGTGGCTTTTTGTGTGCTTTTTATTGCAGTTGTTATTTGTATGCTGCTAGACGATGCAAAGTCAAAGGTTCATACTTATAAAATGTTAAAGGCCGATAACTATAAACGAGAAGCGTTTAAGGGATCATTTGGTAGCTTCGATAAGACCGAAGAAGATGCAATTGAAGCAGAATATTATGAAAATGTATTCTCTCCATTGGCAAACGGCCTACGTTGTGGTGATTATGTTATTGATACAGAAGTTAAACGTCCTGTAGCATTGATTGAGTTTGTACCAGAAAATGTGTGACCATAAAGTTAGTATAGAAGCATTGCTTGATTTTGTCGATGATGGAAAAACTGGCATCTTAGCCTATTACAAGTATATCATAAAATGCAAGTTATGTGATACTGTATTCTTACGAGATGTATCAACAGAAAACGATTTACTCTATTTTGATTCAAAAGAAGCAGCGTTTGACCACTTAGATAAAACCTTTGGTGATGATTGTGGAGACAATTACCGGTTTGCTTTCCTTCAAGGGAATGGTAAAGAGTTAGAATCTTATGCAGTAGCATTTGAAAATGGTTGCTGCGGATCGTATGATAGGTTAGTTGTGGTCGGCGGAAAGAAAGCAATACTCGGATGCAACTACGGACATTAATATGAAGACGATAGAAACAAAAAGAATACAAGAAATAACACTTGTTGATAAAGTTTATCAATGTGAAGTCTGTAATAAAATTTTTGAGCAGGAACAGGTCGCTTTGACCTGCGAGAGACTTTGTAAACAACAAGATTGTAAACACCACAACTTTAAATATAACTTCATATTTGAAGATCCTGATATGGAAGATAAAATTGAGGTTTATCGTTATTGCCCCTATTGCTTTAAAAATGAGTGCATCACCTTAGACATGCATGATTCAAAAATCTTGCTTGACAAAATAAGTAATTTACTTAAGTTGGAAATGAAAGATAGAACATTTAAGAATTGGCCATGATTTTTGTTTTTGGTTCAAATTTGGCAGGTAGACATGGAGCTGGTGCGGCCGCATGGGCCTTGCACAAACATGGTGCAAAATATGGACAAGGAGTTGGTTTGCAGGGAAACTCTTATGCTATTCCTACAAAAGACAAGAAGTTGAAACCTTTACCATTATCTGAAATAAAAAAGTATGTAGAACAATTTCTGGATTTTGCCGCGCAGAATCCAGAAATGATTTTCTTTGTAACTAAAGTTGGTTGTGGATTAGCTGGATATTCTGTTGACGAAATTGGGCCAATGTTCTATAATGCTCCTAAGAACTGTCTTTTACCCGAAGAGTTTGGTATATGAGAAAATTGTATGAGTTTATTCATTGCACCACTATCTAAGTTTGAACTTGAGAAACACCCAAATGCTGATACACTATCAATTGCAAAAGTTGGTGGTTGGCAAGCTGTAGTTAGGACTAAGGATTTCATTAATGAAACTCTTGGTGTTTATGTGCCATTAGATGCTATCGCTGCTGAAAATCATCCTTTGCTTTCTTTTCTTCAGGGAAAGAAGGTGAAGACATGTAAACTTAGGGGAGAACTTTCACAAGGAGTTTTATTGCCTTGGACAAAAGTTGTGGCTCATTTCAAAAACGATTTAAAAATGAGTGACGAATCATTAACTAAACTTTCGTTTGAAGGAAAAGACCTTGCTCCGGTTTTGCGAATTAAGAGATGGGTAGATACATCTACAAAATTTGTTACTGGTGATGCAGAAGCCCCGCACGAAAAATTTCACAAATATACTGATATTGAAAACATTAAAAACTTTTCAAACATAATTCCATTGGGAGAAAAAGTTCATATCTCGGAAAAACTACATGGCACTTCTGCTAGATTTGCATACATTGATGGAAAGTTTATGTTAGGTTCAAGAAACATTCAATTGAAACTTGACGCCGAGAATAAATCAATTTATCATCATGTTTTTGAAAAAGAAAATCTTAAAGAAAAATTACTTAGTGTTAGAGATATTTTCGGATTAGAAGATGCTGCAATCTACGGTGAAATTGTTGGACCTAAGGTTCAAGATTTAAAATATGGTCAAACAGAACCAACTTTGTTTGTATATGATATAGTTGTAGATGGTGTATATGTTTTACCAGCAGCATTACAAGATGTAGCGCAAGCTCTAGGACTAAAGCTGGTTCCAGAATTAAAGATTGGTCCGCTTGAAGAAAAGGATTTTGAACTTCGATTAGGAAAAAGCACCTTAGATGATTCACACATTAGAGAAGGTATTGTGATTAAACCAATTCTTCCTAGATGGGATCAAGATTTGGGCAGAGTAATTTTAAAAGTCATTTCAGAAGATTATTTAATGAGAAAGGGGGCAAAGGATACTGGAGATGTCTAAAGAACTTGAAGAAAGAGAATCATTTGTAGATTTTATAGGACAAACTGTAAGAGTTGGTGATACAATTGTTTATCCTGCTCGTCAATCTTCTTCATTATGGTTGGATAAAGCAACAGTAGAAAAGATTAGTGTGTATAAAGACCATTACTATGATAGTGATCAGTTCACAGATGTTTTGCAAATAAAACTTTCAAAAAAGAGAACCCTAATCCTTCTGTCAGAAATTGACAGAGTTGTGAAAATCGATTTAAAAGAAATAGAATAAAGATTCGAGATTATTAGAGAATTTCTAGTGCTTGACAATCATATCCATATATGATATAATGGATGTATGAGTAGAAAATTCGTATTTGGGGATATTCACGGTTGTCTTGTTCCTCTTAAAGAGAACATGGACTATATTTTTGCTAATGAATCGTTCGACAATAAGAACGATTCTTTCATCTTTATTGGTGACTATGTTGATCGTGGCCCTAAGTCAAAGCAGGTAATTGATCTTCTGATTCAACTGAAGAAGGATTATCCTGATACTGTCTTCCTGAGAGGAAATCATGAAGACATGATGATGGATTATCTCGGACTTGGCGGTTCATACGGAAATATGTTTCTTTATAACGGTGGCAGCTCAACACTTGATTCATACAATCTTTTCAGCGCAGATGAATTTGATGGTTATCACGACATGGTTGATAGACCAGAAGAATATGAAAGGACTCAAAAGATAGTTAGAGAAAGATTTCCTGAAGATCATTATAATTTTCTTAAGTCAACTCAACTGTATCATGACACCCCTGATATTCTTTTTGTTCATGCAGGCCTTAATCCTTATCGGCCTCTTGAGGAACAAACACCTTTTGATTTTCTCTGGGTTCAAGATAATAGAGACCGATTCTTTAACTGGATGGCGAGAAAGCCATGGCATAAACTTATGGTTCATGGACACACTCCTGATGAACCAGATAAGGTTAAGAAACATGCAAAGAAAAATCGTATCAATGTTGATACGGGCTTTGTGTATGGTGGTCGTCTGACCTGTCTTGTTATTGATTCAGATGTTGAAACATCAAAGTGGAAGATGATTCAACATGATGGTGATGAAGTATTGATCCGGTATTAATTATGTTATACAAACCACTTGGTGTAGATGTTTATCCAGAAATTGTGTTAGCACGATGGAGGATATTTGAAGTTTCTTCTCGTTTTTGGGAGGGGAGAACAAGACATTTTGTTGGAGATAATCTAACCGAAGGATCGGGTAGAGTAAGTTCACAAATTGTTCAGTTCGACAAAGAAAAAATGATGGGTATAACTAGATCGAATAGGGCATATGAACTTCGCGGGCCTTCTGGGTTTGACCGTGATGGTCTTTATGTCTGGAATCGTTGGTGTGAAATTTGTGAAGCTGAAAATATCGTTGATGTAACTGAGGAATATGAATAAGGGATTTCTTTTTCTAGTGTTGTTTGTTATTTCTTGTGGGTCTTCTGGTGGATCAAGCGATCCGGTTGTGTCTGAAGATCCTCGAAAGAGGGTCCTTGTGACAACAGACTTGGGTGGTGATCCTGATGATACACAATCTTTAGTTCACTTGCTTTTATATTCTGATATATTAAACCTTGAAGGTATAGTTGTCGGGTGGCCAACAGGAAACTTTGGGCTTGGACTAGCAACAATAGCTGAATATGAAAAGGATTTGCCAAATCTTTCATTTCATTCTGGTGACTATCCAACACCAGATTATTTGCGTTCAATCCTGAAACAGGGTTCAACTCGTAAATTCAATGGAACAAATGCTTCTGAAGGTTCAACTCACATTATTGCACAAGCGTTGAAACCATCAAATAAAAAGTTGCATATTTCTGTTTGGGGAAGTATTACAGATGTGGCTCAAGCTATACATGATGCTCCAGAAATCAAACAATTTATAACAGTAACTTCTAGTGGTGGATGGAACACTCGGCAAGATGAAGAATCGAGGGCCTATCTTTTCAATAATCATCCTGATTTAGTTTGGGTTGAACAAGATAGCACAGGACGAGGCATTTATGTTACGGGTCTTAATGATAAAAGCAGATATGGTAATGTGGGCTTTGTTTCTCAGATTGTTAGGCCTGCTGGAAATCTTGGTGAATTTTACTATCAACAAAGTAGAAGAATCAATGTTAATGCCTTCGGTATAAAGATGGGTGATACACCAACTTGGTTTATTCCTGTTTATTCTAACGTATACGAGAATCTTCCTGTTGTTGCACAATCAGAACCTACCGCACCTTCTTGGGGTGGCAGATATTGTCAACCAGTTCCTAATAGAGCAACATACTGGAATGATTGCCCGCATAAAGAATGGATCATTGGTGGCTACAAGGGAACATATACTGTTGCCGAACATAGACAGGCAATTTTAAATGATTGGGAACTTAGACTTTTAAGAACGTATCCTCCTGAAGTCGCAAAAGCAAAATTGATGCAATACATTTTTTCTCATGCAATGGAAATTCGTTCTTTTAAACCATTTAAACCATTTAAACCTGTGGAATTAAAGAGAAAATAATTTCTTGACAAGTGCAGTAAAAACAGTTATAATGTATAAATAAACGTGCCCTGTAGAGGTTAACTCTTTAAATGGTTTCGATCAGCAGGGAATTTAAATTAGATTGGGATATGTTAAAGCAGATATTTAATAGACAAAGACATTGGCAGATGAGCGCGGTTAGCGCAAAGGCCATCGTGCGCTTTGCGATTAATAGTCGCTCTAAACGTATCTAAGTCACCTTCCAAAAGGTTTCTTAGAGCGAAAAACTCGGGAAACCAAATTCAAAAATAAAATCGAATAAGTTTCTCTGAGGGCTACAAACTTTAAAGTGAAGTTCTTCCCTTTTAAGGAAGAAAATGCGGGGCAGTACCGTGGTGGCCTACCAATTTAAAGAAGGTGTTTATGGGAAAGATTAAGGTAGACGGGGTCAAATACAAATATATTGCATCTGATCCGTTGAACATTCAAGACATTTTTGCAACACAAAGATGCTTGAAACGAAAAGAGCAAATTGATAGTTTGATGAAATCTATCAATGATGGTGAAAGAATTGAACCCATCCTGCTTTTTCAAGATGATAATGGGAGAGTAAGTGTTTTGGATGGCCATCACCGTTTAAGTGCTTATTACCTGGCTGGGCGGACAATATTAGAAACATGGGAATTTACATTGATTAAGGGAGCATATAATAAAAAGCCATTGATCTTCAAACACGTAAGATTGATGCAGGAACATGGACTTGTCGTATAAAAGAATTATTGCTCCCTCTTAAGGAGACAGATCAAGGTGCAAATCCTTGCGAGTCCACCATGAAAAGATTTTGGCCGACTGGTGAAAAAGTATATCACGCGGTGCTTCTAACACTGAGTTTCGGGTTAGATTCCTGAGTTGGCTACCATGCTTCGTAAGCTAATCTAGTGAAAGCACTTGTCTGAAGAACAAGGGAGCTTAGGGCAGAACTAAGACGGAGCACCATAATTTTGTCCCTGTCGGTGAGGCTGGTAGTGCCAGCCCGTCTGATAAGCGGGTGCAGCAAAGTTCGATTCTTTGGGCAGGGACCATGGGCTGATAGTGATAGTAGGAGCACACCGGCCTTGCAAGTCGGAAGTCTGGGAGCGTAACCCAGTCGGTCCACCAAATTTTAGGAGAATGTATGACTGAGGAAGAAAGAGAAAAGATATTACAAGAGTTAGTTGAGGAAAGTGAAAATTTGGGCCTCTATAATGTTGTTGATTATAAAGAGGCCATGATTTATCTGTTTAGTAACATGTCTGTTGGTGAATGGCATTATCTACAGGCAAGGTTTGAACAAACAAGAGACTTTGCTTTACTTGGATTAACAGGTAATTTGGGGTGGGAGATGCCACTGATAAGATTGATTGAAGAATGTATGAAAGAAAGTGAAAGAAGATTGAAAGAAAAATAATTATTGACCTATGGTGTATTGGTGAGCACGAACGTCTTATAAGCGTTCTGGGAAGGTTCGATTCCTTCTAGGTCGACCATAGTTTTGTGAAAGTATTCCGTTGTCGTTTAATAGTAGGACAAGTGGCTGTTAACCACTGAATGTTGGTGCGAGTCCAGCCGACGGAGCCATAATAGGAAAAAAGATGACTGCAAAATATGAATATGTAAAAAAGTGGCACCAGAGAACGAAACAAAAATTAATTGAGATGTTGGGTGGGAAATGTAGGTCTTGTGGATATAATAGGTGTTCATCTGCTCTTGAATTTCACCATGTTGATCCAGATGAAAAAGATTTTTCAATCTCAAAGTGGCGGCAAAAGAGCTGGGAAATTTTGGTAAATGAGATTAAGAAATGCGTATTACTTTGCTCTAATTGTCATAGGGAAGTTCATGCAGGTTTACAAAAATGCCCTAAAATAATTTTTAACGATAAGGGATATAGACCTTATGATTCTTTAATCAAAGCGGAGAAAAGAAAATGTATTTGTTGTAATAAAGAATATTTTGGTTTATCTGGAAGAAAATATTGTTCGCAAACATGCAGTAAGAAAAATTCTGAAAAAATTGATTGGCCGACTAATAACCAATTGAAGCAGATGATTAAAAATGCTAACTTTGTCAAGGTTGCAAAGCAACTTGGTGTAACAGATAATGCAGTAAGAAAAAGATTGAAAAATAATGCGAGATAGTGAAGTGGTAAAACCTGAGTCTCATAAACTCATGTCCCAGGTTCGATTCCTGGTCTCGCAACCATATTCCGGAATCGTCTAATGGGAGGACGACGGCCTTTGAACCCGTAAATCTTCGTTCGAGTCGAAGTTCCGGAACCACAATAGAGCACATTTTATTAAGTGTGTTGTCTTGTGGCTGTAGCTTAAAAGTAAAGCGTCAGGCTGTGAACCTGTCCAAGAGGGAGCATTACCCTCCTGCCACCCCAGTTTTATGGGCGGTTAGTTTAATGTATAGAATCTCGGGCTACGAACCTGAGGGTAAGGGTTAGATTCCTTTACTGCCCACCATGCTCGGTTAGTTAAACAGTATAACATTCGGCTTACATCCGAAAGTTGAGAGTGCGATTCTTTCACTGAGTACCATATACGTCGTCATGTCCCAAGGCTGGCGAGTTGGATTCCAAACCCGACTGGGAGTGTTCGATTCACTCACGGCGTGCCATTTTTATGATGCGGAAGGTTGACAGAGAGGTAATGTGCCCGGTTGCTAACCGGAGGCCGATGTAAAAGTCGCCGAGGTTCGATTCCTTGACTTTCCGCCACTTCTTAATGTCGAAAAAATCGTTAAAACAGTCCCTTAAATACAATTTAATCGTTTATTAGACAGAAATATAAATCTTAAATGCGATTTAATCGAGCAACTAAATATCACGTAGACTGCGGCGTGGAAGGACACGCGATTAACTTTCAGCAGTGGTAAGGCCTGGATGAGAAACACCCTAGTGCAGTGTTTCAATAGACCGTCGAGGGTTAAACGAGAAAGCCACACAATCACTCGTTAAGTCCCCTAAAGCGCCCATCAATTTCCGGAAAATTGATGGTAAATATCGGAAAATTCCAGAGGTGTTTCGAGTCACCCAGTCTACCTTATTCCCTAAATATTTTTATGATAAGATCATTTAAACAATTTTTGCGGGAATCAATCGTCGATCCCTTACATAGTTCTGTCTCTCCACAAATTTTTCAAAATCCATATTCAGACAATCCACAATTGAAGGAAGGGGTTCAAAGGCTCATAGAGAATGATTTGAATAGACTGAGTGCAGTAATCAAAATAAAAGACGTGGTGCTCGTTGGTAGCATTTTAACTAAGCGTTATAGAGAAGACACAGACCTTGATGTCCATATTCTTGCTGAAGGAACTGCAAAGGACGATGACAGATTAGCAAATCTGGCAGAAGAAAACAGTGGAAAATTAGTTCCCGGAACATTACATCCAATTAACTATTACATCATTACAAATCAAAAGGATCACGAAAGAGCTAATTCATTGGCAGATGGTGTATTCGATATTCATTCAAATAGCTTTATCAGAAAACCCACAGACAGACCATTTGATATTTCACAATATTTTGGTGAATTCAAAAAGAAAATAGAAAAAATAGATTTAGTAACAACAGATTTGAAACATGATCTGATAGACTATCAACAGCTCAAAAATGTTCCAAAAGATGAGATTGAGAAGTTGTCAAAGATGATTGAAGATCATCTTAAAGAAATCGAGAAAGATGCTATAGAACTAGTTGACATCTACAATGAAATCAAACAAGCTCGTAAAGATGCATTTGCCGGAGAGGTAACACCTGAAGAAATCAGAAAATATGGTGAGAAAAATAGAACACCAGGAAACGTTATTTTTAAATTGATGGAGAAATATCATTATTTGGAATTTCTGAAAAGAGTGAAAGATATAATTGGTGATGACATGAAAGTGACAGACGATGAAGCTGAAAAACTTAACCAATTATTGAACAAGGGGAGCTAATGAAAAAGTTAATTCTATGTATCATGTTACTTTCAGGATGTAGTGTTAGTGTAAAATTGCCAGAAACAGAAATTGTTCCTAATCAAACCGTATCTATTCCAATCAGAATAGCTTATCAGGCAGGACTAGAACACAAATTAACAACAAGAGTTAGAATTGCAGAAGCATTTGAATCTATAGAAAAAGAGTTTCGAGTTAGATTTGATGTTCAAGCAGAAACAGAATTTGATCCGGGTTGGGAACCAGATGATTTAATCACAGACCTTAAAGTTCAAATGAAAGCTCTTGGTTGCAGATCAGTTAATATTCAAGATGGTGTACCTATTCTTTGTATCTATAATGGAAAAGTTCTGGTTGATGCTGGTGAAGACGGAGCAATATTGGGTGTGACATGGGGCGCAACTATGTCCTTGGGTAATATGTCAGATAGAGAACTTTTTATCAATGTTCTAAGGCACGAAATAGGCCACTTGTTAGGTGCAGGACATAGCAAAGATTTAATGGCACCTTCCTTGGGAAGAGATGGATTGAAATATCTACTCCCATTCCCTAAGGAAGCTGTAGATGAAATCAAAAAGAGATTTTTTGAGAATTTCAAACCGAGATAAATGTTGCTTGGATTAATCCGTAGTGCTATAATCAGATATGCTTTCGGAAGTTTCCATGAAACTATATTTGGATGATAAAAGAGATTGCCCTCCCGGTTGGATATATGTTTCAACTGCTAAGGCTGCGATAGCTTTGCTTGCAAAGGGTATAGTTGAAGAACTTTCTCTTGACCATGATTTGGGAGAACCTGTTGAAGTGGTAGGCACAGGATATGATGTTGTGTTATGGTTAGAAGAACAAGTTTTTTCTCATAATAATTTTGCTGTTGTTCCTAATAAAATTACTGTCCATAGTGCTAATGTTGTAGGCAGAAGAAATATGCTTGCTGGAATTGCAAACATTGAACGTTTGCTTGATACTCGTGAAAGAATTTAAGCAAGAACATATTAAACATCTTTGTTTTTGTGCAAAATGCAATCAACGCATTTATCCTTCAGATGTTAGAACTGGTATTTCTTTAACGGGTAATTTTGAAGATCAATCATTTTATATAGTAACTGTATCGTGTCATGGAAAATCTGAAAGAAAAGCTATCTGTGCATTTAGCCTTAATAAGGCCTACGAAACAAGAAATAGTGAGAGGATAATGGACCTCTTGACATTTTTCCGGAGAGATGTTATTATGGACGAACATTTAAAAGAAAGGATAGCATCGATAGACGATATTTTATGAGCATTACCCGTCCACTACTTGCAGCTCCCGTTGTCAATCTTGAAGATTTAAGATTTCCAGTTCTGGCCACCCCTAAGTTTGATGGTATTCGATGCCTGAAGATAAATGATAATGTTGTAACACGCAAATTCAAAGAGTTGCCGAATAGATTTGTTAGAGAAAAGCTGGAACACATTCTCCCTAATAATATCGATGGCGAAATCATGCTTAATACTACAAAGGGTAAACCAAAGACCCATAGACCTACGTTCAACGAAATTCAATCAGAGATCATGAGGTTTGAAGGTGAGCCAGATTTTTGTTATTATGCTTTTGATTATGTAAGAGAGCATTTGGATAAGGCTTATGTGTTTAGGATAGAAGACTTAGAAAATTGGTATAAAAATACACATACAGTTGATCCGACACAGTTGGTAAGGCTTGTATTACCGGTTAAAGTCGAAAATTGCGAAGAACTTACAGCATTAGAAGAAACATATTTGCAACAAGGTTATGAGGGTGTGATGATTAGACATCCATTCGGTCAATATAAGTGCGGCCGATCAACTGTTAAACAGGGTATTCTACTCAAAATTAAGCAGTTTGTAGATGCAGAGGCAGTGGTGATTGATTTCAAGGAAAAACTCCAGAACACGAATCCAAAAGAAAAAGATGAATTTGGTCTTGCGAAAAGATCAAGTAAAAAAGAAGGCAAAATTCCAGCAAACACTTTAGGATCATTGATACTTAAAGATCCAACAACAAATGATGAATTTGATTGTGGTAGCGGGTTTGATGACGAGTTACGAAAGGAAATTTGGGAAAACAGGCAAGACTATTTGGGTAAATTTGTGACATTCAAATATCAAAAAGTTGGACAAAAAGACGCCCCACGTTTTCCGATTTTTAAAGGCTTTAGAGACGAAAGAGATATGTAATAAATAAAAAAGGAGGTTACTTATGTCGTCAGTTCCTAAATTCAAATTTGAAGATTTGAAAAAAACAAGTTTGGGTTTTCCCTCAGAGTGGAAAACAGGGAATATAAGAATACATTACAGATACGGCATAGTGACTATTTTTGTTGATGAAAAGAACATCTTAGAAACTGAAAAGCATTGGGAAAGTGATGATCTGGGTGGCTTCATGTCAGATGAAGAACTAAAGAAAATCCTTGAACATCATGAATTATTGTTATGAGTCTCATAGATCCTAAAACTCTCACCCAAACCTGTTCAGCATGTCCTTCACAATGGGAAGGAACACTTGAAGATGGCAGAATGGTCTATATACGTTATAGATGGGGACACCTAGATGTTTCTGTTAGCAAGTTTGCAACAGAAAACGTTTATGATGCAGTATCAGGTGAGTTGCTTTTGGACTACTTCAGTGGCGATGATTGGGACGGATTCATGACTCTTGCCCAACTTAATTCTATACTTGCGAAAAATGGGCTATCTAAGGACCCAGAATTCTTAACAGAAGAAATTAACTAATGATAAAAATGCACAATGCCCATAACTTTTCTCAAGAAATTGAAAAGGCTGTTAAAGATAGAGAGTTAACTTATATAGAAGCCATTTGCGAATTTTGTAAACAGTCAGGCCTCGAAGTTGAAAGTGTTCCCAGATTGTTGACACCTCAAATTAAGGCAAAAATTGAGAGCGAAGCCATAGATTTGAATATGTTTAAGAAAAAGAAACGTGGCAAAAAGTTAAAACTTGTCGATTAATATGAAGAAGATTTTTCTTATATTATTTTTATTTTCTTGTTCTCATGCTAAACAAGAACCTATTGGCAGATTGCTCGCAAAGAAACCAGAAAGACTTTGTAATGCAACATATAAAGAGAATGAAATAAGCGTTTATAAAGAAACAAATTCTTATGTTGCTTTATACGTTTACGAAACTCTGGGTTCTCATACTGTTGATCAGTTAAGATGCTTAATTGCAACTGAATTTGCCACAGTCAATTTTCTTCAAAGAGGTTACGATTTTAAGGTCATTACATTCTATAATCTACAAACGCACGAAGGTCTTATATACTTCTTTTCAAGGAAGGGCGTTCTGGGCGTTTTAGTTTTATCAAACATAAACGAAGAAACTATAAGAGTTAGAAACCTAAGATATAGGGGTCCAGTTGAACATCTATCAGCTATATTCGATACTGGCTCGGTATACATACCACTTAAATTTAAGTTCTATGACGATGAGACAATTATGCCTGTTGAGGAATTACCTCATCAGTATAGAAGATATGGTAATGTAATTAATCTGGAGGGTTTATGAGAAAAATAATTGTAGAAGATGTTATTTTGAGAGATGAGGGAAAAATACAACTTAATTGTTCTTGTTGCGGAAGACCAAATAATCTGCCACACAAGGATGTCGTTGTTTATTTGAAATTTTGTTCACAATTATCTTCCAATGGTTATTGGGAATGCTTTTATGAAAATTGCGAAGCATACATTGAAAGGGGTGGTAAAGTTCCGATTGAAACATTCAATAGATTTACTGACAACCAAGTGAAACAAATACTATCATTTCGTCTGAAAGAAGATTTAGAATGAACGTGAAACCTTTTGATGCATATAAGAAATATGTTGCATTAAAGCTCCATTTTAACTCTGAAAAATATGATTATTTCAAGTTAAATGGTGCTGTTAAGATAAAGTTAGAAACTTTCAACAAAAGGAACGACAAATATAAGTTCCAGAAGTTAGCAAAAATACATACACCCGAAACTTTAGAAAAAATTATTGTCGCAAACTTACTTAGCAATAAAGATTTGTGGGTGGGTGATTTACTAACTCCAGAGGCCAGGCAACGTTTGGCAGAGAGACAAAAAATAGAACAATCTCTGACTTACTTCTTTTCGGAAGATGTTAAGTTTCTTTTGTCCAAGGCAGAAGAAGGTGAAAAAATTTTTGTCGGGAAAGGAAAATTGGGTCTAGTAAAACATGCGATGCAAGGAAGTATTAATTTGGAATCTTTCATTATCCTTACAGATATTTTGAAGTTAATGCCAAAGTTAGAAAAGAGTTTGTCAGATGATATTACGTGGCAAGATTTTAAAATGACCGCAACAAAATACAAGCCATTCCTCAAATATGACAAAGAAAAGCTGAAAGATATTTTAAAGAAGTGCTTGCCATAGAATGGAAGCAAAGAAATCTCTTGCTCAGGATCAATAAATAGTTTATACTCATTATGTAATAAGTGCTTTATCATGATTAAGTGGATATGCAAATACTTTAATACGACAATATAGGAGAAATAATATGTCATTTGCACAATTGAAACGAAACAGCGGCGCAGCCGGCCTCAAAAAGTTGACTGAAGAAGTTGAAAAACTTAGCAGCAGCCAAAATCAAAAAGAAAACGACGAACGATTCTGGAGACCGACCCTCGATAAGTCGGGCAACAGTCGAGCAACTATCCGTTTTCTTCCTCCAACAGACGGTGAATCCATTCCTTGGGTAAAATTGTTTTCTCATGCTTTCAAGGGACCAAACGGTTCTTGGTATATTGAGAATTCGTTGACAACTCTCGGACAGAAAGATCCAGTTGGTGACTATAACAGCCAACTTTGGAATTCTGGTATCGAAGCTAATAAAGAAATCGCAAGAAAGCAAAAGCGAAAGCTGTCCTTTATTTCAAACATTCTTGTTGTTAAAGATCCAGCTAACCCAGAAAATGAAGGGAAAGTATTTCTCTTTAAGTTTGGGAAGAAAATCTTTGATAAAATCAATGATGTTATGCATCCTGATAATACAGGTCTTGAGGAAGATGATTCTGATTTCAAGAAAAGCGTTAATCCTTTTGATCTTTGGGAAGGCGCTAACTTCAAATTGCGCGTTGGACAAGTAGAAGGTTATGCTAACTATGACAAATCAGAGTTTGGTGTAACTGGTGCAGCGGTTGAGGGTGGTGATGCAGCTCTTGAGGAACTTTGGAAAAAGCAATACAAACTTGAAGAATTTATTGCTCCAAGTAACTTCAAAAGTTATGATGATCTCAAGGCTCGCTTTGAAAAGGTCATTGGTGCTACGCCTGCGGAATTCCGCACTGTTGCTGAACAAGAAACGCAACCAGCTCCTGTTGGGAAAACCCAACCAGAGCCAGAAGGAAAGACAGAATCGAGTGAAACATCTTCAGATGATTCCGATGATCTTTCTTTCTTGCAAGGATTGGTTGATTAATCTATAAGGGATGCCGTTATTATGTAACGGCTCCCTTCATTGACTTTTCTTGAATTGCTAATAGTGTAGGTTCTTGTGCTCTTGTAGCTACAGGACCATTAATACCACGTTGACCGCCTGGGGCATTATCACTACTTGCAATATTTGTATTGTTAACAATATTTGTATTGCTCCCTGATCCCATGCTGCTTTCAAGTTGCATGTTCTTTGCGCTTAGATTCCCTAAATTTGCAAATTCTTGGTTTTGTTGTGGGAGAACATCCATCTTAGAAAGTTTCAATGCTTCTGGCAATTCACTTTCATATCGACCTCTGCCGGCAGCATAAGGAACAGCAGCTAATTGATCTGTATATTGTGATCTAGCATCATAAAAAACTTTCAGTTGCTCCTGAGGACTCATTTCGGCAAAACCTGGAGTTTCAGAAGCTCGTTGTAAAATTTTATTGATACCACCATGCTGAACACTTCCACTGAAAACAGCTTCTCTCACACCAGGATTTTCTAATTTGAATCCTAAATCTTTCGCAACTCTACTTGCTGGTTCAAAATGTGTTTGAGAAATAAACTTCTTTTGATCGTCTGCGAACGCCTCAGGATTTCTCGAAGCTACCTCTTTCCATTTTGCATCAAATTCAGATGAGCCGGGTACTAGACCCATAAACTCCTGACCAAATGCACTTTGCTCAAGATACTTTGAAAGAGTCCCAGCCTTAGAAGAAAGTTGATGTGGGCCATACGATTTACCACCCGGGTCATTTGCACCAGTTGAAATTAATCCTGCTTTAGTAGCTGTATTACTTGTTCCAGATTCAAACTTTGCAGATAAAGATCCCAACTTCTTATCTACAATCATATCACTCATGTCTTTGTCGTATTGTTTAGTTGTGATTGGCCTTTCTAGTTGATTGGCTTCAAGCATTTTATCACCAACTTTAAATCCTGCTTCACCAGGCTTACTTACCAATTGCATCACTTCTAAAGTTTTTTCTGGAGACCAACCCATTTGTTGACCTCTTTCTTTTACCTTTTCAAGTTTTTGTCTATACAAATCCTTTTCGGTAGTTTCTTTAAACATTACTCGGGAATCCTGCATAGGAGCTTCCCCTTCTAACCTCGATGCCTTATTGTAGATTTTAGTTACTTCACTTGGACTAGCGTTTGGATATGCGGCTTGTATGTTTTGCACAAGCTGATCGTCTAATAATTTTATTTCTGCTTCTTTTATTTTGACAAACTTTTGATGTAGTTGATTATCTTTCGAGACACCAAAAAATCCACCCTCTCTTGCTTTTAAATCTGCTAACTCTTGTTTAGCTTTTCTTAATTGCTCACCCTTAAATATGAATTCTTCTTTGGTAGTTAATTTCTGTCCACTTTCTCTTTTCTTTTCGTAACCACTCTTTGGTAAGTCTGCAAGTGCTTGGGGTAGTGCCTTTAAAGCTCTATACCATGCATAACCAGCTATTGCTGCAATCGTAATCGGCAATAAAATAGGAAGCGCAACTGTTCCAATAGTTGCTGCAAGTGTTTTAAGTGCTGCACCACCAACAACTCCCCCTATAACTCCACCAAGTATATCACCACCGAGTGAGGATGCTATACTGCTGATCCAGCCCTTATCATTTTTCATGTCTGATTTCTCTTTAACGAGAAAATCTTTAATTCCCTTCTTGCGCCCGCCTTCTGCTGTATCTTCAAGAGTATCAAATGGATTTTGTTGTTCCTTCTTTAATCTTTCTGCCTCTTGTTCAACAAGGATCTTAATATCCTTTTTCATTTCGGAAGTGTTTTCTTCTATTTGATCTAGCTTGATAGTAGAATTTTGCTCGCCAAAATTTCCTGATTGCTGTAAAGGTTCAGTAGCATCATTAAATGTCGGTGTAGCAGGACCTCTAACACTTAATCCACTATCTCTTACATTTTCGTAAAGGCCTCTTTTATCAGCCAGCATTTGTTGTTTTCTTGCTCTGCGAGATTCTAGTCCCTTTTCAACTGCACCGCCTGCCATTCTTGCAATGAAGGCCCCAATCGGATCTCCACCTGCGGCACCTACAGCAATTGAACTTGCATCTACCCCATAATTCTTAAAGAATCCAGACGCTCTACTTGATAATCTTGATTTCAAAGAAAGGGCATTATTAAGTGCTTCTTCTGTTTGAGCTACTTGATTACTAATGCGCTTACCTTCTTGTTCCGATAATGATTCAGTTAGGGTTTTGAGTGTATTCTTTAGTGCCTTTAAACGAGTCTTTTGAGATTTCAATTCACCAAGAGAAGCACCTTCAGAGGAAGAAATAATAGAATCAAGGATGCCCTCAACTTGCAAAGCATCGTCAGATGCGCTATCAGGCATTTCCTCTGTAGCCTTCTGTCTTTCATCTCTTAGATTTTCATTGAGAAGAAAAAAGATCCTTTCAGATGCCGAAAGGTTGTCAGCTATCTCTTTTCTTAGAGACAATGCAGATTTTCTTTTCTTTTGTATTAGTTGTTGTAATTCTGGAGTCATCTACTATTTAGGTTTACGGGTATTAATATCGTCAAGAGTTGCAAATCCAACATAGGCACCCACAACTGAACCCATAACAAAATAGAACCATGTAATAACTTCTTTCAATACATTCAATCTTTCCACAGGAACTTTGAAGAAGGCCATATAAGTTACTACAAAGATAGAAATCAATGCAGTCCATGCCATACGGCGTCTATTGCGCCATCTATCATTGTTTAAACGATTCGAGATTGTAGAATGTTCCACGGGATGCTCGTGTTTCTTTTCTTCTTTAACTGGATCAGACATTATCGGCCCCTCTTGGCAAGCTCATTAGCTGCCAAAGTATTCTTTTCGTCTATGTATTTATTGAGCAGCTTAACGTAAATTTCTCTTTCAAAGGGAATCATATTCTCTATTTCTGAGAGAGTATACCCATGTAGTTGCATCATTTGAAAGTTTGTCTGATACATGCTGGGAGCACTTTCATGTCCCAGCGTTATGCTAAAAAATCTTTTAGCCCTTCCATGACATATTCTCTGTGATTGCCGCACTGTTTACAGTCTATATTTACAATATGTCTCAATATAGGAAGTGTGTCAAAGAACTGATCGATTTTTGTAAACTCTTTCTTAGTCAGTGATTCAACAAAATCAAGAAACTCAGCAGGTGTATAGTCTTTCGCATTATAGCTTTGTTTGTCATCAAAAATTTGTTCAATGCACTTTGCAACAACTTTTAGAACAGCATCAAATTCTTGTGTTGTTCGAGCATTGCGAATTTCTTTCATCAAACCATAAGTCGGATCTTTCATAATGATCCCCAAATTTTCTCTCAACTGAATCTTTTTGGTGTGTTCTGGGAAAGTTGTTACTTCAACATTGAGAAGGTCGATTTCAACTTCAGTTGTCTTTGAACAACTAGCACACTTGCTTTCCTCTATCGGGCGGAATGTCAGGGTCAATGTTTCCCCAACTGATCGGGCGCGAAGTTGGAGTAATAGATACTCAAGATCGTATGTTGTAAGTTTATCTACATTAAGTTTATCAGGATAAACGACACAGTTATTGATAATTTGTTTTGTTGCGCCTTCGATGTCTTGATCGTTATCGCTAGATAATGCCAGAAGAACAATTTTTTCTTCTTTGACAGTGAAAGGGCGAATTTTAAGTTTTTGTTTTGTGGATGGTAAAATTGTATCGTATAAAGGGACATCAATTTTTGGTAATAAAGCCATACTAATCACTCCATTCAGAAATCACAATGCAACAATATTTAGTCTTCAAAGGGTGAAGGTGGTGTTGTTGGAAATAGCTTGTTTGGTATAGGTGGATACAATACTAGACTTCCTCCACCATCAAATACAGCACCAGGATCAAATGAAAATGCTTCCCCACCTCTTGCAAAGTCTTCAAATGATCTCCAACGTCTATAAGCAAATTGGACATTCAATCTCAGATATTGATCAACGGCACCAGCGTCAAGTGGTTGTGGTTCGATTGTAACAGGATAAACCTCATCTAATACAACGTTGTATGTAATATTCATTTGTTCATCGAGCTTGTTAAGATAGATTCTACCTACATAATTGTCATAGTAGTTGAAATAATTATTTGTAGGATCTGTAATAGCTGTATGCCATTGATCAAATACAGTTCTAATGGCCATATCATTAGTGCAAAGAAAAGTAACAGGCAAATCATTATAAACAACGCCATATGGCATCTTTCTAGCTACACCATATATGGTTTGGGGAGTTGTAGCAATTTGTCTACCAGGCAGCTCTGTGATTTCTGTAAGAAAAATAACTTTGTCAATTTGTGAAAATGCACTAGCTATAGCCAAGGGAAATTGAATGAACACCAAATACCGACTAGGTGAAGCGATTCCGTTTCCTCTATCTATAATAGCTTTTAGTGCATCGATTACTGCGGGCATCTTACCTCTTTATCTTTTGAGAACTTTCTTCCCAAACAAATGTCTTTTTCTTTTTAACAAACATTTCTGTTGGCAGAAATATTGCAACGTTCCATTCTTTTTCATTAATCTTAACAAACTTACTCTTTATGTAAGAATACAAGTAGCGTTTAACGCAAGGCTTAAAGGCCTTATATTTAGCTGAGGAATTAAGAAGATTATATGTCATTTTATATTTCAGTTCACCCGTAACATCTCTTTTTTCAAGCTCACTGATTTTAGACAACAAAAATGCTCTTTGTTTTGGATACAAATAGTGTAGATTCAATCCTATAAACCCACCAGGAACAGGTTTTATTGGGATACACAATGGAAAAAGGTCGTAATATGGAAGAGTTAGTTTAGTCTTAGGGTCATATCTAAAATTATACATTTTACCATACTCAAATCTATCTTGTAATCTTTCTTTATCAGAAAGCAAATCAACAGGCCTAATGGGCTTATTAAGGTTCTGCACCCTGTTACGGAACCAATCTAAAGCACTTAAACGACGTTCATTTTTAACTTTTTCGTCATCTGCTTTTTTTAAAATATCTGAAATCTCTTTTGTCATTATGTGATCATCCCTAGATCATGAAGCATATCTTCTGTCCAAACTTCAAATTTCCAGCCTCTCTTTTCAGCATAAACTTTAGCTGCATTAAATTTGGCAAGATTCTTTGTGTATGTAAATACTTCACGAATAAACTTTGCTTGTTTTTGATATTTCTTTCTTTTGGGTTTAACTAAATTTCTATTAGGCTTCACTTCAACCAGCAATGTCTTCCCGTTATCTAACTTAATCAAAAAATCCACAAAGTATCTGTGGATTTTGTTGTCCGTGGGGCATCTGTATGGGATGACAACTTCCTCAGAAGACCAGCAAACAACAGATTTTGTTTTATCCAACCAAAACATTACCTGCATTTCCCACGAGGACCTAAAGAATATCTTTGTTGGATCACCAATGTATTTTTCTGGGTGTTTTGGTTGAAATTGTCCTTGCCACTTCATATAAATATTTATCGCAATCAATAAAAGGTATCTATGCCCACAGTCGCAGGCGGCGCAGCAAAATTATTCGCATCAGCCAAATCAACAACTAAAGCTGGCCTCTTTCAGTATCCATCTGATCTGTTCACCCCTGGGGCTGAGCCATTCATGATTTTCAACATTTTTGATTCAGTTGCTAAAAGTGGTGTAAGGCAGGGAACTATTGCAATGTATATGCCACCAACTCTTAAAGTTGGATACAATGCTCAATATGAAGACATTTCATTAGATTGGGAACGATTCAAAGCCGCTATTGGTTCCCTTGCAAATGACCCTGTTCGAGCAGCAGAAAGGTTAGGTGCCAATATTATCACCGGTGTTACTGGTGCTAACATTTCTGATCAATTTGAATTGCAAAACAGAATCACAGTTAACCCTCACATGGCACAACTATTCAGAGGTGTCAGATTTAGAGAATTTCAATTCGACTTTCAAATGATGGCACGTAATGCACAAGAGAGCGATGCTATACAAAATATCATCTACCAATTTAAATACGCGATGCATCCTGGGCTTGATGCAACAGATCCAGAAAGATGGTATTCATACCCTAATAACTTCACAATTGAATTCTTTTCTCCTCGGGAAGAATATCTGTTTAAAATTGGTGTCTGCGTATTGACAGGAATGGAAGTCGATTATGCCGGCAGTGGCGTACCATCTTTCTTCAGTGAAACCGGTGCTCCTGTTGATGTGAGAATGAGTTTACAATTTAAAGAATTGCAAATCGTTACAAAAGAATCTATTCAAAAATCAGGATTTTAATCATGAAGCATTTCCAATTCTTTCCTAGAGTTGAGTATTCAGAAAACATAGTGACTAACATAATGGTTAGATCAAAGATACGTGAACTTGTTTTGCAAAATCGAGTTGTATATTACGAATACGATCTAGATGATCATGAAAGACCAGACATTCTTGCCTTCAAATATTATGGCACTGCTGATAATACTTGGATTCTATTTTATGCTAATGAAGTATTTGATCCATTCTATGATTGGCTTTTATCCTATGAAGACTTCAATAAGTATATGCTTGCAAAATATCAGGGCGTAGATCCTAAAGATGCCACAAAGAGTCTCGGAACAATACATCATGTTAGTAGTAGCGGCATTAATGTGACATATGAAGAAAGAATAACACCTGTTAAAGAGGGAGATCAAATAATTTCTCCATCTGGCCAAATTAGAGATGTCGTCACAGTCATAAGTGCAGGACAGTTCAACATAGATTTGCCATTTAACAATGATCTGGTTGATGTAGATTGTGCAGTTAGAACAAAAATTCATTCTTACTATAACTCTGAAGGCCTACAAATAGATTACAAGACATGGAGAAACACTCCTGTTCAAGAGAGAGACGAGAAAACTTTTTTCCAGGTTGAGTTTGATTCAAACGAGGAAAAGAGACGAATAAAGGTGATTGATAAAGTTTACTATAATCAAATAGTAAATGAATTTGAGAGAATTTTTAGATAATATGGGATTAAATGATAACATAGGTGGGAGCAATAGTTACGATTCTCCACCACAAACAGTCATAAGAAAAGAACAAGACTTCTTATTGAAGTCAATGATTCTTACTGCCTACAATGGTAAGAGTTATGATCTAACTAATCACAGAGCAATTTTTGAATATAAAGAAGATTTATTCAGCAATGCTATCAGTGGCAGTTTAGAATTAATAGATGCTATCGACTATCAACAATTCATGCCATTGATAGGCGAAGAAAAGTTAAAAGTAATTTTGACACGCCAAGATGAGAGCGGTAAGGCAAGAGAAGGTGGTCTATTGCCTGACCTCGAAATGAACTTCAGAATCTACAAGGTTAGTGGGAGACAACTACAAAACGAAAAAGTTCAAACATATACAATGCATTTGATTTCTGAAGAATTAATCAAGAATCTGAAGCAAAAAGTGTATAGATGTTGGGATGATACATTCTATTCTGACATGGTAGATGAAATATACGGCGAATTTATCAGTATAGGTAAACCTATTGTGATTGAACCAACTTTATATGAACAAGATTTTTGTTGCAGCAATATGAACCCATATGAATTCTTTCATACAATTGCTGCCCGCTCGATTTCTGCTGAAGGTAATGGCGAAGCATACATTTTCTATGAAGATAGAGAAGCATTTTACTATGTAACATTGGGTAAACTCTTGATTGGTGGCACAAAAGAAAAATACGGCCACGCACCAAGAAAAGTTTGGATACCTAATGAAGGTAAGTTTCGTCCAATAGATTTGCCAATCGACATTGAAGTAAAAAACTTAGAACATTACCACTGGAACGGCCAACATGACATCCTTCGGAATCTCGAAGGTGGAATGTATGCACAACATCTAACAACAGTCGATCCAGTAAGACAAGTATTTGAATTCATTCCTTTTGACTTAACAGCAGAGTTTGAATCTTTCAAGCACGTAGATAAAGAAAGATTCTTTACAGACGCATTAGACGCTCTAGCAGGGCCATTTGCACACACAAAGTTAATGCACACAAATAAAGACCACGACATTGTTCCTTGGATAGCTGATAGAGAACCAGGAATAAAACCTTTCAAATTGGAAGAGTATGTAATGAGAAGAACCTCACACATGCACCAGATAAACAATTTTAAAATGGGTATGACAGTGACAGGAGATCCTCGCAGAAAAGTTGGAGATATTATCGAAGTCACTATGCCACAAGTTGCAGGTGATGCCCATGATAGAAGACCCCAAGAACTAGATAGATACTTTCAAGGCCGCTATCTTGTTACTTCAATCAAACACAGATTGACGCAAACAGGCTATTCAATGGATTTGGAAATAATAAAAGACACCTTCTTTAAACCTATTGCTCACACAGATGTTGTGGATAGATACAAGGATATCTATTAATCCCTTGACAGAATCACCAACTTTTGTTAACATAAGATTGTAACAAATAGTAGGATGACATTATGCGTTTATTTGGAAGCAAAGTTCTTATCAAGAAGGCCGACGAAAAATCTGTTAGCGCAGGAGGAATTCATATTCCCGAGAATCTAAGAAATTCAAACACCCCTTCAAAGGGAGAAGTTGTCGCCGCTGCTGTAGCATATATTGAAAATGGTGTTCGTGTCGAACTTGAACTAAAGAAGGGAGACCAAGTTCTGTTCTTTCCAGGACAGGCAGTAGAAATTGTTATTGAAGGAGAAAAGCTCTTTCTAATTCATGAAAAGGATGTGTTAGCACGAATTTAATATGGCATCAAAATACTCTCATCTTTATTACCTGGCAAGCCCATATTCACATACAGACAGAAGTGTGATGGAAAAAAGGGCAGAGCAGGCAACCAAGGCCGCAGTAGACTTGTTGAATAAGGGCATTTTCGTGTTTGCACCTATTCCCTACAATGCACCTTGGGAAAAGTATAATCTTCCATTTCAGTGGGATTTCTGGGCTGAATTTGATAAAGCATTTGTTTCGAGAATGGATGCTGTTGTTGTCCTTCAACTAGAAGGATGGGACAAATCAGTTGGAGTTGCTGCTGAAGTTGAGTTTGCAAAAGAAAATTGTATTCCAGTATACTATTTGAGTCTTGAGCAAATTGCTTCAGGGGATTTGGATCATCTTGATCCCGTTAAAGTAAAGAACGCCTCGATTGATTTACTTGTTACTAAAGCTCACGACATGCTTAAGCAAAGAAGTTAATATGCCATACATTAAACAAGAAGACAGAGAAACATACGAAAAGGAAATAGTTGCGTTAGTTGACAAGTTAGTAGCAACAGCTAGATTTGAAACTATCTCAGCTTATCCTGGTCATTTGAACTACATAATTACAAGTATAGTTAAGAGAGCCTACAAGGGCGCGGCCGAACAAGATAATTTCAAACTCGGATACAGTGATTATGCTGAGATGATTAGTGTATTTGAAAATGCAAAACTGGAACTTTATAGAAGAACAGTTGCACCTTACGAAGATAAGAAAATTGAGGAAAACGGAGACGTTTAAATGCCTCTAGTAATAGGGAATTAATGTGATGGATTCCCCTCAATCGACATTCGATCCCTTCAACCCAGGAAGTGTTGATCCACTTTTACATCCTATCGTTTATTTTCAGGAATATCCCGAAAATCCAATCAATGCAAATGAGCCTATTACAATATTAGGTCCTAATACAAAACCTAGGACCATAGCTGTTATAGATGAATTAGGTCTTAGATTCAATAGAGATCAGTTTAACAGTATTGAGGAGGCCGCAAGTGCCTTTATGACTCATTTAGATAGGGTTGTTAAGAATTCTTATGATCCTCTCAACTTTGAAATAATTGTCCATATAAAAACTACGGCTGTATTCAAAGTAAAAATCGGGCAACCTATATGGGTAAATGAAGAACCTTCTCGCCCCTTCGACTACTGGGTCTTGAAAAAGGTAGCAAAACTTTGGTTAGAGTATAAACCTAATATTCCATAATAACAGAGGAGAAATGGGTACAGACGACCGTCCGAAACTTGATTACGAAGAAGCACTAAAAAGAAAAAAGAAACTAAAACGTGATAGAAAGAGAATTGAGGAAGACAATTACTTATCTGACATGGAAGAAGATTTGGACACTGAAGACTATAAGCTAGATCAAAATGTCCTAAATAAATTGCGGAAGCGTTAAAATTGTGCTAACATCGTCTTATGTTGAAATTAAGTTTTGCTGCCCTTTCAAAAGAATTCATTTTCAGAATAAGTGCTAGAGTTTATAAACTCGACATTGATATATTATTCGATGTAACAGACGTAATAAGTAAGCCAGCTCTAATAAAACTCCAACACCAAGAATATGGTTGGATGTTATGTTTCTTAGGCTTCATCTTTTCTGTCTTTGTAATGAAGCCTGAATCTGAATTAGCTCAGTTTGCATCAAAGTTACATTCTATTGTCCCAGAAGTTAATTCTCTTAATGTAATCTCTCAAGACGAGAGAGCAAAAATTTTTGCGAAAGCAGTTGACGTGGTTGCTGCATCTATTAAGAAGGCTGCCAATGATGGTAAAAGAAAAACGATTGTTCAACTCTCAACAGAAGACAAAGAAATCCTAAAAGCAATAAAGGATTTGTTTGAAGAAAATAATTATAGAGTCTACATAAGCTCATTTCAGTTAGAAATTATATGGTAGATGTTTTTGGTAATTTCTGCAAGAAAAATTTTGATATTACTCTAAAACCGGATCAAATTGAGATGTTTAATGTAGTATCAAACTACTCTTTTAATATTCTCAACATGCCGAGGGGTGCCGGAACTTCAACATTCCTATATCTTTATACTCAATACCTTCAAGGAACAACTTTATTTCTTTTACCATCCCTGCATTGTGTTAAGAATATGAAAGTTGCTTTTGGTCTTAAAACATTTGACTGGCGAACAACCTTCAAAGTGGATGCAATTAATCAGGTCGGTTGTGCAGAAAAGGCCACTGATTTATTAATTATCGATCAATCACATAACATCGCGGACGCCGATTTCAGAACATTTTTTGACATCACATACAGGCACATATACAGGGAAAATCATCCAAAAATAATAATGGCCGGTAGCATATACAATCCAGCACCTTCTCATAGATTTTGGTTTGATCTATACATCCAAGTCAAATCTCATATAGCTAACGAAATCTTGGATAACAGAGAAATAATCAATTCCATTTAACGATAATGTATTTTAGCACTACAGACAAAGAAAATAAGATAATCGACGCCATAAACAAGCAACGTGCGTTGGACTTGCTATATGATGTTGATAGAGAAGCTGTTGGACTAGGTGTTTCCGGAAGAGCAGAGGATTTTGTTGAGGAATGCAGCCTCTGCTTTTTCATGGAAAAAATAGAGAAGGGAAAAGAGACGATTTACTATTATAGCTTACAGACCAATGTTGAAGCATGGATACTTGCTTTAAAGGGTTTAAACAATTTCAGTTATATGGACATGGTTCGTGAAGACAAACCACCCTGGAAGCAAATGTCTCGCAAATCCGATGTTATGAGAATCAAAATAGATTTAGATGCTGCGAAAAAGATAATTAGCTTTGACGAAAGATGTAAGCACCGAGCCTATGATATTGCGTTTATTGTCTACCTAAAATATGCACAACAAAAGGTTTCTGTTTCAAATATGCTCGATACAATGAAACTTTTTTACAACTGGCTCAATACAGATATGGGAAAAACCTCATTTTCTGAATGTTTTGAGTTGTGCAAACAGGCATTGAGCCGCTAAATAACTTCATGTTGAAACGCAAACCAGAAGACATAGCAATTGTGCTTTTATTTGCTTTTATCTTTGTGGTTTGGTCATACTGTTTAGCTGGGTTTGTAAATCTATTGATGCACGCCCTTAAATAACACCCCATAAACATGGAGGCAGCGAACGCATCATGGGGCCGAGAAACTAAAACAATCACTCTCAAAATACGAAAAGTCCCTAAGACCTAAATTAGAACTACTCAAATGGATGAATAAAGAAACTCCATTGATGTTTCTTATATTGATGTGGGGAATTTGTTTGCTTGTATGTCTTCTAGCATATCTTCCCTATTGGATGGGATGGATAGGTGCCGATCAATACAATCTTGTATTGTCTCTTATGGCATTGTTAACAACAATGATTCTTTCTATTGTTGTTGTGCTCTAATAGGGCCGAAACTCATCAATACGTTTGTATTGACTGTTTTTAATGTCACAACAGCCTTAGGATTAGCTTCTGATAATTGATTTGCTTGAATTACAGCATCCTCGAAATTGTAGCCAGGATATGTATATCTGACTGTTCCATTGATGCTTATTTCAATCAAATCATTCTCTAGTGGAGTTTCTTTGTTTCTCATCTTGAATATAGTTCCATTCTGATATTGCTTCCTCTTTACTCAATCCCCAACAGGCTGTGCAGCCATTTCTACATTCTATTTGAATGTTATTGTCATTACCTGAAGCGTATATAACAGGCCGTTGTTTACAATCAAAACAATTCATTGCACGTATCATAGATCCAAGTGAATGTGAAAAAGACCTACTGGTTGACTTTCAATCAAATCAGCAATCTGTAAAAAGGATAATCCGCGGTCGTTAAGTTGAGATAGACTCCTTTCGCCGTAAAAACATCCCTCCATATCATTTAATCCAAGTGACATTTGAACATTACGTGGCAGTGTTGCGGATTGTCGATTGAAAGTGAATCGTTCAGAGAAAATATTATGGTCCAAATCATTATCTTCTCTGAGCAAAACTCCCTCTACTAGATTTAATTTTTGTTTAAGAACTTCACAGGCGACACCCAAACAGCAGTGGCCTTTGTTTGTTTTTAAAGTTCCTTTTACTTGTTGATACTCTCCAGATCGAAGCGCCGACAACCAATCTCTAACATTCTTTTCTATCTCTTCCTTATAGAACTGCATTGTTTGCCACTTCATAAATTTTTATTCCATTCATCTGTGAAATGTTTAGCTAAGAAAATCAGAACAACTATCAAAGCAAATGCCCAAAACCATTGCCCCTTCACGATACAAAGAAAAACGTTTAACCAACAGCCAAATAGAATTAGCCATTGTAAAACATAATTTATCATTTTAGCCGCTTCCTAAACACCAAAACACCAGTTGAGAAAAGTACCAGCAAGATAACCCATATCACTATCGAAACAACAAGCGGCGAAAATACAATTAACCAATTAATTTGTGCTATTCCAGCTAGTTTCAGCACCAATAAAACAACAAATGTAACTTCAAGCAAACCCATACTATATTTCCTTATTCCAATACACTAACACATTAATAGAAGACCATAACAATGCTATACAACTAAAAAGATTGGGTGGCCAAATGAAAGTTCCAGCTAATATGAATAGGAAAATTGCGACTGTTAAAATGCGGAAAAATATCATAGAACCTTTGCAAGTTTTTGTCTGTCTTCCATTTCATGCAAAATGATTTCTTCAAGTCCTCGTTTAGCTACAGCTATAATCTGGACCAATTCTTCAGTCTTTCTTTTGTATGTCCCGTTTTTCTTAACCTCGTCCCAGAATTCATCAACTTCCTCTTGCAATACTGCATAAAGTTCGTGGTCTGAATTATAAGGTTTATACTTCTTCCTTACTTTTGTAATCTCGTCTTCAACAAGAGTTGAAACGTATTCAGAAATTTCACTTCGAGATAGCTTCATATGTTGCAATTTCCTTTTGAATTAAAAACTCTAAAGAAGAAAAGATAAACAATGTATCTTCTTTTGAAAGAGTAAAGTAATCTTGTGATCTAGCTTGGGTTTGTTCAATCTTGTATTTCAATACAGAACTAACAATCTTTAACTTATCTAAGATTTCTTGTTGCTGTTTTTCCATATTTGTCTGCTAACCAATTATACATTACAATCTCTTTACTGTCAACGTTTGAGTATTTCACACAAGCAAAGCCCTGCCCCAAAGACACCAAAGGTCAAATAAATGACATATATTTCTGGATTAGTCTCATACATGACAACAGTCCACAATATTCCACAAATCAGTCCCAAGAGTAAAAATAGAAAGTTCTTATAGGCCATATTTCCTTTTGACTAAAAATCGACAAATTTCTGTTTTACTGTCATACTTTCTACAATCGTCGTAATATGATACAGCAGCAGGAATCAAATTTGATTTGTATTTGGATTCTCTTTCTTGAACATCTCTGAAAATGTATGCAACAAAACAAAGAGCAGTTAGGACTATAGCTGCAATCAAAATATTATCACTATCCATGAGATTTCCTGTGGAAAGTAGCTCTAAAAATGAAATAAATGACATTTAAAGCATTTCCGACCGATGTAAGGGACATATAAGCTATTCCTTTTTGAGCTTGTTATACATGATGAAGAATACAAACGCAAGCACCCAATCCCAAACCATCAACCCCCAATGTCCCTGCATCCATCTAATAGGAGCTACTGTTAATGTGATTATCGCAAAGAGCAGAGATGTATAACTAAGAAATTTGGAAACTGTCATACTATAGTTTTAAATTCTTGAACTTAAATAGTCCTTTGGGTTGTGATTCGATGAAATCAGCAATTCCCCTAAAATCTGTGCCTGAGCAATCGTTTATGTCTGAAAGATTAACATATGGAATATTTACGATTTGATCAAAGTGTCCCGACCTAGTGCTGAGGCCGAGTGAATCTTGCACATCTGGTGGAAGGTCAAAATGATAATTGTTATATCTATATGACCATCTATCTTGACCATTGGGAGCCTTGTGCTTGCGTAATCCCAAATCTCGTTTGAATATTTCACAAGCAACACCGAGACAACAGTGGCCTTGTAGATTGCAAAGATCCTTTGTTGTTTGTTGGTATCGGCCCGATCTTAAAGCCTGTAACCATCTCTTAACATTCTGTTCTACTTGTTTCTTTGTGAATTTCATGCTCGATTGCCTTTGATAACCCAGTAAGAGTTGTAAATTTCATCAATAGAACTATCTTCTGTTACTAATAATTCATGATCATTGAACGTAAATGATACTGGACATCTGAGAATGGTTGCTAGATACCTAGCTTCTCTAATAGTATTAGATAATTCAGATCCCGGCATGACTGTTAATTCTATCGAGAAGTTTGTTAGCCTTATTTTGCTCATGTTGAATATTATCTCACAATCACACTATGGATGCAAATTATTGTTTATCTGCTTTAAAATTGAATACTTTGAAGCACCTAGGACAGTAATCATATATCCCTAATCCGTGGATACAGAAACCATAAGATGTTTCAAGCCCTATCTTTGTTACACATCTAAGTTTCTTGGGGAACAAATATCTCCAAAATGGATCTTTATCTGTCTTGGGAAGTTTACGAGAACTTTCAATTTTACACGTAGGACAAAATTTCATCGCAATTCCTAGATACACTTATCTATTTCTTCGATAACATAAGACAATATCTTGTATTTAAAATAATCTTCATTTTGTTTTTTAAAGTCTTCACTTGCTAAAACCCTTTTGAAGTATTTTGATCCATCTCTGTTGCGAATTGTATAATCTGTGCTAATATGACGGCCATTATCATCTAGGTTTATAGCTGCCCAATCTCTCGGATTGTTTTCATAGGAAGCAATAACGTTTAATTTCATATTAGAAAAGCAAAACGAGTAGCCCGTAAACGACTGCTACAAAGAAAGTAACGAGCCCGGCAGCCAATTCACGAAGCGGCTTCCATTCAGGATGCAGATTTGTGAAATAGTTGGCAGCATAGAAAGAAGCACCAAAAGAAACAGCTAAAACAAGAACAAACGCGAACATATTTTCCTCACTAATTAAAAGACAACCAAATAATACGAGCAAATATCCAGAAAGCTGAGATAGTTATAACAATTCCCATTGCAGCTAAGGGATAGATAAAAATCTTGTGTGTCAGATCACGATATTTGTCATACTGAATGACACAACGACGACACAAAAGATGTTGAATAGCTGGACCCTCTGGACACAAGTCAGTTCTTCTAGCAGTGGCCTTACACTTATTACAATTTTGACATTTCATATAATTCTCATTATGATTTTGGAATCAGTTATAGATACACTAAATCCTAATTTTTCTAAGAACATTGCAGAAAATGTTAAAAGCTCTTTTGTTACTTCAAAGTGATAGTTACTGAAGTCAACAGTCACAGATCCATGTGTATTCAATGCTAAAAATGCATTTGGATCTTCACATGCTTTTGCACAATTAAATAGAATATCAGCAAATTGCATCAAATCACTTGAAGTTTTTATAAAACCCGAATCACAAGAATTCTGTTGATTCAGAGTTGAAATGATTTCATTGACTGTTTTTTCTAATCCTATTCCCCTGTTTTCATAATATTTTCTTACAATTTGTGCAACTTCCTGTTTTATAGTATTTTCATTCATAAATCCTACTTGAATATCTTCCGAAGAGAAAAAAGAATAACAGCTAAAAATGAATGTATTGCAACGGCCGCTGGCCAGGGGCCGAACTTTTCTGCTAGAACGCAGAAGGCAAACGTTATAATCATAAATGCAATAAGAGCAAAAAAGAACCTTACATCATTCATATAGTGATTGCCAATATTGTTCCAACAAATGCCCATGCAGCAAATCCGAAAAGAAATTCATGCTCTTCCAGCGAGTCTTCTCCCTGTATTCTGAACCATAGACGCAAAAGAGATTCACCAGTATATCTAACCAGTTGAGTCCAAACAATTATCAACAAAAACGTTTTTAACATCTGTTTCACTCCCAAGAAAACTCTATGAAATCAGGATAAGCAGTCACGGGACGAATCGAAAATCCAAGATTCTTATAGTGTTGGAGGATTGCCTCTTTTTGTGAACTTTCTATAGTAGACTCAAATTTATAGACCATCGCATAATTCCCGAATCTAATGTTCTCTTTGATGCTTCTATCAATTTCTTTGAACTGTTGATGAAAGATTCTAGCCCGTGAATCTTTTGTCATATCCTGAGCTTTTCGCTTATTCCAAACTCTCGAAAATATCATAAATCACAAATCTAACTTCTTATAGACAAAAAGGCCTACTGGTTGACTTTCAATCAAATCTGCGATTTCATCAAAAGTTGCTTCATACAGATCGTTCATCCGTGTGAGAGAAGATGTTTCATCATTTTCAAATTCACCACTGCTATCAGTGAGCCCCAACTTGCGACGAAGCAACTCTGGAAGTGTCAAATCGTTCCATTGAAATTGCTGATCATCGGTCCCACCAAAGTCAGCGTATTTAAGATGCCTGCCGTCTTCGATTCTTCGTGCGTGAAAAACTTCGCAAGCAACACCGAGACAACAGAATTTTCCATCATTGGCCAATCTTTCCCGGCCTTGTTCATAGTCTCCGCTGCGAAGGGCCCGCAACCACTTTCTGACATTCTTCTCGACTTCTTTCTTGGAAACTCTCATATTTTTAAATTCCTATACTTGAACAAACCACTAGGCTGAGACTGAATGACATTAGCAATTTGCTCAAAAGAATGTCCCGTATCATTCAAACGAATAAGTGAAAAGTCATTGTATTTACCATCATGATTCTGAAGGCCTAATAGTTGACGAACCTTATCTGGAAGATTAGCTCTTGCCCATTTTAATGAACCATCATCCTTGTATTGCCAAACACATAATTCTTTTCCACCCGAGGTCACACATTTCTGTTTTTCTATCTTAAAGACTTCGCAAGCTACACCGAGACAACAATGCTTACCATTATATGATAGACTGTTAGTGCCTTGCTTATAGTCACCTGAACGAAGGGCCTTAATCCAACGTCGAATGTTTCTTTCTACTTGTTTCTTTGTTATCCTCACATTACCTCTGAGATTGAGTTTATGCCGGCCTATGCTGGCCAAAACTCCATACACGGCCTGTGGGCTCACGCTGCGCGGAATCCCGGCCCCCTCGGTAAAAGGCCGCCATAGTCCCCGTTTCCACAAGTCCCTAAACTATTCTATTACAACTCTATCACACCTAAATGTTTTCGTCAATGGCCTTTATCTTACCTTCCATAGTATTCCGAAAATATAGACTATAATGCTCATCACAATAAACCCTTATACTTTTCCCCAACTCGGAAAGGCCTACAAGGTCACCACATTTTCTCAGTCTCTCTCTTTCGTTAGTGTAGGCCAACTCGATTCTATTTTGGAATTCTTGTCTTGTCATATTTTTATTATAACATTGCTTGACTTTCGAGTCAATAGGTGATAAAATGGCCTATATAATGATGAACAACCGGAGCTTTTGCTCCAGGTGAGTGATATAAATTTGGGTGGATAACTTCTTTTCAATCCTAATCGGTGTATCTCTGGATACTTAAAATGGCCGGTACTTCTGAGAAGGTCGGGTGCGCCAGCGGCCTTATTAAAGATTGCGAAGTGTGTTAGTTCTTATCCATCCAAATTCTAGGATTGTGCAATCACTGGCGCTTTCTTTTGTATTTGGATTGAGTGGTGTGGATGGAGATTCTGGGCCATGGCCAGAAGGAACTAGGAAATTGATTGCGGAATGATCACCGCCGCTTCCTAGCTAACAGGGCTGATGTTAACCTCTCCTGACAAGTTCCATCCACACCATTGAGTCCAAGACTTTCTCAAAACCACCCATTTTCTTGTTCACGAAAACAGACGATTCCCATCAAATGTAACATTCTTGTATCATTTTGTAACAATTTAAAATATCGAGTGTTTCTAAGCACTTAGCTGGAAAGAAAGTTCTCAAGTGGATTGGGAATTCAGACGATATTATATGTATGACGATGAAAAGCAACAAAAACGCAACAATTCTTAAGACGCCCTATCATATCATTTTGTTTTCATATCAGACGCCAGTGGTCATTGTTGATCATATGCGGTCAACAGTCTATAAGACTAGTAAAAAGTGGTCGTCCACCACTTCTAAGCATATCAATGAATTCATTCGCCGCGGTGGCTGGAATAACGTTGTCGAGGTCGAGCAGGAATTCATTTATTCACAAGTTCCTAATACCTCAGTGGAGCGCCTGTAATATGTTGACTTGGGAACAGGCCTTCGCTGAATTGAATGAGCACCAAAATGGGTATCCTAAATTGATGACACCCGTCCGATACATTACTCGGCACCTACACAATGTTCCTAGTGATTGTAGCATTATCCGGGTTAGTGTTAGCCCTTTTGGATTTAATGAATTCGTTTATGTTCATAACAGCACGATTAAGGCCGTTCAGGAGGGAACTGTAAAGTGAATCTAACTTTTGAAAACTGCCTTTGGTTGGAAACTCTTTTGTTGGTTGCTTTAATGTTGGTGCTCCAATAGTGGAAATTAAGAACGTTCTGGAGTTGGATTTAGGAACAATTTATGGTGATGTTGAACCATACACGGCCGAAGGATTCTCGAAATTTCAGGCCTGGCTTGACGCTAATAATGCTCTTTATGTTTCTTATGATTCCCGCTGGAAGCATAGTGCTGCTATTGGTGATGCGCTTGAAAAAGCAAAGGCATTTGGCAAGTCGTTAATCGTTTTTGAATACATGAGTTAATATGCGAAAAACAATTGAAATTGAAACCTTGAAAAAATACGTCAACCGAGAATTGCGCGGATGTAATTCTGTTGACTATCGCCTGCGCCTCTGCGCCTTGATTGAAACCATGTTGCATAGTGTCCATTCCTATAAGGGTTTTGCCTATCTGAATGGTACCCAAGTTCCTGATGGTTGTGAACCTGGGATCGTTTGGGATCATGAGGCGCGTCAAGCATTGGCCTATCCTGATGAAACCCGGAGAGCATACCTGTGAACAAAAAGCGAAAATACAGCCACTATCTTGTTGAGGTAACATACAAGAATAGTTCCCACGTGGCTGCGACCTCGGCCATTACCTATAGAAGTGCATTATCAGCATTTGAATTCTTTTCTTTTGATATGCATGAGAACATTAAAGATGTCTCCATTTATTTGTATATCGACAAGAATCCTAAACATCGTGTTTTTATGAAAGGTATAACCAGTGAAGGCTCACGAATTTCTTCCGTTAGTTGAGACGTATAAGGGCCACAAGGTCCGTGTTTTTACCCATGAGTGTAGGTTGTGCACCACAGGCTTTAAGTATAAGGGCCTGATAACAGGGGCCTTTATGGTCGAAACAAAATATTATGCCAGTCCAATCAAGGTGTTAGAGCAAGCCCATGAAATCATTGACAATTATCTTAAAAGAAATGTTTGACGATTTCCACAATATATGAGATAATTTATACATGATGAATCAAGTTCAAGCAAAAACAGAATTTTTGAAGCGCCTTCGCAATTTGTTAGCAGATTTCGGTGCGTCGATTCAAGCTGAGGATCATTGGCAAGGCTATGCTGAATGTGGATCAGATATTCGGATGACAGTCACCATTCCGGCCGTCTATGATGAATCGGGTGATTGTATTCAAGAATATACAGAAATCAACCTCAGCACTTTTATTGATTATAAGGATTAATATGTTTACACGTAAAGACTACTTGGCTGCCGATCGTGGTACAGGTGCACACCGCAAGTATTATGCCCAGTTGGTAACTCCTGGCCTGTTGCGTCTGGTAGAAAGCGCCTTTACCATTAAGCGCCTCAAGGAAGCCTATGCAAAGGATGAGCATTTTAATAGTATCCCATTAATTCAATGGGACAACTTGTCGAGCATAATCTCCATGAATGTTAGTTCCTCGAAGATTAAGGAGCTAGGCGACTATTGGACCCTTTCTGGTCTGGTTTGCGTGGCCAAAGAGGCAGCCTTACAACTAGTTGAAATTGCTACAGAAAAAGAAAATAGCTAAACCCTCGAAAACACTAGCAATAAAAGTGTGGATTATCCATTGACCTAGGCCTGTGGCCATGAGATAATGGATACATGATGAACGAACAAACAAAGCTAAGTTTAGCAAACGACGAAAACGAATACCAGGCATTTTTGATTGCCACTGGTAACACTATTAAGCAGGTAAATCAAACTGCTTTAGTGATTAAGAACCTTGGTGAAACCAACCAACAGAAGACCGAGGAAAAGGGTCTTTTCATGATCGAGATTTTTTAATATGTCTAGTTTTGAAACTATCACAGTGACTCCCGAGTTATTGAGAAAACGATATAACCTGGTAGTGACTGACCAGCTCGCTAAAGTCAAATTGGCAGAAGAGGTTGGTCGAAAGTTGGAGATTGTGGTTGAGTATACTCCATTTGGCCGAGTTTTGCATAACGTGAGGGTAGCTAATGTTCGATCCTGAATACCTGCTTTATATTGATAGTGTGAGAGAAGAAGGCCGACAAGGCTATGCGAAAGGATTCCCAAATCCCTATCCGTTCAATTCCTCTGAATACACGGCCTGGGAATCCGGCTACTATGACGCATTGCACCAGCAGGAAGGTGATGTATGCGGATACCATGATGACTATGAACCATATGAACCGAGTCCCTACAATGGAGACGATTTAGATGAATAAGGAGAAATTGCTTGAAAGTGTTGAAAGGATTTTTCATGATCAGTGGCTTCCTATTAAGAACACTAGTGGTATTATTAACGTTGTTTATGACCTGCTTATGTCAAGCGGCCTATCAGGAGATGAAATCTCGGCTATTGAGTATAAGGCCGCAAAACGTGCTGTTGCTAGTCTTGAGGAATTTAATTTAGATGCAAGCCATGTTAAATGGGCACTATCAAACCTTCAGGTGTTCAAAAAATATGAATAGTATATACCCATATGATACATTGCTCACCGAATTCAAGCACCTGGTCCATATGCATGACCTGACCTATGTTTTCTCGGATGACCATTCCGCCTTCCAGCGAGGCAATAGATCGCTGTCCCATATAGTGGCCTTTGCAAAGGAACACCTTGAATGGAAGGACGCCGTCACCATCTGGAACGATAATGTTGACAAGAAGCTAAGAGAAGGTTTCCGCAACCAATTCTATTGGGAATAACATGAAAGAAGTTTACATAGTATTGGCCCAACATATAGACGATTCACCACATCGTTTAACCTATTCAATCTCAGATGTATACACATCCAAAGAATTGGCCTATGATAAGCAACAACAGTATTGCCTATATTATAGAGACTATGATTATATTCAAGTGGTTATCGTGACAAGGGCCCTATGGGAATAAAGCTAAAACATGGAATGAAGGGATCCAATGGTGGCCGTGCTAGGTGTGAAAAGACCGCAGAGCTAAAGAACAAATCTAAGGGCCTCCGTCGCCTGGCGGATAGGGCCGAAATTCAGGAAAATTTAAAAGAACTGGGATCCGATAGGCCGGCCAAACCGGCCAAAAAGTGAGAATTGATCAAAAACTGGAACTTAATATGAAAGTTTTAGGGCTTATTAAGCGGGATGTGTGACAGACAGACAGATTTGAAAAGTTTTTCCAAAATTTTTTCGGAGAAAAATTAGATAGTCTATTAGAGTTTTTCCATAGACTTGCTATTTCCAGTTAGATGTGAGATAATGAATATATGCTATTAGATAACACAGTAATAGAAAAGCCTAAACGTCGAGTAATAATCCAGTCAACCTATCTTGACACTCTAAAAGAAAAGGCCTCCCTGATTCACGACATTGCTTTAAGAATCTCGGCCCTTGCTGAGAGCGATCATGTTAATTCTGGCTTCAAAGACGGCCTGCTTTCACTTCGGCCTCTGATATTTCAGAACCTTCTTAAGTTATACTACTCTGAAGACTTTCAAGAGCTACGATTTATCACCGGCGTTCAAGAGAAGGCCCGCTTTGAACTGAAAGGTAAACGAATCGGTCTTGCTATCACTAATAACGATATGTTTTCGTCTAATACTCAATTTGTGCTCAAGAGCAACACTGCACAATCTGTCATGCCCGCAGTGAAGGACTTTTGTGACGAGATGTGGTTGATTCAACTACAAAAACGCACGACAGAGAGTGGAATCACGTTCGCTTCCATTAACTATGAAGGCCTCTCTTATATGTGCGAGTATGATCAGAGACTCAAGAATATCATTCTGAAGGGGAATCGAATCTATCAGAATCGCAAAAACAGCAATGTTACGTTTCTTAAAGAGTTTCGATATGTTTTGTTGCCTGAAACGAATAGCAAGAATCAAACGATAGACGACGTGATTTATGAATGTATCGAAAAGCTGGTTCTTTCAGTTGGAGAGTTTAATAGATGATTGCTCTATATTGTGTTTGTTTGATTGCTCTTTTCGTATTGATATTACCAGAAAGAAAAGGTTATACTCCTAGGCCATCAAAATTGATGCGGCCTCCGAAGGGAGGAACTGGTGCAACAAAGATTGTGAGGAATGTATGAAAGCGCAAGATATATCGATTAAAATAAAGGCGCTCGAAAATCAGTTGTCGGCACTAATCATTCTTCGGGATGACTCCGAAAAAGCATATCAAGAATTGGCAGCATTTAGTTCAAGATTGCTAGAGGAAACGAAAAGACGGTATAGTGAATTGGAGCGAAGGAAAAAGTGTGTGGAACGAATTCGGGAAGAGCTGTTGGACGCATTAAAAGAATAGATTGACAAATAGATTGGAACTTGATATAATATTGGAAATTGTGAGTGGGTTGTGTAATGTCAAAGTTTGACTATTCAAAAATGAAGCAAGAACAAGATTTAGAATATCAGGGACATAGTATTCAAATCTTTAGTTTTGACCCTACTAACAAATATGTTAGCGGGGGAAAGACTATGTATCTCTTTACTATCGATAAGGATAGAGAAGGAGATTATGCTTATGTAAATTTTGATATTGCTTTGCAGGATGCAAAGGATCTCATTGATCATGAACGTGGACTATGAAATTTAGTTTCTTAGATAAGATTTTTGATAAACTTTTTGCTTTAGCAGCAAAGGATTGTAATTGTCGAAAGTCTCAACATGGTGAAGCTGTTTTTTGTAAGAAGTCAAAACAAGTTCGCTGGCTTTGTAAGAAGTGCTTGAAATTGAGTCCTGTCCGCGAAAAGAGTGTTAAAGAGGTTTGGTAGAAAATGAAACCAGATAGTGTTAAGTTGGGATTTTATCAAGAGTCTGATTGTTGTTCTCACAATGATAATGGACATGAACTTTTTATAGAAACCCAGGATGGTGGGGGTGGTGCTTATGTCGTTATCAAAACCGATCGCTGGGCACTTGATTTAGAAGATATTGATAAGTTTGCTGAAACATTAAAGTCGGCTCTTGGGTTGATTGAAAAATGAAAATCAAATATCTAATCTATGAAAAGAGTGTTCATGTAATGGTTGCCATGATCGGCGAATTTGAAGATCATGAAGAATCGGACGAACTAAGACGTGGTGTTATTCTTGAACCTAATCCTGATGGTGAAGATTTTGTAGAAAATTGGACATTCGATTTGAATGATCAAGACACAATTTTAAACAGATTCTCACAAGATGGATTTATTGTTTATAATGTTCCAGTAGAGATACAAACTGTATTTGTAGATAGAAAATGAAAAAGGATATAAAAGATGTAATTGCGAAGGCTTTAAAAAGCTATCGTCAACAGATAGTTTATAAACAGGATTCTGTAAGAGCATCTACACAAGAGCAAATAAAAGCATTTCATAATTCATCATCAAAAGATAGTTTGCTTCTCTCTTTGAAGGATGAAGTTCTTTTGATTGACGAAGCATTGAAGTTTGTCGAATATAAACCCGTAGACATAAACAAGATTACTTGGGATTAAGTCTCCACCCCTTTGAACCCCACCACCTATGAAATATCCTGAACACGGAAAATTAAGTGTTATTGCTTCAGACTCTCAACTATGCGGAGAGTTTCTTGATTGGTTGACTTGCGAGAAAAATATTAGTTTGAAAAATAATTCTATTCCTGATTTGCTATCAGAATTCTTTAACATAGATCAAGCTAAAATTGAGCAAGAAAAAGTTCTAATGCTTGCTCAAATTAGACAAGCTAATAAGCTCGAATAAAGAAATTTATAAGTCCTTGAAATCGTTAGATTTTTAGACGAAGAAAAATTTGACAAGTTTGCTCAATCCATGAGATAATGGATACATGATGAAAATTGATCAGAATGTAGCAAGTAGTTTTAAGGTCGGTGACAAGATTAAAATCACTCACGACTTTGGGGATTATCGTGTTATCTGCGGGATGAAGTATAAGACGACTGACAAGGATCGTGTTAAAACGGATGTCGCAATCGTAAAAAAGATCGGTAATAAGTTAAATCGTCTTTATCTTGTGTCTGAATTCGGGTATGGTTATACCCTCGTATTAGGTGTAATGCATGAAGGTGTATCTACTAAAATCGAATTGATTGAAAGGAAATAATTATGAAAATGTCACAAGTGTTTAAGATTTGGGATCCTTCAACAGGTAAATACTTCTATGAGATTCATTGGGGTATGACCGGTGATAAACAATTCTCGACTGCCGAGGACTTGCTATCGTTTATGAGTAGCAAGAATATTACACATATGGAATTTTTTGTGGTTGATAAAGATGAAAGTAAAAGCCAATAAAGATGTTGACGTATTAGTGGGTTCTAAGTATGTTCGTCTTAGAAAGAACCAGAGTTATAATGTTGTTAAAGTTCAACAGTATAAAATAATGATTCAAGTCGGAAAGAACGTCTATTCCTGGGTCTTGAGAAAGGACTTTGACGTTGAATAATGAATACTACATTGGAAAAATATTTTAAGATTTGGGACGATCAATTAGGAACTAGAATTGAACTAGGTCCTGATAGAGAGGGATTGGATCTAATAGAATTGCGACAATTTGATCACAATGGTGAAGAAATTGGTGTGGGAATTCTTTTGAATTCTCAAGAGGCATCAAAAATTATAATTGCATTAAAGGAATTGATTAAAGAAGATTAAATGGAAACTGAGAGAGTTATTTTCCGTAAATTTAATGACGGTGATATTATTGCTCTGTTCCCTGACCTTGTTGGTGACATCAATAATCGTTATTGCTTGTCTTATCAGCATATGGGCCAACACGGTTCAGCGGCACCAGAATTGGTTTACGTCACCAAGCTGGCAACCGAAGACGAATACAGAGAATTGAAAGAAGAATTGGAACGCATCGGATATAAACTCAAGATTGTTAAAAGATTTATTAACCCCTTGTATAAAACTGGGAGAAGGTAGTATGAGTGATTTCACTCGTGTTCAAGTTAACGCATCAACTCAAAAATTGCAGGTTGCTGCTAGTTCGGACGAAACTCGTTATAATATTACTGGTGTTTACTTTGACGATAATGTCAATGTTGCAACAGACGGCCATATTATGGCCGTAGAAAAGAAGGAAAAGGTGGATGAGCCTGTTCCATCTAAGACGATTCTTAAGTTCAATAAACCAAAACAACTTGATAAAAATAGAGGCTCTGAAACCTTTTTTAGACTTGAAACAAAATACGTTTCAGAACAAGGTTCAGTGGCAGAACGTACCACCGGGGCATTTCCGGACTATAGTAATGTTATCCCCTCAGAGTTTAAAACTCCTGTAAGGATTGCTTTTAACCTTGCGTTATTGACTCGCCTTGCTGCGGCATTAGAACATAATAATCGTTCACTCGTTACACTTGAATTCGATGGGAGTAGCCCTCTAGGACCTATTCTTGTTGATGTCTCGAATCAAGATGGCAGCGGCCGACCAAATAAATTTGGTGTCTTAATGCCTTGCCGAACAGACGATGTTGGTGAAACTTTGTTACAAAGAGCTAAAAGATTTGTTTTTGGAGTTAAATAATGAAAGTTGGATTTACTTTCTTCATAAGTGCTACACTAGAAGCATCTAGGGAATGTCCAAAAGATAGAGAAGCTGATTTTGATCAGTGGGCCTCAGAAATGGAACATGAATTAAAGGAAAATTTTGCTGCGAAATTTCCGCAGTTAAATATAGAGACCGTAGATTCGTGGGAATATGAATGAACGAAAGATTTGCCCGATTAATCGAGAATTCGATTTTGATGAAGATGATTGGGTAGAAGAGGAACCAATTGAAGAAACGGAACAAGTGAATCTTGATCCTATCGAATGTTGGGACTAGTAAGATGAGTAATTACACTGACGAACAATTGGCAGAATTGCCTATAACTAAGCATCCAAGTGACTGTCAATGTCCTAAGTGTAAATCAGGAGACGAATGGCTGCCCTGCTGTTGCTGCAACAAAACCCTTGTTGCTGTTTCATCTGGGTTCGATACTTGTGATGCATGTTTAGCAAAGGTATGAATAATTTAGCGCAAGAATTGATAATCAAGTTGATGGCATCTTTAACAGAGGTTCAAGAAACAGTTAAGGATACAAGAGAGAAGTTGAATCAAAGAAACGACGTTCCTCAAGATGTTTTTAATAGACTTGATTCGTATGATGAAATAGTGACAAAGCAAAAAATTCTTTGCGAAGAACTTGACAATCACTTTAAGACCAAAAATGTGGTAGAAATTGCCCGTTGCGTAAAATTGATGAACTGTTATTCTTCGATGATCAGGGACGATGCTCACGAGATTCTAACGAATCACTCTAATATACTGAAACAATAAGTCAATATACTATAATCATTAGACATTAAACACACAAAAAGAATTGACTTTCCTTTGTGGATTGTGTTATAATATAGTTATGATAGACTATACAGATGAGGCACCTTTAGAAGTGACACCAGAAGTAGGAATGGGAATAACTTATAGTGTGGGGTCGGACTCTTACCCGGGAACTATTAGTCGAGTTTCAGCATCGGGGAAAACTTTTTGGTTCAAAAAGGATGACTTTCGAGCCCGAAAGGATTCAAACTACTATGGTAATCAAAAATGGATTTATTTGCCAGACCCCGAGGCACAGGAAGAAAAAGTAACGAGAAGCAAAAGAACAGGTAAGTGGCGACGCCAGGGTGGTGGCCATGTTTATGTTGGTGAAAGAGAAACATATCAAGATCCTCATTTTTAAGGTATTAAATGAATAAGACATATTTAATAGACGAAAAGAAGGCTCAATTTTTAAGAAAGTTGAAAACTGTTGCAAACGAGTTAGATAAAACTCTTGTAGAGTTAAACGATCAATATCTGAAAACAAACGATAAGAATGTTTTGCTCTTGATTAAAGATGCAAAAGAGAAAAGAGATGAGATTTGGTTAAAACATGGTGTATAATGACGGTTCAAAAATCTAAGAGAGCCAGAAATAAGGAAGTGGAAAGACTTGTCAGGAATTTTCTTCTTGATAAGAGATTGGAACTTGCTAGAAAAGTTTCCAATAACAAAGCATCTATGAAAGCACTTTCACAAGATCAAAGGAAGGTAAAGCAAATGCTTGCTGACATCAATCGTCAAATTGATGAACTTGGGATCCGCATTAAAGAATAGCTGTGGATTGAAGGAAAATATTCCTTGACAAATATCTTGGACTTTGCTATAATAGTGGAGTAAGATAAAAATGCGTGAGCATTTAATAATGAATGGAGATGTATGAAATTGACTGAAGAAAAGAAAACGCTTGTTACAAATTTGAAGGCGAAGTATGGCACTAATGTCGTAACTCGCAAGCAAATTCTTGAGTTTGTGAAGTCTCAAGGTGTTTCCTTTGACGGTTCTCGTGTTCCTTCTGGGACTGAGTTTCCTCACTGGATTACTAACAACAAGAACATCCGTGTAGGGCGCGGCGCATATAATCTTGACTTGCTGGAAAGCACTGTCAAGGCTTCTGCTACTAATGGAGCAGATGCGTCAACAGTAGAAGCAAACTAAAAAGTTCTGCTTTATATTGGTGGCAGAGTGTTAACACCACTCTGCCTATTTTTTACCCAAAATCTTTGTTATGGATATGTTTCGCAGTTTACTAGTCCTTTTATTGATTTCAGTTAGTGCAAATTTTGCACAAGCTCAATCTCAAAAAGGATTCATGATTAATCCTTACCGCACCACTTGGTTACCACACGACATTCGAGAGACTAGCAGCCTAGGGGCGAATCTGTTTCGATATTATATTTACTATCCAGAAGGCGCTGTTCCTGGGACATGGACACCAACACAATACAAAGAATTCCTTGCAGCACATATCTATCAAATAGATAATATCCTTCCAATTGTGCAACAGCAGGGAGCACAATTAGTTATAGACTTACATACACCCCCTTGCGGCTTTCAGGGCAGATATTTTAAGATGTTCTCAGACTTGAATTGTCTCGGACAGTTTTATGAGGCCTGGGATATTCTATCAAAGCATTATGCTTATGATCCTCGTGTTGCATCTTATGATTTACTTAATGAACCTGCAACAAAAGATTATAAGTTCTTAAACGCTATCTATAGGACCGCTACCTGGGTTGTGAGACAGAACGATCCTAATAGGATTGTTATAGTTGAATCAGCCTTTGGTAACCCTCTATTAGTAAACAAGTTAGAACATGGCCTTTATAATACGTGGTATTCAGCTCACGTTTATTGTGCAGGAAACAGTTCATCTATTTCAATGATTGATAAGATTGTTTCTTTCAAACGAAAGTATAATGAACCATTCTATGTTGGTGAAATCGGGTGTGAAACATATAAGAAAAATGCCGCTAAGTTTATTGATAAGGCTCTAGCAAAGTTTCGTCAACATAATATCTCTTGGACTTATCATGCATGGGCAGAAGCACCTATGTGGGAACCACGAGGAACTAGCGTGTTCCCAGTCTTACAAAAGTACCTTGCACAATAAATCTTAGAAATCTAATCATTTCAAAGTCTTACATCAACACAATTTTCTTGCATTTTCCATAGAAATTTGTTATAATATACTATACAATTAATAAGGAGACCTTAGGTCTAATATGAAAATCGACTTGACAAAATTAACAGAACAAGAATTATATGCTCTTAATAAGCAGATTGTTTCCCGCCTGAAATTGTTACACACAATTAAACAGACTACTGCCCTAGCACAATTTATTATTGGTGATAGTGTTAGTTTTAAGGACAAGCATAATAGAAAAGTTGTGGGAATCGTAAAAAGTCTCGGCCGTAAAAACGCAAAGGTTGACGTTCAAACTGTTGATGGTGTCCCGTCAATGCCAATGCGATACACTGTATCCCCCTCACTCTTGTCTAAGGTTTAATATGAAAACAGTTCGCACCCCTGTTGCAGAAGTAAAAAACAATACTAAATTTGAAATTGTTGAAATTTTGCAACAACCAGTATTGCATCATTACAAAAGTAATTGGAGACAGAGGGACGTAACTCTTTTTGAACACCCAGAAGATAACACGAGAGTTTTATCTATCGGTATTACTTTTTGTGGTTCAAAAATGATTGTTTGTGATGATCCCAAAACTTCATTTGAATACGAATTGACTCATAAACCTAAGGAGACAAATTAATGTTAACTATCAAGAATACAACCTGCAATACATGGTTTGAACGTGATAGAGCTATGATATTGATTGAAGATAAGAAAACAGGGGAAACTATTGCTGAATTTTGGGATGAAACTGTTGGCCAACTTGTTGAAGATGGTTTTCTGAATCCGAAAGATTGGCATGGTTCAAGCATTAGTTATTTAAACGATCTTTGGGGTAATACTCCTTGGACTCCTGAATTGCACAATCGTTTAATGAAGTCTAAAAATGTATGAGAAATGTTAGGGTGACAAACATTCATCGTGGTTCTGGTGCAAGAAACAAATACATTTATGCTATGTTAAATGATGCTGAAACAGGGGAGTCTATAATTTCTGCAACATTAGAATATGTTCTAAAAGCGATCTCTGAAAGAGAATATAATCTGGTAGATGTTAAACAATTTTGTTCAGATGTTGCAGATATATTATAATGCCAATTGCTAGGAAAGAATATTTAAAGATAGTTAGGGAAATAAGAAATTTGGTCCCTAACATTAAAATTGTTTCCGACGACGATATAGTTGAAGGAGATAATGGATGTTATTGTGAAACTGATAATACAATATACATCCGTTCTTTAGATAGATACAGATCAGTTAAAATGTGTCGGCATGTTTTGTTTCATGAATTATCTCATTGGGCTGCAAAGAGTGGTAGAGGTGGCAGAGTTAAAAAATTTGCAACAGGAAATAAAGTTTTAGATAGACATAATAATTATGCTTTAGAGGAAATCATAGTTGACAAGGTTGCTTTTTCTTTATGCTTAGAGCTAAAATCAGCTATTGATAAAAGAAATCATCAAAAATATGTCAATAGATTTGTTAAATACTTAACAATATTAGACGCTGATATAGAGCATTATATAGAAAATAAATGTAAATCATTGAAATCATTCATTAAAAACTATAAGAAAAATTTGACATAATAGCGTCTTCCATGAGATAATGGATGTATGATGAATGAACAAATTAAATATGTGGTTGGCCAGACATATAAAACTAATGGTCTTAACTCTAAGTGTAATCCAGTTATCCTCAAGGTTGTATTGATCGAAATTCTTCCTCAAAAGGATGAATTCGGTCGTGACTGTCTAATCAGTGACAAAGGGTTTAAAGTTTTAGCAAGTTTGAAAGATTTGTTTTAATAACTAATTCTATTGTTTCAAAATTGAGTAATTAATACATGACAACAAAAAGAAAACATTTTAAAAGAAACGATATTCACTCACCTTCACAAATTGTTCCCAGTGATTATGAATTCGTGGCATTTGATTATATAAAAGTTATGGGTATCGAAGATGCCCATTTTCTTAAACATGAACGTGAAATGAAACGTGCCCATATGTCTATGACTAAGGGAAAATATTCGCGCCACGAACAATCCGAGGGTGCTGGTGGTTGTCAATGCTGCGGCGCTAATGCTGTTTATACTTGCACGTTTTATCATCAAAAAAGTAATGAGTATATTCATGTCGGTTCTATTTGCGCTGATAAACTTGATTTATCTTATAGCGATGAACAATTTAATTTGTTCAAGAAATCTGTTCGTCTTGAAATTAAAATTGCAAAAGGTAAAGCTAATGCACAACGTATTTTAGCAGAAATTTTCTATGAGAATCAAGCTAAAAAGGTCTGGGACATTTACAATACAAATTGGCATTCCGAAGAATATAAGGGACGTAAACTTTACGAGGAAATCACAATTCGGGACATGATTACAAATGTCGTTCGCTATGGTGATTTTAAAAGTAACAAGCAAATTGACTTCATGAAAAATTTGCTCAATCAAATTGATAATAGAGAAGTAATTGCAAAACGACGGGCAGATGAACGTGCCAATGCCGCAGAATGTCCTAATGGTCGTGTAACCTTTGTTGGTGAAGTTATTAGCATCAAGGAACAGGTTTGTCTTTATGGATATAATGCGACACAATTAAAAATGCTTGTTAAATCTGAAACGGGTTTTATGGCATATGGTAGTGTTCCTTCAGGACATGGAATTCAGCGTGGTTCAGTAGTTGAATTTTCAGCTACATTCAAGCAATCTGCAAACGATCCAAAGTTTGGTTATTTTAAACGTCCTTCTAAGTGCAAAGTAAAGGTTTCTGGTGAGACTGATTTAGAAGAAATTCTTCGCGTGAACCAATAAGGAGAATATATGTTTAATCGTGAAATGCCGAAAATAGACTTCGCAAAAATGAATTCGTTGTTGATGCAATTAGATCCTCAATATGATGTTTATGAGTTTAAAGGAATCACTCGCTATCTGTTTAAGAAGGATGGAACAGTTCGTGCGACGAAACCTAAGGTAGATAAAAATAATCCTATTACGGGTAAGGCCGCTTATGTTTGGAGAATGTTAGTTTTTGCAGTTTCTCCTAAACCGCAACATCAATGTATGCCTTGCACCGCTGATTTTGATTTGCCTGCATATGACGAAAACGGAAAGTGGTCGTCTAAGATTGCCAGATCAATGTCGAAGGATTTACAACCTCTTGAAGACCTTTTGCTTGAATGTATCGACAAAAGACAATGGTTCGGAGTCCAAAGGTGGGCACGAGCATTTGGTGTAATAAACTAGGAGTAATATGGAACAGTTGGTAGATAAGAAAGTAAAAATGACCCTTGTAGGAAAAGATGGTAACGCTTTTAGTTTAATGGGTGCATTTGCTGCTGAGGCAAGACGACAAGGTTGGACGAAAGAAGAAATTGGGAAAGTAACCGATGCTTGTATGTCCGGTGATTATAATAATCTCATATGCGTTTTAATGACTCATATTAAAGGGTGACAATGACTAGGATGAAAGCGACTCTGGAGATGATTATGATTCAGAGAACTTGGATAAAAAATAAGGATCTAATGTCAAGCGATGAACAAATCCAAACTTTAAAAAAGTTGATTCTTGATTATTCTCGGAAGCTAGATATGAAAGAATTTGCCGACGAAGAATCTCAAGAAGATTTACTTGATGCAATCGATCAATGCTTTTCGCAAATAGCTCAAATCGAGCTTAGTTTAGCATCGAAGTCAAAGAAGTATTCACATTAATAAATAATAGAATGAAGCGACCGATGACAGAGAAGGAATTTAATTTATTCTTCACTCCTATAGTGAGTAATGCTCATTTACATGGAATTGATAGTCGTGAAACCCAAGTCGGGATTATCGGTCTTGTTAAATCTATTAAAGATTCTGGAGTAGAAACCATCGAATGGTTTAAGCAAGGAATCAAATCAAAACTCTCTCATATCAAAAATCAATCAAATGATTTCCATAACGATATGAGAGTGGTACTTGACAAAGTGTTGAACAGTTTGTTATAATTGATATAACGACTGTATTTGGTTATTATGAAGGTCCCTGAAAAGATCCAAAAACTTAAAAGTCCGGAAACCCTGGCCTTTGAACTTTCTTTACTAGAAAGATTCCCTACATTGTTTCGTGCATTGTATGAGGAGGATCTTTCAAAGTATAAGGTTCCTCTTCAACAGAGGGGAGTCGAAATTGAGAAAGGTTGGTGGCCCATCTTAGAGAAGCTATCACAAGGCCTACAGTTAATAACAGACAAAGTTTATTTCTCTCAAATCAAACAAAAGTTCGGTTACTTTACTGCATATATTGAAAAAGAAGAAACAATTGATCCTACAGTATATACAGAAGTGTGTCGCCATATTTCTATGGCTGTAGACGAAGCATTAAAATCTTGTGAGACCTGTGGTAAAACTGGAACAATATTTTGCACAGAAAAAACTTATTTGTATTGTGCCTGTGAGGAACATCGTCAAGCAAAGTCCGATGTATGTATTATGGGAGAATTAGATGATTGATAGACTTTTTAATGTTGTGATTAAGATGGTTGTTTTTGTCTTCCTTCTTAAGCTGATTTGTGGAGTTTTGTTTTTCATTCTTATATGATTAGAGTATTGACAGGTAAAACAATTAAGGTAGAAAACGCCTTGATAGTAAAGATTTCCAAAGCACCTTTAAATGTTACTGAGGAAGTTAACACGCCTATCAATATAACAATGCAGTCAGAAAAGTATGGTATAATCTTTTCTTCTGTAAGAAAATCATGGGCAAAGATAGTGAAGATTGGTGATAAAATTTCTGGAACAATGGTTGTTCAAAAAAGAGGTTTTGAAGGATCACCGATTCTTGTTGCTAAGAAAATTGTAAAAGTAAAAATTGAGTTTGGTTCTGAAAATGGATGATTTTGTTTTAGATTCTTTCCTTGGTAAAGAAGTCTTGCTTAATGAAGCAACAGTAGATTGTATTTACTCAAAATCTCAGAGAGTAAAGAATAATGTGTTGCAACAACAAACGATTGTGATTGTTAATAGCAAAGAATTTGGTAGAGTTTGTTTCAGTAGTAGAAGCAAATGGATTAAAGAAATAAATGAGGGTGATTTGGTAGATGTTCAAGTGACACTTAACCTTCCGGGGAAGGATATTGTCCTTGCTAAAAGACCAAAGCTATTAAAGAGACATTAATATGTTCAAAGATCCTTTAGTTTTAATTGCATTTTTTCTTAGTGTTTTTATCCTTTCTGTATCAGTAGGGATGATTTTATTTACCCTATACGAAATTCTTTACATTGGAATCAAAAATCTTATTAATGAAATTGGCTTCTACAAGAATAGAAGATTTTATTTAAAAAGTCGAGAACATTTTAAAGAGAGATTAAACCAAATAGGACAAAACCCAACACAATCAAGCGGACTTCCTCCACCGGGAGGCCCTCCACCACAATCTGGACCGCACAAACCATCACCATTTAGTGGTATGAACTTGAATAATTTTGACTATGAATTTGATTTTACATCTACAGATGCTCTGTCTTTGTTGGAACTTATACGACCAAAAATAAAATTTATTGAAGATGAAATAAAATTTGGTGGCCTAACTCCCGAACAAAGAGGAGAATGTAACACCACTTTGCTTGTTTTGAAGTATATAGCTAGTGAATGTGAGAGGCTGATATAATGACTATCACCTATTATAGTCCGTATGGTAAAATTGATATGCCGAATGTTCCAGTTCCTTATACGATGATCGAAAAATTTCTAGTTGCAACAGATGATATTATTGCAAACTCACTGTTTAATGAGAATGATATATCATTGATTGTTCTTGGAACATTGCGAGATTTTGTTTTGATACAAATAACAACTTCGGGATCTCCATCACCCAAAATCAATAGTTATAAAAATCTTGATATGTTGGTCCTAAAGGGTAAAGAAATCCCTGACACAACATATAATCTTTTATATCAAGAATCATTAAAAGAGGCGGAGGAAATTAAAACAATTGTTGATCATCAACCTTCGGTCAGATTTTTACAACGAAAGGTAAAATTAATTTCATTGAGGCTTGTAATGGATATAATTAGATTACACTTTCTACCAACTTCAACATCACTGCTTTTGACAAGCGACAAAATTTGCAGAGCAGAACATCTAATTCATCAATATAAAGATTTGATTGATGATAAAGAACCATTCTCTTGTTTAATATATGATGTTCTTTTATATGTGTGTCGTAATAGATTTAAGGAGTCACTATGACATGGGATGGAAATAATAACAGTTGTTTAACGATAACTATACCTAATATTAATTCTAGCAAAAGTATGTGTGTTACTAATTATGATATAGATTATTCAGTCACAACAATAAATTCTTATCTGATGGAATTAGAAAGTTCTCTTAGTCAACTTTATATTATACCAGATCCCGACCAAAGAGAAGAAGTGCGAAGGAAATTAGAAATTGCAAAATCTCTGGCAAAGATGGTGAATTTTCTTTTGCTAAGAGAAATGGGAAGAACACAGATTGAGAAAATGTTGCCATGAAGAAACCCAAGGTTTGGATTTATTTAAGAAAAGAGCGACCACCCATTAATGTTTTTGTCCACGTAAAACAAAAGAGTGGTGTAGAATTAGAAGCCGTGTTACTCTATTCAATAGAACAAAATGATGTGTGGTGGGAAACAAGAGAGGGGAATAAAATTGAATATGATGAGATTGCCTGGTGGGCACAAATTAGTCTTGTTATGATGAGAGATGCATATGAAAATAGATAAAGACCTTCACGAAATTGCTAGAATGGCATTAATCAGACTCTTTTCTGATTCCCAAGAACTGAGTGACAAACTTAATTCTGGAAAGGTAATAGAGCAAGAGATTGCAGAAGATTTTGCCAGTGTAGCAGATTACATAATTTATTTGGAGTTACAACTTAAGAGGATGCAAAGTGACAATACACCGAAAGAATACCTTATCTAGGTTGAAAGAAAAACTTGCAACTCTTGACGGTAGTTATTATTTCTCTCGAAGGGATTTAGAAGATGCTGTTGCTGTAATAGATGCACAAAATGATTTACTACTCAAACTAGGTACAAGAGTAAAAAATTTGAGACAACATCTTAAGTCATTAGCAGGAGCTGCCAATAAAAGAAATACAGAAAAGGAGAAGTGGCAAACTGCGTATGGTCATGAAAGAACAAAACATCTGAAAGAATGGACACATAGAATTTATCTTGTTCAAGATAAGAGCATCTTAAAGAAGTGGCTGATCTATCAGGTATTGATTAATGTCTCTCTTTTTCTATTTCTTATTTTCAAAGTATTATGAGTCATAAAATAGTTTATAAAATTCGTAGTTTAAATGGACTCTTTTACACGGGTAAATATTGTCAATGGCATCGAACAAAAGGAAAAATTTATTCGTCAAGGTCTAATGCTATAAATGCTATCGGCTATCACTTCAATTCAAATTCGTTTAGTCGAGATTCTTCTGTTTGGACTGGCGCAGAACTTGTTTCATTCAAACTTGTAGAAGAGGAGCAAACAAGTGAACGGGTTGTTGATGTTCACAAAAAAATTGTGGACAGAAAAAGGATTCGAGACTTAAAAAGTAGACGCAAACTTTTAGAAAGACAATTAGAAACAATTCCAAAAGAAAGAGAGAAATTGGATCAACAGTTACTAGCCATTGAAAGGGAGCTAAAGGAATTATGAAAAAATTAATATTGTTACCATTACTAATGATCGGTTGTTCTACACAAGGATACAATCAACGACTTGATTCTGGTGTATCAGGAGCAATCAACGTATTGATCCGAAACGCAGCATCGGCAGCACAAGGCGGAACATTTGATACGAGACGAGTTATCAATGAAACGATCTATGTTGGCAGCACAGAAATTCAGTCCCAAGTATATGATGACTATTACGAACGTATTAGGGAGCAGCATAGAAGGGATGCTATCGAAAGAGAGTATCAAATTTGGGCTGAGAAAGAAGATAGAAAGAATGGGATAGATAGAGAAGCAGAATTTAGAAAAAGATATTATGGAAAATAATAGTAGGATGTAAATAATATGGCAGACAAAGCAATCACAAAATTCGATATGGATTTTGATAAGATACTTTCTGAATATGACGATAAGGATAGTGATTTTGGTTTCTCCTCAATTTCAGAAGATGAATACAACAAAGCAATCACAGAAACAGCACAGACAGTTGAATCTTATAAGATAAGATTGAGAGAAGTTGAAAAGCTAATTCTTCCCTTCTTGAATAAGCTATTCAATACTGCTGATCAAGCATACATTCATTGGCCCAATAGAGGCCCGCAAATAAAATCGCAAATTGAAAAGATTGTGAAACTAACAAGAGGATAATATGTTTAAACCAGCTTTTACTTTTGACGATGTAGCCTTAGTTCCTCAATATAATAATATCAAGAGCCGAACAGAAGAAAGCATAACATTTTCTACTTGGGTAACTTCTAAAACAGAAATTAAAATTCCGCTATTGCCCGCAAATATGGATACAGTTATAGGATATTCTCTTGCAAAAATTATATCAGATAATGGGGTCTATCCAATTTTTCATAGATTCATGTCTTATGAGGACAAGAAACAATTAATGATAGATTTCGGCCAATCTTGCTATCTTTCTTGCGGCCTTAAAAATGAAGATTTGGAAGAACTATTTAAGCTATATGATGAAATGAAAGGAGATACTTTTAGGGGAGTTTGTTTTGATGTCGCCCACGGACATTGCAAAACAATGATAGACACAATTAAAAAATTTAAGGATGTGCTACCAGATAAAGAAGTTATTGCTGGTAATGTATGCACACCTATGGGATATCAAGACCTTGTTAATGCTGGTGCAGATGCAGTTAAAGTTGGTATTGGTCCTGGTGCTGCTTGCACCACACGAATGGTAACAGGGTTTGGTGTTCCCCAATTTACTGCTATATATGAATGTGGACAAGTAGCAAAAAGATTAAGGGTGCCGCTCATCGCGGACGGAGGAATCCGAAATTCTCGTGATATTGTCTTGGCATTGGCCGCCGGAGCATCAACTGTAATGATTGGAAAATTGTTTGCATTGACAGAAGAAAGCGCGGCAGAGAAAACAGATTTTAGAAAAGATCCAAGATTTTCTGTTGTTGAACGATTGGCAAAATATAGAGGCCAAGCATCCAAAGACTTTCAAGAAGATTTTTATAAGGCGATGAAACCAGGAACTGTTGCAGAAGGAGAATCTTTCTGGGCGCCTGTAAGTGGAACAGCACAAGAATTGATTGATGAGTTACTTGGTGGACTTCGCAGCGGCCTTACATATGGTGGTGCGCGTTCCATTAAGGAACTTCAACGTAAAGCTGAATTTGTTGAAGTTACATCCAATTATAATCAAGAAAGTAAACCCAGAAAATCGTGAATAAATAATATTCATGATTAGAGATTTCTTCGGTGCAGATCAATTTATATGGTGGAAGGGAGTAGTAGAGGATCGGGACGACCCTCTTTTCCTTGGCCGCACCAAAACACGCATATTCGGATGGCATACTCAAGACAAAACTGAGATGCCTACTGAATTATTACCATGGTCTTATGCTATTCTTCCGTTAGATAACGGAACAAATGTCGTGGGTCTTAAACCTGGTGATTGGGTAATAGGATTTTTCCGTGACGGTGTTAGAGCACAAGAACCTATTATCTTCGGTGTAATACCAGGTATTCCTGAAGTTCCTGCAAACCCTGAATTAGGGTTTTATGATCCAGCAAAATATCCTTTAGATTGTGAAGTTATCCCAAGACGAGATCCGCAATGCCTAAATGAACACAGAATTCCCACACCAAAGGAAGTAGCTGGTGATTGCTGTGGCCCGATTCCCGTTGTCTTAGATGAAGTGCCCCACATTAAGGCCGTTACTCCGTATCCTCTTGAAGATAGATTAACAGAACCGGTCACACATAGACTTGAGAGACCAGAAGATGTTGGGGTTGGTGATACTTGGGTACCTAGAAAATTAGAAGACTTGGGTGTAGCAAAATTAGGTTATCATAAGAATAGTGGAGTGGGCACAGACATTGCATATCCTACAGATGTCTTTGAAGAACCACCAACACCATTCGATGCAAAATACCCATACAACCATGTGTATCAATCCGAAGGTGGCCACTATGTAGAAATAGATGATACACCAACTAAAGAAAGGATGCATTGGCTTCACAAAACTGGAACATTTGTTGAATGGCATCCTAACGCAACTGTAGTTGAGAAAACAAAAAGACAGAAATATGAATTCGTGATTCACGAACACTTTTTCTGTGGTTATAAAGATGTTAATATGACATCTGGATTAGCAATGAGATTTCAATCAGGAACAGAAATGATTCATCATTCCTGTGGTGATATGAATAGAGATACAGAATTGAATTTGAATACTCTTGTTAGAGTTGACTCAAATAAAAGAGTTGTTAATGATGATAACAGAGTTGTAGATGTAGATTCTAATACTAAAATCAAAAATTTCAGAAACACAATTGTTGAGAATCATGTCAACAACCATTTTCTTGCTAATGTTCATACTTTGATTGATGTAGATCAAAATACGGTGATACAAAAAGATTTAAATGAAATTGTTGGTGGTGCAGCAAACTTAAGCATTGGTGCAGATGGGACTTTAGTTGTTGGTGGAAATTTAAAGATAGCAGTCCACGGAAATTTAAATGTTGGTGTTGATGGGAACATAACGTTTGATACTTCCCAGCAATTTACAGTTAATAGTTTAGCAGCCGATATAAATGCAGAAGTTTTGGCTCGTGTTGATGCAGGCGCTATCGCTGAGGTCAGTGCAGGATTATTTGTAAGCAATAAAGCACCGCTCATTTTTATGAATGGTGAAACTTTCGGATTTATTCATGCGCTAGATTCTCTAGTAGCTGCCGCATTGGGTGCGGCTGAAGTTATTCCTCCTATTCCTGCACCACCTTTACCTGATAGAAGTGCACCACATAATTATCTTGTTGTTGCTCCGTTGATTGAACCAGAAGATCCTGAAATAAGTGGGCCTGAAGAATCATGCTAAGTAAAAAATCTGTTAGAAATTGGGCATCTGGATTATTATTTTTACAGGTAGCAGATGGAATCTTTACATATTTAGGAGTTAAGAGGCAGGGTATACCTATAGAAGGCAACCCTATTATACGCTCTTTAATTGTAGCATTAGGTCCTGAGGTAGCTCTTGTTCTTGTAAAGTTTATTGCATGTTGTTTTGTTGTGTTTCTATCTTATATGCTAACAGAAAAATATCAAGACAAAACTTTATTCTTAGCTTTTAAATTAGTAACTCTTGTTTACGCCACTGCTGTTGGTGTATGGGCCTTTGCTTTTTGGTTGAGACCAGATTTATTGTGGAAATAATTATTCGTTCTATGGTCGTTATAAATAATCTGGAAGTCAATCTTTTGGTAAAATTATTCTTAAATGCCGACCGTAACACGACAATACAACGATCTAGATTTGGATTTGACTCCTCATCCTGTAAGTGGAGATATTATTCCATTAGAGGGTCCCGAGGCTGTTAAAAGAAGCATAAGAAACATTCTCTTAACTAATCTTTACGAAAGACCATACAGACCTAATATCGGGTCTCGTATTGCACACCTTTTGTTTGAAAACGCCGATCCACTCACTAAATATGCCTTAAGAGATGAAGTCTTTAGAGCAATCGCAATCAATGAGCCTAGAGCTAGATTGCTTGATATAAGAATATCTTTTGATGAAGATGCTAATGGGTACGAAGTTGTAGTAGAATTTTCTATCGAAAATATAATTGACGTTCTACAAATAAGCGTCTTTATGGAAAGAGTAAGGTAATATGGCGACAAATTTCACTGAGTTAGATTTTTTCACTCTCAAACAAAGTCTAATTGACTTTCTCAAAACAAAAGACGAATTCAAAGATTTTGATTTTGACGGATCTGGAATCAATACCCTAATTGAACTTCTAACACACAATACAGAATATATTGGTTTCTATAGCAATATGATTGCTAATGAAATGTTTCTTGATACGGCCCTTTTAAGAGAAAGTGTTGTATCAAGAGCTAAAGCGATCGGTTATCGCCCTCACTCTATTCAAGCATCAAGAGCAAAAGTCCAATTAGACTTTAATCCATCTTTGGGTGGAGGACCACCAAGTCCTGCATCTATACTTGTCCCACAATGGACAAAATTTACAACATCTGTCGAAAACAAAATATATACATTCCTCAATCCTATAGCATTGACTGTTACAAATAATGGAGCCGGTCATTATATCGGCTCATTAGATATTGTTGAAGGTAGTTTATTGACGCACGAATTTACAGTTGATAGTTCATTAGAAATCAAACAAAGATACGTTTTACCGAATACTGGAATTGATGCTGCCACTATAGTTGTGCAAGTTCAAAAAAGTGTAAGTCAAACTGCTGTTGAAACATTCTTTTTGGCAACAGATATTAATGTTATTGAGTCAAATAGTCCTGCATATTTTTTGCAAGAAGTTGAAGATGGTAAATATGAAATCTTCTTTGGTGATGGGGTTGTTGGTAAGAGATTAGAGGATGGTAATCTTTTAAGAGTTAATTATGTTGTAACTCATGGTGAAGTAGCGAACGGCGCAAAGAAATTTACACCAACTGTAACTATTGCTGGCTATAACGGGACTGTAATAACAACATTACAATCATCAAAAGATGGTTTGCCAATCGAATCAAACGAAAGAATCAAATTTGTTGCTCCACAATTTTATGAAGCACAAAATCGTGCTGTTAATAAACATGATTACGAAACTCTAATTCTAAAAGATTATCCTCAAGTTGAGTTTGTCCGTGTATGGGGTGGAGAAGAAAACGATCCTCCAGTATACGGGAAAGTTTATATGTCACTTAAGCCTATTGGTGCTTTATCGTTTTCTGCCCAAGAAAAACTTTCAATTATCAATAGTATCATTCGTCCTAGAAGCCCTGTTTCAATTGAAACAGTTATTGTAGAGCCTGATTATTTAAAAGTAATTGTTAGCACTGTTGCAAAAATTAAACTAAGAAATTCAACCCTAACACTTGGTGATATTCAAGGAAAGATTATTCAAGCTATTAAAAATTATCGAGATTCAAACCTATTGGGGTTTGATAGTAATTTCAGATACACAAAATTAACTAGACAGATCGACGCGGCAGATCAGTCTATTCAAAACAACCTGACACAAATTAAACTTAAGTATACTATTACCCCACCAATCAATATTGCTCAAAGATTTGAAATACATCTTAACGCAAAGATTGATAAGGGAGATTCAGCTAATAATATCTCTGCTTTAAATAGCACCGGTTTTATTAAAGATGGTCTTGTTTCATATATCGGCGACGATGGTATGGGAAATCTATACATTTATCGTTTAGTTCTTTCTCAAAAAGTTATTGTTGAAACAAATGTTGGGACTATCGACTATGATACAGGGAAGATTATTCTTCCTAGTTTAATTATTCAAGGTATTCCTGATGGAAAAGAAGTAATTGATTTCATCTTAATTCCTGGTGAAAATGATTTAACTCCAGTAAGAAATCAAATCGTTGTAATCCTAGATGAAGATATTTCTGTCCAAATCATCAACGAGGATGCGTAATTTGTGTCCACTTTCAAGAAACACTCCGCATTATTAGCTAGGCAATTATCACAATATATTCGCCAAGACCATCCCCATTTTTTGGAGTTTGTTGAAGCCTATTTTGAATGGCTTGAAGAAACTGGCAATGCTCTTGAGTTTTCAAAAAATCTACCTTCATATCAAGATGTAGATTTTACATTAGATAGTTTCATAACATATTTCAAAAGAGAATTTCTAGCGAAAATTCCCGAAAGTTTATATGTCGATCCTTCAGACTCTACAAGAGCGGTTGATAAAAGAAAACTTATCAAAAGCATTAAGCAATTTTATCGTGCTAGAGGAACTGAAAAATCTTTTAGATTTCTTTTTAGAATCTTATTTGATGCCAAAATTGACTTCTATTATCCTCGTGTTGATATGCTCAAAGCATCTGATGGGAAATGGTTTCAAGATGTCACAATAAGAACTAGACAACTTAGTGGCAATCCCTTCTTATTTGCAAACCAAAAAATCAGAGGAACTACAAGCAATAGTTCTGCGTTTGTAGAACACGTTCAAAAAATCAATGTTGGTCCACTTGAAGTTTATGAAATCTTTTTGAATCGTTCAAGTATTATAGGACTATTTCTACCAAATGAATTAATTGTATCAGATACAGTTCCTGGAACAACAGCTCGAACATATCATCTTTTAACAGGGATTCAAATTCTTAATCCTGGTGAGGGATACAGCATCGGTGATGAAATCCTTATCACTCAGGCAGGCCCAGGATATGGTGGGCGCGCTAGAGTTGAAAATGTTGACGAACTTGGTAAAGTTTTAAAGGTTAAAATAATTGACTATGGCGCTGGATATTCTTCTGGTGTTCCTACAGGCCAAATCCTTTTCCCAGCACAACCAATGCAAGCATTTGGTGTTGGTATAATAGGTGGCCAAACTCTTTACCCTGGATATTTCTTGAATGATGACGGTAAGATCAGTAACGCAAAATTCATTCAAGATAGTTTCTTTTATCAACAATTTTCTTATGTCATTAAAGTTGAACAATCATTAGAGTCATACAAATCTTTAGTGCAAGAACTATTGCATCCTGCTGGACTATTACTGTTCGGCGAATTTTTTACCCAAAATCTACTTGACGCAAGACCACAACTTCCAGATAATCAAACAGATTCATTTATCATAGTTCAAAGACACGTTGGGTTTGAACCTCAAGGGTTTCACGGCCCAATCAAAATTATTCCACCTAACAGTATTCTTTTTGACCCAGAAGTTAGATTTGTTAATCTCAATCTTTCAGGAGAGTTTACAACAAGCCCTCCAGTGGATTCTTTTGGACCTAACGGAGAACAAACAGAGATTTTCCATGAAGAAAGCTATATCATTCAAGGCTATGAACAAAATTTGTGGCATTGGGATGGTGTAACAAAATCATCTTATCAAGATTCTCACCCAGAACAGGGTTATGTAATACAAGGTAAGGCCCGTGTAAGTGACAGTGTTAGATCAGTTCAAATAGTTGTGGATCAATTATCTAATGGTGAAGTATCATCATTTAAGCTAGGGCCCTCTTGGAGAAGTATTGAGCAGTTTAAATTCACTTATGAGCCCTCATCATTGACACCAAATGACGATGCTAATCTTGTTGGTGCTAATGCTGGCTATTGGGCACAATATGGAAATCTACCTATAAGAGTATTTGCAAATGTTCAAATCAAGCAAGTAACTCAAGACTTTAGACAAAAGACGAATATTATGCCTGAACCTGTATTGGGAACATATTTTTAAGATAATAAATAGAAACAATGATTAATAAGGAGTAGTCCCTTGACAGCTATTATCACTTCCAAATTTAGAATTATTCAAGCGGCCGAATTTAAAGCTGACTTCGATACCATAGTAACCGATAAAAACAACTACTTGTTTGTTGGTAAACCACGCCCTTGGGCAGACGATATTTTCCCTGACGTCCCTCAAGACCATCTTTACGATGAACTTCGTGCTTGGGAAAGCATGATGGGCCTTAAAAAGATCGTAGAGTCTGGAGCTTCTCATGCAATCCCTAGACACGATTGGGATGCAACTGGTAATACAAAATATGTTGCCTATTCCGATCAAGATGCAGAACTTTTCTACCATCCTACTCCAGCAGAAGTCGCGGCAGCTAACTTGGATGGCACATATACTCCAGGATCATTCTATGCAATGACAGATGAATTTCATGTTTTTAAATGTCTTGCAAACGGGGGCAACGTAAAGTCTACTGTAAAACCTTTGAAGCCAGGTAACTCTCTTGATATAGTTGAAACATCTGATGGTTATCGTTGGAAGTATATGTTCACTGTATCTACTTCAGATGCTCTTAAATGGCTCACAGATGCATGGCTTCCTGTTAAGTTTTTAGATGCAGATGACGGATCATTTCAATGGTTAGTTCAACAAGGTGCAGTTGACGGGATAATTTCGGATATTCGAGTATCAGCAGCAGGAACACTTTATGATAAAGTTAGAGCAACAGCAGAAGCATTAACCTCTGCAACTCCAACAGAAGTTGTTCTGAACGCGGCAGCACAATCATATGCTACAGGAAACGGATTTTACAACGGCGGAACTTTCTGGATTGAGACAGGTTTAGGTGCAGGGCAAAGTGGTATTATTACTGCATACGATCACGGCACAAATACAATTACATTGGATGCTGCACTTGTTACAGTTCCTTTGGCTGGAGATGATTACAAAATTCTTCCTACAGTAACAATTTCTGGAAACGGGCAAAATGCAAGAGCAAAGGCTTTTGTAGATCAAATAACTCCTGATGGGATCACTTCTGTTTCTGTAACAAATAGCGGCGCGAATTATCGATATGCAACAGCGGTAGTTTCCGGAGCTGGTGGTAGCGGCGCAACCCTTGAAGTTTTGATTCCCCCTGTCGGTGGACATGGTGCAAATGCTGTATACGAAATGGGTGCTCATTTTGCGATCTTGAATGTTCGCTTAGAATATAATGAAGGCGCTGGAGACTTCCCATTATCAAATGACTATCGACAAATTGGAATCGTCCGTAATGTAACTGATTTTGGAACTTCTGATCTCTCAACTGCAACAACAAGAATTGCAGCACAAAGATTAGAAATTGTTCCGATTACGGGAACATTTTTGCCAGATGAAGATTTGATCGGGCCTGTAAGTGAAGGAAGCCCTACTGGATTCATTGTTGATTATGATACAGTCACAGACATTATCACATTTATTCAAGATGTTGATAGTGGTTTTGGAGACTTTTCGGGAACTGTTGGATTGATTGTAACTGGTTCTGTGAGCGGTGCAAGCGGGACTGTAAGTGCAGTTTTGGATCCTGAAGTTAATCGATACAGCGGCGACATTATTTACCTTGAAAATAGACGGCCAATTTTGAGAGCGGCAGATCAGTTAGAAGATATAAAATTAATCTTAGAATTTTAGTATTTTCTATATTATAGAAAAAAATCTAATCATTATGTTTATAATCTATCTTGTCAAAAACAAAATCAATGGTAAGAAATATATTGGGTTTACTTCTCAATTTCTTAAACATAGGATGATTAAGCATTTTTCTTCCGCCAAGCACGGTTCACCATACAAATTTCATAGGGCCATAAGAAAATACGGAAAAGAAATGTTTTTGTTTTCTGAAATTTTTTCGATATTAACAACAAATAAACAAGAAATCAAAGAACTAGAATTACATTTTATACAAAAATATGACACTTTGAAAGAATATAATTCCACAGAAAAATTTGGCGGAGTAACATATCACACACAAGAAACTAAAAAGAAGATGTCAAGGGCATGGACTAAAGAACGTAAAAAGAAGTTGATAGAAAGAAACAAGAGTAATTCTTATGCTGAATATCAACGCCAATCATTCACAGTTAGAAATCCACAAGGACTGGTTGTTAAATTTACTGGCCTAAATAACTTTGCTAAAGAAAATGGTTTATCTCCCAGCGGATTAAGCTGTCTCCTTTCTGGAAAGAGAGATAAATATAGAGATTGGACTAGAGTATAACGAATGCCATCACCTGATTTAAAAAATTCTCCATATTGGGATGACTACGACGTAGAGAAAAAATTCTATCGTATTCTTTATCGGCCAGGCCTTGCGGTCCAAGCAAGAGAACTAACACAAGTTCAAACTCTTTTACAAGAACAACTCAACAGAGTCGGTTCACACCTTTTCAAAGAAGGTGCAATGGTAGTTCCTGGACATATTACATTTGATCGTCGTTTCACATGGGTTAAAGTCCAAAGCAATAGCTTCACTGATACAGAAGCAGCAATCCAAAATAACTTTCTAAACAAAAAGATTAGCGGAGTTTCTTCATTACTTGAAGGTCAAGTTATTCATTATATTCCAAAAGATACAAGTAATATTGTTTATTTTTTCGTAAAATATCAAAAAGGAAATGTTGTTTCAGGTGATAACGTTTCTGCATTTGAAGATGGTGAAACATTACAAGTTATTGATGCTCCAGCAGTAACAGTTACAGTTGATGCTCTTGACGCAACAGGTATTGGTTGTGGTGCTACAATCGAACAGGGAATTTATTTTACAAAAGGGTTCTTTGCGATTGTTGATAAACAAATTCTCTCAGTAGATACAGAAACCCCAAACCCTTCTGCAAGAATTGGACTTGAAGTAGTTCAATCAATCGTTAAACCAGAAGATGATGAAAGTTTGCTTGACAATGCAAACGGCTCTCCTAACTATGCTGCACCTGGTGCCCATCGTCTTAAGATCGAATTACTTCTTGTTAAAAAGGATCTTAATACTCTTGGTGATGCAACTGTTAATGATAACTTTATTGAACTTTTGCGTTTAGTAAATGGTAGGGCTGAACTTAAAGTTGATAGCACTGCATATAATATTATTCTTAGAACACTTGCTGAAAGAACTTTTGATGAAAGCGGGGACTATACAACTCGCCCCTGGTTGATCTCTCAAAAAGAATTTTACAATGAAAATGGCAATCAGGGCGCATATGTAAAAGAAGATTTGTTTCAACCAACAGATTTACTTGCTGACCAAGTTGCTCGCCAAAGATTTGGAATGATAGAGACAGAATTTGAGCTTCCTCAAATCTTTGCTCATACAGATATTTCTTATGGTGCTAACAAATGGCTCCCAGGAAGAACATTAGAAGAATTTGAAGAAGCTGCTAGAGCAAAAGCTGTTATTGCTGTTGAGCCTGGTAAGGGATATGTGCGAGGTTTCAAGATCGAAACATTAGGAACAACATATGTTGATCTTGATAAAGCAAGACAAATACAAAGTTTAAATAATGCTTCTGTTCGTCCTATTATCGGGAACTTTGTTCGTATCACAAATCTTGTTGGTTTACCAAGACTTTCGACTGGCGTTTCTGGAGAACAAAGTTTTCAAAAAATTGATCTGTATGATCGAAGACTGGGTGATGTTACTGGTTCTGTTATAGGAACAGCTAGAGCATTTTTCATGGAGTTTGTTGGGGGGACACCCTTCTCCGAAAATGCTGCCTACTCATTATATCTATTTGATGTATTGATGTCTGAGGGAAGAGAATTTGGTGAAGTAATGAGTATTCAAAGCGTTCCTGGTTTGGGCTTCCCAGACTTTGAAGCAAATACAGTATTACAAATTGAACCCTTTCTTGGAGCTACTGTTTCTGGAACAAACGGAACAAATGTTATTACAGGAGTAAATACTTATTGGGCAACTATTGACGAATATCGTCTACTTAGCAGAGACGTTCTTCAAATTGCCGATGGTCGTCTACTGTATGTAGATCAGCCCCCTGTATCTGACACAGAACTAATTCTTGAAAATACTATCTCTGGTGGTAACATTGTTGATCAACCTGTTGCAAGAGTTTATGCTGAATTAGAAGATGTTTCAAACGTACCTCTTATTTTCAGAACACCTCAAGCGTTTACAAAGCACTTGACTTCTGATACAAATTTTGTTGTTCAAAAACAATTTCTTTCAAACCTAGTTAATGTTGGCACACATGACGTAACTATACAGACAGCAGATGCAACAGAAACATTTGTTCCATTTTCTATCATTGATTATATTGTTGTAACTGCCGACACAGGTGAATTTGTTGCTTTAACAAGTTCAATGGTTTCAATTTCAGGAACACAACTAACAATTACATTTCCAGATGCAACTTATGATGGAAGAAAACTTGTAATTCTTGCCGGTGTATTAAAGACACAACATCCAGCATCTCAACACAAAATCAAAAATTTAATCCCTGGTTCTTTCGCCTCTGCCGCGGTATCTCCTTCTGGTGCACAAAACTTAGGTAGATTCTATCTAGGAAAAACTGACGTGCTTACGATTAAAGAAATCCGCATGTCACCAGATTTTACGACTGCACCAATTGGAAGTGATACACTTATAACTGACAGATATACATTAGATACAGGTCAAAGAGATACGCACTATGATCATGGTTCTGTTATCCTTAAAAAGGGAGCACAAAAACCAACAGGAAGAATTGCAGTTGTGTTTGATTACTATTCTCATTTAGGAGATGGTATGAAAGCATACTTCTCCGTTGACTCTTATGATCCAAATGATTATGCTATTATTCCTACTTATGTTTCTGCCGATGTTGGAGCTACATATGCTTTGACAGATGTAATGGACTTTCGTCCTACAAAAGCAGAGGCAGCGCCTAGCGTAACATATACAGATAGCCAATTTGTTGAAGGTGCCGGTTCGATTACTTTTATTCCTAAGGGAATTATCAATATCGATTTCGATCACTACTTGCACCGAATCGACAAACTTTTCATTAATCCAGACGGAAATTTCTATGTAACAAAAGGGACACCTGCTGTTAATCCTATAAGTCCTACTGAACCTTCAAGCGGGATGGTTCTTTATGATTTGAGCGTAAGAGCGTATACAAAAAGTATTAGAGAAATCTTTCCATCTTATCGAGAAAATCGTCGTTACACAATGAGAGATATTGGTAAACTTGACGAAAGATTGAGAAACGTTGAATACTATACATCATTGAATTTACTTGAAAAAGATACAGCATCGCTTCAAATAACAGATACAGATGGAAATGAAAGATTCAAGAATGGTTTCATTGTTGATAACTTCAAAGGCCATGGTGTTGGGGACGTTTTAAGTCCTGATTATACATGCGCCATTGACATTCCTAATGGGGAAGTTAGACCACAATTTTATTCTGATAACGTTCAATTACAAGAATCTTTTGGTGATGACGGATTTACTGTACCAACTAACCCTCTAAGAACTACAGCACAATATGTTAAGAAGGGTGATTTAGTATTGCTTCCTTATACAGATGTTTTATTGGCAGCTCAAAAGGCCACTGCTAAGAATATCAATGTTAACCCATATGCTGTATTCAGTTTCTTGGGATCAATTGAATTAACTCCTTCACAAGACCAATGGAAAGATACAGATGTAAAACCTGAACTTAGAGTTTTTGATAACTCTGCATTTGAATCACTTCAAAATCTTGTTGCTGATAATGCATTGGGAACAATTTGGAATGAATGGGAATATAACTGGTTGGGAACTACACAAGTTAGTCAAGAAGTTATTGCAACACAAACCGAAATATTTCCTGGAGTCGCGTGGCACTTAGATCAATCTGGGAACCCAGATAACATCGGACTTTCTTGGAACCAATCAGGACAATATTTGATTGATCAAATAAAACATCCTAAGAAAGCGCAATCTCGTAAAAAAAATAGCAAAAGCAAGACAAAACAAGAAAAGCAATTACCACAACCAAATGCTTGGCCCGTTCGTGTTAATGAAACAATCCGAACAACTAACCAAACAACTATCGAACAAACACGTTCGGGTTATAATTTACAAGTTAAAGATGGTGGAACAATCAACAACAATCTTGGTGAAAGAGTTGTTGATACATCGTTTGCTCCATTCATTCGTTCAAGAGATATTTCTTTTACAGCAAGAGGTTTCAAACCAAATACACGTTTGTTTGCTTTCTTTGATCGTGTTCCTGTATCTCAATGGGTATCAGCAGGCGGAGTTTGGACACCATCACAAACAATTGAAAATCTTGCTTTCCCTCTTGTGACAAACAACGAAGGAACTGTATCTGGTGTTTTTCATATCCCTGATACTATTACCGCGGCAGCATTTGCAAAAGCATATTCTCAATTCTTAACAGGAGAAAGAATCTTTCTTCTAACAGATCGTCCAAACAATGATGATAATTGGACAACTCAAGGTGCTGTAATGTATCGAGCACAAGGGTTACAAGAAACAAAACAAAGCACAATTCTTTCAACTCGTGTAGCTGATTTCGACCGCGCTGCTATTGTTGATCCTAATCCTAAAGAAATCAAATTTGATACTTACGACACAAATATTAAATTGGGTTGTTGGACAGACCCTCTTGCACAATCATTCTTGGTTAATACAAGAGGTGGTGGCTTCTTAACAAAGTTAAATTTATATTTTGCAACGAAAGATGCTAACATACCAGTAACAATTCAAATTCGAGAAATGGTAAATGGTTACCCAGGAAGTAAGATTCTTCCATTTGGTGAAGTCATTCTTTCTCCATCACAAGTTAACACAAACTTTGTAAGTGGACAACATGCACCAGATGCAGACGATCCCACAGATACAATCGGAACATTATCTATAAATGGTGGTGCAGCAATAACAAATTTTACAAGTGCCGATTTCCTTGCTACAGAAGTTTTATTTCCTGCTCCAGTTTGTGTGCTTGAAGGAACAGAATATTGTTTTGTTGTCATGGCAAATACACAAGAATATACTCTTTGGATCTCTGAATTGGGATCAAGAAATGTCGGAACACGTATTCCTATTACAGCACAACCATATGCTGGCTCACTTTTCAAGTCACAAAATGCAAGCACATGGAACGCCGATCAACTTGAAGATATGATGTTTGAGCTTTATCAAGCTGAATTCGATGTTTCAAAGGTTGGAACATTGCAACTAGTTAATGAATCTGTAGCACTACGAAGATTAGATGTTAGTCCATTATCTGTTGCCAATGATTCAAATATCATCAAAATAAGACACCAAAATCATGGGTTCAGAAACAAAGATGAAGGATTTATTAATCCTCCAAGATTAAAAATTCAAGGTGCAACAACTGTTGGTGGTATTCCTGATAGTGAAATCAATACTAATCCTGCGGATGACGATGATTTTCATATCATTAGAGTTGTAGACTTAGATACATATTACATTCTACCTTACACAACAGATGCCGATAAAATAGCAAGAAAACTTGGTCACCCAGATGGTAAACCAATTTCCCGAGCAACATCTACAACCTCAGGTGGTGGCTCTGCTGTATTTGTTACACAAGACAAGCAAATGGACGTTGCTATGCCTATGATAACAGATATTGTTTTACCTGAAACATCTGTTACATATGAAATTAGAACAACATCTGGAACAACAGTTCACGATAGAGATGATTTGTTTGACCCATATATTATGGAAGCAAATTTCAATAACTTTGTTCCTAACAAGAATATTGAATTCGATGACCCCCGTTGTATTGCTTCTCGCCCTAACGAAATTGATTCAGGCCCAGGTCCAGTTATTTCTTCACCTCCAACACTTGGAAGCAAATCATTATTTGTTCGTTGCACACTAAGAACTGTAAACAAAAATCTTAGCCCAGTTATTGATTTGCAAAAAACAAGTATAACAACTATTTCTTCTCGTTTAAATTACCCAGATGCAGTAGGAGAATTTGGTATAAATGTTCCTGTTGTTGATGAAGAAGTTTCAACAATGCGAGTAATTACTGGAACTATTACTTCCAGCGGAACAACAGTAACAATTGCTGGTGGCACATTTACTGGTGAAGTTCATGGAGATGGAACAGGAGTCTATACTGGATTATATGATGGTGCTATATTAGAACCAAGTTCTGGTCCTAATGCCGGACAAAGAAGAAGAATTGTTTCTTTCTCTGGTGTAACAGCTACAATAGATGAAGCATTTAGTCCTGATATTGCTGCGCCGGCATCTGCAAACGTATCTTCAAACAAGAATATTACATTTGGTACATCGTTTGAAACTTTGATTTCTGCGGTTGCAAGTGTTGAGTTTCATTCTACACAAAACTTTATCAGAGTTGATAACAGTGTTGATCCTGTAAGTGCGGCCAAACTTTCTGTTCTTTTCCCAACAGATTATATAGTAGTTTCTGGAACAACATCAAATAACGGAACATTCAAAGTTAACAGAGTTAATTATACTGCCTCTTCTGGGATTGACATCTTTGTTGAAGAAGGCCTTGTTGATGAAATTCCCGCTGCATCTGCAACAATTGAAAGAGTTGTTGATTCTATTAAATCAACAGACGCGGCAACCTCCCTATCTCTAGCAAAGGCAAGAGTAGGACAATACATTCGTATTGATGGATCACAAGCTGCTGATGGAGTAAATAACGGTGCATACCGTATTCAAGATATTGTTTACAGTGCGCCTAATATTGAAATCTTTATTGATTCAAACGTAATTAATGAAGTTGCTGGTGTGCCAATCACATTAAGATTACTCGAAGGATTTTTTGCAGAAGAAACCGCATTGGGTGGAAGTGCCGCAAGTTCGTATGTTTCGCGTAGAATGGTTCTAAGCAACCCATCAACTTCAATTCAAATTCGCTTCGCAGCGCAAATTGATAAGAGTGCAGATGTTAGAGTATTCTATAAAGTTTCACAAGTTGATGACAATACACCATTTGATGAAATTCCATATGCTGAGGCTTTACCAGATGCAGAAATTGCTCCTGCAACTCACAGATACATTATGAAGGAATATCAATATACACTTAACGGGATTCCACCGTTTTTGTCTGTTGCTGTTAAGTTGGTTTTTCTTGGATCAGATTCTACAAGGGTTCCAAGAGCCAAAGACCTTCAAATAATTGCATTGGATGAGTAATATATGAAACCGCGCGTTCCTGTCAAGGATCGTCCCGGATTGTACCGTGACGCGAATTCCGGGGCCATAGTGAACATGGATGGTGATGCTTTGATTGAACATCGAAAGAAAGTTTCAGAAGCTAAAAAAAAGAAGTTGGAAGAAAGGCAGAAGGAAGAGGAAATAAATAGATTAAAGAAAGATGTTGCAGAAATCAAAGTATTTCTTCAACACATCTTAGAGAAGCTAAACAATGGCAATAATTAACGTTCCAGATACAGATACTTTTGATATTTGGAGACAAAAGACAAATTTGATAGCACAAAGACAAGGCGATCTTGTATTGCTAACTACTCCTGTAACGACAGATTTAGTAAGTGCTATCAATTCTCTTTCAAGTTCTCTAAGCGAAGATATTAGATCATGTTTGATAAGAGCAATTGCGATGGCGTAAAGGAAACATATGGCACCACCTATTAGTCAGTTTAAATCATATCCAAGCACAGGCATCGGTAACGTCTTAACAGATGTTTATGAAGCTCCTGTTGGTAAAGACGCCTACTTACTTCAATTAGATGTTTCTGTAACTGGCAACACAGGTATCCAAGTTGACATCGTATATCTTCGTTCAGGAACACCATATTATCTTGCAAAGAATGTTCCTATTCCAGTTGGTGCCACATTAGAATATATTGAAGATAAAAAGCAAGTTGTTGAAGCAGGAGATAAGATTCAAGTTCGTTGTGTAACACCTAGCGAAACTGTTGATGTTGTTATTTCTGCTGTTGAAGATGTCAATAACTAATTTAGGAACCTCCGAATGGGCCACTATATAGGAAATGCTCGCACACTTGAGATTTATGCGCCCAATTTGCGTGATGACCTAGTACCAGATCCAGGGACTAACAAAGTAACTTTTGATTTAAGCCAAGAAGTTCCTGGTGGGTATGAAGGGAATGTTTTGGTCTTCCGTCGTAAGTTTCTTTACAATCAACTTTGTGAAGATAATCTAACCATTGCAATCGACGATGTAACCAACACCCTCACAACAAGCGACGATATACTTGCGGCAGTTCTTTCATCTGTAGTTCCTGGACAAAGCATCCTTCTTGAGGGTGCTACTGACGTTGCGAATAATGCGCTATATCGTGTTGAAACAGTTGATTACAATCCTGGTGGAACAGGATCACTTATCACAATCACATTTGATAATAGCGTAAGCATTAATAGTGCTGAAGGCCCTGGTGTTGCTTTAACTCTTACACAAGCATATGATGGTCCTTGGGAAGCACTTGAGCCGGAAGTAGATTACACAATTGGTGGAGTTGGTCCACAATATAATCGTCTGATTACACTATCAGAAGTTTTACAAGAAGAAGATGTATGTTATGTAATTCATAAGGGTGATGCAACATACAATTTTGTTCCTACTCAAAATTCTGTAGGCCCAGATCAACTTAGTGAAAATCTAAGAAACTTCAAATTTGATCGTTTTACAGGGGATGGACTTGAAACTGATTTTACTCTTACTCAAGAGGCAGTAAGTGCTAAATCTCTTGTTGTTTATGTTGATGGAGTTGTTCAAGAACCAAATGATGCTTTCTTTCTTACAGGTGATTATACATTAAATGTTGATGGTATCACTTTAGAATTTGCTGTTGCTCCAGCAAACCTTTCAAAAATTCGAGTATTACATTTAGGGTTTTCAACTATAAGCCGCCGAAGTGTTCTTTCTGATGGACAAATTGGTATCATTGGTGCTGATACAGTTGATACAACACAACTAAGAAATGGTGCTGTTACAGAACCAAAGTTGGCGATTAACTCTGTATCAACAACTAAAATTCAAGCCAATGCTGTAACAGGCGCGAAAATTTTGTTAGACAACAATGAGTTTCTAAGAGCAAAGAAATTTGATACAACACCATATGGCGTATTACGATTAGATGTTTCTGACAATCTAATTTTATATAGCCCAGCAATCACAAAACTTGAATCAACATCTACAATTATTCTTTCTGTCGGTGGTTCTGATAGAGTTACATTGACATCTTCTGTATTGGGTCCTAATGTTACAGCAACGATTGATTTAGGAACTTCGCTTCTAAAATTCAAAGACGGATATTTTTCTGGTCAATTAAATGCCGCGACTGGTTCTTTGAGTGGAAACTTAACAGTCAGTGGGAACATAATTACTCCAGGAACTGTTGATGGTGTAGATGTTTCTAACTTAAATACTCAAGTTCAAGATATACAAAGTAATCTTATTCCTCCTGGTTCTATTATTGCATTTGGTGGAGCAGTTGCACCAACAGGATATTTGCTATGCGACGGATCAGTATATGCACAAGCAACATACCCAGCTCTTTTTACAAATATTGGTTCGAACTATAATACTGGTGGTGAAGGTGCAGGTAATTTCCGTGTTCCTGATGGTCGCCAAAAATTTCCTTTAGGAAAAGCAACTTCAGGAACTGGATCTGTATTGGGAAGTTACGGTGGAGCAATCGATCACACCCACACAACTTCTAATCATACTCATGATATTTCTCACACTCACACAGTTCCAGGACATTATCATTTACACGATACTGCCGCAGGGTCAAGCATCAATATCATAAGCTCAGGAACACATAACACAGATTTGGCTCATGGACATAGTCCTTCACTTTCAAATCCTGGTGAAGGTGTTCATAGTCATAGTATTTCTGTCCTAGATGGGATTGTTGCAAATAGTGGGGGAAGTCACTTTCACCACATGATAGTTGATGGCCTTGCTACAGTGTTAGATGATACTATCGATGAACCAGGTATAGTCAGAAGTTATGATGGTGCGGGCGGGATCTTCGCATATGATTTGAAAACATCAGGATTAGCTCCTGATAGAGGAAGAACTTCAACTGGTGGTGTTCATAGTCATACTGTTTCTGGAACTGTTTTACCAAAACCCGAATCTGCACACCAACATACTGTGCCAATTAACCCCGTTTCACCGGGAACATTTAGTTCAAGCACTGGAGCACATACACACACAACAGCACAATTTGCTGGCTCAATTGGTAATGTTAATAGTGCTGTTAACGGAAATAATGCTCTATCTACTATCACACAATCAACTCCAACATCAGGTTCTGCTGGCGCAGGAAGCACTGGATTAGCGAATCCCCCTTTCTTTGTAGTGAACTATATAATTAAGACATAATGGAGTAGCATGGCAAGATTTATTGGTTCACCAGCATCATACGGATTCTTTGAAAAGCAAGTTCTTTTGTTAACTGGACTTACTTCAGAATACCAACTTTTGTATAAAGTTGGATCACCTACAGCTATGCTTGTAATCAAAAATGACATGATTCAAGAAGCTGCGTTTGATTATACATTAACTGACGGTGGAACAAACGTTCTTTTCTCAGACCTTCCTCTTATCACCGATAGAATTTATATTATTTTCTTGGGAAGAGAACTTTCTATTCCTAGAACAGCAGGATTGCAACCCTATAGAGCAGAAGCAGTAGGAAACGGGATATCTACAACATTCACTTTACCTTTCGGGCCGCTTGTTGAAGAAGCATTACAAGTATTTGCTGACGGTGTTTTACAACGATTCACAGAAGATTGGACATTAGCTATCAATGGGTTTGATGTCATCTTTAACGTTGCACCAGCAAACGGTGTTGATTTAGATTTTTATATTCATGGTCTTGAACGATCAGATACAATCACTGTTGATGATCATTCAATTACAGGACAAAAACTTCAAATTGGAATTAACATTGGAACATCTTTAGATCCTGCTGGAAATATTTTTGCTAACGATCTAGTTCTTGAAGGAAATTTAACTGTTAATGGAACAACTACAACGTTTAATACAGCAACTCTCTCAATTGCTGATAATGAGATCATTTTAAATTCCGATTTTACTTCTGGCACACCAACAGAAAATGCTTATATTGTGATTAAGAGAGGGGATGAGGATGATGCTCAATTTGTTTGGGATGAAACAACAGATGCGTTCTATGCAGGAATTTCTTCTAACTTAGAACTTCTTATTAGACAATCAGATTTTGAATCTCATACACTTAACTTCTCAAATCCTCATGCAGTTACAAAATCACAGGTTGGATTATCTAATGTCACGAATGATTCTCAACTAAAGCGTTCAGCAAACGATTTTAATACGTTTACTCTTATCACTTCTGTAGCTGATTCAGATATTTTATTGCTTGAAGATGCAAGTGATTCGGGAAATAAAAAATCTGTTGCGGCAACCAACATATTACCACCAACACTGACAGGAGATCATGATTTCACAGGAAATATTACTTTCAGTGGAACAGTTAGTATCTCGGCAGATGAAATAACATTTTCTTCTGTAGATTTTGAAACAACAGATGGTCTTTCTAATACAGCATTAACTATTCCATTAACAGATGATACAGCATATATGTTTGAGGGAAAAATAATTGCTAGAGATACAAACAATCTTTCAAATAAAACATATTGGGCAAAGGCCGAGGGTGCTGTTAGAAGAAATAATGCAGGCTCAGCAACATTAGTTGGCACATCTCTTATACACGAAGATGAAGAAAGTGGTTCTGGATATCAAGCTGCGGTTGCAGTTAGTGGAAACAATCTGCTTGTCAATGTCACAGGTGCTGTTGGTGAAACAGTGCATTGGACTGTGTTAGTTAAGACTATAAAGACAAACTAAATACTGATACATTCAAGGAATTAAATTATGGCCACACTTAAGGGTGTCAAAAGAATCACTGATGGAACCAATGACAAGTTAAAGGTCAATGGTAACGATACCGAGCTATACGGAGTAGATAATCTCATATTTTACGTCAATGGTACGGAAAGATTCCGTCTACCTTCTTCATATACTGCTAACAGAATTGTTGGTGCAAATTCTGGTGGAACTGCCCTTGAATATAAAGATTTGGCAACAGGTTCAACTGGAACGGATTTTAATATTGCTCACGCAGCCAATACTATTACCTTTCATATTCCTGATGCATCTGCTACAAATAGAGGATTAGTTACAACTGGCACACAAACACTTGCGGGCGCAAAAACTTTTTCTTCAACGTCCACTCATAATGCTATAGTATTAACTAGTGCAAGTGGCACAATTATTTCAAATACCTCGGATGGAGCTGATAATCAACAAATCACAATTGGTGGTGGTGGTGGATTATCTACTGGTCGCGGCGCTGTTTTAACCCTAAAAGGAAACGAAGAAGCATCGAATGGCGGGTCTGTAATTTTACAGTGCGGTGATATAGGAACAGCATTTCTTCAAATAGCATCTTTTGGTGCACAACCACTTTATTTTTATTCAAATGGCCTATTAAGAAAAACTATTAGTGCCGCTGGTCAACATTTAATTAGTCCTGAAACGACTCTTGCCGGGGGCGATGCAGTTTTGCTTATTCAAGGTGACTCAACAAACTCTAATGCAAGATTTGCAATTGAATCTCCTGGTGCTGTTATAATGGGTGGCCACTACGGCGGAACATTTGCCAGCAAAACTGCAACGGCATCTGGTTCATCATTATTGTTTTTACAAGCTGGTGGATATGATGGTTCAGCGCAAAACTTTAACAGGTGCCGAATCCTTTTTAGAGCGGCCGCAACATGGTCAGCAGGAGCATCTACTCCATCGGAAATATCATTTCAAACAACAAGAATTAGTAGTATAACTTTAACTGAAAGAATGTTACTTGGTAATGATGGTTCATTATTGCTAAAGTCACATGATGCATATACTGGATCTGGATCAACAAAAATTACTGCTGCTGTTAATACAACAGATGCTACAACAACAAATCTCTTTACCCAAACTCTTTCAGATAATAGAACATATAAATTTGAAGTTCAAGTAGTCGGAAGATTTAATAGCACAACTGCTAAGGGTGTTATTGGAAGATTAAGTTTTGGTGTTTATAGAAATAATGGTGGTTCAGCAACAATAGTTGGAACTAGATTGAGAGAAATAGATACATATGGTTCATCAGGATATACATTTGATGTTGATGTTTCAAGTAATGATGTTAGAGTTAGAGTTACTGGAGCGGCGAGCGAGACGGTATCTTGGACTGCTGAAGTTACTTCAAATGCAGTTTCAACTTCATCATAAAGGATAAATATGATATTTGAAGGTTTAAGTAACATTATATTTCATACCGCCTCGGGGACAAGTCTTCTATCAACAAATACCTCAGACGGATCGGATGACCAAATATTGCGATTGACCGGCGGCGGCGCAGCAGGGCAAACCCGAGGCGCTGGAATAATCCTTGCAGGAAACGAAAGTTCTTTAACTGGAACTTTATTCCTAGATGCTGGTGGTGTATCCGGATCAATTGTTTCGCTAAGAACATTTGCTTCTGGAACATATATCGCATTTTCGCCATTGAATACAGAAGCGGCCAGATTCGACTCTTCCGGAAATTTGACATTTAATACCTCTTCTTTTATTATTCAATCTAATACTAGTGATGGTTCTGATAATAAAACGTTAAGTTTATATGGGGGTGGTGGAGCAGGAACAACTCGTGGGGCTTCTCTAACTTTAACTGGGAATGAAGCTGGAGGAACAGGTTCAGCACAATTACTTTGTGGTAACGTGTCTGGATCTTTTGTAAGAATTGGATCTGCCGGCGCTCACGAAACTCAATTTTATGTTTCTGGTGTAGAGGCGGCGCGAATTCACACAAACGGATATCTGCTTGTTGGGGTAACTTCTGCTTCTACCAATACAATTAAAAGGGCCGTAGCTGAAGGAAATCAAATCATGATTTTCGATGGAAATACCGCAGGGTGTGTCCAAATTTTCAATACTGATAATATTGCCTATAACTCAAACGCTGCCGGGATTCGAGTTGGTCGAGATACGCCAACTAGTCGTTCTATCAATGCTTCAGGAACTATAAATGCAAGTGGCGCTGACTATGCTGAATATATGTTTAAAGAACCAACTTGTGGTACTGTAAGTGCAGGCCAAGTTGTTGGTATTTCTGCAAATGGCAAATTAACGGATAAGTGGAGCGAAGCAAAATCTTTCGCAATTAAATCAACTGATCCATCTTATGTTGGTGGTGACAATTGGGGTTCCCAAGAATTTTTGGATGATAATGAACTAACGCTAGAAGAAGCGAGAGCGATGGTAGATAGAGTGGCATTTTCTGGAAGAGTTCCCGTAAATGTAACAGGATCTTGGAATGTTGCTGAATATGTTTTGGCCGAAGAAGGTGACTCTGATAGTATTGTTGCAGTGGCATATTCTTTGGATGATATTACGGACCTTAAAAATCTTCATAAGTATGCTGTAGGTAAAATTTGGAATGACTACGGCGATTCGCGGCCGATGGTTGCTGTAATTGTCTCTTAAAATAAATAAAAATAAAGGATATTAATATGTCAGGACGTCAATATCAAACATCATTCACACTAGATTCAGAAAAGAGTGATACTGTGGATTTAGCCGATGATAAAAGGCCTGCGGCGATATATGTAGGTGCAGGTGGAGATTTGAATCTTGAATTGTTTAAAGATGCTGATGGTTCTGCTACACTCTTTAAATCAGTTCCAACAGGAACAGTCCTTGAACTTAGGGTAAGAAGAATTCACACAACAGGAACAACTGCCACATTGCTAGTTGGTCTAAGATAAACACTTAAGGAGCCATTATAATGTCATTATTAAATTTGGCTGAGACAAGTGGGTTATATAAAGGAATTTTGGATTTCGGATGCAAAATATTCCTATTAATCGTTGCATTTCTCGCTCCTATTAAAAATCTTTTGCTGATTCTTTTGATTCTTATTATCATTGATTTGTTTACTGGTCTTGCTTCAGCATTAAAACATAAAGCAAAAATATCAAGTGCAAAGTTATCAAGAACTGTAACAAAAACTCTTGTATATTTGTTTACAATTATTTTGATGCATCTTGTTAGTGAATATGTAATGTTAAGCGACGACATTCCTTTAACAAGTATGGTGTCTTCATTTATCATCCTAACAGAACTACAATCTATTTTGGAAAATGTTAATAGGTTAGCTAAACAAAATTTTTTAAAGGTATTAATAGACAAACTTTCTCTTGTTACAAAAGGTAGAGAAGTTCCTAGAAAAAAGAGTCGATAATGGCAATTCCTGCAACAAGAAATCAATTGAAGTTATGGTGCCTACGAAAGCTGGGCGATCCTGTTTTAGAAATAAACATGGATGAAGATCAAATAGAAGATCGTATCGATGAAGGTCTTACATATTTTCGTGACTATCATTTTGATGGTGTTGAAAGGATGTACCTAAAACATAAAGTGACTGCATCATCTTTAGCTTTTTCTGTAGCTGTTGTGGGCTCTTTTGCAGTCGGTGAAGTTGTTACTGGATTAACTTCGGGGGCGGTAGCTCAGTTAGTAGATCAAGCAACAGACAATTTAAGCGTTAGAGTAAAGGGGTTACAAACATCCCAATTTCTAAACGGAGAACAATTACAGGGTGCAACTAGTGGTGTAACTGCTACACTCGCGGCCGTAAATGCTGTTACGCTTGGAGATATTGACAATGGTTGGATTCCTGTAACAGATCAAATCATTGGTGTAGTAAATGTTCTTCCTTTCAATAGTGGTTTGCCCTCAACAGGAAGTATTTTTGATATAAACTATCAATTTGCATTGAATAGTATGCATAGTTTAATTTCAACTGATTTGATTACTTACGATATGTTTAAAAGACAAATCGAATTACTAAGATTTGAATTCTCGGGCATTAAAGGTTTGCGCTTTAATAGAAAAACAAATAAAATTTATCTTGATATAGATTGGTTGCACAATATTGTTTCTCCAGATGAGTATGTAATTTTTGAATGTTATGTTGCCGTTGATCCCGAAGCATATCACGAAGTATATGGGGATTATTTCGTGAGAGAGTATTGCTATGCATTGCTTAAAAAGCAATGGGGAGAAAATATGAAAAAGTTTAGTGGTATTGCTCTAGTTGGTAATGTTACAATGAACGGCCAACAAATATATGATGAAGGTGCAGCATATCAAAAAGAATTAGAAGCTAGAATCAAAAAGGAATGGGAACTTCCCGTAGATTTTCTCATTGGATAACATGCTTCTTTATGATAACCTTACTGCAAAACAAAAAGACTTCTTTTTAAAATATATTTGGAATGGAGTTGGTAGTCGAGAGTATGTTAAGCCACCAGCTTTGATCTTTGAGAAACCATCTATCTATCATGACTTCGCTTACTTTCGCGGCGGGACAGACAAAGATAGAAAAGCTGCCGACAAAGAATTCTTTCATAAAGCACATGATGCAGTAAGATCAAAGCCCGTTTGGCAACGACCCATTTATTATCCTTTATCTTATATCTATTTCTATGGCCTTAAAAAACTTGGTGGTAAGGCGTGGGAATATTATGATAAACCTGCTGATACCTGGGAAGAAGTTTTAAAGCATGTCTATGCATACTTTGACAGAAATCCTAAACTTGAAGGGCGTCCACCAGAATATAAATAATTGTGTATTCTTACGTGGAACAGTTTAGGAATCCTCAATGTCAACGAATCCGTATTTCAACAAAACTCACAGAACATCCGAACAGGGTTTAGTTGATGACCTTATAATTGAGGCTATTCAAATCCATGGTTATGACTTTCTTTATCTTCCGAGAACACTTCAAAAAGAAGACATGATTTATGGTGAAGATCCCATATCAAAATTCGACGACTATTACGACATAGAAATGTATGTGAAATCTGTTGATGGTTTCGTAGGCCAAGGCGATTCTATGTCTAAGTTTGGTATTGAAATAAAAGATCAAGCGATTCTCCAAGTTTCTCGTTCAAGATGGAACGCAGTTACAGCGGATGAAACAATTCGACCTAAAGAAGGAGATTTAATTTATTATCCTTTTAACGGTGCCATACTTGAAATTAAATTTGTTGCTAACGAATCTATACACTATCAACTGGGCGATCTTTATATGTATGAATTAACAGTTGAGCAATTTGTATACAGTAACGAAAATTTCGATACTGGGATTGAGGAGCTTGATAACATAGAAAAGAATTTTGCATACACTCTTTTGCTTGAACTTGGTGCTGGTGCAGGAACTTATCAAGAAGATGAAGAAGTTTACCAAGGCGCTTCTCTTGCAACTGCTACAGCAAAAGCTATCGTTACAGATTTCGGAATTCCAAATGCAAACAACTTAAAAATTAGGGAAATCGTTGGAGAATTTCTGCCTGCTAATGGGCCAATTATTGGTGATACATCTAGTGCATCTTATGCATTACTAGTAATTGATACACAAGATAATATAAATGATCCTAACACAGATGCACCAGAATTAGAAGCAGAAGCGGATGCCGTATTAGACTTCACAGAAGACGATCCGTTTTCAGAGGGTAATTACTAATGTTAGGTCACAATCCATTTTATTACAGTTCCTTACGAAAGGTGACTTCTATTTTTGGGACTCTATTCAATGAAATAGGAGTTGTTCGTAAAGATAAACTTGGGAATGAAGTTGAACGTTTCAAGGTTCCTATCGCTTATGGCCCTAAAGAAAAATATCTGACAAGGATGCACCAAGATCCTGACTTGAATAGACCTATAGCTATTCAAGTTCCTAGAATGAGTTTTCAGATTGTTTCTATACAATATGATGGTGATAGAAAGAGAAACAAAATTCGTCAACACGTTCAAGTTGAAGACGACGATAATCTACAACGTCTATTTGATGGTGTACCATATAAGATTGGAATGGAGTTAACTATCATTTCAAAAAATCAAGATGACGCAAATCAGATACTTGAACAAATACTTCCTTTCTTTACCCCTGATTTCTCTCCTTCATACAATCCTATTCCTGGATTTGATTGGAAAGAAGATTTGCCAGTTGTGTTAAATAGTGTTGTATACAGTGATAATTATGACGATGATTGGAAGGTAAGAAGAAATGTTTTGTATACACTCACATTTGAATTGAAGGCTTTCTTTTACGGGCCTATCAAGGAACAAGGAGTTATTAAGAAAGCGATCACAGATATTCATATTGCATCTGGAGATGGTCCTGTTACAGATGAACAAGTGGCCAATAGTCCAAGATCAGTAAGAATAACTATTGAACCAGATCCCCTCGATGCAGACGCCGACGATGATTATGGTTATACAGAAACATTAGAAGAATTTAATGATGGTAAGAAAAGAGATCCTGTAACTGGTACTGATATTGACATACCTTAAGGAAAATTATGAGTAAGAATAGTTTTGAAGACGATATTATTAAATCTATAATGGCAAAGAAAGATGTTGAAGAACCAGTTGAAGAAAAGAATTATAGTGAATTTCTTCCAACTGAACAAGACATAAAAGAAATTTCTGAACTAGCTGAGAATAAGTCTCCCAGTATTTCTACAGACCTCATTATACCTCAGGAAGCAAAGGTAATAAATCCTAGTGTTGAAAGAGATGTTGACTATGCTTATGCTAGAGATAATCTCCATGATATTATCGACGCTGGGAAAGACGCCTTAGATAGAATGAAAACTGTTGCTATGCAAACAAATGTTCCGCGAGCATTTGAAGTGTTAGCTCTATTATTGAATACTATAGTTGATTCTAACAAAAAATTATTAGACTTGCACAAACAAAGACAAGACTTAGAAATAAAAGAAAAAGAACAACTAAACAAACCCGAAACAGCAAAACAGAACGTAACAAATAATAACCTTTTTGTTGGCTCATCTTCGCAACTTTTAGAATTTGTAAAAAATCTCCAAAAACCGAAAGAAGAATAAAGTATGGTCGAATCTACAGATGATCAAAAAGATGTAATGCAATTTTACATGGGAAACCCCCATTTAAAAGCTGCAAACGTCAAGCTATCATATACTCAAGATCAACTTGAAGAATATATTCGTTGTTCTAGTGATCCTTTCTATTTTATAGAAAAATATGTGAAGATTGTTACAATCGATGAGGGCCTTGTACCATTCAAGCTATGGGATTTTCAAAAGAATCTAATACAAAATTTTATTCAAAATCGTTACACAATCGCTAAACTACCAAGACAGGTAGGAAAATCTACAACTACTGTTTCATATTTGTTATGGGTTGTTTTATTTCAACCAACACAAAATGTCGCCATTCTTGCTAACAAGTCGGCAACAGCTAGAGAAATTTTGGGGCGTTTGCAAACCTCATATGAGAATATTCCCCTTTGGTTGCAACAAGGTGTTAAATCTTGGAACAAGGGAAGTCTTGAATTAGAAAACAATTCAAAAATTCTTGCTGCTTCGACATCTGATAGCTCAGTTCGAGGAAATACTTATAATATAATTTTCTTAGATGAATTTGCGTTCGTGCCACATAACATTGCCGAAGAATTCATGAGTTCTGTATACCCTACTATTACTTCTGGGAAGACATCAAAGGTTATAATGGTATCGACCCCTAAGGGTATGAACCTTTTCTATAAGTATTGGACCGAAGCTATCAATAAAAGAAATCTCTATATTCCAATTGAGATTCATTGGTCAAATGTTCCCGGAAGAGATAAGCAATGGGCAGAAGATCAAGTTAAGCAGTTAGGGCAAGAGCAATTTGATCAAGAGTTTGGTTGTGTTGCTGGAGATACGATTATTGAAACTATTAACGGAAAAATGACTATAGAGAATTTGTTTTTGATGCACGAAGAAATTTATGTAGTTTATAAAATCGTCAGAGATGATGGTAAAATTTATATTGGAACAACAAAAAAAGATACAATCGAAAAAAGAATGGTCGCTCATAGTAAAACAAAAAGATTTAAAAATCATACATTCGATTATTTTATCTTAGAAGAATCTACATCAAAAGATTATATAGATAATAAGGAAGAATATTATATAAAATTTTTTGATTCGTATAGAAATGGATTAAACGAATCGTTAAATGGTAAGGGTAATCATCATTCAAAAAATTTTACAACTCTAGGTTATAAATTTTCTGAGCAATCAAAAAGAAAAATGTCTAAATCTGCCAAAGAAAGAATACAAAGAAATGGTCCAATTAAACAGTATTTTACCAAAAAATCTCTAAACAAAATTGCCGAAAAGGCATCAAAAAGATGTAAAGGTAAAATAGCTTCCTATAAAATTGATACGAAAATATATAATGCTTTGAGGCAGAAATTTAATATATTTAAACCATTTTTTATTCCATATGTTGCAAAAAATGGTAAAATTGTGACGGCAGAAAGAGCCTTTGCTATACAAAATAAAAATGTATTCAATATATCTATACCCCAAATAATAAACATCCTTCAATATAAAACATTAAGATAATGATAAATTTAATTAAAACGCCAATAGGATTTGAAAATTATTCTGGTATTAGAAAATCAGAGTATGATGAATATTACTTAATCAAGTTTCATAATGGCCAGGAAATGAAATGCTCCATAAATCACCCATTTATCACGATTGATGGTTTAATTCTTGCCAAAAACCTAAACAATAAAATTGAGGTTCTAACTAAGGTAGGGGGAACATTCATAAAATATAAAAGACTCATAAAAAAGAAAATTTTTTTATATGATATATTAAATACTCAAACCCATACATATTATACAAATGATATATTAAGTCATAACTGCGAATTTTTGGGTTCATCGGATACGCTTGTAAGTTCGGCAAAACTTGCCACATTGGCGTGGATTACTGCAATGTGGAGTAGCAAAAAACTTGATGTATACGAAACTCCTCAAGAGGGACATTCTTATATGATAACTGTGGACACTAGTAGGGGCCAGGGTGCTGACTACTCTGCTTTCTCAGTTTTCGATGTAACAACTGCACCATATCGTCAAGTCGCAAAATTTAGAGATTCAGAAATACCTTCAATGGTATACCCGAACATCATTTTCAATGTGGCCACAAATTACAATAAAGCATTTATTCTTGTCGAAACAAATGATATAGGATCACAGGTTGGTGACATCTTATTTCATGAGTTGGAATATGAACATATGTTTTGCACTATAACAATGGGCCGAGGCGGCCAAAAGATTTCATTGGGTATGCGAAAGAATGGAAAAATAGGAGTTAAGACAAGTGCTCCTATGAAATCCATAGGTTGTTCAAACCTTAAAACATTGATTGAAGGAGACCAGCTTATTATTAAAGACTTCGATACTATCTCAGAACTTACAACATTTGTCAAAAAAGCAAAGAGCTATGAGGCCGAAGAAGGTCGAAATGATGACTTAGTAATGACTCTTGTAATGTTCTCTTGGTTGGTAGCACAACCCATGTTTAAAGAGATGACAGATGTGAATATTCAAAAGCGTTTATTTGAAGAAAGAGAAAAAAATTTGGAAGAAACATCTTTACCATTCGGTTTTAAAAGCAGTGCAGAGGAAAAAGAAACGTTTGTGGATGAAGGAGGTACTCGTTGGGAGTTTGTTCAAGAAAAGGAAGCGATAAAAAAGATGGCCAAGTGGTGGAATAATCCCAATTTTCTTATGGAAGACGATGACACGGAACCTCCGAACACATTGTAAGAATGAAGCCCGATTAATTTATAAATACTACCATTGAGATTTATCAAGAATCTACTAAAGGCAATCTTTAAGTAAGGAGAAGAACAGATGGCGTTTCAAGTAAGTCCTGGCGTTAATGTCAGCGAAATCGATTTAACTACTATTGTTCCATCTATTTCAACAAGCGATGCGGCCCTTGTGGGTAATTTTCGATGGGGTCCACTTAAGGATGTTACCCTTATCGAAAACGAACTTCAACTTGTTGAAAAATTTGGAAAACCAAACGATGCTACTTTCGTTTCGTTCTTTTCGGGAGCAAACTTCCTAGCATATTCAAATAAATTGCGTTTGGTTCGTGTAGCTGGAACTGGCGTTTTAAACTCTACTGCTGAAGCATCAACAGGTTCTGGAACCCCTGGTACAGGATTCTTGATCGAAAATGATGCACAATATGATGCAAACTATGCTGGTGGTTCTCTTAACGTAGGACCATTCGTTGCACGTCATCCTGGTACTGCTGGAAATAGTCTCCGTGTTTCTGTTGCTCCAAGCGCAAATGCTTACTCAAGACTCTGGCCAGATGTTGTTACCGTTGGAACATCATTGACAATTACTGGTGTTGTTGATCATACTCTTGTTGCTGCTGTAGGATCACTTGTTGTTGATTCTCTTAGTGGCGAAGAAAGAATCATCGTTGCGGTAGCTGTTGGTTCGATCACACTTAATGCTGCTTTCACAACAGACCTTACAAATACTGCGGCAACAATCAACTGGCAATATAGACAAAATATTCAATTCACACCTGGAACTTCAGACTATGTTCTTGATCGTTCTGGTGCAGACGATGAAATGAATGTCATTGTTATTGATGAAGATGGAATTTTCTCTGGTGTAACTGGACAAGTTCTCGAAAGATTTCCTCTTGTATCAAAGGCATCTGACGCAAAGGCATCTGACGGTGCTTCTGCATATTACAAAGATGCTATTAACAAGAATTCAAAGTATCTCCGTTGGGCAGATCATATTCCTGCTGGCGTAAACTGGGGAACACCTGCACAAGGAACAACCTATACAGCGGTTGATCGTCCATACAGTTACAGTCTTGCGGGCGGCGCTGAAGGTTCTGCACCATCCGATGCAAACAAAATTAATGGATACGATTTGTTCCAAAATGCTGAAGCAATTGATATTGCTCTTATCATTGGAGCAGATGCAAGTGCCGCAGTGGCAACCCATTTGATCAATAACCTTGCTGAAAACAGAAAGGATTGTATTGCTCTCTTGTCGCCTCCACAAGCTGCTGTTGTTGACAATGCTGGACAAGAAGCAGAAGACATTATCACTTTCAGAGACAATCTTCCTTCAAGTTCTTATGGAGTCCTTGACAGTGGATGGAAGTTGCAATTTGACAAATACAATGACGTATTCCGTTATGTTCCTCTTTGCGGAGATGTAGCTGGACTATGTGCTAGAACTGACAGAGATAGAGATCCTTGGTTTTCTCCTGCTGGATTTAACAGAGGACAAATTAAGAATGTTACTCGTCTTGCTTTCAACCCTAATAAGAGCGAAAGAGATGATCTTTATCTGAAGGGTGTAAACTCAGTTGTTACATTCCCAGGTGAAGGAACAGTTCTTTTTGGAGACAAAACTTTGCTTGCAAAGCCAAGCGCGTTCGACCGTATCAACGTTCGTCGTTTGTTTATTGTTCTCGAAAAGTCTATTGCGAAAGCTGCGAAGTTTTCATTGTTTGAATTCAACGATGAATTTACACGAGCACAATTCCGCGCATTGATCGAACCATACCTCCGTGACGTTAAGGGTCGTCGTGGTATTACCGATTTCAGAGTTGTTTGCGATAGTTCAAATAACACACCTGAAGTTATTGATAGAAATGAATTTGTTGGTGATATTTACATCAAGCCAGCACGTTCAATCAACTTTATCCAATTGAACTTCATTGCTGTTAGAACTGGAGTAGAGTTTGAAGAAATCGTTGGTAAGTTTTAATACAGAGAAGGAGTAAACTAAATGGCCCGCTCAATCGACAATATTAAGTCAGAGTTACAACTAGGTGGAGCTAGACCTTCACTCTTTGAAGTTACTGTTTTGCCTCCTGCTGTTGGAGATGCTTTGACAATGCTTCCTAAATTGACTTTCCTTTGCCGCGCAGCAAGTTTACCACAAGCTGTTCAAGGAGTAGTAAATATTCCTTATCAAGGAAGAACAATTAAGTTAGCAGGTAACAGAACATTCCCTGAATGGCAAATCACCATCATGAACGATGAAGATTTCCGTATCAGAAATGCTTTTGAAAGCTGGAACCAAGCTGTCAATCTTCACCGTGAAAACGTTCGTGGACTTGGTGCTACTTCTGCTCCTGCATCTTACAAGGGAAGTGCTGAAGTATTACAACTCTCTAAAGAAGGTCAAATCATTCGTGCGTATACGTTTGAAGGAGTTTGGCCATCTGAAGTTGCTGCTATTCCATTGGATTGGGGAACTGTTGATGTTATTGAAGAATTCACTGTAACACTTCAATATGACATCTGGGTTCCTGCCACAACTGTTGCTCGATAACAGTTAAGATAAATATTGATGTGGAGGACATTATTGTCCTCCACCGTTTGAGGATGATATGGCAAAACCTGGTAAAAAGAAGCAAACTGGTTCTATTAAGAAGCCTTCCAAGGCTCCCGCAAAAGTTAATGAGGTTATCACTCTACCAATTAGTGAAACTCTAACTGAAGATGAGCTTTTTGGTCCTCAATTTCCTATCTCTCCCGAATCAAAAAAAGCATTAAAGAAAAATAAGTCTTTCGTAACACCCACAAATGATGATGGTGCTGTTGTTGTTGAAGGTGGCGTCCTCGGCGGTTACATTGATATTGATGGTTCAATTAGAAATGAATTTGAGTTGATCACCCGCTATAGAGAGATGTCTTTATATCCAGAACTTAACAATGCCATAGATCAAGTTGTAAATGAAGCTATAGTAATTGAGGACAACATTCCTCCAGTTAAGCTCGAATGGCTTGATGAAAGAGATGAAGAAAAGGTCCCAGAAAAATTTACAAAAATTGTCGAAAAAGAATTTCAATATATTTTAAAACTATTAGATTTCAATAATCAAGGTTATGAAATTTTTAGAAAATGGTATATCGACGGAAGATTGTATTTTCATTCTGTTACAACAGAAGGTGAAGAAAAGAAAGGAATTCAAGAGATACGTTATATTGATCCTAGACAGATTAGAAAAATTCGCGTTATTGAAAGAGAACTTGATAGTGCAACACAAGCTGAAATTATCCGAATCCTAGAAGAATATTACGCCTACAATCAAAGAGGTGTTCAATATCCTCAAGGGAATGTTAACTATGGTGGTGTAGTTGTTGCAGGACAAGGAAGCACTGTAACTGGAATAAAAATTTCAAAAGATGCTGTTGTTCATGTTCATTCAGGAATAACAGATAGATATTCGTCAACAATTTTGTCATATCTCCATCAAGCGATCCGCCCATTAAATCAGCTTAAAATGATGGAAGATGCTTCCGTAATTTATCGTATTGTTCGAGCACCAGAAAGAAGAATTTTTTACATTGATGTGCAAGATTTGCCAAAGACAAAGGCAGATCAATATATGCGTGAAATGATGCAGCGTTATAGAAGCAAGATTGTGTATGATGCTGGTACAGGAGAAGTTAAAGACGATAGACGTTTCACGACAATGCTTGAAGACTTTTGGCTTCCTAGAAGAAATGGTGTTGCCACAACGGCCATCGATACACTTCCTGGTGGAGAAAATCTTGGAGAAATTAGGGATATAGAATACTTTTTAAAGAAGCTCTATAAGTCTTTGCATGTTCCTCTTGGAAGACTTGACCCAAACAATGCTTTTAACGTAGGACGATCTTCAGAAATTACAAGAGATGAAGTTGCGTTTTCAAAGTTTATTACACGCTTGCGTATTAGATTCTCTATGTTGTTTGATAGTTTGCTTGAAAAGCAACTAATCTTAAAGGGACTCATTAAGCCAGATGATTGGCCAGATGTTCGTCATAGCTTAAGCTACGATTTTGCGAAGGATAACTTCTTTGCTGAGTTAAAAGAGAATGAAATTCTTACAGAAAAAATGAAAACTCTTGCTACTCTTGACCCAGATTCTAACAATTATACAAAGAAATATTTCTCTGTTGAATGGATTAGAAAAAATGTTTTGGGTCAGAATGACGAAAATATAGCAGAAATAGATAAACAAATTAAAGACGAAGAAGGAAAGTATCCAGAACCCGAGTTAGGTCTGACTCAAGAGCCTTCTGGAGCAGAACCAAAATCTACTGAAGGAACTGGTGGAAATGAAATTAAGGGTGGGAAAGATGAGGGTTCCGGTGGACCAGGTAATGCTGGAAAAGATGTAGGAAGCATATAAGGAATAAATAGTAGTATGGAAAAAGCATTTAAGAAAATAACTGAGTTTGTTACAAGCGGAAATGCCTCAAAGGTGAAAGAGCTTGTGTATGGTTCTTTGAACAATAAAGTGAAAGCTGCATTGAATACAAAGAAAGAAGCACTTGCTAAAGACTCTTTCGCTGGAGGTAAAAATGGGGAAGGTAACGACAAATAAATTGTTGGAAACACTTCATCGTCCTCTTGAGTTAAGAAAAATAGTCAAGTCTATTCTTAATAATAAAGTTCGTGATAAGATTGAGGAGAGAAAAGTAGAATTAAAAAAGTTAGCTCTCCAAGAGGGTGCTCTTGATGTCTTGAAGGGAATAGTTGGTGAAAAGGGCCGGCGCCCAATCAAGTTTCAAAATGGACAACAACTAACAGTAGATTTGCAGACTGCAAATATGTTGTTAACTGTTTATAATGCACTACAGAAAGATGAGGCAAAACAAAAATTTGAAAATATGTTGGGATCAAACCCACAATCGTTTATGAAACTAGTAGACTTCGGATGGAAACAAGTTAAGTAATATGAAACTTATTAGAGAAAACATAAGCGAATTCAAAGTTATCAAAGAAGGTAAAGATGCCAAGGATTATTTTATCCAAGGTATTTTTATGCAAGCTGAAGCTCAAAACAAGAATGGGAGAATCTATCCTGTTCACGTTCTGGAGAAGGAAGTTGGTCGTTACAATGAAGACGTTGTAAAGGCTGGCCGCGCTCTAGGAGAACTTGGTCATCCTGAAGGACCAACTGTGAACCTTGAAAGAGTATCACACAAAATTACAGAGCTTAAAAAGGAAGGAAGTAATATCGTCGGAAAAGCTAAAATTCTCGATACACCTTATGGTAAGATTGCAAAGGGATTACTAGACGAGGGTATTAGTCTTGGAGTTTCTTCTCGTGGGATGGGTTCTTTAATTCCTCGTAAGGATGGGATTCAAGAAGTTCAAGACGATTTCTATCTTTGCACTATTGATATTGTTCATGATCCTTCTGCACCAGATGCGTTTGTAACTGGCATCATGGAAGGTAAAGAATGGATCTGGGAAAATGGTATCATAAAAGAACTTACTATTGAACAGTATAAAGAACAGATCAGAAAGTCTCGAAAGAGAGAATTAGAAAATAAACAAGTTGAAGTATTTGAGAATTTCTTGAAGAAACTTTCGGAGGGATAATGGCCCTCACTCAAGAAATGATGGATAGATTAATTGCTGAGTATTTCAATGATCCAAAAGATTTGGGTTATAGAAAATATGGGCGATTGAATGGAAACAAATTTTATATACCTCAGATTGTCGCTCTTGTAAATTCTTCAAGAGACAGAGAGGTTAGAGTTTGTTTACATGAAGATCCTATAGAGTGTTCGGCATTTCCGGATTTACATGGTGTGGTGATAAAAAGAGAATTTTATCCTCCTAGAATATGTGAAATTTTTGCGGGAATAGAAAACGCGCCAAATAGGGTAACGGCTCAAGATTTACAAGACACATTTATGTATTTTCTTTCAACTAACCCTCAAGGTGCAGAAGGACTTACGATAGTAAAGGAATAAAAATGGCAACATCAAAAATTTCTTATGGGAGCACAACAGCAATAACAATGACTCTTGCAAGTCTTGCGAATAATGCTGCCCGCGAATGTGCCGCGATTGACAATGGCACAAACTTATATATTGATGCTATGGTAAGATTACATTGTCAATTGGTTACAGGAACACCCAGTAACGATACAGCTATTCAAGTTTGGTTCTATGGTTCTGAAGACGGAACAAACTATGGAGATAACGCAACTGGATCGGACGCGGCGGTCACTATGAGAAACCCCAACAATTTTCGAGGGCCCTGGACAATCGTAACACCAGATGCCGGAGGATTAACATATAAAGCCGTTATTCCATCTGTTGCATCATTCTTTGGTGGGG
>Ga0187893_10000138_pt1 | contig 167285 bp, 151 predicted proteins | sample MA1701074metaG_FD_139574 | JGI IMG/M metagenome (GOLD analysis project Ga0187893, IMG submission 139574) | White microbial mat communities from a basaltic lava cave in the Kipuka Kanohina Cave System on the Island of Hawaii, USA - MA170107-4 metaG ...
GAAATCGGCGCGTGCTTCGGTGAGCGTGATGTAGGGTGCGAGCGCGCAGGTGTTGGGGGCGTAGTAAAGAGCGAGTTCCATTTACGTCTCCTCATTAGCTTAATCGATCCAACGCGAATCTAGTACCACCGTGTGCTAAGTGCAAGCCTTTCAAGAACTGTACATCGCGACAATCCATTGCCAACCCCGGCTGGGGTTATTGCCGGTGGTGTCTGAATTGCAATGAGTTGTGCAGTCAGCAGTCGAGTTCGTAATCGATGCACGATAGCGCCTGTGTCTTCATCTGTCACCAGCGTACCGGCAGTGAGCGCACGCGGACCATATTAATGGCAAACGAGTCGCGTGGGCGTGAAGCGGTTTTTGGTGTCCCCGACGGGATTCGAACCCGTGTTGCCGGCGTGAAAGGCCGGTGTCCTGGGCCAGGCTAGACGACGGGGACCTGGTGAGCCGTGCTGGATTCGAACCAGCGACCCTCTGCTTAAAAGGCAGATGCTCTACCGCCTGAGCTAACGGCTCGCTGGCGGGAAGAAACTTTTTCTTAATAACGGGAATGACCTGGTAAGTCAATCAACGAGGCTAATTCGTCGGCGTTTCAACTCACTTTGGCATCTAATAGATCTCTTAACGCGCTTCCCAGCGTATTAAACGCATAAATAGTCAAGAAAATTACCGCTGCGGGAAAAAAAATCACGTGCGGGTAAGTGCGCATGGCACGCCAACCGTCTTGAGCGAGAGTGCCCCAGCTGGTGCCCCAACTACTGTATGGATCGTTGATGCCGAGTCCGATAAAGCTAAGCGTCGACTCAGCTAAAATGGCAGACGGAATACTGAAAGTCAACGTTACAATGATGGGACCGACGATGTTGGGAAGGATATGGCGCAGTATGATCCGCGGCGTTGAAGCGCCTATGGCTCTGGCCCCCTCGACGAACAGCAACGCTTTGGCCTGCAGCACCTGGCCGCGGGCGAGACGCGCAAAGCGAACCCAGGAAACAAGACCCAGCGCCAGCAATAGTCCGCCGATGTTTCGACCGAAGAGCAGCGATAATAGAATAAAGATAAGCATGTCCGGCAAGCCGTAAAAAATATCGACGACACGCATCATGAGATGGTCCAGGTTGCCACCAGTGAATCCGGAGAGAAGTCCGTAGGCCGTGCCGATGATGAGGGCGATGAGAGCAGTACCAAGTCCGACGGCCAAGGAAACTCGAGCGCCGTATAGTACCCGGGTCAAAAGATCACGACCAAGACCATCCGTACCCATCCAGTGGGCCAAGCTCGGCGCTTGCAGAATTCGATCTTCCTGAAGGCCTCCAGCGCTATAAGGCGAAACCCAAGGCGCCACGACAGCCGTTGCTGCGATGATGACGATAAAGACCAGACTGAAAAAGAGCAAAGGATCGCGTCCTGATGCTCGGGGTTGTAGAAGCGTGAGCGATGTGTCAATCGTTTTCATTCATTTCTGATCCTGGGATCGATATAACCGTACAAAAGATCGACCAGAAAGTTGGCGCATACCAGCAGGGCGGTATAGACCAGGGTTACTCCCATAATCAAAGGGTAATCCCGATCCGTCACCGCGGTGATGAAGAACCTTCCCATCCCCGGGATGGCGAAGACAACCTCGACAACGAAAGAGCCAGTAAGCAACGCCGCCGTGAGCGGACCCATCACGGTCAAGACCGGAATCAGCGAGTGGCCTAGAGCGTGCTTCAAAATCACCGCCGATTCCTTGAGACCTTTGGCGCGAGCCGTGCGGATAAAGTCTTCGCCCAAGGTTTCAAGCAGGGAAGCTCGAAGCAGAGCGGCAAGATAGGCCGCCGGCGCCGCACCAAGCGTGATAGTGGGAAGAATGACGCTGCTCAGCTGATCCCAGCGCCCGGCGTGCAGCCAACCCAACTGGAGGGCAAGCACCCAGATCAACAGGGCTCCAAGTATGAAGTGCGGCAGCGAAATTCCCAAGGTGGCTATCGACATGCAAAGTCGATCGATCCAGGAGTTACGATAATGAGCGGCAAGTAGCGCCGCGGGAAAAGCCACAAGAACGGCAAAGAGAATGGCAAGGACGCCCAACAACAACGATGTGGGTAAGGTCTCCCCGATGATTTGGTTCACATCACGATTTAAGTATTTGTACGAAGGGCCGAGATCGCCTTGAAAAATACCGCCGAGGTAACGCAGGTACTGATCAAGCCAAGACTTGTTGAGGTGGTATTTGGCTTCGATATTGGCGATGACCTCAGGCGGGAGCTTGCGCTCGCGATCAAAAGGACCGCCAGGAGCCAGACGCAACAAGACAAAGGTCAGCGTCGCAACGACCCAGATGACGATGATGCCGTGAAGCAATCGCTTGAGCAGGAATGAGGCCATCTCTACCTGTAGGTCACGCCTAAAAGAGAGGTGCGATCCATAACGCAAAAGCGGTTCTCATTTACGCCGCCGCGATATTACCTACTCCTTTTTTCCAGGGTTATGGACAGACCCTGTTTACGAATGTAAATTTGATTGCAGTCGGTTCTTCTCGTTAGATCCTGGAGCAAAGCGAGAAGCGGTTTTCTACCGTTAAGGTAGGTTTTGGGGTGGGAGGCGGTGCGCAATGCCGCAACCTCATCCTTGCCAACGATATAACACATCAACAGCTGGTCATCGCCAATGCTTGAACCGCCGAATTTGCTACGTACCTCTTCAAGGGTCGGCTGCGGCGGTTGCCAATTGGCGAATTCCTTAGCCCGGGGCCGGCTGAGCACCTTGTCCTTGACGTTTGCATCTATCTCGGCCGCGGCCTCGGCGCCCCACAAGCCACAGGCGTACTGAATCACTTGATCGGTGACCTGCAGGTAGCGCTCGCCTTTAAGCACGTTAATCGCCGCTTGACTGCCGACGAACTGAGAGAAGGGAGTGACCATGATAGGGTAGCCGAGCTCGGCGCGAACTCGAACGGTTTCTTCGAGAATTTCATCAAGGCGGTCAAGCATGCCGATGCTTTTCAATTGGTGGCGCAGGTTGGAAATCATGCCGCCGGGAACCTGATGTACATACTGATTATAGTCATATTCCACCGGCTCACCGATAGGCATGCCCTCGCGCCTGGCGATAAAAGTCAAATCTTCTGCAACGGGCCGCAAAACTGCCTCGTCAATGACCGGCGAGTAGCCCAAGCTTCGCGCGTTTTGCGCAACATTGAAAATCGACGGATTGGAGGAAGCGTTGGCCAAAGGGGGCACCGCAGTGTCGATGAGCCGGACGCCGAGTTTAATCGCCTCGAGAGCGCAGAGCGGCCCGAGGCCTGTGGTGCAATGCACATGGAGCTCAATGGGGATCGCGGGCGCGTTGTCTTGAATTACTTTTATTAGTGATGCGGTGCGTTCGGGTATCAATAAACCGCCGGGATCCTTTAGGCAGATGTAGTCAGGCGACAGACGGGCCGCTGCACGCGCCTTGCGCGCGTAATATGCATCGGTGTGTTTCGGCGAAACGGAGAAGATCAGATTGAGTATGGTCCCCAGTCCGACCCGTTTTGCCCGCGCCACGGATTTCTCCCAGCCGACAGGATCATTCGCCGGATCCGAAATCCGTAACTGCCTTATGCCGTTGCCCACCAACCGTTCAAACCAAAGATCGACAACGGACTCGGGGGTGAGCTCGAATGCGCTGATCCGCTCCGCCCCGATGGCCCGCAGCGGCGTTTTTTTAATCTTTTGCGCCACTAAGCGGATGCGCTCGAAGGGATCTTCACCCAACTCGCGGACGCATTTTTTGATGTGGCTCGAAGCGATGAGCTCGATGGCTTGGAAGCCGGCTTCATCCATGCGCTCGGCGACGGCGAGCATCATGGCGGTTCGCATGTTTTCGGCCCACAGACTCGCCTGACCGTCCCTTAATGTCGTGTCGACGAATTTTACTTCGCTCATGATTTTTTTAATTTCAATGTTCAACCCTTATTTGCGACGGATGCAGCACCTAAGGTAAATTTTTCGCGCCGTATTCCTCCAGTCTTTTTTCCAGCCAGCGCGTGTTGACCTTCCCGTCCCGGTAGTCATCATGGTCGATGATACCCTGCAAGAATGGTATTCCGGTATCGATACCCGCCACTTGGAACAGGGCCAAGGCCTGGGCCGTTCGATCGGCCGCTTCTGACCGCTGCTCACCGTGGACGATGAGTTTGGCCAGCAAAGAGTCGTAGTAGGGGGGCACGAAGTATCCCGGGTAGCAGTGACTGTCGAGGCGAATGCCGAGCCCTTCGGGCGCTTGCCAGGTTGAGATTAATCCGGGACAGGGGCGAAAACCATGCTGCGGCGATTCGGCGTTGATGCGGCACTCTATAGCGTGTCCTTGAAACAGAACTTCGGATTGTTTGAAGGGCAATGGCTGTCCCCGTGCGATCAACAGCTGCTGCTGCACCAGATCGACCCGGGTAATCATTTCCGTTACCGGATGTTCCACCTGAATGCGGGTGTTCATTTCCAGAAAAAAGAAATCGCCGGTGTCGTTGTCATAGATAAATTCTACGGTGCCGGCATTGCGATAACCGATGCTCCGCGCCAGCGTCGCTGCGGCGTTGCAAATCTTTTGGCGCACGTCTTTAGCCAGGGCATAGGCGGGAGCCTCCTCGATAATTTTCTGATGGCGGCGCTGCAAGGAACAATCTCGTTCGCCAAGATGGACCACATCACCGTAATGATCGCCCAGTACCTGCACCTCGATATGGCGCGCGTTGCCGATGTAGCGTTCCATGTAGAGCGTATCATCGCCGAAGGCCGCTCGCGCTTCGGCTGCCGCGGTGCTAAAGGTGTGCTGCATTTCGCCGCCGTTCCATACGAGTTTGATGCCTCGACCTCCTCCTCCCGCCGAGGCCTTGAGCAGGATCGGATAGCCGATTTTCTCGGCCTGGATCGCCGCCTCATGAGGATTTTTGGCGTGGTCCGAACCGGGCACGATCGGTACCCCGCTACGGGATGCGATTCTGCGGGCCTGGAGTTTGTCGCCCATGTTCGTGATGTTATCGGCGTTGGGCCCAACGAAAGTGATATTGTGATCGACGCAGGCTTGGGCAAGTTCTGCCCGCTCGGAAAGAAATCCGTATCCCGGGTGTAACGCATCGCATCCCGTTCCCAAAGCCGCGGCTACAAGGTTTTGCGCTTTGAGATAGCTCTCGGCGGAGCGGGGAGGACCGATGCAAACCGCGCGATCGGCCATCTGTGCTGCCAGGCTTATTCGATCCGCTTCCGAAACCGCCACAACAGTTTCAATCCCCAATTGCCGGCAGGCCTTAATAATCCGAACCGCGATCTCGCCGCGGTTGGCAATCAATACTCGATTAACGCTCATGCGGATTTACGTTGGTTGCGGCGTTGCCAGTTGTTTTATGAAATTCGTCTTTCGTCTCTATCGGTAAATATTCACCCCGAAGGTCCCAGCGTGGCCGAGTCGCAACCAAAACTCAAACGTCTCACGCAAAGGCGCAAAGACGCGAAGGAATAAAAATTCCGAACTTGGCGCTCTTGGCGCCTTGGCGCGAGAAAATCTCCGTTTTTAAACCTTACTTCTGATCGGACAAATTTGCGCAACCTGCGAAGACTTTTCACTATAACGGTACGAAGTCGCGAAGAAAAACAAATTAACCACAGCCGTTATGTGGGTTTAACCAGATAGAGGGTCTGACCATATTCGACGAATTGCCCGTTTTGCGCGACCAATTCCGTGATTACCCCGTTGACGCCGGCGCGTACGCTATTGAATACTTTCATGACTTCGATGAGCCCCACGGTATTGTCCTCGGTGACGCTGTCGCCGATTCTAACGAAAGGCGGAGCCCCCGGTTCAGGAGCGGTATAGAAGGTCCCCAAAAGCGGCGCGGTAATCGGCGCCAACCCTGCGGGAATGGTTTGAGCCTTGGGCGCTTCTTTTGCCGGGGTAGCAATCGCTGCCCTGGAAGCCGCGACCGATGGAGCGCTAGAAGCCTGTGTCGGAGTCGCCGGTTGGGGTGCCGCGCCCAATGGCAGGGGATCGCCCTTGCTGACGGTAATCTTCAATTCGCCAACTTCGAGTTGAAAGTAATCGAATTTCGACTCATCGATCAGTTTTAAGATATGCAGCACATCATCTTCGCTGAGTTCCATAACTTACTGCCTTTCTCCGTGGCGTTGCGACAACTCTTGAAGTCTTGACGAGCCCGCCGCCGATCATTCATCGACCCGTACGGAGGCGCCGTTCGCGACCGCTCTTGCCGTGAATAATCCGGCTAATGATCACGATTGGCCACTCACATTATGTGATTTCCCCGCGCATGGCAAATTGCGCGACCGAACAAAAAGACTTGATTCCACGGCTTCAATTGCCATCGGCTTTGGCCGCCGGTCTAACATGGCGCAAATCCATACGGGCCATGGAGTTGATTTCCAAACCGGTAAAGCGAGGGCTCAGCACGGTACTCTCCGCCGTCCAAAATAACGGCATGATCGGCAATTCGTTTTCACAGAGTATCCGTTGTGCTTCGTCGTAGAGTTTGTTCCGCTTTTTTGGGTTGAGCTCCCTGGCAGCCTGTTCCAGCAGTTGATCATAGCGCGCATGTTTCCAGCGAGTGTTGTTGTTGCCGCTGTTGGCAGTGAACAGTTTCATGAAATTATCCGGATCGGGATAATCCGCGCCCCAGCCGAGGCGAAAGATATGGGGCGGATCATTTTGCAATTTTTTCAGATAAACCTTCCACTCCTGATTTTCCAAGGTGGCCACGATCCCGAGATTGCGTTGCCACATACCCTGGATCGCCTCGGCGACCATTTTGTGGTCTTCCTCGGTGTTATACGCCAAAAGCACCCGCGGAAAACCTTTCCCGCCGGGATAACCCGCTTCGCGCAACAGCCGCCGGGCTTCCACGGGGTTGAATGGCAGGCCGATTTTTAAATTGTGTCCCGGCATGCCGGGAGGAATCCAGGAAGGGGCGGGAATTTCTCCTCCATGGAGGATAGTCGGGAAGGCGCTGCGGTCTATGGCCATCATAAAGGCCCTGCGCACGCGCGGATCATGGAACGGCTTCTTATCAGTGACGAAGCCATAGTAATAGCCCCGTAGCTGCGGCACTCGTTTAAAGCCGCGCTTGTTGGCCAGCTTGCCTTTCTCGAATATCGGGATGCTTTTGTTGTCGATGAAATCCAGCTGCCCTTGCTCATACATGGCAAAGGCCGTCGTCTTTTCGTTCACCATGAACATCGTCACTGTTTCCATCGCCGGTTTGCCGCGGAAAAAGTGGGGGTTGGCGCGCAATACGATCTCGTTTTCATGCTTCCATGACGCAAGCAAAAACGGACCGTTGGTAATGATATGGCCCGGCTCCGTCCACCGCGTGGAAAACTTTTCAATGAGATCGCGCCGCTGGGGGAAAGTGACTTCAAAGGTCGTAATAGCAAGAAAATAAGAGGCGGGGTGGCGCAGCTCGACGGCTAGAGTTGTATCGTCCAACGCTTTCACCCCCACGGTTGCCGGGTCCGTGAGCTTTCCTTCGTGATACTCCTGAGCGTTGACAACATCGAAGAGAATGTAGGCGTATTCCGAAGCCGTTTGCGGATTGAGCAGCCGTTTCCAGGAGTATTCGAAATCCTGGGCGCGCACCTGTTGCCCGTCGCTCCAGCGAACGTCGTCGCGCAGATGAAAAACAATTTTTCTGCCGCCTTCGACAATATCCCAAGACTTGGCGATGACCGGCGCCGGTTTCAGTGATTTATCGAACTCCGTTAAACCGACCATGAGATTGGCAATCACGTTAAACGACACGTGATCCGTAGCCAGGGACCAGTCCAGGCTCGGCGGCTCGGTTCCCAAATTGACCCTAAATTGGTTGTCAGAGCCGCTTCTGACACTCTCGCGGCATGCGGCGGCTGAGAAAAAAAGAAATACAACGAAGAACGAGATCAGAAAGCGGTATTTGCGATTGTTTTGCAGCAATGGCGGCTTGCGAATATGGGGTTTTACAAATATTAGTAGCTTAAGGCAAAGGCGTCTTCAAGGAGGAACGCGATAAAGATGGACGGCAAAAGTTTGCTGCGGAAATATGTCGTTGTTGAAGGACACCGCGATGTCTATGAACAGCTCTATCGAACATCGATCGGTGAGAAGGCGCCCATACGGGACGGCATCGCGCCGCGTTTGATTCGCGACGGCATCAATGTTTGCGTCTATGCCATCAGCGGCGATTCTTATTCCCATTCGCAAAACACGGGGCGTTATTTAGAGACCGCCCTCGATCAGATCGACCAGTTCCTCGAGGAAGCGCCGAGGTCCGAGGGCATGATTCAGATGATCAAAACCCGTGGCGATCTTCCGGAGAAAGTGGAACCGGAGACCGTCAAGTTTTTGCTGCACTTCGAAGGTTGCATGGCGCTGCGCGGTAGCATCCACAATCTTCGTAACTTCTACCGCCTCGGGCTACGTTCGCTTCAGCCCGTGTGGAATTTTCGCAACGAGCTCGGCGACGGCGTTTGGGAGAATCGCACTGGAGGCGGGCTGACGCATTTCGGCGTCGAGGTTGTCAAGGAGGCCAATCGATTAGGAATGGTCGTCGATCTCTCCCACATGAACCGCGAGGGATTTTTTCAGACCCTGGATGTCGCCACGGCGCCTCTCCTGGTGAGTCACGCCAACGCCTGCGGCATGCTCGACAATCCACGCAACCTGGCCGACGATCAGATCAAAGCGATCGCGCGGCAGGGTGGTTTGGTGGGTATCCTGGCCTTGCCGGAACGGGTTGGCAAGGGGGAAGTCAACATCGAAGATATGCTCAGGCATATGGACTATATGATTAATCTCGTGGGCGTGGAGCATCTCGCCCTGGGTATGGATTTTGTCAAATACGACGGTCCCCGCACGCTGAAAGACCGCCATCACCCGCTGCACCAGGATCCGTTGATTAAAGATTTCGAAGAGATCGAGGATCTGCCGAATTTACTGGACGGCCTGCAAAGACACGGCTATAAGGAAGAAGAGGTCGCGCTAATTCTCGGAGGCAATTATCTGCGTGTCTTGAAAACGATACTCCCGGAGAGATCGATGATCTGAGGGCCCGGTGCCCTTGTAGACGGTACAATAAAATGTCGAGGGAGTCGCTGGATAGCAAAATGGAGGGAAACATGGCCGCATTCAAAGTGATAGATGCCGACGGACATGTGCGGGAGTCGATGACGGGTATGCGGGAATTTCTTGAGCCGCGCTGGCAACGCCGCAATCTATTCGCCAATGATGCTTGGGACCGCGATTTCAGAGGTAAGCTCGGGGCAAAACCCGAGGGCCCCCAGGATCAGTTGGCGGCCATGGATAAAGATGGCATCGATGTTATGGTTTTGTATCCAACGGCGGGACTGCATGTCGGAAACCTCCACGAGCGTGATTTCGCCAATGCCATCACACGAGCCTACAACGACTGGCTCTATCACTTTTGCAAAACCGATGCGTCGCGGCTCAAGTTCGCGGCGCTTTTGGCGCCGCAGGATCCCCAGGCTGCGGCAGAGGAACTGCATCGGGCTGTCGAGGAGCGGGGTGCGGTAGCGGGAGTCCTGCCGACCTACATGCCGCAGAGCCCCGACTTCGGCGACCCCATGTTCGACCCTATTTATGCTGCGGCGGAAGAGCTCGGCGTCGGTTTGGGCTTCCACACCGGCACTTCGGCGGATTCACTGGGAGGGCGCCGCTTTCGTAAATTTCTCTCCGCGCACACCATCGATCATCCGGCCGAGCAAATGATGGCGCTCATTGCGACGATTGTCGGCGGCGTATTCGAGCGATTTCCCGGGCTCAGTATTGCGTATCTGGAGTCGGGGATCGGTTGGGTGCCCTACATGATGGACCGGCTGGACGAAGAGGTGGAAAAGCGTGGCGCCGCCGAAGCACCCTACCTCACCAAGCTGCCCAGTGAGTACGTGATAAGCGGCCGCATTTTTTTCGGGGTAGAGTGCGGTGAAAAGACCATCCCGGACGGAGTTCGATGGGGGTTGGAAAACACCCTGCTTTATTCCTCCGACTATCCCCATTGGGATGGAGATTGGCCGCATACGGTCAAGATGGTCCAGGATCGAAACGACATCTCCGACATTACGAAGAAAAAAATGATGCACGACAACGTGGTTCGCTTTTATAAGCTGCCGTCCGCCAATTAAGCCGTGAGGCAAGCGACGGGGGGATTTTCCACGAATGGGTCAATAATGTTGTGGGCTTGACGGCGAAATTTCAGAAGTGCGATGGTTCTACGGGATTCTCCCGTTTTAATAAGGAGGGCTGAGGTTATGGCTATCGACGGAATGAAAGTGATTGATCTCGACAGTCATCTGGTAGGGGACTTGGAGAGTTGGGGGCAGACCATTGAAGATAACTGGCGTTCTTACCTGCCAAAGAAGCTACCAACCAAGGACAACGAGCGGCGCAAAACTCTGGTAGGAAATCGTATCTTAATGGGCTCCGAGCTTGGGCGCCACAAAGTTGACAAGCAGGAATGGGTTACGCCCCGAGATCTCACCTCCGAAGGACGGGTTCGCAACATGGATCTCGACGGCATCGATGTCGCGGTGTTGTCGCCAAACTCGCCGGCTCTGGATATCCTTTGGTTCGTTGACGATCCCGAGCTCGCCGCGGCTTATGCCCGAGCTCAGAATAATTTCATGAATCACTACGCCTCGCAGCAGCCCGGCCGGCTCATGTGGGCCGGCGTCATTCCGCTGCAGGATCCCAACGAAGCGATCAAGGAACTCCACCGCTCACGGGGGCTCGGCAGCAAGGCCCTCAACGTCAAGGCAACCCCGATTCCCGGCAAAGAATGGTGGGACCCCTACTTCGATCCGATTTTTGCCGAACTAGAGAAGCTCAACATGCCGATCATATTTCATGATACCAAAACCGGCTCCATGGGGCAGGAGCGCTTTGCGGACAATTTCTTTTTCTCTCACATGGTGGGCCGCACGATAGAGACCATGGTTTGTCTCATGGTCTATATTTGCGGCGGCGTCCTGGAGCGCCACCCGAATTTAAAAATCATTTGCCTGGAAACCGGTGCGTCTCAAATGCCCTGGTGGCTGTCTCGCATGGATGAGCATTGGGAAAAATTGCCTCATCTGGTTCCATGGTTAAAAAGAAGGCCGACGGACATTTTCAATCAGAGCGTTTATGTCGGCTGCGAACCTTTCGAAGACGGCTTGTTCGAATGGGCGGTGGAATATCTGGGCGGCGACCGGCTTGTCCTGGCCACCGATTCACCTCACTGGGATTCGTCAAAACCGGGCCAAGTGACGGGGCCTGTGGCGCGAAGCACGAAAATTTCCCAGGAGAACAAGCGGAAGGTTCTTGGGGAGAATGCCATCGAGCTGCTCGGCTTGGGACTTTGACATGGGGTTTTGAGTCTCGCGTCTCGGCTCTAGAGTCGCATCGCAAACCCGAGACGCAAAACCCTAAACTCTAGACGAAAAAATTAACACCTTAACGGTACTTCCAATAAAATTAAGGCTCGGATTCGAGCAGCGGGAAGGACGGACAATGTATATCGACGGTGATACTCACTACTGGCCTCTGCGGTTTCTCGACAGGGTGTCCCATCCCGGGAAGGGTCATATTGAGATAGATAAAGACGATCGCAAGTACGTCCGTTACGGGGAAGTGGTACCAGGATCCACGGCGACTTACTATCGTGATGGCAAGAAAGTCCATTCCTTCAAAGAGGGACGCTGGAGTCTCTCCTTGCGCGCCGAATACATGAAAAAGGACGGTTTCGATGTCCAGGTTCTGATCCCGGATAACCGCCCATTGATTTACGAAGTCGATGCGGAGTTGGGTCGGCAATTGGCGCGCGCTTACAACGATACCGTAGCTGAAGATATCTCTGGGGATGACCGCTTCATCGGAGTCGCCTGGATTTATTTGCCAGATATCAAAGAGTCGGTGCGGGAGCTGCGCCGCGCCGTGCAAGAGCTGGGCTTGAAAGCCGTAAAATTCAACGGCGGTTGGGGCGATGGGGATCTGGATAACGAAGTGCTGTGGCCCCTCTACGAAGCAATCGAAGATTTAGGCATCCCTATACTGCTTCACCCTGCGGCGCGGGTATTCGAGTTGCAGCATAGCCATCCCTGGCTTGTCGGCAGCGAACGCTTCCAGGGATTTCAGCATTTTCCCACGGCTCTCGGATTTCCCTTAACCTATATGGTAAGCGCTTCGCGCTTGATCTTCAGCGGGGTTCTCGATCGATTCCCGACTTTAAAGTTCGCCTTTTTCGAAGGGGGAATCGGTTGGGTGCCCTGGCTGATGCACACGCTCAACGCTCACACTCCGGGCGAAGCGGGAGTTTCCGTAGCCGTCCAGCAGTTCTTCGAAGGCAAGCAAAAAATCAAAAGAGCTCCCAGCGAATATTTCAAACAGTTCTATATCGCGGCGGTGTCCTGGGAAAGCTACCTTGCCGAGACCATAAAAGGCTGGTCCAACCACAACATCATTATCGGCAGTGATTTCGACCATGGGGACGCCGTGGCGACCTGGCCGCGAACAGTAGAGGTCATCAAGAAAATGGCCGGGCTATCGGAGGAAGATAAAGAAAAGGTTCTCGGCGGCAATGCGATGAGGCTGTTCGGATTGCACTAAAACGAAATCTTTGGACGTGAAAATCGACACAGGAGGAAATCATGAAAGCAATGGCAACGACCAATTACGCTCTTGATATAGAAGACGTGGAATATCTACGCCATGGGGACAGGCCGCTGTTGGCGCGTGTCTGTAAGCCCCGCGGCAAAGGACCTTTCGCTCTAATGGTGGAACTGCATGGCGGGGCCTGGTGTCGCGGGGATCGGCTGAACGATAACCTCATAAACGAGGAGCTGGCCCAGAGCGGCGTCGTCGTGGCCGCGCTGGATTTCCGCATGCCTCCCGAGGCGCCCTATCCCGCCTCTCTTGTTGATATCAACTACGGCATCCGTTGGCTGAAGTCGCGGGCCGGCGAACTCGGCGGTCGCGCAGATAAAATTGGTATCATGGGGAGTTCCAGCGGCGGCCACCAGGCGATGCTCGCGGGGATGAGGCCGCAGGACCCTCGTTACTCGGCCATAGCGTTGCCGGCGGGGACATCTGCCGTCGATGCCCGCGTCGGCTGCGTTATCATGTGCTGGCCGGTCATCGATCCACTGGGACGTTTTCACTATGCCAAGAAGGCCAAAGCGGAGGGCTCGCCCGCCGCGGAGCTAGCCGAACGTGTGCTTCCCTCCCACCACCAATTTTGGCAGACCGAGGAAGCGATGTCTGAAGGCAGCCCGGTGCGCGCGCTGGAGCGGGGCGAGCGCGTCGAGAAGCCCGCGGCGCTTTATCTACAGGGGACCCGCGATCTGGCTCATCCTCGCGCTGACCTCGACCGCTTCATCAAACATTACAAGGAGGCAGGCGGCCGAGTCGAGCTTGAGTTGTTTGAGGGGGAATCCGAAGGTTTTATCACTCGTAACTCCAATTCCCAGGCGGCTCGCAAGGCGATCGACAAAATCATCGATTTCGTTCACCGGGAGCTGCGATAATAACCTTTTGCCCTTTTGAAAAGTTGGCGTGTGAGTTTGCGGTAGAAAACCCATGGTCCTTTCCTGCAAGTGCAGCTAAAAGGAAATAGGTTATGCCGATTGACATAAAGCCTAAGCGCGAGAAATATTTTTCTGGCATCGTGACGCGACGCCACTTCCTGCGCCTTGCAACCGTCACGCCACTCGTACTGGCCAATCTGCGTCAGGCTCATGCGGCGCCTTCGCTCGCTTTCCTTCCCGCGGCATTTGACGCAACGCAGGATTCCGTTTTGATTTGGATATGCGGCGACGCGGCCGCGCGGGTTCGCGTAGATTTTGGAAACGCTGCGTCACCAACTCAACTCACAACAGGCCCTTCCGTGGCTTTGACTAAAGAGGCCGAGTACTGCGCCACCGTACGGTTGACTCAACTGGCTCCGGGCAAATCTTGGATCTATCGTATCGTTGACTCTGAGTCGGGCAAGCCCCTGTCCGAGCCTGCCCGTTTCCAAACTGCGCCCACCGGCGCAGAGCCGTTTACGTTTGCCTTCAGCGCCGACATGCAGGAGAGTTACCAGCCATTTAAGCTTTTCGACGTCATCGATTCCAAGCAACCGGACTTTTTTTTGCATCTCGGCGATATCATATATGCCGACCTTCCAAACAGGAAATTCTTTGGGTCATTATCGCATTATCGGACTAAGCACGCTGCTAATCGCAAAGATCCTCATTTGCAGAACTTTCTGGCTCGATACGTGACCTACGCGGTTTGGGATGACCACGAAACCGATAATAACAGCAACGGTCTCCATCCATTTATGGAAACCGCTCTGGCGGTATTCAAACAGTACTGGCCGGGCATGACCGTAGATTCCGCTGCATTATACAGGCAGTTCGCCTGGGCAGGGGTTGATTTTTTTATACTCGATACGCGACGATTTCGCAGCCAACAGATACTGCCCGACGGTCCCGATAAAACCATGCTTGGAAGCGCCCAGAAAGCCTGGTTCAAAGACCGCCTCAAAGCATCGACGGCGCCGTTCAAGTTCATCATTACTTCGGTTCCGTTCCACGGTGGCGGTGAAGACACCTGGGGATCTTATACAAACGAGCGTAATGAGATCTCCCGATTCATACGCAGCGAGAAAATCAGCGGCACGATTTTCTTGACCGGCGACTATCACCTGGCACGGGACTGGAGCAATGCAAAAACCGGCCTGCGCGAGTATATGGCCGGCCCCATCGCCGCATTTACCCACTATGAACATGTTCCCGCGGCTCGGAAACGCTACGAAAAGGCTGGTGCTTTTCATTACGGGGATGGGTTTAATTTCGGGTTGTGGAGGGTGGATCCCGCAGCCGGCAAGGCTCGACTGGAATTTGTTGACGCCGGCGGGAGGAGCTTGTTTCAGACAGAACTTACCGTCTAGGGGTTGAAGCGTGACGGAAAAGACAAACCTGCCGTTTCGCTGATTCGACTGCGTTTCGCGGGAAAAGGCCTCCTTGTTACTGACCCGCGTGACTGGTTTCCTGCCAGGTGCAATACAATCCGACGTGTACGTTCCCGTGCTTAGGCTTGTGCGCCGCGCGCGAAATCGATTCATGATCTCGGAGGGATATTGGCAATAAATGTTTAAATAGTTCAAGGCGTCCATCGATTCTCTCCATAGTCGGGCTTCAACAACTTTGTCATGGAGCTCAAATTGAAAAGAGCGAAGAAAACACCGAGTTATCCTAGAAATCAAAGCGCATTTTGGCAAAGCGTGCGGCTTGGTGCGTATATCGGTTTTGGCATTGCTCTTTTTTTTAACGTCTGGAGTGTCGAGATGTTGCTTACGCCGGACGGTCGTCTTGAATGGCCGAACACCTTACATGTCTGGCTTATTCAAGGAACTGCGCTGTCTGCCGGCGTCCTTGGCCTGATTGGGTATGTGGGGCGACATCAGATCGCAAGCCGGCTCGAAAAGAAGACGCCTACCGCTCAGGCGGCACTGCTACTCGGAGTCTTGGTATTCATCGAGATGCTCCTAGGGCTGGCATTCTGGCTGACCTCTGAACATCCCGGATTCAGTGACTGGGGATATCTGTACAACTTGTTCCACCTCGATCTCGAATTCAATGTTCCCGCATTTTTTTCCGTGGCGCAGTTTTGGTTTGGCGCGGCATTGGCGATTCGATGTTTCCGCCGCTCAAGGATGTTTGGCGATAATTCTCGTCAGGACGCGATAGCCTGGATATCTGCGGCCGCGGTGATGATTCTACTTGGTTTGGACGAGCTGCTTAGTATTCATGAGGATGCTGAAATTCTCTTGGTGGCCACCGGTATTGTCGGTCCAAATTTTGATCATCGTCTGGGTGGTTATGGTTGGGCCTGGACGCTCGTAGGCTTGCCCGTGGCGCTGGTTTGCGGGGCATGGTTCCTTTGGCGCTTTTACGCTGTTTTCCGATACAGGAAACCTTTGCTTCTGTTATTGCTCATTGCCGGCGTCGTTTTTCTCATAGGTAGCGTGTTCATGGAAAACTTACAGGTATATTTTCGCCATCGGTATGGATTAGCAAAATCACCAAAAATCTTACTATTAATTGAGGAATTGCTTGAAATGTTTGGCGTCAGTCTCGCCATTTACGTGTTTTTCCTGCATGGCTGCCAGTTAGGCAGAGCGTCCTATGATAATCCCTCCTCTGCTGCCGCATCGCCGGTGAAACGGTAGAGTAGGCAACCATACTGCGGGCGCCATCTTCACACTGCGAGGATGCTCCGGTGCTTCCAGATGGATGACCCAACTATGCGCTTCTTCGGTAAGCTTTGCCGTTGCGCCACCAATCTAGGCAATCACGTTTCTGCTCACACCGGTCTCTGATTTGTAGAGGAACAAGCGCAAGACAGTTGCCTCCTGTCGCGCATTCCAGCACTTTGATTGACAAAGTAGACCGCATTGGATAAATATTTTTGTATAATAATTTTCATAATTTTCTCTGGAGGGTTACATGCCAAAGGACCTTAGGACGTTCATCGCCGATTGCCAACGCGAGCTTCCCGGCGAAGTGATTCACATCACCAAAGAGGTCAATCCGGCTAATTACGATGTGACGGCGATCATCAAGCATCTCGGAGCGCAAAAGAAATTTCCCATCATCGTTTTCGACAAGCCGTTAAATCTAAACGGTAAAGTCGGACCCATCAAGCTCACGATGAATTGCGAAATTTCCCAGGGAAAGACCCAGATTGCCTTGGGGATGCCGAAGCACTCCAGTCGTCCCGAGATGGCGGAGAAGTGCCTGGAGATGGAGGAGCATCGCATTCCACCCACCATCGTAGAGAAGAAAAATGCTCCGGTAAAAGAAAATATCATGGTCGGCAAGGATGTCGATTTGTACGAAATTCCGATCATGCGACATCACGAGATGGACGGCGGTCCCTACATCGTTCTGTCGACGGTCACCAAGGACAAAAAGAGCGGGATCTATAACTGTTCCTACCACCGCATGGAGGTCAAATCGAAGAACTCCACGGCGCTCTATGCCTCGCCACGCCATCTATGGAAAATCTACCGCGACTACGAGGCGCGCAATGAAGAAATGCCCGTGGCCACCGTCCTGGGACATCATCCGGCATATCATATGGGCGCATGCTACAGCGGGCCATTTGAAGTGAGCGAATATGATGTCATCGGCGGATATCTCGGTGAGCCGCTTCGCTTGACCCCTTCCGAAACATTTGGCGAGGACCTGTTGATTCCAGCCGACGCGGAAATCGTCATTGAAGGCGTGCTGATTCCCAATAAGCGGGTCGTCGAGGGTCCCTTCGGCGAAGCGCCGGGTTACCTCGGCCCGCAGCGCTACACGACCTGCGCGGATTATCAGATCAAGGCGATCAACTATCGCAACGGCGCTATGTATCAATCCGTTATCACGCCGGAAGGGGACAAACCGTGGATGGACCTGCCGCGCGAAGGCGCCTATCTGCGCCGTTGCCGTGAAGCGATTCCCGGCGTTACCGCAGTCTGCAAACAGGGACGCCACGCGCACTACAATGTTTTTATTTCCATGAAAAAAATGTCCGAGGGAGACCCCGGACGCGCCGCCGCCGCGGCCTTGACCTTCGATCATACGAAAAACGTTTTTGTTTTTGATGAAGACATAGACGTGTTTAATCCCACCGATATTTTATGGGCCATTGCGACTCGAGTTCAGCCCCATCGCCAGGTTTCCATCCTGCAGCCTTTGTTTCGCGGCAACTTCTTGGACCCCTCGCTGCTCGACGAGATCAAAACTTCCGGGATGATCGTCGATGCGACTCGGCCTCTCGATAGACCGTTTTCGCCCGTTTCCAAATGTCCGGACGACGCTATGGCGCGAATAAAATTGGAAGACTATGTCCCTGGCGAGGTGCTGCAGCATATTCCCACCGACCGGACCACATACTGGGCGTAAAAAATGTGATCGTCGCTCGTGCTCGTGGTCGGGCGAAACGGGGTCGCGGATAGGATTAAATTTTTCGAACACGAGCGCGAACAAACGGAGGAATAATGGGTCAGGCTGTAGAGATAACTTGCCCGAAGTGCAATAAAATATTTGTCGTGAATCCACACATGCTGGGATCCGGCATGGATTTTCACTGTCCCTTCTGCAATCTTTACTTCCCCGAAAAAGACAGTCCTAAGATTCGCAAGTAACCGCTGGCGCCGCCGCTACCTCTGGTAGCGGTCTCTGAATGAAAAAGTCGCAATGGCAGGGAAGCAGATTTTCAAATTCGCCGGCAAAGATGCGCACCGCGTCGACGGCATCGAGAAAGTCACCGGCAAGGCGCTTTACACGGGAGACCTTCGGCTGCCGGGAATGGCGCACGCCAAGATCCTGCGTAGCCCGCTACCCCATGCTCGACTGACCAGAGTCGACCCCTCAAGGGCCAAGGCGCTCCCTGGAGTCATTACGACGCTCACCCGAGAGGACATCAAAGGCTTTAATTACAAATACGGAGCGACTTATAAGGACCAATCCATCGTCGCCATCGACAAGGTGAGATATGTGGGCGACCCCATCGCGGCGGTGCTGGCCGACGATCCAGCGATCGCCGAGGCGGCTCTGGAGTTGATCGATGTGGAGTACGAAGAGCTGGCGAAGGTCACCACGATTGAAGAGGCCACGGCTCCCGGGGCCGCGCAGGTTCACGAAGGGGAGATGGCCCGTGCCGAACTGCGCGGTTCCACCTACGGCGCCCCGGAGCGATTCAACGGCACGAATATCTGTTATTATCTAGGATTTACGCAGGGAGATGTGAAGCAGGGCTTTGCCAAAGCGGATTTGGTTTTCGAGGATACCTTCCGCTTTCAAAAGGTGCAGCATTACAGTCTCGAAGCGCATATCAACATCGCTCATTTTGACGGTGAGAAGTTGACGGTTTGGTCATCTTGTCAGGATCCTTTTACCCTTAGAGACCATCTGTCGGGTATCTTTCGCCTGCCGCTTAGCCGTATACGCGTGATCGTACCCTACGTGGGAGGCGGTTACGGCGGCAAGCTCTACGTCAAAGCCGAGCCCATCGCCGCAGCCTTGTCTTGGAAGAGCCGCAGGCCGGTAAAATTAGCATTGACAGTCAGTGAGAGTTTTAAAACCATCACGCGCCACTCCGCCCGGGTTACTCTTAGAACAGGCGTAACGAAGGGTGGGCGGATCGTTTCCAGGGAGTGTCAGGTCTACATGGACACCGGCGCCTATGCAGACGCAGGGCCACGTGTGACGCAAAAAGCGGCATATCGTGCCTTAGGTCCGTATAAAATACCGAACTCCAAGGTTGAGGCTCACGGGGTTTACACCAATACCGTCCCCGCCGGCGCATTCCGCGGCTTTGGCGCGTTGCAAGTTACCTGGGCCTACGAGTCACAGATGGACATGATGGCTGAGCGCCTTGGGATCGATCCACTGGACTTGCGAATGAAGAACCTGCTCAAAAAAGGCGATCCCTATACCATTGGGGACACCCCGGTGGATTGCGACTTGAAAGAGGGACTTTTGAAGGTCGCCGATGCCATCAAGTGGAAGCAAATGAGCACCAAGCCAAACCGGGCAAAGGGTATCAGCTGTTGCATTAAAGACGCCGGCGGCACCTTTAAGGTGGCCGGCGCCACAGTAAAGATCTCTTCCGACGGCAGCGCAGTGCTCTTGACGGGCACCGTCGAAATCGGCCAGGGACCGCGCACCGCCCTCACTCAAGTGGTCGCCGAGGAGTTGTCCATCAGCATGGATCGAATCACCGTGGCGCAGCTCGACACCGACGTTACCCCATACGATATTTCAACCAGCGCCAGCAGCTCCATGGTTGTCATGGGACTTGCCGTACAGCGGGCCGCCCAGGATGCGCGACGGCAGCTGCTCCAATGCGCCGGCAAAGTTCTCAAACAAAAAACCGCCCGCTTAACCCTTCGCGAAGGAAAAGTCGTTCCAATGGCCGGCCCAGCCATATCTTATAGTAAAGTGATCGTTGATTTTTTCGGCAGTAAGGCCGGAGAAATCATCGGTAAAGGGCTCTATAAAGATAAGCCGAGCAAGACGGCAATTTTGGGTTCCACCACTACTTTCTGGGAAGTGGGGTGGGGCGCGGTGGAGGTGGAGGTGGATCGCGAAACTGGAGTGATTCGCTTGCTAAACTACGTGTCCGCAGCCGATGCCGGTAAAGCGATCAATCCGGAGCAATGCATCGGCCAGGATGAGGGCGCGCTGATGTTCGGCATCGGTCACACGCTGATGGAGGAAATGATTTACGAAGACGGCCAGTTGTTGAATCCCAATCTCGTCGATTATCGCGTACCGACGTTTAAAGATCTGCCCCAATCCCTACATACGATTCTGATCGAAAACGGCAATGGCCCGGGACCCTTTGGCTCAAAGGGCATGGGTGAAGGCGGGCTGCTTGCCGTGGCTTCGGCTGTCGCCAATGCGGTATCACGTGCCGTGGGTGTCCGAATTCACGATTTACCGCTCACGCCTCAAAAGGTGTGGCAGGCGCTGCAGGCGAAGCCGGCGCCGCGCTGAGGGGTAAGGGCCAGCCGCGCTTGCAGCGGAAGGGGGACGATCTAAACATCACTCCCACATTGGCCGCGCTCGCAAGACCTTGGCCCCCGATCGCCATTGCCAGTGGTTCACGACCGTCTTGGTAACTCATAGGGGCAAAATTTCCCCGCAGCGGCTACAGGTTGCCAGTTTGGCATCAGCCTTAATCGCTTCACTTGCCTTGGCGACGGCATCGGAAGGATCGTTGAAGCGCACCGCTGTCTCATAAAGTTTATTGCCGCATTGCTCGCAGACCCAGATGAAGCGGTCCTGCTCTTCAGCGCTTCTTCGTCTTTCCACGACAAATGTCCACGAGCCATCCGCCCGTCGAGGAGAATGCGGGACATTGGCGGGGAGTAGGAACAGATCTCCGGCCTGAAGGACTGCCAGTTCGTGCTTTGCCCCCAGGTAGTGAAGGTTGAGTTCACCTTCGAGTTGGTAGAAGATCTCATCTCCAGGGTTGATATGGAAATCCTTGCGCCGATTGGGGCCTCGGGTAACAAAGGCAATGAAGTCGGAATTCTCCCAGATGACTCTTCTTTGCCCCCAGTCGCCGCGGTTTTCGTCAATCCATTGCCGCAGATTGAATCCTTTGAGATGGGGAAACATAAAGCTTTCTCCTTAAAGCGAAATTATAGCCTTGATCGTTTTAAGCGTACAAGTGTTTTTGCGACTTTTCCCGGAGCCCCAGGCGGTGCATGATTCAATGACCCAAGGTTCATACAGTAACATTAAAACATCAGTCAAGCGGATCGGCGTGATTTCCGATACCCACGGTCTTGTGAGGCCCCAGGCCCTGGAGGCTTTGAGAGGTGTGGATCTCATCATCCATGCGGGGGATATCGGGAAACCTGAAGTCATCGATGCCATTGAATCCATCGCGCCAGTGATCGCTATCAAAGGCAATAACGATATCGGACTGTGGGCGAAGCGATTGCCCAGCATACAGTCGATCCAATTTGGCGAGGCGAAACTCTACGTCATTCACAGCCTCAAGGATTTAAAATTTGATCCCCTGGCGCGAGGATACCACGCGGTCATCAGCGGCCATTCCCATAAACCCGTCGCCCTCAGCCGCGACGGAGTGCTCTTCGTCAACCCTGGAAGCGCCGGACCGCGGCGCTTTCGTCTTCCCGTGGCGGTGGCGCGCCTCAGCGTTAGTGGCAAGCGCGTCAAGGCCGAAATCATCGAGTTGGCAATATAGATTCTCCCCTTAAGAGAGTTTCTCGCGGCAAGCATGTCCTGAGCCTGACAGAGAGAACGCCAAGCACGGCAGGAACGATTCTTACTTAACTCTTCGAACCTTGGCGCCCTTGGCGCGAGAGACGATTGATGCATTTCTTATGTATCCCAAATTTTAAATCACTTTGGCGGATTTTCTCTGTTGACTTTAACGGGTACCCGAGTTAGAGAGAATCATCCCTTTTAATCCGATCCTGTGAGATCGAGAAAGGTGCAATGAAAAGCTTAAGCGGTCACCACGTTTGTTGCCTCAGACCTCCTCGATGAATCGTGGGGGTCTTTTTTTGTCTATGGTGGAAGAAAAACAGGTATTGTTAACGCGCGAAGAGCTGGGAAAAACCTTGCATCGCATGGCCCATGAAGTGTTGGAAAAGACCGACAACGCCGCAGACATGGTTCTTATCGGGATACGCTCGCGGGGGGTCTTTTTGGCTCGCCGCATGGCGCGCAAGATCGCGGACGTCACCAAGTCGGCTCCCGCCCTGGGAGTCATCGATGTGACCCCCTATCGGGACGATCGCTCGCTAAATCAAGATTCGTCGGCCGTGGGCGCTTTTGCCGAACAGGTCGCAGTGGACGAAAAAACCGTGGTGCTCATTGACGACGTGATTTTTCGCGGCCGTACGGTCCGCGCCGCCATGGAGGCGGTAGGCCGGCTCGGCGCGCCGAAAAGGATTCTGGTTGCGGTTCTGGTCGATCGCGGCGACCGCCAGCTTCCCATTCGCGCCGACATCGTGGGAAAAAACTTCGAAGCGCGGGAAGACCAGAGAGTGAACGTTTTACTGGAAGAAATTGACGGAGTCGACCAGATCAACGTCACCCTTTGGCAAAGAAGAAGCGCAGTTTGAGTCGAGGCCAGGCATGCCCCAACGAAACTTTATATCGATTGCCGACCTTAGCAATGAGCAGATTGAAGAGATTTTTGATTTGGCCGACAACGCACCAAAGCTGCGCGACGAAAAAGTCGCCGACGGCCGTATTATGGCGACGCTTTTTTACGAGCCCAGCACCCGTACCCGTCTTTCTTTCGAATCGGCGATGCACCGTCTCGGAGGCTCAGTGATCAGCTGTTCGGACATGAGAGCTTCATCGACGGCAAAGGGGGAAAGCGTTGCCGACACCGCCAAAGTGGTATCGAGCTACGCCGACGTGCTGGTGGTGCGCCATTACTGGGATGGCGCGGTCCAAGCTATGGCCGAACACGCGGACACAACGGTGATCAATGGCGGCGACGGCAGCCGCGAGCATCCAACTCAAACCCTCTGCGATCTTTATACGCTGCGCAAAGAAAAAGGAGAACTCAAGGGATTGACGGTCGTCATTTGCGGCGATCTAAAGAACGGCAGAACGATTCACTCGTTGGTCTACGCCCTCGCTCGCTTCGGCGCCAACGTGGTTACCCTCGCGGCCCACGGTATGGAATTGCCGCAATATGTATTGGAGCGCTTGGATCGGGAGTATGGCTATACGCTCGCTCCCGTAGCCTCGGACGACTTAGACGCAGTGGTCACGGAGACTGATGCGCTTTATTTGAGCCCGAAACAGCCCCATCAGTTGGCGCTCTTCACCCAGGTCGACTCGGCGGTGCAATTACGCTTGAATACCATGGTTTCAGGGCTTCGTTACGATGCCTTCTATATGACCCGCAAGCAAAAAGAACGGATGAAAGATGGTGCCGCCGCCGGCAGTTACCCCACCATCGGCGCCCGTTTCCTCAAGGAACAACGATTTAAAGATACTGTGGTCATGCACCCGCTGCCCCGGGTCGACGAGCTTTCGCCGGAGGTGGATCGGGATCGGCGCGGCATTTACTTCAAACAGGCGGCCTATGGCGTCCCGGTGCGCATGGCGCTTTTACATTTTCTTTTAAACGCGCGCGAGAGGAGTAAAAAAACAGCGGCGGTCCTGAGCTACAAGAGCCCCGAGCGCTTAGGACCCCAATGCGCCAATGCCAATTGCGTTACGGTAACCGAGCCCGGCTCGGCCGCGGCGCGTTTTGAGGTGCGCGCGAACGGAGCTGCGGGCGCTTTGATCTTGGCATGCAGCTATTGTGATCATCGTTTCAAAGTTCAGCTCGTCGGTCACGTTAACTCAAAGCGTTATTGCACATACGACATTTCTCTGGCTGACACCATCGCCAGCTGGTTCGAAAAAAAGGAGTTGGCGATTTTCAATTCTATTAAACAAGCCGAAGAATTGGGCTATGAACCCTATAAAAGCGGCCCGCAACGGAGCATCATGAATGAGGGGGAGATCCAATCGGCGGTGCAGGAAATAAGCCGGCAAATCTTGCGCGACTGCCAGGACCATGACCGCTTGCTGATTTTAGGGATTCGAACCAAAGGCTCCTATTTGGCACAGCGCATTGCCGCGGCATTGGAAACCCAACAAAAAAGAAAGTTTGAAGTGGGGGAAATCGAAATTTATGCTTTGGGGGATGAGCTTCGCAGGATTGCGCCTGCTGACCCCGACGCCGGTCTGTTAAACTTGAAAGATCGTGAGATCATCTTGGTGGACGACGTTATTTATTCCGGAAGAACGGTAAAAAATGCTCTTAGCATTATTTTTAGATCGGGCCGACCACAATGCGTGCGTTTGGCTGTGTTGATCGATCGCGGACACCGCGAAGTACCGGTCAAACCGAACTACATCGGCAAACATATCCCGAGTTCCGAGCGAGAACGGGTGAGGGTGAAGCTGCGCGAGGCCGAACGGGACGAGAAGGACAAAGTGGTGATCTATTCAATCATTAATCCGGCCGAGCTTCCCAAGAGGCATCTTGCATGAAAAAAGCCTTGCTTGCCCTGGCTGACGGGCAATATTACGAGGGCATCTCTTTCGGCGCCGAGGGTGAAGCGCTGGGCGAGGTGGTGTTTAACACGAGCATGACCGGTTACCAGGAAATTCTCACGGATCCTTCCTATGAGGGGCAATTGGTAGCGATGACATACCCGCAAATCGGTAACGTGGGTGTGAATCCTGATGACGTGGAGTCTCGCAGGCCTTTCATGAAAGGTTTTATCGTTCGCGACTATACCGAGCGACCGAGTAATTGGCGCGCTAGCGAGCCGCTGCACCAATATCTCGGCCGACTGGGTATTGTCGGCATTCAAGGCATCGACACGCGGGCGCTGGTCCGATACCTGCGCGATCAAGGCAGCCAGGAGGGAATCATTTCCACATTGACCAACGATCCTGCCGACCTGGTCGCCAAAGCAAAGGCCTCCCCCGGTCTGGTGGGGCGTGATTTGGTCAAGCATGTGACTTGCGCCGAGTCCTACGAGTGGAACCAGGGGATGTGGGAGCTTGGCGCCGGATTTCGCGAGCGCGCGGCAACCACGGGAGCGGTTAAAAAATCGCGAGCTAAGAGCGCTTCCTTCGCGACTCCGCTATTTTTCGTCGTGGCATATGACTATGGCATTAAGTACAACATATTGCGCAATCTCACAGAGGCGGGCTGTCGCGTCAAGGTGGTACCGGCCGCGACGCCGGCTGAGGATGTTCTCGCCATGCGACCCGACGGCATTTTTCTTTCCAACGGCCCCGGAGATCCGGACGCGGTGCCGTACGCGAAAGAAAACGTCCGACAACTGATCGGGAAAACACCAATTTTTGGCATTTGCCTTGGACACCAAATAATGGGGCTGGCTCTGGGCGGCAAGACCTATAAGCTTAAATTCGGCCACCACGGCGGCAACCAACCGGTGATGGATTTGACCACGCGCAAAGTAGAAATCACCTCGCAGAACCATGGTTTCGCCGTGGACGCGGATTCGCTCAAAGGAGCCACTGAGGTCACCCATTTGAATCTCAACGACCATACAGTGGAAGGCTTGGCCCACCGAGAGCTGCCGCTTTTCTCGGTGCAGTACCATCCGGAGTCCTCGCCCGGCCCCCATGACGCAAATTATTTATTTCGCCGATTTACTGATTTAATGAAACAACATAGAGGCGGGCGTGCCTAAACGAACTGATATCAAATCGATTTTGTTGATTGGCTCGGGCCCCATCATCATCGGCCAAGCCTGCGAATTCGACTACTCCGGAACCCAGGCGCTGAAGGCTCTCAAGGAAGAGGGGTATCGCGTCATCCTGGTCAATTCCAATCCGGCGACGATCATGACGGATCCGGGCTTTGCCCACAGGACCTATATCGAGCCCATCACGATGGAAATAGTGGAAAAGATCATCGCCAAGGAAAAACCCGACGCCTTGCTGCCAACCCTAGGGGGGCAAACCGCCCTCAATCTGTCCATCGATTTAGCGGAGCAGGGAGTCCTCGAACACTACGGCGTCGAGATGATTGGCGCCAAGGTGGAGTCGATTAAAAAGGCGGAGGATCGCGATCTATTCAAAGACGCGATGCGCCGGGCAGGTTTGGATATGCCGCGCAGCGGTTACGCTCGCCATATGCGGGACGCAATGCGCATCCGACGACGGCTGAATTTTCCCGTGATCATTCGCGCCTCGCGAACTCTGGGAGGTAGCGGTGGGGCTTTCGCTTACACGGCGGAAGAGTTTAAAGAGGTGGTGCAGTGGGGTTTGAATATTTCTCCCGTCCATGAGGTTTTAATTGAGGAGTCGGTTTTGGGCTGGAAGGAATTTGAGCTCGAAGTGATGCGTGATCATAAAGACAACGTCGTCATCATCTGCTCCATTGAAAACTTCGATCCGATGGGGGTGCACACCGGGGATTCGATCACGGTGGCCCCGGCACAGACGCTCACCGACAAGGAATACCAGATCATGCGTGACGCCTCGCTCCGAGTCATCCGCGAAATCGGCGTCGACACCGGCGGATCAAACATTCAATTCGCCGTCAACCCCGACAATGGCCGCATGGTTGTCATCGAAATGAACCCGCGCGTGTCGCGAAGCTCGGCGCTTGCCAGTAAAGCGACGGGGTTTCCCATCGCCAAGATCGCGGCTAAGCTGGCGGTGGGCTACACCTTGGATGAAATTCCCAATGATATTACGCGGGAAACGCCCGCCTGCTTTGAGCCGACCATCGACTACGTGGTCGTCAAAATGCCTCGTTTCACTTTCGAGAAGTTTCCCCAGGCCAAGGACCTTTTAACGCCGCAAATGAAATCGGTGGGCGAGGCGATGGCCATTGGACGCACTTTTAAAGAGGCACTGCAGAAAGCGATGCGCTCCTTGGAAATCGGCTCCTACGGGTTTGAATCCAAACTCATCGATGGAGGAGCGCAAGGAGAAAAGGAAACTATAATAGACAAACTCAAGCGACCCAACGCGCAGCGATTGTGGTATATCGCCGACGCTTATCGCCTGGGCATGAGCACCGAGGAAATTTACCGACTATCGGCCTTTGATCCGTGGTTTTTGGAAAAGATTCGAGAGATCGTCGAAACGGATTCGCAAATCGAGAGTTTTCGCGGTAATACTGCCGCCATCGATGCCAAGCTGTTACGTTCCTGGAAGCAAACGGGCTTTGCCGACGCGCGTATCGCCAGACTAATGGGCAGCAACGAAGCTGAAATTCGCAGCTTGCGCAAAGAAAAGGGAGTGGAAGCGGTTTTTAGCGCGGTGGACACCTGCGGCGCGGAATTTCAAGCCTATACCCCTTATCTTTATTCGACCTATGAAGGCGGGGATGAATCAAAGCCGACGCAGCGGAAAAAAATCATGATTCTCGGCGGCGGTCCCAATCGTATCGGTCAAGGGATCGAATTCGACTACTGTTGCGTGCATGCGGCTTTTGCTTTGAAAGAGGAAGGCTATGAAACGATCATGGTCAATTGTAATCCCGAAACCGTGAGCACCGATTACGATACCTCGGATAAACTCTATTTCGAGCCGCTCACCATGGAAGAAGTGCTTAATATCGCGGATCGGGAAAAACCCGATGGCGTTATCGTGCAGTTTGGCGGGCAGACCCCGCTGAAACTGGCCCTGCCGCTGGAGCGTGCCGGAGTAAAAATCATCGGTACCTCTCCGGAAAGTATCGATCTGGCCGAGGATCGCCAACGATTCGCCGAGTTGCTCCGCCGCCTCGATATTCAACAGCCCGAAAACGGCATCGCGCGTTCATTTGACGAAGCCTTCCAAATTGCCGCGACGCTGGGCTATCCCGTTCTGGTTCGTCCTTCTTACGTGTTGGGCGGGCGGGCCATGCAGATCGTCTATGACGACGATGCGTTGCGGAATTATATGCTCCACGCCGTCGCCGCCTCACCGGAGCATCCGGTTTTGATCGACAAGTTTCTTGACGATGCCATCGAAGTGGATGTCGACGCGCTGGGCGATGGTACGGATATCGTCATTGGCGGCATCATGGAACATATCGAAAGAGCAGGAGTTCATTCCGGGGACAGCGCTTGCAGCCTTCCTCCTAAATCTATTCCCGCGCAGGTTCAAGATGAAATCCGCCGCCACACCGTGAGCCTCGCCAAAGCGTTAAACGTTTGCGGCCTGATGAACGTTCAGTTTGCGGTGCAGGGGAGAAATGTTTACGTTCTTGAGGTCAATCCCCGGGCATCGCGAACCGTGCCTTTTGTCAGCAAAGCGATCGGCGTACCCCTGGCCAAAATGGCCGCGCGGATCATGGTTGGAAAAAAACTCAAGGATTTGGGACTGAGCGGCGAGCTGCAGCCGAAGCATGTCTCTGTTAAGGAAGCGGTCTTCCCTTTTAACAAATTTCCCGGAGTGGACACGCTTCTCGGACCGGAAATGAAGTCTACGGGCGAGGTGATGGGGATCGACGACTCCTTTGGTCTGGCCTTCGCTAAGGCGCAACTCGGCGGTGGCATGCGGTTGCCGCGGGCGGGGAGGGTTTTTATCAGTGTGCGCGATGAGGACAAAGCGAGCGTGACGCCGGTGGCGCAAAAACTCTTCCGCATCGGTTTTGAAATTATCGCAACCCGCGGCACGGCAGCCTATTTCGCCGCGCGGGCCATTCCCGCAGAATCGGTCAACAAGGTCCAGGACGGCAGCCCTCATATCGGCGATCGTATTAAAAACGGCGACATCGCCATGGTGATCAACACGCCAACCGACGCTCATTCCCAGGCAGATTCTTATTACATCCGACGCTGCGCTCTGGATTATCAAGTTCCTTATTTCACCACCATTGCCGGCGCCGAGGCGGCGGCCGAAGGCATCGAGTATTTGAAGCAGCGAGAGTTTGAAGTCAAAGCGTTACAGGAATACGAAATGCCGCCGCTCTCCTAAGCCTTGCGGCGTGTTATTCTGAGCCTCCGTGTGATCCGGGCTCTTGGACCTCATGCGTTTCACGCATCCCAATAATGCCGATCCCGTGATGCCTGAAAGACACCCCCCGGTGTCAATTCAAGAGAGCTTTGCATTGTTGCAAACGCCGCTTGAAAACCTCAAGGGCATCGGCCCGAAACGCGCGGCGCAACTGGAGAAATTCGGCTTAATCACAGTAGAAAATCTCCTTTACCATCTGCCTTTTCGCTACCAGGATCGCAGGTCGATTAAGAAACTATCCGAGGCAACGGCGGGCATGGAGGAAAGCTTCGTTGGCCAGATCGTCGCTTTGGAAAAAAAATACATTCCGCGCCGGCGCAGACAACTGCTGTTGGCGACGATTAAGGACGACGGGGGCGCCCTGGCTCTGGTATGGTACCGTGCTCCCGGGTATATCGCTGACAAACTCGCCAAAGGGCAAACGCTTTTGGTCCACGGCAAGGTTGAGCAAGGGCTCGGTTGGCAAAAACGGATCGTCCATCCCGATTTCGAAGTGCTGGAGACTTCGGACGATGCGCAGCTGCAACGCATCCTGCCGATTTATCTGCGCCCTGGCGGCCTGCCGCTCTCCCGTATTCGCAAATGGATCTCTCAGGCCATGGCTGACCATGGCAGGTTTCTCTCCAATGGTTTGCCGCAAGAGGCGATCCGGGGGCGCGGCCTCCTCCCCATTGAACAGGCATTGGCGATGCTTCACGCGCCTTCGCTGGATAGCGATATCGACTCGCTCAATCGCTTTGCCTCCCTGCCTCATCGATCGCTGATCTTCGACGAATTGTTTTGCTTGCAACTCGGATTGGGACTGCGGCGAAACGCCCGCGCCGGCGCGTCAGGGATGACCTTTACGCGGCGCGAAAACGGTTTGACGACGCGGATGCGGGGATTGATGACTTTTAAGCTTACCGGCGCGCAGAAACGGGTGCTCATGGAAATCGCCTCGGACTTGGAATCCGGCAGTCCGATGCAGCGACTGATCCAGGGGGACGTAGGGTCGGGGAAAACAATAATCGCATGGCTCGCGTCATTGCGCGTCATCGACCATGGGTATCAAGCGCTGTGGATGGCGCCCACCGAGCTTTTGGCCGAACAGCATTTCGGCAATTTAAGCCGCTACGTTGAGGCCCTGGGAATCAAAGCGGCTTTAATCACCGCGTCCGTCTCGGCCAGAGAGAAGAAATATCATCTTCAAGCGATCGCGGCTGGCGAGACTCAGTTTGTCGTCGGCACCCATGCGTTAATTCAAAATGAAGTGCGCGCGCCCCGCATGGGCCTCGGCGTGATTGATGAGCAACATCGCTTCGGCGTCTTGCAGCGAATGTCGCTGCAAAACCTGATGCAGCGCGACGGCAACGGAAATTTGGCGGCGGCGCAACCTCATATGCTGCTGTTAAGCGCCACACCGATACCTAGGACTCTTGCGATGGTGCTCTATGGGGATATGGAAGTGTCGATTCTCGACGAGATGCCGCCCGGCCGTAATCCCGTACAAACCAAAATATTCAGCGACTCCTCGCGACCGGTCATGTACCGCCTTGCTAAGAGAGAGATTGAGCAAGGTAGGCAGGTCTTTATTGTTTATCCTTTGGTGGAGGCATCCGAGCAGTTGGCGCAAATTCGCGATGCGACTCGTATGGCGGGTGAACTCTCCAACGGCATCTTCAAAGGTTTTAACCTCGGCCTGGTGCACGGCAGAATGCGGCTGGAAGAGCGCGATCGTATCATGAGGGCGTTTCGGGACGGAAGCCTCAATATCTTGGTAGCGACGACGGTGATCGAGGTGGGCATCGACATTGCCAATGCCACCGTCATGATCGTCGAGCATGCCGAGCGCTTCGGATTATCACAACTCCACCAACTCCGTGGCAGAGTCGGGCGGGGACAGGCTTTGGGCTACTGCTATCTGGTCCATCAGGGAACGCTAAGCGGGGACGGAATCTCGCGCATGAAGGTCATGGAACGTGAACACGACGGATTTCGCATTGCGGAAGCGGATCTCGCGCTGCGCGGCCCGGGAGAGCTGTTGGGTACGCGGCAATCCGGGCTGGCGGATTTCCATTTGGCGAATTTAGCCCGGGACTCGGGAATTCTGCTAGAAGCGCGGCAGGAGGCACTGGCGTGGTTGAAACAGGACCCGGAACTGAAGAGCGACAGGTCGACTATCCTGCGAGAAGTGCTGCATCGCCGTTGGGGCCAACGGCTGCAACTTGGCGCAGTCGGTTAGGACTTAGTTTGAACCTCGTTGCTGCTTCAGGCGGGAGCGCAGCTGGCACAAATTTTCCGGCGGCCTGCAGCGCTGGAAAACGGACATTTCCTCCCGCCAAGAACGCCAAACTCAGAAATCTATTTCCTTTGCGGTCTTTGCGGGAGATAATCCGACTTTTGGTTGCGCTCTGCCGCGCGGTGTCCTTCGCGGTGATACCTGTCTTTTCACTAAGGTTGCGACCGGGGTATTAAAGTACCGCCATGGCATGAAGCTGCACGAGATTGGTACCTGGTAAACCCAGAGCCATCAGGTGGCAGGCCGGGCGGCGCTCCTTGTTAGGAAAAGTCTCTGTGAGTTTTTTGATCACGGTTGGCTGCGATCGATAATCCCGCAACAGCACCGTCAAATGGGCCACCGAATCCAAGCTGCCGCCTGCCTGTTTCATCAGCGTGCCCAGATTAGCGAATGCGAGATCGGCCTGGCGCTCGAGGGTTTCGGCTTGCTTTCCGGTTCGCGGATCAACACCGCCGATGCCTGAGGAAAAAAACATGTCGCCAAGGCTTGCACCCATGGGGATCGGATCATGGTGGCCGACTCCGGGAATTTCAAAGTTCGCCCGCTTTGCTCCCAGAACCGCGCTGAACTGAATTTGAATCAGGGTTTCGCGCCCCTTCAGCTCGTCATACATAATCGTCTTTCGTGCCGGGCGGTCCCCATCATTGGGAAACATCTCGAGCCACGCGTCGATCATGGCAGGCTGATCGGCTTTATCGCGCATAAAGACCCATACCAGGGCGATATCTTTTGCGGCTCCTCCAGCCTGCTCCACCAGCGCCCTCATGTTTTGAAAAGCCTGGTTGATTTGCGGTTTGACTCCTTCAATTTGCTTGTTGTTTTTTGGGTCTTGGCCGCCGATCACCGAAGAGTAGAGCATCTTTCCAGCCCTGGCCCCCATCGGCAGCGGATCTCGATGCGATAAACCGGGGATCTCCAAAGGTTGGCGCTTGCTGCCGGCAACGGCGAGCGCCTGAAGTTGCACCGACATATTTTCCGGCAGGGGATAGGTAGTCGTTTTCCTCGCGGGCCGGTTGTGTTCATCGGTAAAAGTTGCCAGCCAGGGTTTATTGATGAACTGGCGGCCGCCTGCATCGCCGATGAAAACGGTCACATGGGCGATATCGGCCGTCGTGAGACCCGCCCCTTCGACCACAGTTTTCAGATTGCGAAACGCGAGATCAAACTGTTTTTCAGCTCCATCACCTAGTTTGCCGCTTGCCGGATCGCTACCTGTGACAGAGGAAGTGAACAGCATATTCCCCATCCGCACTGCCGCAGGAATTTCCGAGCCAACAGTCACCTGGGGGAAATAAAACCTTTGCGTTCCATTGCTCATCTCGACCTCCTTGTTAAGCCCACAAAAAACAAGCCCGAAATTTTCATATCCCCAACGCCTTCAGACCGATCTCGGCCATCTCAACATCCCGCTGGCGCGGACTGCCGCCCGCCGCTATGGCGCCCACCACTTGATTTCCCGATTTTACGACCAAGCCGCCTTGCAATGTCGTCAACGAACTATCCCCATAATCACTAAGAGTGCGCCCCGCTTCCTCCATGTCTTTCTTGAAAGCCAGCGTGTCTCGTCCCATGACGCCAGCGGTGTAGGCTTTTCTGATGGCGTGTCGCAGCACGCGGCCGTGGGCCCCGTCCATGCGCGCGCAGGCGATGAGTTCGCCATGATTGTCCGCCACGGCCACCGCCACGGCTCTGCCGTCTTTTTTCGCCTGCTCGAAGACGGCGGCGATGGCGCGCTGCGCCTCTTCCAGCCCCAATGATAGCTGTTGCAACATGACTCCTCCGATAAGATTTTTTTATAAGTTGGATGTCCAGAAACACGCGCAGACGACTGCAGAAGCCTACACAAGACCTAAACCATTTGTCAAACATCGAGAGGTTGCACGGTACGAGTAGACGATCGACCAAATTCACCCTCTGGTTGCACGCTGGGGCGCGATGTCTTATAAAAAGAAGTTAACCCCACGCTCAATAAGGAAGACCGGAGTGGAATTTCAGCGGATCAAACGGCTGCCCCCTTATGTTTTTAGCATCATTGACGGCCTCAAAATGGAGGCGCGTCATCGGGGGGAGGACATCGTCGACTTCGGCATGGGAAATCCTGATTTACCGACGCCGCCCCATGTTGTGGAAAAGCTTATCGAAGCGGCCGCCAAGCCGCAAAATCATCGCTACTCGGTGTCCCGCGGCATTTACAAGCTCCGCGTCGCGATCTGCGATTGGTACCAACGACGCTACGGCGTCGACCTCGATCCCGACAGCGAGGCGATCGTCACCATCGGCGCCAAAGAGGGGCTATCGCACCTCGCCTGGGCCATCGTCGACCCGGGCGATGTCGTTCTCTGCCCCAGCCCGACCTACCCGATTCATCAATACGCCATGGTGCTGGCGGGCGGCGATCTGCGCTGTATTCCGCTTATTTCGAGCGAGAGTTTCTTCGGCCATCTGGAAGAAGCCATCAAACAGACATGGCCCAAACCCAAGATCTTGATCATCAGTTTTCCCCATAATCCGACCACGGAAGTGGTTGAATTGGATTTCTTCGAGCGTGTCGTCAAAGCGGCACAGGAGCACCACTTGATCGTGATCCACGATTTGGCCTACGCCGATATTACCTTTGACGGTTATCAAGCGCCGAGTTTTCTCCAGGTAGAGGGCGCCAAGACTGTGGGCGTCGAGTTTTTTTCACTCTCCAAGAGCTACAACATGCCGGGCTGGCGGGTCGGATTTGCCGTTGGTAACCGTGACATCATTCGCGCTTTGGCGCGCATCAAGAGCTATCTCGACTACGGCATTTTCCAGCCGATACAAATCGCCGCCATTCAAGCGCTTAACGGTCCGCAGGATTGTGTGGAAAGCATCCGCTTGATGTATCAGAAACGCCGCGATTCTCTCATCGACGGCCTGCACCGCGCGGGCTGGCAGATCAAAAAACCCAAAGGCACCATGTTCGTCTGGGCGGAGATTCCGGAGGCGGCAAAGAAAATGGGCTCGGTGGAGTTTTCCAAATTTCTTTTGCAAGAAGCCAAGGTCGCAGTCTCACCGGGTATCGGCTTCGGGCAATACGGTGATGCCTATGTGCGCTTTGCGCTGATCGAAAACGAACATCGCACGCGCCAGGCCGTGCGCAAGATTAAAAAGGCGTTGGCTAAATTGTTGGATTAAGCGGCGCCGTGATCGGATGCTTCCTAAAACCCGCTGTATTGTAACGTTGGCTTTTCTTGTTTTGCCGGGGAGAAATATCCACCACGAAGGACACGAAGTAAAAGAGACAATCAGAGAAATCCGAATCCTTCCCGTGCGTCGTGCTCTTCGTGGTGCAACCGAACGTCCAAGATGCTGTAACACTTGTGGTCAGATTACGCATAGGAAAACCTGGAGTGCCTAAGGTTTGAACATGGCCAAAGTGAAAACACGACGCAACGTGGGTCTCGGACTGCTCGGCTCGGGAGTGGTCGGCGAGGCGATTCAAGATATAATTTTTCAGGATCTCAGAGGTCAGGTGGGTGACGATCTCCGCTTGGAGCTTCGGAAAATCTACACCCGCCGTCCGAAAAACAAGAAATGGTTTGCCAAACACCGCTCTCTTTTCACCACCAACGCGCGCGAGGTCATAGATGATCCGCGCGTCGAAATTGTCATCGAGGCGTTAGGATTTCAAGACGCGGCAGAGCTCGCCACCTTTAAGAACTACATCATTCGGGCGTTACGGAAGGGAAAGTCTGTAGTCACCTCGGATAAGGCCGTGCTGGCCCGTTTCGGCCGGGAAATCTGGTCTGCGGCGCAGCAGAGCGGTCAACGGTTACGCTTCGAGGCCTGCGTCGGCGGCGGCATTCCTATCATTCGCTCCTTGAGCGAGAGTTTTGCCGTGGAAGAGCCTGAATCGGTGTTCGGCATCGTCAACGGCACCTGCAATTACATCTTGTCGCAGATGGAAAGAAGCGCTAAACCTTACGCCGAAGCGCTGAAGGAGGCGCAACAAAAAGGCTACGCCGAAACTAATCCCGCCGCAGACGTGAGCGGCGGCGATGCTGAGGCGAAACTGCTTTTGCTTGCCGCGGTGGCCTTCGGCGCACAGGTGGCGCCGGGCACCATCTGGCGCAAGGGAATCGAAGACCTTCACGCCGTAGACTTTCGCTATGCCAGCGGCACGGGAGGGAGCACGATAAAACAATTGGCAGTGGCCAGACGCAACGGCCATGCGTTGGAACTCTTTGTCTCACCGGTTTTGATCCCGCGCGACCATTTGCTTGCAGCCATAGATGGAGCCACCAATGCGATCTGCTTTAAAGGCAAGAAGAGCGGCGGTAGCTTGCACCGAGACTGCGACTATGTTCTGGTCGGTCCCGGTGCCGGTGGCGGACCGACGGCCGTCGCCGTCCTCGGCGATGTCTGCGAGCTTGCCCGGGAACAACAAAGACCCACCGCCGGACTGCCAAGCATGATCAGACCCGGGGCGCTCAAAATTCAACCTCAAGCCGAGATTCAAGGATCGTTCTATGTCCGCTTCATTGTTAAAGATCGCGCCGGGATCGTCGGTGACATCGGTCAAACCTTTGGGCGGCTCGGAGTCAACATTTCTGAAATCTGGCAGCTCAAACATAGCGATGAGGAATGCGAGAGCCTGGTACGTAGTTACAATTTAAAAGCCAAGGCCAGCGATATTTTGCCCTTCGTCATAACTTTGGAGCGCGCCGCCTTGGGCCAGCTCCGCAAGGCTCTGGATTCTATTCGGAAACGAGACTATATCCTGAATGATCCCCTGTGGTTTCCGGTATGGGGAGCGATAGCGCAAAACGTCGGTAAGAAACGGGCATTCACCTCGACTAAAAATTGTTAAGGCCGACGTCAACACAATGAAATACATCATCCTTCAAGGCGATGGCATGGCGGACTACCCCTTGGAGGTCCTCGACGGTAGAACGCCGTTGGAAGCGGCCAGGACGCCCAATATGGACTGGCTCGCTGGCCGCGGCGTATTCGGCATCGCCCATGTGATACCGCAGGGCATGCCGCCCGGCAGCGATGTCGGCAACATGAGCATCATGGGGTATGACCCGACGATCTATCATACCGGGCGCTCGCCACTGGAAGCGGCCAGCATGGGGGTAGCGCTGGGCGCCAGAGACATCGCCTTTCGCTGCAATCTGGTCACTCTTGGCGGCGGCGGTGTGGCGACGATCATGGAGGATTTCACCGCGGAGCATATCACCACGCAAGAAGCCGCCGAGATCATGGACGATCTCGGGCGAGGGCTTGGTGGTGCGGGATTTGAGTTTTTTCCCGGTGTCAGTTACCGCCACCTCATGGTTTGGCGCGATGGCATTGAAGCGATGGCCACCACTCCGCCACATGACATCACCGATCAAAAAATCGCAGGGTATTTGCCCGTGGGGCCCGGCGCCGAGCGTCTGGTGGATCTGATGGAGCGTTCCAAGGGGATCCTCGCGCATCACCCCGTGAATGGAAAGCGGCGGGCGAGGGGACAGAGATGTGCAACCTCGATATGGCTCTGGGGGCAGGGCAGGGCGCCTAAACTGCCGCCTCTCACCGAGCGTTTCGGAATCAAAGGCGGGGTCATCTCCGCCGTGGATATCATTCACGGCCTCGGCGTTTACGCCGGACTGGAGCGAATCGAAGTTCCTGGAATAACCGGCTATTTCGATACCAACTACAAGGGAAAAGGGGAGTACGGTGTGCGCTCCCTGGAGAAAAATGACCTGGTCTTTATTCACGTCGAGGCCATGGACGAAGCTGGGCATATGGGAGATGTGGAAAAAAAAATTCAAGCGCTGGAGGATTTTGACGAAAAAGTCGTCGGCACCGTGCTTCAGGGCATGGCGCAGCGAAAGGACTGGAGAGTGCTTTTGATGCCCGACCACCCTACCGCAATCGTGTTAAAAACTCATGTGGCTGATCCCGTGCCCTTTGTATTGTACTCTGCGGCGGCACCGCTGCACCCTAGCGGGCTTGGTTATAACGAAAAGGATGCGAAGAAAACCGGGATCGTCGTCAAGCAAGCCTTCAAGCTGATGGAGGCGTTGATCGAAGGGAGGCAACCGTGGATCGAAACTTAGCATTAGAAGCTGTCCGCGTCACCGAAGCGGCCGCGCTCAACTGCGCCAGGTTAACCGGTCGAGGTGATGAGACCGCGGCCGATCAAGCCGCGGTGGACGCGATGCGGCGCGCCTTTAACGCTCTGGCCATCGACGGAACCATTGTCATCGGCGAAGGCGAGCGGGATGAGGCGCCAATGCTCTATATCGGCGAAAAGGTTGGCGCCGGCGGCCCCAAGGTCGATATCGCTTTGGACCCGCTGGAAGGCACGACGATCTGCGCCAGTGGCGCCCCCAACGCCCTTGCCGTCATTGCCATGGCGGAAGAGGGAAAATTTCTTCATAGCCCGGACACCTACATGGATAAAATTGCCGTCGGGCCGGCAGGCAAGGGAGTAGTCGATCTTGACCGCACGCCGACAGAAAACCTGCGAGCGTTGGCGGAGGCCAAGCGATGCCGCGTCGAGGACCTGACGGTAATTATTCTGCTGCGCCCGCGGCACGAAGCCCTGATCAAGGAAGTGCGCCGGGCGGGCGCGCGCATTCGTTTGATCACAGACGGCGATGTTTCCGCAGCCATCGCGACGACCAAAGTGGAAACCGGCATCGATCTCTTGATGGGCATCGGCGGTGCGCCGGAAGGAGTCCTAGCGGCTGCAGCGCTGCGCTGCGTCGGCGGCGACATGCAGGGACGTCTCAAACCGCGCAACGACGGCGAGGCCGAACGGGCCAAAAAAATGGGGATCACTGACGTCAGCAAGAAGTTCTCCATAAACGAGCTGGCCGCGGGAGACGTGATGTTTGCGGCCACAGGCGTCACGGACGGAGACTATCTTCAGGGCGTTCATTTTTTCCCGGGGGGCGCGACGACGCAGTCGGTGGTCATGCGCTCAAAGACGCAAACCATTAGAGTAGTCAATGCAACCCACTATTTCGACCACAAACCGAACTATTGATCCATTGAGTTGGACGACTGTCTGAAGTGGCGACGAAGACGAGAGGGAAAAGCTGGCTGAAGACGATTGTTATTTTCGTCTTTACGCCGATTGCCATTTGGCTTATCGTTTTTCTTTTGTGGATTTATTGGCACGATCTCGCCAATCTTTTGAACATCGCTAAAGATGGCTCTAGGGCGCCGTCACAAGGGAGACAAAAAATCGAAAGCGGCAATCGAGAAAACAGGCAAGGGCCTCAAGAAAAAATCCTCGACGAGGAGAGAAAAAAGCTGGAAGAAATTCTCAAGGACCGGCGCTAGGAATAATTGGCATAGGTTGGAAAGAAGCTCCTGAGCAGGGGCGAGAAAGTTCTGGTCGCTGCTGCTTAGGCCATCAGCGCAATCTCACGGTACGCGTTGAAAAAATTGTTCGAAAAGTTTTTCGAGCTATAATCTACAGGGCGAGGTGCAATGTTTAAAGTTGGGGATTTACCGATGTAAAATTCCATTTAGGAGGATGTCCATGGACGACCCTATTCTCGCACAATTCCCATATTTTAATTTAGTGATTCCAGCGTGGCAGATGGGGCTATACATCGCCATTATAAGCCTTTGCATGCTCGGTTCGAGCTACAAGCTGTCTCTCTTGGTGACTTACCTTTTCACTTTGTATTGGGGCTTCTTTCTTTACTGGGGCGAGGTTTTGAGAAACATCGGTATCTTTCCCGTCGAGGCTACTTGGTTTCTGATACTTGGAACACTACATGTGATTTTGACGCTGATGGCTTTTTTTAAAGACAACTGAAGGGATTGCTTACGCATGCGTATCGCGGCCGTGGATCTCGTTAGCAACACCTGTTTTCCCGCTTTGGCGGCGGAAGAACTAGGCTTTTACAAGGCCGAAGGCCTCGACGCCCACGTCGAGCTGTTTCCCATGCTTGGCGCCACCAAGGCGCTACGCTGCGGGGATGCCGATGCCATGATTGCCGGTTCGGTGCACGACTTGTTGACAGAGTTTCCCGGCTGGAAGGGAGCAAAGCTGCTTGTGGCCCTTTCCCAGGGCACTCCCTGGTTGCTCGTGGTACGGTCCAGTCTCACGGCCCGGCGCGGCGACATTAACGCCCTAAAAGGACTGCGCCTTACGGCGGCTGAGGGACCCGATTTGGCGCTGAAACAATTGTTGATCGACGTCGGCTTGGATCCTAACAGTGATCTGGAAATCATCGAGCTACCGGGTGCGAAGGGGCGGAATGTGTCGTTTGGCGTGTTTGCCGCCCGCGCCCTGGAAGCAGGCGAGATTGATGGTTTTTGGGCCAACGCCATGGGTAGCGAAACGGCCGTGCGAAATGGGGTCGGCAAGATCCTCGTCGATGTGCGACGCGGCGATGACCCGGCGGAAGCCCGCCACTATACATTCGCCGGTTTTGCCACCACTGAAATTTTACTCGAGAGAGATCCGCAATCCGCTGCCGCAGCCGTGCGGGCCATCGTCAAAACTCAAAAAGCCCTGCGAGCCGAACCGATATTGGCGGCGGAGGTGGGGCGGCGCCGTTTTCCTCCTGAAGCAGCCAAGTTAATCACTTCAATCGTCGAGCGGGATCTGCCGTTTTACGATCCCGTCATCTCTGAAATAGCCGTGGCCTCACTCAACCGTTTCGCCCAGTCGATTGGCCATTTACCCGGTCCAGTTCCCTACGAGCAGGTCGTAGCGACCTGTTTTCGCGACCTGTGGCGAATCTAAGAGGGCCGGTATAATTTAAATCCTTCGCCCCGCTACCGGTTTGCGCCTGTCCTAGTCTAGTTTGCTCCCATGGAGCAACAGAATATTCAAAACGGCATATTGGAGTCTTACATAGTATTTTACGCTTTTTTTAAGCGTTTATTTCAACCGCTACGAGCCATGCCATTAATATTCTAACCGGTATTGCTGGCAGAGCCCGAAAGTCCAGGGTAAGATGCATCCTGATGCTCGGTGCTGGTAAGGAGGCATACTGCCTTGATGCACGACTTCTTTTATGACCGTGAACAGGAGACCCTGCCGCGCGCGGTGATGCAACTCCGCCAGGCAGAGCGGGCCGGTAAAATGATGGAGGTCGTGCTAGGGCAAAATTCTTTCTATCAACAAAAGTTTCGCGACGCCGGGTGGCGCGGGATTGCGAAGGTTAGCGATTGGGAGCGGTTTCCCTTTACGACCAAAGACGAGTTAGTGGCCGACGCCGCTACGCATCCGCCCTACGGATCGAACTTGACCTACCCGCTGGACAAATACGTTCGTTTGCACCAGACCAGCGGGACCAGCGGAAAACCGCTGATTGTCCTCGATACCCTCGAAAGCTGGGATGCGTGGAAGAAGTGCTGGGGCTATATCTTTAAAGCGGCCGGGTTGGGTCAAGGGGAGCGCATTTATGTGGCGTTTTCATTCGGTCCTTTTATCGGTTTCTGGGCGCCTTTCGATGCCGGGCCCGGATTTGGCCATCGGGTCTTGTCCGGAGGCGGGCAGACTTCTTTACAGCGGCTCAATGCGATTTTGGAACATCAAGCCACCGTCTTGTTGTGCACCCCGAGCTATGCCTTTCACTTGGCCGAGGTAGCTCGGGAAAACGGTATCGAGATTGCCGCTAGTAAGATTCGGATCACAATCCACGCAGGAGAGCCCGGCGCGAGCATTCCAAGCACGAAACAAAGAATCGCCGAGGCCTGGGGTGCCCGGTGCTTCGACCATATCGGCGCGTCTGAGATTGGCGCCTTCGCCTTTGAATGCCACCTGCAACCCGGCGGCGTCCATGTAAACGAGCTGGATTATGTCTGCGAGGTCATCAATCCTCAAACCTTGCAACCCTGCCATCCCGGCGAAATCGGTGAGCTGGTGCTCAGCAATTTAAATCGCTGGGGGTTTCCGGTAATTCGTTACCGCACGGGGGATTTGGTCAAATTGTCGGAGCCGGAACCCTGTGTGTGCGGGCGGACATTTCGCATGCTGCTCGGCGGGATTCTTTCCCGCGTGGACGATATGATGATTATCCGCGGTATTAATGTCTATCCTAGTGCGATCGAGTCGGTGCTTAGATCATTTTCCGAAGTTGTGGAGTTCGAAGGACAGGTGACGACGCGACAGGAGATGGATGACCTCACGCTAAAGGTTGAACTCAAGAGCAATCTGACCGCCGAGACTCGGAGCATCTTGAGCAGGATTCGCCATGAGCTGCGTAACCGTCTAGCCCTGCGGATTGAGGTCGAGGCGAGCCCCGCGGGGTCTTTGCCGCGCTACGAGCTTAAATCCAAGCGCTTCAAGCGCCAAGCGCAATCTTGAACAAAGGGGGAAACAAAGTTTTCTTTCACAGTCGTTTCGCCACAATCGCACAACTTGCGAACAACCCTTGACAATGTTTCTGGACCCATTGATATATAGCGCATCAATTCCACCTCGACGATTCTCGCTGGTAAACGGGCTTTGAGAAATTGACAGGAGGTAAGCGCCAATGAATGGGTGCAACGCAGCTTGTAAAATTGCTGTTTTTTTTACTGTTTTTCTGCTCATCCAGCCATACAGCGGCACCGCAGCAGACGCGCCCTGGCAAGTCGAATGGGAAAAAATCGTCAAGGCTGCAGAACAAGAGGGGCAGGTGACCTATTCCGCCAGTGGGAGCTATCGGTTTCTCGATGAGTTCCACAAATCTTTCCCGAAAATAAAGACGGTGGTGGTTTCGGCGTCCTGCGGCGACATTGTTTCGCGGGTCATGACGGAAAGACGCGCGGGAAAGTTTTTAGCCGATGTGGTGCGCTGCGGTATGACTTCGGCCCATTCGCTCTATCGGGCTAAAACCTTGCAGCCAGTGAGTCCGGCATTCTTGCTGCCCGATGTCAGAGATCAGTCAAAATGGTGGCAAGGAAAGCATCACTACACCGATCCCGAGGGTAAATATCTCTTTGTCTCCGCCGCCAGCGCTTATGTGCGTTTTGCCAGCTACAATAAGGAACTGGTGAATTCCGGGGAATTCAAGTCTTACTGGGACCTGCTCAATCCCAAATGGAAAGGGAAAATAGTCGCCACCGATCCGCGCACCGGAGAAGGGCGCAACGGGTCGCGTTTTCTCTTTCATAACGCGGAGCTGGGTCCTCAGTACCTGCGGCGCCTGTTGAGTGAAATGGATCTAAGATTTTCCCGCGATTATCGTCAAGCCACCGATTGGCTGGCGCAAAAGCAGTATGCTATTTTTCTCTTTAGCCAGACCGACGACACCTTGAACGCCAGTCAACAAGGTCTACCCGTGCAGGTTCTCGACACCACCGGTTGGAAGGAAGGGGTAGGCTTGGACCCGATTGGCGGCGCCTATGCGCTGATGGATAAGCCGGCTCATCCCAACGCCGCCAAGGTTTTACTCAACTGGCTGCTCTCACGAGAGGGACAAATAGCGATTCAAAAAGACCCCGAGCTTGCCGGACGCAACGACTCGCTACGGATAGATATCCCAAAGACTGATGTTCATCCTATGATGCGGCGCCGCGAAGGGGTTAAGTACATTGTCATGTGGAATCCCGAATGGATGGATATGAAGCCGGTACAAGAGGTGGTCAATCAGGCGATGGAAACAGCAAAAAAGAGGTAAAAAGCATTTCGTTTGAGGCGTAACAAGGAGCGAGGCCATGGCAAAATTTATTATTCAAACTCACCAGAGGCTACAGGAATGGGTGGCCGAGGAGCGGGGCTATTTCAGAGCCCAGGGGCTTGACTACGAGTTTATATCCGGCACCCGCATCCAGGGGGCCGAAGGTAGTGTGAAAGCTGCCGACGGAGGTCCGCAACTGGTTAAGCAAGGAGCCTTCGAGTCCATGGAAGCCGGCCGCTCCTGTGATGTCAGCGCCGCCTGCCATTGGGCCGTTAACATGGCCGCGTCCGCCAGCCATGGACGCATGTGGGGTCATGCTTACAGCGTTACCCCTTGCGGCATCATGGTGGCGCCCGAGTCGCCCATCAAAACGGCGGAAAACTTAAAGGGGATCGAAATCGGTGTCGGTTATCATTCCGGCAGTCACTTCACCACGCTTCAAACATTAGCGAAACATATGGTGCTCCAAGACATCAAGCTGCGCTTTATCGGCCCTCCTTGGGACCGCGTGAACTTGCTGTTGGAGCGCCGGGTCGAGGCAGCCACTGTATTCGGCATGCACAAGGATATCGTCGAGCAACAGGGGTTTCGCAAGGTGGTGGATGCTACTTTTATGATCGGATTTCTAGTTAGCGTCGACACCGTGACCGAAGATGTTCAAAAATATTTCAATGCCCTGCAACGCGCCCAACGCGACATCGATCTCGAGGGGGAGCAATTCAAGCACTTTTATCTGCGCGAGATGCCCGAGAAATACCATCCGATGGTGGATGTGGGAGCTTTCAGCGCGGGAGAACGCCTCGTGTTCGAACCCTACACCCAAGAGATGTACGAGAAGACGCATCGTTGGATGGAGGAGATAAAGATCTTCGATGCCAACCAGACCGGTCATAATTCCTATCAACAGGCTATGGTCGTCTGACATTCGCATATTATCGAGGCTACATCAGCTCGCCGTCCGGGATTGCTCTACACCCGCTTGCGCTGAGTGTTTGGCGCTGGTTTCTTCCCGTAGCAGAAAATGTTATTGCATAAGTAACGCAGGGAGGACTTTAGCAACTCGCCAGTGGCGTATTGCTCCGATTGGTAAAACATTTTTTCATTTTGCGGAAAAAGATGAGTAAGATTAATAAGAAGGGCGCCAGCGACACTCCACCTAAAATAATGCTGCGCCTGCGGGTCAACGGGGAGACCCGTGAGGTCGCCAGCGATATTAGTAAAACCTTGCTGGAAGTGTTGCGCGAGGATATGGCGCTCACCGGCACCAAGCATGGCTGCGAGGTCGGGGAATGCGGCACCTGTGCCGTGCTGGTTAACGGCCAGCCGGTGCTTTCCTGTCTCAAGCTGGGTATTGAAGCGATGGACACGGAGATCGTCACGGTGGAAGGGATGACGCAGAACGGCAGGCCCCATCCGTTGCAACAAACTTTCGCCGATCTCGGCGCGGCGCAATGCGGCTACTGTATCCCGGGCATTCTGCTCACTGCCAAGGCTCTGCTGGATCACAACCCGATTCCGACTCGGGATGAAATCCGTCAAGCATTGTCGGGGAATCTGTGCCGCTGCACCGGCTATACAAAAATTTTGCAAGCCGTAGAGCTGGCAGCATCCCCCTCACCCTTCCCTCTTCCCCCCGACGGGGGAGAGGACTAACGTGAGGGGGCAATCGGGCCGTCAATTTAACTTGAACGACTATTAAGAGGAATGATGAAAAAGAAAAGTTTCGCGGTCATCGGAAAACCGTTGCGCAAGGTCGACGCCATGGCCAAGTGCGCGGGCGAAACCATCTATGCCGACGATCTCAATTTGCCGCGAACTATTTACGCCAAGCTTCTGCGCAGCCCCCACCCCCATGCTCGTGTGCTCAGCATCAATACCTCCCGGGCGTTGCAACTGGATGGGGTGTTCGCGGTTATCACGGGACAAGAGATGCCGGAGAAATTCGGCATCATGCCTTCGACACAAGACGAGGAGGCTCTGGTCACCGACAAAACGCGCTATGTCGGCGACCCCGTGGCGGCAGTGGCGGCGGCGACCGAATCGCTGGCTGAGAAGGCCCTTGGCGCCATCGCTGTCGACTATGAAGTCTTAAAACCGATTCTTTCAATCGAAGAGGCTTTGGCTTCCACCGAAGAGAGCCAGCGAATCCATACCTGGAACCGGCAGGCTAACATTCAAAAAGCGGTTTCCTTTGAATTCGGTGATGTCGCAAGCGCCTTCGCCGGGTCGGACCATATATTTGAGGGCACCTATTTCTACCAGGGTAACACGCATCTCCCGCTGGAGCAGTATTGCGCCGTCGGTTTTTATGGGCCGGATGATAAGTTGACCCTCTGGTCCTCGACCCAGACTCCCCACTATTTGCACCGCGCGCTCGCCAAGGTGCTCGGGCTCCCGGCAAGCCGCATTCGTGTGATCGCGACGCCTGTGGGGGGCGGCTTCGGCGGCAAGAGCGATCCGTTCTCCCATGAAATCTGTGTTGCCAAGCTGTCTATGATTACCCGCAGACCGGTGAAAATCACTCTCACGCGAGAAGAGTCGTTTTACGTGCACCGTGGCCGTCACCCGGTCAAGATGTGGGCGAAAACCGGCGTCAACAACGACGGCACGATTCAAGGGATGCAGTATAAAACCTTTCTCGATGGGGGAGGGTACAGCAGCTACGGATTGGCGACCGTTTATTATACCGGGGCGCTGCAGACGGTAACCTACAAAGTGCCCACTTACAAGTTCGAAGGGGTGCGGGTTTTTACCAACAAACCGCCATGCGGACCGAAGCGCGGCCATGGCACACCACAGCCCCGGTTTGCCATGGAAATTCAGATGGATGAAATCGCCGAGAAGCTTGGCATCGATCCGCTGGAACTCCGACTAAAGCAACTGGTAGACGAAAACAGCATCACGGTGAACGGTTTACGCATCAGCAGTTGCGGCTTGCGGGAGTGCATCGAGAGAGTGGCGGATCGCGCCCAATGGAAAAAGAAGTTCCGCAAGCTTCCCTTCGGGCATGGCGTCGGCTTTGCTGCCAGCGCTTACATCAGCGGCGCCGGCCTGCCTATTTATTGGAACAAAATGCCCCACTCCGGGGTGCAGATCAAACTCGATCGGAGCGGCGGCGTCACCGTGTTTTGCGGCTCAACCGACATTGGCCAGGGCTCCGACTCGATCTTGGCCTACGCCATCGCGGAAGAATTCGGCGTCGAGGTCGCCGATATCCGGGTGGTCACCGCGGATACCGATTTGACGCCGGTGGATCTGGGCAGTTACTCCAGTCGCGTGACCGTCATGACCGGCAATGCGGCCATCGAAGCTTGCGGCAAGCTCAAACCGTCGCTGCTCGAAGTAGCCAGTGAAGCGTTGGAAGTGCCCGGGGATGATCTCGAGTTTGCCGAAGGCAAGATTCGTAGTCGGAGTCTGCCGGAGCGCGGTATAGATTTCGCCGATGCCGTGCAGAAGGCGGAGGGAAAGTTCGGCACCCTCGGCGCCACCGGCAGTTACTGGCCCCCCAAAAATCCCAGAGACTTCAAGGGATCAGGGGTAGGTCCAACGCCAGCCTACTCCTACTCAACCTCCATCGTGGAGCTTCACTGCGACAGCGAAACGGGGGAGATCAAAATTGACAAGATCTGGATTGCCCATGACTGCGGCAGGGCCTTTAATCCCTTGCTCGTCGAGGGGCAGACCGAGGGCAGCGTTTATATGGCGCTAGGAGAAGCTTTGATGGAAGAGCAGATTTTCCGCAAAAATGGCCTGCATAAAATCCCTTCGATTTTGGATTATAAGAGCCCGACCACACTGGAGACGCCGGATATCGAAACAATCCTGGTGGAAACCATCGATGCCGAAGGACCCTATGGGGCTAAGGAAGCCGGCCAAGGGCCGCTACTCCCCGTGGTGCCGGCGCTGGCCAATGCCGTCTACGATGCCATCGGCGTTCGCATTCATGAGATCCCGATCACGCCTGATAAAATATTACGCGCCCTAGAAGGCAGGCTAAAACCGGTGACGATACCGCAGTTCGAATTTCCGCCGCCGCTCAAGTGGCAACCGGGGGAAGGCGCAGCGGTGGAACAGAAAAGTTAAACTCTAGCGGAAATTCGATGAAAGACTTGGCACTCCAGCTGTCGTCATTCTCACGAAAGCGGGAATCTAGATTAGTTTCTGGGTCCTGAATTCCGGCTCGCGCCGCTATGCGGGCTTGGCCGGAATGACGGAGCATAACAGGGAGTGCACTTCGGAGAGACAACGTTAGGTTAAACAATGCTTCGACTACCCGAATTTGAATATCATCGGCCGGGAACTCTGAAACGGGCCACCAAGCTATTGGCCCACTTGGGGCCGCAGGCCATGGTGGTAGCGGGCGGCACCGACGTCTATCCAAAAATGAAGCGGGGGCAGTTTACGCCGCGCCATCTTGTCTCCCTTGCCGGGCTGCGGGAACTCAAGGGAATTCGGCGCACCAAAGAAGGGATATGGATCGGCGCCGGAGAAAGTCTTACCACGGTTGCGCACCATCGGCTGGTCGCAAAACATTTTCCGGCGCTAGCGCATGCGGCGGAATCGGTCTCGACGCCACAGCTGCGTAACATGGGAACAATCGGCGGCAATGTCCTGGTCGATACCCGTTGCAACTATTACGATCAAACTTTTTTTTGGCGTCAGGCTGTCGGTTTTTGCATGAAGAAAGACGGTGAGATATGCCTAGTGGCGCCAGGAAGTCCCAAATGTCTGGCCATCGCCTCTTCGGACACCGCTCCCGTGCTCATCAGCTTGCAAGCTCAAGCTCTGCTGGTTAGCCCGCGGGGAGAGCGCCGCATCGCGCTAGAAGAGTTGTACAAGGATGACGGCATCGACTACTCAGGAAAAGCCGGTGACGAAGTGCTGAAAGCGCTGTTGATTCCCCGAGAGGCATTGGGTTGGCGCAATCGCTATCTGAAACTTCGACGCCGCGGCTCTTTCGACTTTCCGATCTTGGGAGTAGCGGCAGCCATGGCCTTAGGGAGCCAAGGCGAGTGTCGCGATGCACGCGTCGTTTTAACCGCCGTTGCCTCCGCGCCCAAGGTGGTGCAGGAGGCGACCACTTTGCTCGTCGGCAAACAAGTGACCCGGGAGTTGATTGAGACGGTCGCCGATGCTGCGGCAAAGGTTTCCCACCCAATGGACAACGCGGATCTGGATTATTGGTATCGTAAGCGCATGGCTAAAGTGTTTACCCAAAGAGCCTTGGCTCAGGTGGTGGGGCTGGAAGTCACGTCTAAACAGAGCGGGTAGGAGAGCGGTGTGGACATGGATCTGAGGGGCTTCCTCGAAGACCTGCAAGAGCGTCTGCCCTACGATTTCTTGCGTATCGAGCGCACGGTGGCGCCGCACCAATTCGAGGTAACCGCGCTGCTGCAGCATCTCGAAAACCAGAAAAAGTTTCCCGTCCTTTTTTTTGAAAAACCGCTCAATATGGATGGCCAACCATCCGCTTTCCCGCTCTTGAGCAACGTCTTTGCGACGCGGCAGCGCTGCGCTCTGTCGCTGGGCATGAAACCCGCTGAATGCGAATTACCCCTGAGCCTGGAGTATGCCCGGCGCGAAGACATGATGTTGGCTCCCGTCACGGTGCCTGCGAGCCAAGCGCCGGTTAAGCAAGTCGTAAAAAAAGGGGACGACGCGAATGTTTGCCATCTGCCCGTGGTGCGCCACCACGCCATGGACCCTGCGCCATACATCGATATGACTCCTGTAATGAAGGATCCCGAAGGAAACTTCTACAATATTTCCTTTCAGCGCAATATGGTGAAGGGACCGCGAAAGCTCGGCCTTCATATGTCGCCCAGGCACAACTGGCAGATCCATCGGAAGAATGAAGAAAAAAATCGGCCCACGCCGGTGGCCATCGTGATTTGCCACCATCCGGCCTTTTATCTCGGCTCGTTGAACGTTTCCCCGTTCGGCGTGGACGACTACGCCAAGGTCGGCGCCATCATGGGCGCGCCGCTTCGCCTTACACCCTCGGAGTCATTAGGGGAAGACTTTATGGTACCGGCGGATGCCGAAATGGTGATCGAAGGCCACGTGCTCCCCAATGTGAAAGAGGTGGAGGGGCCCTTTGGGGAATTTACCGGCTACTACGGGCCGCAAAGGCTACGAAATGTCATCGAAGTAAGCGCCATCACGCATCGGCGTGACGCCATCTTCCAGCATATCTTCACCGGTCATCGCGACACCTGGGTTCTTGGAGGCATTCCCAAAGAGGGAAGCCTTTTCAATCTGATTCGCGGCGTCGTGCCGACAGTCAAAGCCGTACACTTCCCCATGTCCGGCAGTTGTCGCTTTAATTGCTACATTTCCATCGACAAAAAAGTCGACGGCGAAACCAAACAGGCAGCCTTGGCGGCCCTCGGCGGCTGCGACTTCGTCAAGCATGTGGTGGTGGTCGATGCGGATATCGACATATACAATGAAGAAGAGGTCATGTGGGCGGTGGCGACAAGAGTGCAGGCGGACCAGGACGTGGACATTATAAAAAACGTCAAAGGCAACACCCTCGATCCGTCGCAGACCGACAATATCATGACGGCAAAAATGATCATCGATGCCACCAAACCGGTGCAGCGTCCCTACGAGGCCCGGGTTGCGGTGCCGAAAACAGCGATGGAAAAAATCCGGCTCGAAGATTTCATTCCGCGCGCTGTTTTGGAGCGGCTGCCGAAGGCCTAGACAATGAGACGTGGTTCCCGCAAAGGCGCAAAGACGCGAAGGCAAGATCGAAATTTTTTTTCGGATCGCTTTGATCCCTGAACTTAGCGCCTTGGCGTCTTTGCGGGAGAAAATCGGAGGAACGGAACCATGGCGAAAATTTTTTGGGTCGCCTGCCCGCAGTGCAGAGGCGAGTTTTACTGCCATTGGCAAGAACTCAGGCACAAAAAGATTCAGCTCCTCTGCCCTTACTGCAATCAGCAGTTTGATCAGGAAGAAAGTCCCAAAATCATCGAGTAACATTAACGATTTTAAATTTTTTGACCTGTGGTGAGCTAGTCGAACCATTGCCAATCCGGAAGTTCCTTGTTGCCTTCTCCCTTCGGGAGAGAGGCAAGGGCGGAGGAAACCGATGAGCGAAAAAATCTTTATCTGGCTGCTGGCGACTTTTCTGCCGACAACTGTCCCGCTCGCTCAGGCGCAGCAGAAAAGTGTTCCCAGGATAGGCTTCCTGAGTGCCTCCTCGGCTTCTCAGGTGTCGTTCCGCACTGAACCATTTCGCCAAGGTCTGCGCGAGCTTGGGTATGTGGAAGGGAAAAATATTGTCATCGAGTATAGATATGCAGAGGGAAAATTCGATCGTCTCCCCGCGCTCGCGGCCGAACTGGTGCGCCTTAAGGTAGACATAATCGTCACAGCGGGTCCTTTAGCAACCCGTCCCGCCAAGGAAGCAACGGCTACGATTCCTATTGTCATGACACAGGATAGCGATCCTGTTGCGAACGGGTTCATCGCCAGCCTCGCGCGGCCTGGGGGAAACATTACGGGATTGTCCACCCTTGCCCAGGAATTAAGCGCCAAACGGCTGGAGCTGCTAAAGGAGACCGTTCCCAAGCTTTCTCGCGTCGCCGTCCTCGGTACTTCGACCATCCCGGGCAACGCACAAGCGTCAAAAGAGACGGAACTCGCCGCGGCGGCATTCGGCGTGCAGTTTCAATACTTAGACGTACGGGATCCGAAGCATGTTGAGCCGGTATTCCAAGCCGCCAGCGAGAGCCGAGCTGACGGAGCTGTTGTGCTGAACGGCCCCCCAAACATTCAGAGACGGATCCCGGAATTTGCGGTAAAGTATCGACTCCCGGCCATATACTTTAATTCGGCGATCGTCGAAGACAGAGGGCTTATGAGCTACGGCGCGAGCCTCAGCGACTTGGACCGGCGCGCCGCCACCTACGTCGACAAGATCTTGAGGGGCGCTAAGCCCGCCGAACTTCCCGTCGAGCAGCCGGTGAAGTTCGAGTTCATCATCAATCTCAGAGCCGCGAAGCAGATCAATCTAACGATTCCGCCGAACGTCCTGGTGAGAGCGGACAGAGTCATCCGGTGAGTGTCAGGCAAGAGGTGACCAGAAGAATATCCGGTAAGGACTCTCAATGGTGGCCAGTTATCATGAGGTCATTACCAAACAAATTTCCCTCTCTTTCAAAGGACATATAATATGTCACAAGACCTTCGTAGCTATCTGGATCTGATCAAACAAAATCAACCGGAAGACTTCCTTACTATTTCCCGTGAAGTCGACCCCGCCTATGAAATAACCGCTATCACGGTGAAGCTGGAGCAGGAAGCCAGGCGGCGCCCGGTTTTACTTTTTGAGAAGGTGAAAGGCACGTCGGTTGCGGTGCTGACCAACCTTCATGCCGGCCGCGCTCGCTTGGCGGCGGCGATCAACGCCAAGCCCGATGAAATGCAGCGCGCCTACCTGCGGGCGATGGAAAATCCGATTCAACCCAAGTTGGTGTCCAGCGCGCCGGTGAAAGAGGTGATTCTCACCGGTGACAAAGTCGACCTATATAAGCTGCCGCAGATTCTCCACCATCAGCAAGACGCCGGCGCTTATATCACAGCGGCCATATCATTTGCCAAAGATCCAAGCGGCGACACTTGGAACTGCGCCTATAACCGGCTCATGATCAAGGGCCGCGACACCACTTCGATACACCTCACCTTGGCCAAGCATTTATGGGAGTTTCAACGTGCCGCGGAGTCTAAGGGGCAGCCGCTCCCGGTCGCCTTTGCCATCGGCGTTCATCCGGCGATCGCGCTTGGGTGCTTGGCGATCGGCTCCATCGATGAGGATGAGCGCGCGATAATGGGCGGGCTGCTGGGTGAACCGCTGGAGCTTGTGAAATGTGAAACTTCAGATGTTCTGGTCCCGGCTCACGCGGAAATGATTCTCGAAGGAGAGATCTTACCCCACGAGCGCACGCCGGAGGGTCCTTTCGGCGAGTTTACCGGATACAGCCTCGGCGAGCGGCCACGCGAAGTCCTGAAGGTGCGCGCCATCACGTACCGTCGTAATGCGATTTTTCAAGACATAACCGTCGGACACCTCGATCACTTGATGCTATCCACCACCCCCATCGAAGCCAATCTCTACCGCGCGGTGCGTGCGATGGTGCCGACGGTAAAAGCCGTGCGCGTGCCGGCGCCCTTTACCTGCTATGTGTCGCTCGAGCAGCGGATCTCCGGCCAGGCAAAAAATGCCATCCTGGCCGTGCTCGGCGCCGATCTCTATATGAAGCGCGTGGTAATAGTTGATCACGACGTGGATATTTTTAACGATCGGCAGGTCAACTGGGCGATCGCGACCCGTTGCCAGCCGGATCGGGATATCACTATCATTTCGAATACCCGCGGCTCCGATCTAGATCCATCAACCAAGGAAGACGGCAATACCGCAAAGTGGGGCGTCGACGCTACTGCTAAGCCTCGTCTCGACGCGTTCACTCCGAGACACAGGGTTCCAAAGGAGGTATTGGACCGCTTGGACTTGAAAGACCTGGTTCCCGCTTCCTGGTTGCCGCAAAAAGATGGAAAACGCTAAGATCCCCCTCTTGCATCTCCCCCGTTCGCGGGGGAGAGGAGAGAGGGGGCTCCGCGCCACTGGTGTAAATAGCGATTCGTCGGACTATAAGGGCCTGTGAATAATTTGCGCGAGCTGTGGCAACTATTAAACGGAATGTGGAAAAGTCGATGGACCTCAAGAGCCTGTTTCATCCGCGATCGGTGGCTCTAATCGGCGCCTCCACGGAACAAAATAAACTCAGCGGCAGACCGTTACGGTATTTCCGAGAGTTCGGCTACGCCGGCAACATCTATCCGGTCAATCCGAAATACCGCGAAATCGCCGGAGTGCGTAGTTTCGCAAGTCTCAGCGATATTCCAGGCGACGTTGACCTGGCGGTGATTACTTTACCCGCTGCCGCGGTTCCCGGCGCGCTGGCTGAGTGTGGCGCCAAAGGCGTAAAGGCCGCAGCGATAATTAGCTCCGGATTTGCCGAGGTAGGCGATGAGGGCGCCAAATTGCAGGATGAGTTGACGCAGGTCGCGTCCAGGTACGGGATCGCGGTCTGCGGCCCCAATTGCTCCGGCTTTGTCTATTTTCCCGAAAGGGTCACGGCCACCTTTAGCGTTGGTCTCGACGGAGGATTTCCTGAGCCGGGACCGGCAGCCTTTATCAGCCAGAGCGGCGCTTTGAGTTCTTATATATTGGGCGCAGCCCGGGAGCGTGGTTTAGGTTTTCGCTACTGGATCACCACAGGCAACGAGTGCGTGCTGAGCTTTACCGATTACCTGAAATACCTCGTGGAGGATCCCGAAGTCCGCATGGTATTGGGATACCTCGAAGACGCGAGGGACGGCGAAGCTTTCCAAAAAGCTGCGCGAAGAGCCTTAGCCTTAAACAAACCGCTTATCATCATGAAAACAGGACGCTCCGAAGCCGGCGCCAAAGCCAGCGTTTCTCATACTGGCTCGTTAGCGGGCGAGGATGAAGTGTATCAGGCGGTTTTTTCCAAAAATGGCGTGCTTCGAGCAGAAAGCTTGGATGAACTTTTCGACCTAGCGCTCCTAGCCCAGGCGCCCCGCCGACCTCGCGGCAAAAGGGTGCAAGTCGTCTCGATTTCGGGAGCCGCCGGAATCCTCATGGCCGATGTGGGAAGTGAATTAGGTTTGGAATTTTCCGATCTATCCGCCGCAATCAAGGAAGAGTTGCGAAAAATCATGCCGCCCTTTGCCTCCATCGCCAATCCCATGGACGTGACGGCAGAGGCTGTAGCTCGACCTGAACTTCTCAGCCAGGCGGCTGAAGTGATTCTCCAAGACCCAGCTGTGGATAATCTCGTAATATTTTTTGGCATCGTTCCGGGAGCCCACGACAAGCTCGCCGCGGCCATCGCAAAGGTGGCGAACGGAACCGATAAACTCGTAGTGATGACGTGGTTTCCCCTGCCGCGCACGGATATTTGGATGGGCCTGGCTAAAGCTGGTGTTCCGGTGTTTTCTGAACCGGCAAGGGGGATTCGGGCACTTGGCAAAATGGCCGATTTTGAGGCCACCAGGCAGCGAATTCCTTCACGCGAGCCCGTCCGGTCGATCACAAAATCCGACTATGCTTCGGACGTCGAGAAGATTTTTGGCCAAACTAAAAATCAGGGCAAAAACTCTTTGAGCGAGTTTGACGCCAAAGCGCTTTTGCAAGCGGTGGGATTTCAGGTGCCCCGCGGCGCCCTGGCAAACAACGCTGCGGCGGCGCGATCCATAGCGGCCGATATCGGCGGCGCGGTTGCCATGAAGGCGTCCTCCCCGGATCTGCCCCACAAGACCGAGGCCGGAGTGATCCGGTTAAATGTGAGCGGCCCGAAAGCAGTAGAGCAAGCTTTCAACGAGATCGTTGCGCAAGCAACAACGTGGAATACCAAGGCACACCTCGATGGCGTCCTGGTGGAAGAAATGATTCACCGAGATGCGCGGGAAGTCATTGTGGGCGCACGCCAGGATCTACGCTTCGGGCCCATCGTGACTTTCGGCCTTGGGGGAATACTCGTAGAGGCGATTAGAGATTTTGCCGTATGGCCGGCACCGCTCGCACTGGAGGAGGCCCACGATATGATACGGAAGATCCGTGGTTACCGTATTTTTACTGGATTCCGCGGCAGACCGGCGGCGGACCTCGATGCCCTCGCGCAGGCCATCTGCGCGATGGGTCAACTTGCCTACCGCTGGCAAGGGGAGATCGCGGAGTTGGAAATCAACCCTTTGTTCGTATTGCCGGCGGGATCAGGCGTCGTCGTAGGCGATGCCCTGGTCGCGTTGCGGTAGTGGACTGCTCAACAATCCGCACAGAAGGCAACCTGTTGCACTCGTGCGTCGCTCCGCGACTTGCTTCGTTTCACTCGGGACGACCCCGAGCCAGAGCCCACAGTCCGCGGCCATGACTCGTGCCGAGGGGTCGACTCCGACCTATGAGTTCTTAGACGAGAGTGGATCGGGGATACCCCTGCGCCTGCGGTGGGCTCACCGTCCGGTTAATTTTTTAGAATTATTTTTCTCCAACCAACGGATCACGGCGATCGCCAAGGCTACCGTGGTCACCGCGATTTCTTCATCAAGTAGAAAGTGATCCCGGCCAATCTCCACCAGCGTTAATCCCCCCGGCGCGATCATATCGGACAACAGCGACAGCCCATCATTAGGTCCGTATTTGCGCAGATCGATAAAACCGCCACGAGCCAAAGAGGAGACACTACCGGTGAGAGGGATACCCATATAGTTCACCACAAGTACGTGCTCGGGAATACGGAAGGCATGGAATCGTTCACGACTGCGATGGGTGGTTAGGCTTTCCACGCCGGCGATATCGACTTGACCGATCTGTTCTTCAAGGCGCTGCCAGAGACCTTCATCCGCCAGGGGGCTACCTTGAAGCGTCCCTACGATGTTGATCCACGCCGCAACGTGACCGCTGCCGGCGGCTCCCAGTCGGGTCAGCGCCAGTGCCACTTCCGGGCCGGATTTGCTCGCACTGACCAGGATGATCCGTCGCCCTCTCAGCGTGGCGGCTCGAATGGCGCCCACCACCAGATCGGCATTTGCCTCTATGGCACCTTCCTCGTTGGTCTCGACAAAATGGCGAGTTAGCCCAACGCGTTGGAGAGCGGCCCGCGGAGCAGCAAAATCGGCGCCCGTGATGGGATGGCGCTTGTAGAGATAACCGGGCACGAACAAAACATCACAGTCGGCGGCGGCCGCAGGCAATTGTACCTGGCCCTGTTGAAGGGAGGTACGAACATGGCGATAGGCTTCATTAAAAACGCTGCGAAAGCGGCGATTTTCCGGCGCACGCGTGATCCGATCGGCCATGTATAAGGCGGCAAAGTCGATGGAAAACTCATCACTCAATTTTTTCAACTCCGCGCGATCGGGGAGGCGACCATCGGCGCCTTGATAAACGGCATCGATGCGCGCGTCCATAGCGGCATCGCCGCGTTTGCCTGCGAGGTATCCTGATAGATAATAGCGCGCAATCTCCGAATCCACTCGAGTTTCGATGTCCTGCCCTCCCACACTGCCGCGTACCGCTAGCCCGGCGCATGCCCCAAGCAGGAGGGACATAAGGAGGTACGCGATGCATGGAATCAAAACATGCGTCATTATTGTCTAGGTCCGCCCGCGGGCAAGCTTCGGGAATTGGCGGGATCGCTACCGGCTAGAATTTCATCGCCGTCCATGTGGCCGTCCGAGTCACGGTCAAGCGCACTGCGCCAGCCATCACCAGGCGGCACACAGGTAAATGTCAAGGTTTCGCCGTTGTGGCTATAGCGGATCAATAAACGTTCCAGCGGCAAGAGCGGCGCATCGCTGCGGTCTCCTTGAAACAACCCGTTGCGATACAACCAGCCCCGTAGTACCGATCCTTCCCAGCCTCTCGCCGTTAGCTCACAGTCTCCGGCTGACGATCGAGACATGAGGAGTTTGATTCGTTGTTCCTCTGCTTTTTTGATGTCAGCGGAGATTGTAAGTTGTTGTCCCACAGAAGGCGCCATGCCGGTGTCAAAAGCCATGATGTAAGCTTGAAGATCCCGTCTTATGGCATCTTTATCTTCCGAGGTACGGCCCGGAAAGAAAAACGTATCCAGACGCAGAAAGCTCTCGACCGTATCGAATGTGCCGTCATGGAGTAAACCAAACCCGGACACCTGCGGGCCGGGCAGATTATGTCGTCCGACTTTCTGATAAATGTTGCGCAGGTGCGCGGTTTTCATATCTCGCCCTACTTGAATATTCTCAAAATTGATCAGCCGATTGGTGCCCAGAGGAAGTTTGTGGCAACTCTCACAATTCGCCTGCCCCGCGCCGGACAGGAAAGAGCCGGTGAAGAAGTCAAATCCAGCCTTTTGCTTCGCGTCCATACTTCGGTCCAACGGCTGATTCGGGTTAGGCGGGTATTGGATGGTGAGTACGAAATGGGCAAAGGACTCCATCGCGCCGTCTGGAATTTCCCCTGCGAGTCCAAGTAGATCGACAAAGGTTGGGTTGAAATCCTTAAAACTCGGTACGTCATCGCCCGGGGTGTAAGGATTCCCAAAGCGATCACCGCGCCAATGAAAAGGACCTGTTCCTGCCAAGCCACGCAAACTCTGGGTGATCATCGGACCTTTAAGCGGGTGCAAGGACTGACGCGGTTCTGCCAGAGGCAAGGTATTTCTAAGACGGACAGGATAATCAAAGGTCGGCCCCGCAGGGTTGCCCAAGTCCCATGCCAGCCCATCAACGTCGCCGAAGACATGACAGGTAGCGCAGGAAAGCTCGCCGGTGCGCGAAGTGAGAGTAGCGTCATAAAGAAACGGACGCCCCTGTTTTACGATTGGCGGTGTAGGATCGTAACGCAGGGGTATCGTGGCGCTAACCTGAGATCTCTTCAGATCAACGACCGAGACGGTCGCGTCCAGGTGATTCAAAACGTACAGCTGTTCGCGATGGGGATGCAACGCCAACCCTCCAGGGCCAAACCCGACATCGATTCGCTGGACGACCCGCCCCGCGCCGTCTAGCACGCCGATTTTTTTTGAACCAAAAGCGGCGACGTAGGCTTTCTTGCCGTCGGTCTGAAACACCAAATCCAAAGGTTGAGCCAGACTGAGTCCACGTTCTGGAGGCGAAGCCTTGGTAACGGAACGATGAAGATGCGAGTTGAGGTCCACCGGCCGAGTTTCGTAAGCGCCGTCGGGCCGTGAAATGATTCGCGTGATGCGATTGGATGCGAATTTCGCCTGTAAACGAGATTCATGGGGCACGAAGTTGAAAGCTTCGGTATTGGAAACCCAGATCTCTCCGCTCCCCGGTTGTATGGCCATGTTGAAAAGCACGGTGCCAACATGACTGATCTGTTGCACCACCTGGGGATGGCCTTGCGTCATGTCGATCACAAAAACGTCATAGTCCGGCAACTCGAAGGGAACGACAGCGGTCCAATCCTGTTCCTGGTAATCGCGCCAACCACGGATCGTGCGGCGAACGATAGCCCCCTGCTTGGGAACCGCGGAATACGGAACTTTTTCGTGACGCAACTGCCTCCCACGGCCGACACGGACCGCGTCTTCCCCCGAAACTGTGGTGGTCCCGTTGCCCGAGAAATATACGGCGGCGTATACATAAGCGCCATCGGCGGAAGCAGCCAGTGCGCGCGGTTTAGTGCCGAATAGAGTCAACTTTTCAGGCGCAGCTTCGGGCTTGGCTGCTTGGTAAATCCAGACCTGAGCCAGGCCAGTTCCAGGAGTAACATCCGCTCCCCGCTTTGCCGTAGCTACAACGATGCGATCTTTATTCGGACCCGCCACGACGATGCCCCGCGGTTCGTCACCCACAGGAAAGGTATGAATAAGGCGGGGGCGGTTTGGGTCATTTACGTTCACCACGCTTACTGAGTCGGAAAGATGGTTCACAACCCAGACGTAGTGGCCGTGAAGCACCATCGCAACGGGTCGCAACCCCACTGTAATCTCTCCCAATGGCCTTAGGGTTTCCTCTTGCGCATCGAAAATTTCCAAACGGTCATCCGCCGTGTTTAGCGCGTATAAATAGCGTCCATCCGCCGAGATCGCCAAGGGGCGAACGGGTTCCGTTTCGAAGTTGGTGAAGCCGTCGGAGCTGGCGGAATGATAGGAGATTGGCGGCGATGCGTTGTTTTCTGCGGGTCCGATACTACAGGCAAAAAGCAGGGCTATGCATACAGCCGTAAGGATGCACCAACTTGCGCCCATCAAGCAGTAGCTGGAGATTTGGTAACTCCACTGGTGCTGCGTCCCGACCATGTCTAGCGGTAAAGTTGATCGATCCATCCTTCTTTTACCAATCTTTCCAGAGGAGCCTGATCACGAAAGAGATCGGGGCGATCCATAAATTCTTTGGGCACGGGGCTCCGTTCGGCTAGTTCATCGAGCACCGCTTTTATTCCCCCGTCTGGCACCGTCGGGACGCGTTTGTAAAGCGCGGCATAGGCTTCCACGGTCTTTTTTGCTATCTCTCGATCGTCCTGGCGTAGCCATTTGTTGAAAACCTTCTCGGCAAAGGGCCGGTTTGTCTTGATGTGATGTATGGCCTCCACGTAAGCGCGAAGAAAGCGATCGACAACCGCACGGCGATCCCTGACAAAAACCCGGTTACTTACAATACAGGAGGCCGGATAAGAAAAATCGGTCTTGGTGAGATCTAATAAAATCGGCCAACCTTTTTGCATATAAGGAAGCGCAAGGTTAAAGGGAAGCGCCGCAGCATCGATTCTGCCGGTTTCCAGCGCACCGGCATATTCCGAGCCCAGCTGGAGAATTTTTACGTCCTTTTGCGGATCCAATCCCGCATATCGCAGCGCCGCCCGCAGATAAAAATGGGTGGTCGACCCTAAACGCGTAACTGCGGTGGCCTTGCCCTTGAGCTCGGCAGCGCTCTTTATTCCAGGGCGGGCAATCAGATAAACTGCATCGGCGTCTACGGGGCAAGCCAACAGAGCAACGTCGGCTCCTTGCACCCGCGCTGCTACCACCGAAGCGGCGCCGGCCCCGGAAAACTGCAACTCTCCGCTCACCACCGCCATGGTAATCAGGGTGCCGCTCTGGATGAAGATAATTTCTACGTTGGGCAATCCGTGCTTGGCGAACAAGCGGGCATCCTGGGCGACCCACACGGGTAGATTCATGATGCTGTTGGTCGTACCGTATCGCAGCCGTTGGCTCTCCTGGGCGTTGAGAGGGGCCCCAAGGCTCGCCAGAGCCAGTGGCCCGAGTAGTAGCAGCGCTAGAGATTTAAGCATGGCTATCTCCTTCGCCCGTTTTTCGGGAAAATACCTTCTTTTCGACGGCCGCCTGGTCATAATCGACAAATTGGTTTTCGCCCGGGCCACGGAGCTGGGGCTTTTCGTCCTCAGCGAACAGTGCCGCCGCCCCGTGGATGATCTCCCCGCCAACCAGAGGAGGAGAATGCGACTCGACGACCATGGTGTCGGCACTGGATTTATTCCACGCCCAGTGCACTTTGTTCGCTGGGATTCGATGAAAATCGCCTTTTTTGCAGAAATAACCCCGATCCTCGACGAAAAACCAAATCTCTCCATCCAGGACATGATTGATTTGCTCTGATGCGTGCATATGGGGCTTGGTGTGGTAACCCGGCGGCCGCACCGCTACCATGAGACTGCTCTCATTGCCGAAAGCTTGTTTCACGATCATCGAGCCTTCTCCTTGTTCGGTCGTCAGGATCACTTTTCTTCTTGGGACATTTTCATCTTTTGCATGAAGCGACATCGGCTGCCTCCCTTTCTTAAAGACGATATGTAGTTATTCCGTCGAAAATCAAGCCTCCGGCCTTAATCCAAATCTCAAGGGCAAGCGAGCACGGCGCGCCGCACTGTCCAGTGAGCCGTCCTGCGGGCGCCACAAAATAAATCCTCTATACCAATCGGTACTGCGCTGATATAGCATCGATGGAATCAAAATCCGCCAGAGTGCGAAGCGAGGCAAAAATTGGGAACGATAAACGAATTTGATTTTGCTGACAGAGATGCAACGCCCGATCGGGAGTGATCCATAGCGAACCCTGCGGCTCTCGAGAAAAGCTACCAGAGAAATCATTTCGGGCTAGTCGGGTTAAAAAAAAGCGAGCATCCAGGGGAGGATCGCTCGACTCCGACCATTGCCAGTGTGAAAAGTACGCGAGTCTTGCGGCATCGCCAAACAAATCGGCGGCTTCGAGGAGCGCCCGGAACCCCACACTCTCTTGCGGCAACGACTGGGGTTCGCCAAGCGTGGTGCAATATGCCGGGTTATTCACCCCAATGCGTTTACCGTCTTGGCCCACGGAAAGTAAAATGCCGACTTCCTCAAAGAGCACGCGCATCGCTGCGATCCAGAAACCAAGCGCGCGAGCCGGGCTAATGTGAGCGCCAATAATTTCTTGCGCCGCTTCTGCTGCCATGCCGCGGCAACGACGCAGCATGGCTTCTTGAAAATCGGCTTGTGCCACGACACCAGTAGGACAACCGAAGCTATCGCGGGGTGCCGTTGTTGGCTCACCGCAGCGGGTAAGCAATACTTCAAAGCCGCCAAGCGCTGCCGGCCGCAGGACAATTACCGAGGAGGCCGATGTCACGTCTCGCCCTGACCTCATGGCGTAAATAGTGGAAGGGAGCCGCCGAAGGAGTTACGGCAGGGGGCCCCGGGGCAATAGAAGGTGTCAAAGCGGCTTTGGCCTGCAAAATGAACAACGATACAAGATGAAACGGTGCCCGAGACATCCGAATGAACGCAAATCGCGTCTTTTGGATCATTGGCGCGATCGCCCAAGCGATGGTCCCCCAGCGCCTGCGCCAAAGCGGAGATCCAGGTTTGGGATTCTTGGGAAGTCGGTTTGAGGTCCGGAGTCAGGGCTGCGAATGTTTGATAGGCGCGCAGTTTTTTTTCGCTTTGCTCGTCGTGCAACCCCGTGCTGCTGAAGACGTGAAGTCCGGGGTTCAAAAGAGTCCTTTCGATGCGCTCCTCGAGGTTAAACGCCACCCAAGCCTCCTTCGAGTCGGCGAATACCGCCGTGAAGGGCGGGTAAAGCTCTCTGTGTCTTTGCATGAAACTACAGGCGCCGCGAGCGCTCTGCAATCGCAGCAGGTCCAGGCAAAGCAGGCCGCGGGAGCGATGATCAGGTTTGGCTGCGGTCGTCGGTCTGCGATTCAAAATCCCCACTAACAGGCCACGCTCATTGACGCCGAGCCATGTGCCCCCGGCCGAGAGATCCTTACCCGCGACGATGGCAGGCTTGCTGTCCCACAGATACGGCGGGAGGGAAGGGCGGTCGTAGCGCTCATCGCGGTTGGCGGCTACCAGCAGCGGACAGCCTGGGAATACGCGAAAATAAAGCGCCAAAGTGCACATGTCGATCATTTATCGAAAGGGCCGGAAATCTGCAAATGTAGGGTTCTAAGCTTAATTGTTGTTAAAAAAATTTTGTGTTAGCTTCCATAGAACGAGAAGGGATTTTTATGTTTCAATCAGTCGATGATGTGGTCGTCGGCCTCGGGCGGCAAAATTATATATGCAGCAAGAACGTCGCCACGGTAGTCTACCTTGGGACGACACTCAAAAAGCCTATTTTGGTGGAGGGACCCGCAGGCGTCGGTAAAACCGAGCTGGCGAAAGTTTTGGCGGGCGCACTAAGCTTGGAATTGATTCGCCTTCAATGCTACGAGGGTTTGGACGAAGCCAAAGCGCTTTACGAATGGGAGTACGCCAAACAACTGCTTTACACGCAGATTCTCAAGGATAAAATTGGTGAAATTCTTGAAGGCTCCCAAACGTTGCAGCAGGCCGTGGACTGCATAGCGCGGCAAGACGGAGTGTTTTTTTCCGACCGGTTTTTACTACCCAGACCTTTGCTTAGAGCCCTCCTGTCGGACCAACCGTCGGTGCTACTGGTTGACGAAGTCGACAAGTCGGACGCCGAGTTTGAGGCATTTTTACTGGAGGTTTTAAGCGATTTTCAGATCACCGTTCCTGAGATCGGCACGCTCAAGGCGAAACATATCCCGCTCGTCGTATTGACCAGCAACAATAGTAGAGAAATGTCCGACGCCTTGAAGCGGCGCTGTCTGCATCTTTATCTTGATTTTCCGGATGCGGAACGGGAAATGGAAATCGTCAAGCTCAAGGTGCCGGGAGTAGGGGATCAGTTGGCGCGCGAGGTGGTACAGTTGCTCTACCGCGTGCGCAAGTTGGATCTAAAGAAAACCCCCAGTATCAGCGAGACCCTCGATTGGGTTAAGGCGTTGACGTTGTTGAATATCAAGCAACTCGACCAAGAGCTGGTCGATCAGACCTTATCGGCACTGATGAAATACGAGGCGGATATCCGCAAAGCGCACCAGGAACTCAAAGCCTATCTCGCGGAACGCAAAACCCGACAAGGTGCTTCACCCGCCGGTAGCGACAAGGATCGTTTGCATTAGCCGGTTAGACCCATGGAAGAACGAATCGTCGAATTTGCGAATGTACTAAGGCGAAACGGCATTCGCGTGTCCATCGCCGAAAACACGGATGCCTTTCGTGCCCTGGGTCTTTTGGGCGTTCAAGATCCCTCACTGTTTCGCCATGCCTTGCGGGCGACCCTGGTAAAGCGGTCTGTGGATCTCAAGCCCTTTGAAGAACTGTTTGATTTTTTTTTCCTGGGAATCGGTCGCACCATCGACGCCCTGGATCAACGAATCATGGAGGAGCTGGGTATCAGCCCCGAACAGTTTCAGCGGATGTTGGAAGAGATGCAAAACCTGCTGAACGAGTTGTCCGGGGAATTGTCCGATCTTACCCGCGCTCTGGTGACGGGAAACAGGGCCGATCTGGAACGTCTTTTACGGGATGCCGCAGATCGGGAGGCCGAGGCTCGCTATGCCGATAGCTTTCGTTTGACGCCCTATACCCGGACGGCAGCAAGGCTGGAACTCGACCGTGTGCAGAACGACATCGAGCGAATTAAGTCCATGCTGCAAACGCGCGGCGATGCGGGAAGCGATTTCCAGCACATGCTGCGCTACCTCGACGAAAGGTTGCGCGATGTGAATCGCCTGCTGCGCGAGATCATCCAGCAGGAGCAGCGCAAACGCGGCATCGAACCCACGGATTACGGCCGACGTACGCCCTTTGTCGACAAGAGTTTTGCGTTTTACACCGAGGACGATATTCAGCGCATGAACGACGCGGTCGCGCGCCTGGCGCAGCGCTTAAAAAATCGCCTCTCGGTACGCCGCAAGCGGACCCATCGCGGGCGTTTCAACGTGAAGCAGACGCTGCGCAGAAACCTTCAGCATGGCGGCGTGCCGTTTCACATCGAGCTCGACCGGCGCAAAAAATCCAAGCCCCAGGTCATGGTCCTGTGCGACATTTCGGACTCGGTATTGAACGCTTCCCGATTCATGTTGCAGTTCGTTTACTCCGTGCAGGACTTATACGCCAAAGTGCGCAGCTTCGTATTTGTCAGCGATCTTGGCGAAGTAACCAAACTTTTTGCAGAGAATGACATTCAAAGGGCGGTGGAGACCGCGCTCAAGGGCGATGTCATCGATGTCTTTTCGCACTCCAATTTCGGCCGCGCGTTCGAGCGTTTTTACAATTCCTACTTTGCCGCAGTCAGCTCCAAGACCACGGTGCTCATTATCGGAGACGGGCGTAACAACTATAATCGCCCCAACGAATGGGTGCTTCGCGAAATTCAACAAAAAGCCAAGCAACTCATCTGGCTCAATCCGGAAAGCCGTCTAACCTGGGGCGTTGGCGACAGCGAAATGCCGCGTTACGCACGTTACTGCGATGTCGCCGAGGAGTGCCGTAATATAAATCAACTCTACAACATTGTGGATCTAATCGTCCCATGAAAAAGTTTTATATACAGACTTACGGCTGCCAGATGAATCAGGCCGACTCCGAGCGTCTCGCGGAGGTGGTCGGGCGTCTCGATTATGTTCAGACCGACCAAATCGAAACGGCAGATTTGCTTTTGCTCAACACCTGCAGCGTGCGCGACAAAGCGGAACAAAAAGTTTACAGCGTGCTGGGCAGCTGGAAAACATTCAAGGAACAACGCGCCGGGCTCATTATCGGGGTCGGGGGCTGCGTGGCGCAGCAAGAGGGCGAAAAACTGCTCAAACGCGTGCGCCATGTGGATTTGGTTTTTGGCACGCATAACATTCATAAACTGCCGCAGATGATCGAACAGGTCCAAGCCCTTCAAAGCCGTTTGGTGGAAACCGCTTTTTACCGCGACCCTGTTTTTATGGAAGACGTGGAAGGACGGCCGCATATCCAGGGGGCCAAGGCCTACGTCCCCATCATGCAAGGTTGCAACAAGGTGTGCAGTTTCTGCGTTGTGCCTCATGTGCGAGGTCGGGAAGTTAGTCGTTCGAGCGCTAACATCGTCCGCGAAATCGAGGATCTGGTTCGACGCGGGGTCAAAGAAGTGATGCTCCTGGGTCAAAACGTCAATTCCTACGGCAAACACTCACCGGATGAGGTCAGCTTTCCCGAGCTGTTGTCCTTGGTGAATGATGCGAAGGGGTTGGAGCGCATCCGTTTTACGACGTCCCATCCTCAAGATCTGTCACCTGAGTTGATCGATGCCTTTGCCACCTTGGAACATCTCTGCGAGCAACTGCATTTGCCGGTACAGTCCGGGTCGGATAGCGTGTTGCATAGGATGCGCCGCGGTTACACCCTGCGGGAATACAGCGATCGCATCGGTCGTCTAAGCCAACGATGCCCGGAGGTTTCGCTTAGTACCGATATAATCGTCGGTTTCCCCGGCGAGAGCGATGCCGAGTTCGAGTGCACGCTAGAATTGCTTCGGAAAGTAAAGTATGATGAAATCTTCTCGTTCATGTATTCGCCTCGACCGCAAACCGTTTCGGCGAAATTGTACGCTGACGATATTTCCGACGAGGTAAAAAGAGAACGTCTGCAGCGGGTGCAAGCTTTGCAAAAGGAGATCTCTCTGACAAAGAACCGCCAAAAAATCGGCGCCATCGAGGAAATCTTGGTGGAAGGTCGGTCGCGACTACATAACGGGCAGATCATGGGACGAACGCGCAACAACCGAATCGTAAATGTGGTAGGACCGGAGTCTCTGGTTGGCGCGCTGGTACCGGTTCGTGTCGTTGGGGCGACAGCAAATTCGTTGCTCGGAGAACTCCTGACGGCCGCGTCCGATTCCCAGTTGGAAGGGGACCTAGCATGAGTAAAAGGGAAGACACAATCCAAATGTCCGTAGGCGGATTGACTTTGGACCCGGTGACCAAAACGCCCATCGTCATTCTCAGGGACACGGAAAACAAGCTCAATTTGCCGATTTGGATCGGTCTTTTGGAGGCCACGGCAATGGCTACCGAGATTGAAGGGATCAAAATGGCTCGTCCCATGACTCATGATTTGTTGAAAAATATTTTAGGCGAAGTGGGTTGCGCCGTTGAAGCAGTGGAAATCACCGAACTGAAGGAAAACACTTACTATGCTTTGGTGCACCTTGCGTTAGCCGGACGCCAGGTCATGATCGATTCCCGTCCCAGCGACGCCATCGCGTTGGCGTTGCGAACCAAATGTCCCATCTACGTGGCCAAAGCAGTCCTGGAAGCCTCCAGCGTTCTACAGCAGACCGAAGACGGCAAAGAGGCTGCGGTGGAGAATGTTTCCAACGTTTCCAAGGAAAAATGGGCAGAGATTCTGGAAAAAATGACCCCGGATGACTTTAAATATAAAATGTAACTCGCCAGATTTTCCATGCCGTGTTAGTTAAGCTATTCCCGCTCTCACTCTCCATTAAGAGATATTTAGCTCACATGGCCGCCGCGAGTAAAAGAATCACTCGAAAAGACATACGCCAGCCCGACTGGTTCCAGGTTACTGTAGAAAAAGGGCTGGATTATTACGAAGGCAACCGGGGCAAGGTGATCCTGGGGATTGCAGCGGTCATCGTCATATTTCTTGCATTTTTGGGCTGGCAGCTTTTCAAACAAAGACACGACGCCCAGGCAGCCAAGGAATTCTTCCGAGCCATGGCGCTTTATAACGGGGAAAAGTACCGTGACGCCGCGGTTGCTTTGGAAACAGTGAGAAGCTACCGCTGGTCGCGCTACGCCTCCTTGGCCTATCTCTACCAGGCGAACAGCTACCTCGCCACAAACGAACTCGAAAAAGCTCAGAGCGCCGCCCAACGATACGTTGCCGCTACGAGACCTAACACTCTGTATCGCCAAATAGCTCTGGTTACTCTAGCCGTTTCCCAGGAACGCATGAAGCTGTGTAAAGAGGCCATTGAGCACTACCGAGAGGCTGAAAAAATCGCCGCGCCATTTCGCGAACAAGCGATATCAGGTCGGGCCCGCTGCTACGAGCAACTGGGGGATATAAAGGCTGCCATCATGGCCTATAAAGAGCGCCTACGAGAGCAACCAAGCGCCTCACTGCCGCTTAAGATCGCCGAGCTGGAATCGAAGGTCGCGGCGACGCAAAGCGGCAAATAAAGCGCTCTTCAAGACGTCCGATAAGATATATTATGTAAACTTTCCCTCTCGGGAAAGATTTACATAACATACGATATAACCCGCTCCCACCGGGTTCCGGTCTATAGGATGCGAACTATTCCCTGCTCCCTTCCGAACTTGGCGTTCTTCGCTACTTGGCGGCAGTAATGGCTTTCTCCGAGAAGTTTCATCTCTCGGAAGATTTACGCAGGTCGCGAGCCATTATAACCAAAGCGCGAAGCTCTGCTCCGCGCCGTTCCTTATAATTCGATTGCTAGAAATAACGCCAGAGCCACCATTTTTCGAATCCGACCTTTGCCCAATAAATGAGTCGCGATGGACCCCAGGTGCGCGCTTCTGTTACCCCATAGGGCGGCCACCCTGTGGGATATACGGTTCGATTCGCCGCGGCGCGCCCCGCGCCGAACGCGAGCAGTCATATGGTGTGGAGCCATACGTTTAACGGTGCGCCTTGTCGCGTTATTTCCACTGCTAAATTATGGGCCACGATGTCGGCTTCTTGATGGGCCACTCCGCCGGATTTTGACGCGGGCATATCGGCGCAATCGCCGATGGCAAAAACATTGTCCCACTTTGTCCGCATGGTTTCATAGTCGACTCGAATCCCGGTTTCACTTTCAGCGAGCCCCGAATCATAGAGCACTTGTGAAGGCCGGTGCGGCGGTACCATAACCAGCAAATCATAGGAGATCTTGTAGGCATAGAGGCCGGCCACGGTCTTTGTCTCCGGATCGATAGAGCGCACGACAAACTCGTAATGCTGCTTTATATTCCGCCGCCGGCTCTCGTCGTCCATCCAGACCACTGGATTGCGATGCTCGCCCGCAGGTTCGGGATCCCGCGTAAAATATTCCAGCTGTACGCGTTCTCGTATTCCCCGTTTCTTAAAATAGCTATCCAACATCCACTGCGCCTCGTAGGGCGCGGGCGGGCATCGATAGGGACCCAAGGGGACGCCAACTACAACTCGTCCCCCTTTAAACGCCTCCAAAGCATTGCGCAGACGCACCGCACCTTCCAATTCCCATGGATGGACGGAGCTCTCTGCAAATCCGGGGATCAGCTCGGGTCTAACCTGCATGCCGAGGGAAACGATGAGATAATCGTAGGGAATTTTTTGATCTTGCAGCTCCACTTCTTGGCGCCGTGCATCGATGCCCAATACCGCCGATTGAATGAACCTGACGTTGCGCTTTTCCAGTTTTTTCAGGCCTCGACTGATCTCCTGTGGCTGGCGCTCCCCCACCATGACAAAAAGGAAGGCCGGCATGAAAAGATGATCAGCCCGCTGATCGACAAGAATGACATCATGCCTTTCGCCCAATTTGCGGCCCAAGGCGGTGGCCGCCACGACTCCACCGCTGCCTCCCCCTAAAATTACAATTTGTTTGCGCCCGTTAACCCTGGCCATGTTGCGAAACTGAAGCTAAGAAGATTCCTTTTTACCGCCATGCCTTTGTTGCCACCGAATCGCCAAACCGTTGAGGTTCCTCAAACGCTGCTCGCGCCACATTTCTTGTTCACGGCGTCCCTCTTCGGTTAGTTCCTTGCCGAATTCGGATGTCGCACTGAGAAACCAAAGAACGAGCTTGTCTGAAAGATATTTAATTTGTTCCTGGTTCATGGCTACAGCGTTTACTTAAAAAAAATAATTTGAAGATCTCGCTGATAAAGGTCGGAGCTAATCCGTTACTTCACTTATATCGATCCAAGGCTAGCGTAGGAAGGTGTCTTCTTGACGAAGTTTTTCGCTTGCCTGCAGTAAACTCTGGGGCGTGGGACCGGCTTCGCCGATCAGACCGACCTGCCGGAGAAATTGTCCGATTTGTTCGTGGTCACGCGGACTCACCGGAGCGTAGGGGCGACAGGGAGCGCCGATGTCCACGCCGAAATGCTTCATGGCGGACTTCATCACTGGCGGCAAGCCGTAAGCAGCCCATTTCCCGGGGAACAAGGCGTAACAACGAGCCCAAAACCTGGCAGTTTCCAGATCCCCGGCGCGAAAGGCTTTAACTATTTGCGCCCCGATTCGCGTCCCTGGCGGCGGCATGGTTGCCCCCGACCCGCCGAGCATGAGCGTGACCAGTAAGGGTTGCATGGTGGTAAAATAATGACCGCGCCCAGCGAGCTCGATTTGTTCTATTAATCTCGATATTTTTGTGATGTCTCGAGAGCTTTCCTTGAAATAACGAATATTATCAATTTCGCTGATTTTAACGAAAGCGTCCTGCGGCGGATCGGCGCCGGGGCCGGGATTGTGATAACAAGTGACAGGAAGCGGGCTCGCCCCAGCGACCTGAGTGTAAAATTCCATGAGTTCTGCAATGGTGGGTTGCCCTCCCCAGGGGCGAAGCGGCATCAACACCTGGACAAAATCTCCTCCGACTTTGGCCGCATATTCGGCCAATTCGATCACCTCGCGGGGCGCCGGGCTGGAGCATCCGAGAATAACCGGGATGCGCTTGCCAACCATCTCTGTGGCGACGCGCAAAAGTTCCTTTCGTTCATCCCGCGAGAGCATGGTATATTCGGCCGCTTCTACCGCTGCAATGGTTACGGCATCACAGTCTGTCACGAGAAACTCTATTTCTTTCTCGAGAGCTTTGTAATCAACTCGGTCATCCTCGCCAAACGGCGTGAGGCAGGCCCCGATAATCCCTTTAATCGGTTTTTTGCTTTCCATGGCTCTAATGCAAAATCTCGGCGATTATTCTCGCATGCCCGGCATCGCTACCTTTGACGCGCAGCGGCAACGCCATGATTCTGGTCCGCTTGCCGACAATGCTTGCGAGATTGGTTACGTTCTCGGCGATCAAAACTTCGCTGCCCAGTAACGTCTTGTGAACCGGAAAATCGAATCCTTTGGGTCGCAAAGGCGTCGGCAAATCCACCGTGATGCAATCGATGCCGAACAATTTAACGCCTTTCTTCACCATCCATTGAGCTGCATCGACGGAGAGATAGGGATGTAAATTGTAATCGGGGCTGTCGAATTTCTCGTCCCACCCGGTGTGCAACATTAAGATATCGCCGCGGGCAACGGCCACACCTGAACTCTCCAAATCATTTGCTGTAACCTCTTCCCCGCCCTGTTTTTTAACGGAGATGACCGCCCCGTTACCGACAAACGCGTCAAGGGGAAGCTCTTCAATGGACTTGCCGTTGGGCACGATGTGGATGGGCGCGTCGACATGAGTCCCCGCGTGGCATGGAAGCGACAACTCCGTCACATTGAGCGGATGGCCCTTTTCCAGACTGAAGAATTTTTGAACATGCACATCCGGCAGCACGGGTATTTTGGGCATGCCATCGTAAATGATATGCGAAAGATCGACCATCTCCATAGTATACCGGCCCTCCTTACTTGCCGTTTCTCCAGCGGGCGTATAACGGATCGTTGTCTACATAGGCTCGTTTAATTCCGTCAAATGCCAACCAAAATTGATCCAAGGTCTTTTGCACCGCGACACGAACCTGTGCTTGTTGGAATTCTGTTGTCGCGTATCGCTCTACGGCTAAGGGGCCCACCTTCATATGCTCTTCATCGACTCCCATATGCAAGGTCCAATAACGAAGCTCCTCCGAATTCAGATCGAACCCGTAATGCTGCGTGAGGCCGTTAACGATTCTCGTCATTCTTTCGCTTGCCGTCCCCTCCAAGCAAAAGCCCTGACAGGCAAAGAGCTCCAACCAGCCTCTCTGGTACATCAACAACTCCCGCCAATCGAGGAACGCCTGAGTTTCCGGTGTCGGTTCCACGCGATCCAACTCTTCCTTGGTAAAACCGCAGGCCTTTGCAAATTTGATGAACAAGCCCTTGTGACTATCGGTCCCGGTTATTTCGCCCGTTCCTTCCTCAACCACGTTTTCGATCCACATTTTCTCAAGCTCTGGATCATCCGGGCAGCGGCTAAGCATCGCGGCGATGGGCTTGGGAAACGGCTTTGGAAAAAAAAGATAAAACTGACCGACAAAACCTTTGAGCTGTTGGCGGCTAAGCTGTCCCCTTTCTATCATCTCGATGATCGGATGATCCTTCGAATGCTTTGCCCGCACCATCTGTTGAATCTCTTTTACAAACGCTTGACTCGCCGCTGACATACTTAAACTCCTCTGCCTTGGAGATAGTCACTACGGATTGAACGGCTTATAACATTTCCATCGAGGGGTGCCAAAATTACCTACTTTGCAACTATCATAGGAACTGAGGGAATTAAAGGCTTTGCCAGAAAGATCCAGAGGTTATTAGGAATCCCGATGGAGCCGATGAAGCGAGGCGGTAGGAAATATTCAGCCGACGAGTTCGCTTGCTGGGCTTTCCATTGCACGGCACAGTACCCGCGTTAACACCACCGCGAGGCCGGCAAGCGCCTAAAATTGCCAAAAACTACCTGTAGAAAAATGCAAATTATCCGTTGCGGGCAGGATTGCGCAACACGGAGCCGCTAAAAAATCAGCAGTTGTGGCAACTCCTAAGCGGCGTCTTTAAAGTCAGGCTTGCGTTTCACGGTTAGGCCGATGTGGCGTGCCTCTTCGGCGCATCTGGTGCACACTTTGATATGCACGATATCGCTTGTCACGATAAAATCGGCTGCGCCATTATCCAGACACCTTTGGCATTTACCCCTGCGATGTCTCGCTTTGGTATCGCCTTGGCTTTTATGATGAGAACCCATGTTGCGCCTCCAATTGGAAGTAATCGCATAGCATAATTGAAGCATACCGCAGGTTTTATGCCAAGAGGGTCCATGTGTTCTTATGTCATTGTTTTTATTGAGTGATTGATAAAGTGGGCCCCAACTCTCCAATGCCGATTCATGAAAGAATCGGACAATCATGGCCAGCCAGTGACAGGAATGACGCGGCGACGTGCCGCAAGTTATATCCCCGAGTGCTGGGATGAACGGGTAAACTAAGGCACTTTTTGTAAGTTACGAGTCATTAGCCCAATGGCTGGAAGCTCTTCGAGTCGTTGCACCCATTCCACGATCGCGGATCGCTGACCTCGGGGTAGCACCTTTTCGGTTGCATCGTTGAATTTGTCACAGATCGTGTCCCATCCTTGCAGGTTCGTCGCCGGTCGAATAATCTCGGCAAGATGAGTTCCGTTCTTAAATCTAACGGTCAGCGCGGCAGCGCCGGTAATATGTTCGACGCGCCGCATCAATTCCTGTACTGAAGGCTCGGCGAGGCGCTCCTCTGTGAAGTCGTTGGGTTTGACTTCTCTATGGATCAGCGCAACCGCAAGACAGAAAGGCATGCTGAATCTTCCTTCCATTCCTCGTCGAGGTATTTGCCGCACTAGCGGATAGGGTTTCAGATCGCATTCGATCGATTCGACATCACCGGCATCGAAGCGATGCTTGCGAACCAGCCTCAGCATGGCCTCGAGTTCGGCGTGGGTCGCCGTACAGGAAGAGAAAGGCTTCACTCGGACGCCCTTTTCAAGTTCAAATTCCTTACCGAGATTTTCTTCCAATAACGCCACGATGTCGTCGGTTAACGGACCCAACGCTTCAAACAATCCGTAACGCCCCTCCATCGCAGATTCATCGGCGGTAAATCCTACTTGCGCCAATAAGACGCAATTTATCCCCGTCATCGCCGCATGGCCGACTCGAAATGGTTTGGCCATCGTTCCGCCGTCTCGGGTCAGCGCACCGCAGGATCCCACGGCAAGGCCGAGGGCATTGACCATTTTTGCGGAGTCCAATTGCAAAATCTTGCCGGCTGAGCAAGCCGAGGCGATGGGTCCCAAGATGCCGTTGGAATGCCACCCTCTAGCACCAGGACCGACACCCTTGGAACGTTTGGCAAAGAGCTGGTCCAGTGCCCCTCGGACTTCCCTGCCAACGATAAAAGCTTCGAGCACCTTGGCGCCGGAAGCTTCCGAGTTTTCCGCCAGTGCCAAAGATGTAGCTAGAGTATAAGTCGAAGCATGGTTTCTGTCGTCATAGTCGAGGCCGTGGGCGAGAATCCCATTGAACAACGCGGCATCCCGGGGGCTCGCCGTCATTGTCGTACCCCAAATCGTGCACGGACCGGCTGCTCCGTTGGCTCGAGCAAATTTTAGCACTGCCTCGCCGATTTCTTGTGACGCTGCCAGCACGGCGACTCCGAGACAGTCGAGAATCGCCATCTTGGCGTTTTCCACGACTTTGGACGACAGCGAACCGAGGGCGACCGACTGGGTAAATGCGGCAAGCTTGCGGGACAAGCCTGCGTCTTTTTTTAAATTTTCTTGGCTCATCATTGACGCCACGCTGCCATGTGTCCCGCGGCTAGGAGTATCGGTCGCACAAAGTCTTTTACCGGCGCTCAGGCGATGCCATAAAGTTTTGCCGCATTCTCCCAGGTCAGTTTTTTTTCAAACGCATCGCCGGTGCCGTCAAATTGCGCCTTGATGATTTCTTTAGAGTGCGGCCAGGTCGCACCGCCGTGAGGATAGTCACTGGCCCACAAGCAGTTATTTTCGATCTTGAACGCCGCCGCGCCAAGAACTCCGGCCCGATCATCTTGAAAGGTGATATAAACTTGACGACGAATAAGTTCGCTGGGGAGCGAGACCACTGTTTCCGAATTCGGCGATTCTGAGCGGGCGCGACCCACAGAGCCATCCATTTTACCGATAAAGGGGTAAAGCCAGGTGAGCTCGTATTCTGCGAATACCACGCGCAGTCTCGGGAAGCGTTCCAGCACGCCGCCGAAGATCAAATCCGTGAGGAGCGTCAAAGGTTCGAGAATTCCCCGCCGCACCGCGTTTCGCCCCTGTTGTAGTTTGGAGATTACTTTGAGGCGCGCCGACATGCGGTCTATTCCTTGCAGTATATTGACGTGAAAGTGCACAGGGAAATCCATCTCTTGAGCCACGGTCCAGAGCGGGTCGAACGTCGGGTCGGCATAACTAATGCCTTCAGGTAAGCCGGAAGGGAGCACGGTTCCTTTATGACCGAGTTTGGCGCAACGCTTCATCTCGCCGATGGACCACACTACATCCAACGCGGAAAGAAGACCCAATGGGAGAAGACGATCGGGAGCAACGTTACAATAGTCCAACAGCCAATCGTTGTAAGATTGAAGCCCGGCTTTTTGCAGCGGAATTTCGTCACCCTTCAGACTATAAAAATTGCGCGCCATGCTGGGATAAAGCACTTCCATCTTGACGCCGTCTCGGTCCATGTCAGCCAAGCGCGCCGTCGGATCCCAGGGGCCGCGCCAGTCTTCCCATTTGAAATTTTCAATGACCCTACGGACGCCGCCCCCTTCTTTCGTGACTCCGGCGGTAAAGGTCATGCCCACAGGGTCCGGCTCATGACCGTCAAAAACCATAAATAGTCCCTTGCGTCCTGGTGGATCCTGCACAAAGTGAGGTCCCCGCGCCCGCAACGCCTTGGGAATACGCTCCCAAGCGGCAGGCGGCTCGTTGACATGGGAGTCTGCGGAAAATAATCCTAGCTGTTCCATGATCTCCCCCTTTGCGATTCGATCAAGACCGTCGTCGCAGGTCAAATAAAAAAATAGAGCTATGACTCTCCAATGGGTTCGTAAGCTCAGCTACCAAAACATAAATTTACTGTCAAGCAAGTTTCTCCGGAGTTTCGAAAGCGCTGCGCTGGTGTTGGCGATACCTTTGGCGATATTGGGCGCCTAGCGGCCTGTCGCCCGTTGCCAAGATCGGTTGAGACTAGCGAAAAACAGTCCCGCCACGACAAACACTACGACCAGGGACCACAAAAGGGGCTCGTAGCTATTCCACCGATCAAATATCGCTCCGGCCACTACCGGGCCGATAACTCCTCCCCATGTGTAAAACAGAGTCATATAGCCGCGAATCTTGGCATAATGCTTCCTACCGAACAAATCCCCGACCACGGCCCAGCCGAGTGGGTAGGTCGCCTCCACCGTGGAAAAAACGATTATAAAGAGGAAAAGCGACCAGAGGGAGCTGTCAAAGATCGGCAGGATCATGGCGGCCGCCGCGGTAAATAAAATACAGGCGGTCATGCGCGGCTTATTGGCCCTGTCGGCGAGCCAACCCAGGATGAGCGTCGATCCCATGCCGAGGAACGCAAAGACGCTCAGCAACAAAGCCGCCTGCGCCTGGCTGAAACCTTTCCAAACCATCAACGGCACGAAATGAACGGAAATAGCATGGTAGGAGCCGTTGCGGATTCCCGCCGCCAGCACCGATCCCCAAAACGCAAACGAGCGAAGCGCCTCTTCTACGGTCACTTCGACTTCCGATTTATTGCGTCGTTGGACACCCTCTTTCTCAGGCTCCGCACCTTCCGGCTCATCGCCGTCGGGTAGTAACTTCATGCTTTCGGGCGACCGTCGAACCGTAAGGCTGAGCGGCACACCGATGACCAAGAATAGAATTCCTCCGAGGGCGGCCCCCCAACGCCACCCCCAGGCTTGTACAATGGCACTGAGAATCGGCGCGATGAGCACACCGCCCAGGCCAAAGGCAGCGCTGCTGATAGTGATGGCACGGGCACGGTAGCGAATAAACCAGGTATTGATCAAAACCATCGGCGCATGCATGAATCCTCCGGCATGAGCAAGAGAAATGACACCGAGGTAGACGATCAAGAAAGTTGCGTAGCTCTCGACCTGGGAAAGTAGTAGATAGCCTATACCCATTAGTAAAACCGCCGCCAGCATGATCGGCTTTGGGCCATAGCGATCGAGCAAATGACCGACGATGGGCCCCTCGATGGCCCCTTCCGCACGCGCCAGCGAAAATGCCAGGGAAGTCGAAGTTCGATTTAGGCTTAGATCTTGGCTGAGCGGGAGAAAAAAAACTGTAAAGCCGAAACTATGAAGTCCAGAGCCGAGCACGCGCAGAGCACAAGAGGCCGCCACCATGCGCCAGCCGTAAAAGAGTCCGCTTAGTTTATTGGGCAAGAGAGCAGTCCTGTAGCAATTCTTTCTTGGTTGTTAAATCACTCGCCGCCGTTCACGTCCAAAACGGCGCCGCTAACGAAGCTGGCTGCATCGCAAGCCAAAAAGAGCGCCACGTTTGCCACTTCACCGGCCCGGCCGACTCTTCCCAGGGCAATTTTTTTTACCGCTTCGGTCGAAAGTTCTTGTCGCTGGGTTCCCTCCGGCCGCGGCGTATCGATGATACCGGGGGCGATGCAATTGACGCGAATCTCCGGCCCCCACTGATGCGCCATGTGAAGGGTCAAATTCATCACGGCAGCTTTGGCAGAGCCGTAGGCGGCCATGTCGGGCCTTTCCCTTTTGATGCCGCGCCCGGAGATCGACCCGATATTGATAATGCTCCCTTTACCAATCGTTTTCATGCTCGGGAGCACCGCTTTGGCGCAAAGAAAAGCGCTCTTGGTATTGATCTCAAACGCTTTCATGAAATCTTCTGCGGCCAATTCGAGTAGAGGAGCTCGATTGAATTGGGGTATGAAGGGGTTTCGACTGTAAGATCCTCCGGCCACGTTCACAAGGATATCGACACGACTAAACTTCGCCAACGCCCGGTCGACCATCGAATTCACCTGTGTGGTATCGCAGACATCCACGGCCAATCCGAGGGCCCTCACACCTTGTGATTCTACCTCCTCGATCACCGGAGGGATCGAATCCGGCGGCAGGGAGGCGATGACAATGTTAGCGCCGGCTTTCGCAAACACGATTGCACAAGCGCTTCCAATGCCCCCGCTGCCGCCCGTAATAATCGCCGTCTTTCCTTCCAAGGAAAATTGAGAGACGTCCATTGTGTCTACCGCCTTCTAGGTGACGTTATAGTCCACCGCGTAAGAAATTGCTTATTTCAGTTCGACAAAGCGGGGGCATAATGGCCGTTTAACAGGACCCCCGCCCGCGGCAACGAATTGTCGATCTTTAGAATATGATAGGTTAACCACATCTCGGCAGCCAAAGCCCAAACGACTTTAATCTTTAGATCGCGCTCAAGAAAATCGATGGCGGGCGCGGCGTCCCAGCCGCCGCCGTTGATATAGATGGCCTCCACAGGGGGCATCTTCTGCAAAGACTTCTTGCAGTGTCGGTAAACATCCATGTAGGACACCTCGTCCAACGCCATCAGCGAAGTCGTGTAAAGACCGGAACTCCCACCGGTGGCGCTTAATCCCGGCATCAACTCAGATTGAATGCCATAACGGGAAAAGTAATTCACGATCGCCTGGTTGAGCTCATTGCCGTAATAGGTCGCCACCGCAACTTTGCGCACTCCGAGCGTTTGCAGAGCGATCGCATGGGGCTCCATCGGCGTTACCACGGGCAACCCTATTTTTTGCGATAGTTCCGTCGCCCACTGTCGTTCGAAATCGAGGCCTTTGAGCAAGAAGGGCGGCGTGCCGCTCACGGCGATGATATCGCATCCGACTTCCTTTAGCTGAAGCGCCAGCTCTTCCGCCCTTTTGAAGCCTTCGAGAAAACTTTCCCGATTTTCACTGCGAAAGCCGATAAACGTCGGCACGATCTCGACGCCTTCGGGCGCATTCTTATACCAATAGGCGAAAGACTTGCCGCGATGGGTCGGCTTGATCAAACCGATGCGAGCGCGCCATGCAACCATTGAGATGTCCTCCTCTTCGGTCCGCCCTTTTGTGCGGTGACGGCAAAGACTCGGAAAGGCCGGGCCGATGACTCGCAGTTACACCCAGAGAGCACCTTTGTCAAAGTATCGACCGGCCGTTGTTTCGCACTAGCGTCTTAATGACCAGAACAATCGAAATCCTCGTACTTCGACTCGACTCTTCGCGCGCGCCCGATAAGGTTAACGAAGCGCAAGTGTCCAACAATAAATGATCACACCAAGCGCCCCACTGCCCGAGATCCATTGGACAATTGAACCCGGTTGATGAGGCCGAAGGTAGCCGATGACGCCCCCCAAAGCACCGCCCAGCACAAACCCAAAGAGGTGAGCCCATATGTCAACTCGCGCTCCTCCCGTTCCCAGCATTGCAAGTAGAGCAAGAGCGGCGACAACCGGGACCCAGGCCCGCCGACCGCCAACGACCCTCGACCGCTGATTCACCATAGCGAAACCGCCGAGAATACCGACGGCGCCAAAAACTGCAGTCGAGGCTCCCACCGCGACATGAGGGGGTCCTTGTAGAAATGCATTAACAAGGTTCCCCGCGGCACCGGCCAATAGGGTTGCCGCAGTAGCGAGCCCTGCACCGAGCACGCCCGAAAGGGCGCCGAGAAATATTGTGGTCGCGAAAGCGTTACTCACGGCATGGACAATATCTCCATGCAGAGTAAGCGCCGTCACCGTACGCCATAGATCACCGGCGAGTATGCCACGGGCATCTGCGCTGCCGCTTGCGAACCAAGCCACTGACGAATCGGTAATAACAGTGACACTGAAGAACAGCAGGAGCATCACCGCAGCGACAGATCCCATTATCCAATTTGGCGCCTCTACCGGTTCGCCTTTCTCATCTGTCCTCCCCGCATTTTCCTTGTCATAGGCGCGCAGGCCCGCAAGTGCCGTCTGCACTTGTTCCTCCGGCACGGTGAGGATGATGCCATCCGGTGTCCGTTGCATTCTCGGGGACAACCCCTGGGCTAAAAGAACGAGCTCCCAGTCTCGTGCCATCCTATCGTCGTTCGTAACGCGAAGGGCGGTTTGCGAACCATTACTCATCTAATTAACAGGCGATCAGGCTTATTTGGTATTGTCGAAGATCGGTTTTTACTATAGCAATATTCTCGTCTCCTAGCCTAATGTCTTGCCAGGAAAAACCGGTAATCAAGTTACTGATAACTCTAATGGTAAAAATGCCCCCGGCGGGACTCGAACCCACGGCCCCAGGATTAGGAATCCTGTGCTCTATCCACCTGAGCTACGGGGGCGCAGCTACTCTTGTTGCGAAAAAAACCTTGCAGTCTCGGATTTGCTTTCTATCTGTTACCATCTTTGCCGAAGAAGGGTCAAATTGCAGAAATGTTTTTTCTTCGGATCTTGCACCGCGCGAGAATCGACCACCCGAGAAAGCCCCACACTCTCGGCCACGGTGGAAACCTGCGCTCGCGCCTACAGGCCCGCGGCCATCTCAGAGAAAAGGATTCAGAGCATTAATTTGAAAGTTACCAGATTCCCCGCGGTTGGCAATCTTGACTTTCACGCTGCGCGGTTCTAATTTGGACCTATAAGGTCCGAGAATCAAACGAAATAAGCGATTGGGTTTAGGAGGCATCATGGCCAAAACTTTTCAAGACATCATGGCCGAAGCACGCAAGGAAATTCCTGAAGTAACGGCCCAACAGGTAAACGAAGCGCTCGCCAACAACGGTAAATCTCATGTTCTCCTTGATGTCCGAGAAAAAGACGAGTGGCGCGAGGGGCATCTCGAGGGCGCGCTCTCTCTACCCCGAGGCTTTCTTGAAATCAAGGTCGAGAGTGCTGTTCCCGACAAAGATACGCCGATTATCACTTATTGCGCCGGTGGCGTTCGCTCGCTCTTGGCTGGAAAAATTTTAAAGGAGATGGGATATAAGAATATCTCTTCCATGGCGGGCGGTTACGCCGCGTGGAAAAATGGTGGCTTCAAATGGGTGCAGGACTTTCAGTACACCCCGGAACAACTGATCCGGTACAGTCGCCATTTTCTGCTGCCGGAAGTCGGCGAAGAAGGTCAAGCAAAGCTCCTCCAAGCCAAGGTGTTGATGGTGGGCGCCGGCGGGCTCGGCTCCCCTTCCGCATATTATCTAGCGGCGGCAGGCGTGGGTACGCTAGGGATTATCGACAATGATGTCGTCGATATTTCAAACCTGCAAAGACAGATTCTCCACACCAATGATCGGGTAGGCCAACCCAAAGTAGAGTCGGCGAAGCAGACTTTGGAGGGGCTCAACCCGGATGTCAAAGTTATTCCCTATCAAGCTAAGCTCACCTCGGCTAATATCATGGAAATTATCAAGGATTACGATCTAATCGTTGACGGTTGCGATAACTTTCCCACTCGTTACCTGGTGAATGATGCCTGTATCTTGGCGCAGAAACCTAACGTACATGGCAGCATCTTCCAGTTCGAAGGCCAAGCTACGGTCTTTTACCCTGGTAAGGGGCCCTGCTATCGCTGCCTCTATCCTGAACCGCCTCCCGCAGAAATGGCCCCGAGCTGCGCTGAAGCCGGTGTGTTGGGAGTTCTTCCGGGCCTCATCGGAGTGATTGAAGCGCTGGAAGCGATCAAAATCATTTTGGGCAAGGGCGACACGCTCGTAGGGCGATTGCTTTGCTTTAACACTCTCACTATGGAGATCAACAACCTAAAACTGCGCCGCGATCCCAAATGCCCCATTTGCGGCGACAAACCGACAATCCACGAGCTTATCGACTACGATGAGTTTTGCAGTCTGCGCCACTGATCCGTTCCCTCACACCTCACCCCACAAGTAAGGGGTCAGGGGTAAGGGGTAAATGAGGCGTCAGAGGTCAGGAGATAGCCCCACCGAAGCCTTCAAACTTTTGACCTCGGCGGGCGAGAGCATGCGGAGCGCTCCCGGGGGAAGTAAGCCAAGACTCACGGCGCCGACGCGGATGCGAATCAATTTCTCCACGAAGTAACCTAGGGCATCGAACATGCGGCGCACCTCGCGATTGCGCCCCTCGTGAATTTCTATTTCCACCCAGGCGTTTTTTTTCAACCGCTCGACGACCCGAGCGCGCGCCGGCGCCGTGAGTCCGTCTTCCAGCCGTACCCCTTTACGCAACTGACCCAACTGCGCATCCGTGGGACAGGCATTGAGCTTGACACGGTAGGCTTTATTCACGCCAAAGCGTGGATGGGCCAGTCGCTGGGCCAGGTCACCGTCGTTGGTCAAAAGCAACAGTCCCGAGGAGTTAAAATCGAGTCTACCCACAGGAAACACTCTTCGCTTCTCTCCCAAATTTTCCAGGTAAGGCGTCAGATCCGGGCGGTGCTGGGGGTCTTTCATCGCTGTAATGATTCCCGGAGGTTTGTGGAACGCCAGATAGACTGGGGCTGGCCGCGGCTTAACTCGTTTGCCGTCAACTTTAATGGCGTCTTTTACGGTGTCCGCTCGAGTGCCAAGCTTGCGGATGACGGCGCCGTTCACTGAGACCCGCCCTTGTAAAATCCATTGCTCCGCTTCCCGCCGCGACGCCAAGCCAGCCTGCGACAGGATCTTTTGCAAGCGCTCCATTTATGACGGATTCAGCACTCTTCCAGGGCCTCCGGTGAACTGCCTTCACCAGAAATTTCAGGAAGCGTGACGGTCTCCATCTCCTTCAACGTCGGTAAATGAGTCAGATCCTTGAGGTTAAACAACTGCAAAAACTCGGTGGTGGTGCCGTAAAGAAAAGGTCGACCGGGTATATCCTTGCGCGCCACGGCGCGAATCAACCCTCGCTCCGCAAGCGTGTTGACGACCCCGTCGACGTCGACGCCGCGGATCGCTTCGATCTCGGCCTTGGTGATCGGCTGCTTGTAGGCGATAATTGCGAGCGTTTCCAGAGTCGCTCGGCTCATCCGGGTGGGACGGCCACCGAGAAATTTCTTAACCCAGTCGGCATTCTCCTTGGCTGTGCGCAGCTGATAGCCGCCCGCCACTTCCATCAGACGGATGCCGCAGCCGCGGGCCTCGAATTCTTCCCTGATTTCCTCCAGGACCGAACGAATCTCTTCGGGACGGGCGTTCTCGAGCACGGCTCCGATACGCGACACGGTCAATGGTCTGTCAGCGACAAACAAAAGGCTCTCCAGGATGGGTTTCAACGCTTCACGTTCCATGCGGCTCGTCCTCAATTTTATGCAAGGACACCTTTTCGGTCGCTTGCTCGACTTCCACCGCCGTCTCGATAAATATGGGACCGTTTGCCATCTCCTGAAATATTCGGAGGGTGCGCAGTTTCACAAGCTCCAGCATGGCGAGGAAAGTCACCACAACCTCGAACCTTGTCTTGACCTCGGTAAAAAGCGAGCCAAATTGCACCTTCCCTTGAGACCGCAGGATGTCGAGTAACAGCGTCATTTTTTCTCGCACTGTGATTTTCTCGAGCGTGACCTCATGGGCGTCTGCTTTAGGCAGGCGGTCAATAACTTCGCGTAGCGCGCTCAAGAGCTCGAAAATGGAGACCTCGCGAAATCCCGCCACCGGCGCCTCTTCGGTGGATGGAGCAGCGCGAATGAAAACATCCCGGGTCAACATATCACGCTCTTGGAGCTGTTCAGCGGCGTCCTTAAAGCGCTGATACTCTAGCAGGCGGCGCATGAGCTCCTGTCGTGCATCCCCACCATCCTCGTCCTCTTCGGCATCCGGCTCCGCGGGCAACAACATGCGTGACTTGATATGAATGAGAGTCGCCGCCATGACGAGGAATTCCCCCGCAACATCAAGGTTGAGCGACTGCAACAGCTCCAGGGTCGCCAGGTACTGCTCCGTGATGGTTGCGATGGGAATATCGGTGATACTGACTTCGTTTTTCTTGATCAAATGAAGCAGCAGATCCAACGGACCTTCAAAGATTTCCAACTGTACTTGAGTGCTCACAGTCCCAGCGTATCGCGCACTTCGACCATGGTTGCGGCGGCTTTTGTTTGAGCCAGCCGATTACCCGACAAGAGCACTTCTTGGACCTGGCCCGGCTGGGTTTCGAGTAACGCCCGCTTTTCGCGCACCGGCGCGAGATCGTCGATCACGTGCCGGATCATGATTTTTTTACAATCGAGGCAGCCTATGCTGGCGCTGCGACAACCCTCGGAGACCTCTGCTCTTTCGTCGGGCGTCGAATATATCTTGTGCAACTGAAAGGCCGGGCATTTTTCCGGTTCACCCGGATCCGATCGTCTTACCCGCGCCGGATCGGTCATCATCCGGCTCAATTTCTGGTCGATTTCTTGCGGCGTGTCGGAAAGGAAAACCGCGTTGTTATAGCTTTTACTCATCTTTCGGCCGTCAAGTCCCGGTAGTTTCTCGGTTTCAGTCAAGAGCACCTCGGGCTCCGGAAAGATCGGACGGTAAAGCTGATTGAATCGTCTGACGATTTCCCGTGTCAATTCCACATGGGGCGCCTGATCGACTCCCACCGGCACCTTTTGGGCTTTGTAAATCGTTATATCAGCCGCTTGCAACACCGGATAGCCTAAAAATCCGTAGGTGGACAGGTCTTTACCTACCAATTCTTTGAGCTGTTCTTTATAGGTTGGGTTACGCTCCAGCCAAGGAACGGGTGTGATCATGGAATAAAGCAAATGCAACTCCGCATGCTCCTTTACCTGGGATTGGCGAAACATAACGCTACGCTCGGGATCGAGGCCCACACTCAGCCAATCCATGACCATTTCCAGCGTACTTTGAAAAATTCCTTGGGGCGACGCGTAGTCGGTTGTCAGCGCATGCCAATCGGCGACGAAAAAATAACAGCGATAGCTCTGCTGCAAAGTTACCCAGTTTTTAAGCGCGCCGTGAAGGTGGCCTAAATGAAGCCGGCCCGTAGGCCGTGCGCCGCTGACAATAATATCCATGAACTACAACTGTCCTCCCAAAATCATCAGTAAGCGGATTAAAAAGCGGAAAACCGGGGCCAAAAAAAGATCCAAGGTGCGGGTCATAAGCAAAGCAAATATGATCAGAAAACCAAAAGGCTCAATTCGAGCGACCATTGAGGAATAAGGCTGCGGCAATAAACCCACCAGCACCCTCCCTCCATCCAGAGGAGGGAGCGGCAAAAGATTGAATGCCACAAGCACGACGTTAATCAGGACACTCTTTTCAGCCATCAGGATTAGGGGCTCGCTATACCACATGGGCAGACTACCGCCCGTAAACGCGAGCAATCTCAATAAATATACGCTCGCAACTGCTATCAAAATGTTCATACCCGGGCCCGCTAGGGCCACCCAGATCATGTCCCGCTTGGGATTGCGCAAGTTGTAGAAGTTCACCGGAACCGGCTTTGCATAGCCGAACAGAAAGGGTGAGTTAGCGACGATCAGGAGAAGCGGAATGAGAATGGTGCCGAAAATATCGATGTGCGCCAATGGGTTCAACGTCAACCGGCCCATTCTCGCCGCGGTGGGATCGCCGAGCCGATAAGCGACCCAGCCATGGGCCACTTCATGAAAAACAACGGCGACCAAAACGGGCACGGCCCAGACGGCTATTTGTCGAATGGTTTCTTCCACTTTTAATTTTACCCTTTTAAGAGTCTTCTTATAGAAATACGGGAAGCACTCTGAAAAGACAAGCTGAATTCCGCAGGGTCTGCATTGTGACTAAGAGCGATGGCGCATCGGAGAAATGGCTCATGCACTCATGTTAAACGACTATTACGACTATTTTTTCGATCCGCCTTCACGCGGATGAAATCTCCGATGGACCTCTTTCAGCCGGGCGCCGTCGACATGAGTGTAGATTTGCGTCGTCGCGATATCCGCGTGGCCGAGCATCGATTGCACCGATCTGAGATCCGCCCCACCCTCCAACAGATGCGTGGCAAAGGAATGGCGCAGCGTGTGTGGCGTGACCCGTTTTTCGATTCCGGCCGCCAGAGCGTAGTGGCGGATCAACTTCCAAAAAGCCTGGCGCGATAGCGGCTTGCCCGAACGAGTCAGAAAAAGATACGCACTGGAACGCGTCTTGAGAAGTTGCGGCCGGACTTCGCTCGTATAGCGAATCAATTTCTCCCGCGCCCATCGACCGAAGGGTACCGCCCGCACCTTGGAACCCTTGCCCTTGACCGTCAGATAGTCGCCCTGGAGATCGATTTGCTGCGTCTGTAAAGACACGATTTCGGAGACCCGAATTCCGGTCGCGTACAACAACTCCAGCATCGCCTGATCCCGAACTCCCAGGGTAGCGGAGGGATCGGGCTGGCTCAAAAGCTTTCGTATGTCCTGGCTGCCGAGAGTATGAGGCAGTTTTTTTCTACCGGGCGCAAGATGAAAGGACGGAATCACATTTTGCGCCACCACCCCTTCCGTTTCGAGGAAACGATAAAGACGCCGCAGAGTCACGATGTGCCGGGCAAGCGACCGAGGGGACAAACCCTCCTTTCGAAGCCGAGCGACATAGGCACGGAGTTGAACGGCATCGACGTCGGCCCAGGCCGACACCTCGCGGGCGACAAGAAACTCCGCCAGCCGCGACAGATCTCGACTGTAAGCTTCAACGGTATTTTTGGACAACCCCTGCTCGACGCTCGCCATGGCGAGGAAGGAATCAATGTAGGGGCTCAGAGACTCTTTCATGATCGGGAGCCAGGCTCCGGTAGAGGGAATCGCGAATCACCGTCAGACGCTTATCATCGCTCACTTTGCGACCGTCCTCTCCGGTGATATAGAATACATCTGCTACTTGATCCACATTGGTTGAAATCTTGGCGACGTGTATGGAAAGCCCGAGCTGGTGCAGTCCGTAGGTAATCGTGAACAGCACGCCAAGGCGATCCTCCGTAAACACTTCGATAATCGTAAAACCGTCGGAGGCCTCGTTATCGATCTGGATGACAGTGGAGACTTTAGGCTTACGCTTCCGCAAAAACAAACTGCGCGCGGAGTTCTCCACCAGGCGTGCCACATCAGTGCGTCCTTCGAGCACATCGTCCAGCGTGGAGCGAAATTTGCTCCACTTGTGCTCGGCCGTCACCAGATCCGAGCGGCCCCGGTGGGCGATGCGAAACACGTCGAGAATCCGCCCATCGCTGGACGTAAAGATTCGGGCATTGAGGATGTCGAAATCCAAAGAGGTCAAGACCCCCGTAATCGCGGCAAAAAGCCCCGGACGGTCTCGGGTGCAAACGACGACGGAGCTGCAGTCCCTTTCGGGAAAGTGTTGCACGCTGCTAACGGCGCCTGGACCGGTAAATTGTTCCATCAATTCAAAATGCGTCGGCACCACATCTTCCGGCGTCGAAAGGAAATAGCGCTCCGGCATGCTTTCGAGAAATGCATTGACGCGAGCCGCATCATGGTCCTTGGCCAGTTCGCGGCGAAGCCGCCCGTGAACGCGCCGCAAAACGGCTCTCATGTCTTGGCGTTGCAAACCGTCTTTCTCCGCTTCTTCGAGCAAACCCAAGGCTTTGACATAAAGCTCTCCCAAGAGCGAAGCCTTCCACGGATTCCAGACATCGGGTCCCACGGCTTTGACGTCGGCGAAAGTCAGAAGGTAGAGCATCTTAAGATTAGCGACGTTTCCCATGAGGGTGGCAAAATCAAAAATCGTCTTTTCATCCTCGAGATCGCGTCGAAACGCCGTGTGCGTCATCAGCAGGTGGTGGCGCACCAAAAATTCGACCATGGCGCCGTCATCCACATTGAGACGCATGCGCCGAGCAATCTGACGCACCATACGGGCACCGATTTCAGAATGGCCGCCACCAAACCCTTTGCCGATATCGTGAAACAGGAGCCCGAGATACAGCAGCTCGATTTTTTCCGCATCTCGCGCCAGTTGCGTCAGCAAGGGTAGCGATGCCTTATACTCCCCGGCTTTAAGCCGTTCGATTTCTCGAACCAGCCGTAGCGAATGTTGGTCCACGGTGTAAATATGGTAGGCGTCGTGGAGCGCCATGCACAAAAGCCTGCCGAACTCCGGAATAAACGCCCCCAAAACACCTGAGCGGTGCATTTCGGACAGAGTGTCGTAAACCCCCTCCTTCCACTTGAGGATTTGGAAAAACGGAACGTTAGCCCCCGCGGAGCGCCGCCACCGATCATCAATGGAGGGCAAATGCTCCACTATCATTTCGCGTGTCTCGTGACTAAGTTGGCAGCGATGTTGTTGCATGTCGGCAAAAATTTGAATTAAATTTCCTGCATCCGCAGTAAAAATCGTTGGGTCGGTGACGGAAAGATGCTGACGGGATAGGCGCACCCCATGGCGCAGCGTTGTCCCCAAGGCATGGGAGATGCCGAATAGCGGCTGCTTGTGCTCGGTCAGGCGATGGATAATCAGGGAAGTCAAACGGCTGATTTGCGCCGCGTGCAAATAGTAGCTGCGCATAAACACTTCCACAGCCCTAAGCGTCCCCTCCCCCCGAAAGCCCAAAGCCGCACTCACCTTTTCTTGCTCTTCAAAAGTCAGTTGATCTTGATGTTTACCCGAGGAAAAGTGCAGCTCGTTACGAACCCGCAATAGAAAGTCCTGAGATTCTTTGAGCTTGATCACATCACTGGCGCCGACAATATTGTTGACCGCGAGAGCATCCAAATCCCTTGCGTTCAGGGCGACTCGCGCGATCCAGCGTACCGTATGGAGATCCCTTAACCCTCCCTCCCCTTCCTTGACCTCCGGTTCGAGGAGATAAACCGAGCCGCCGTAGCCTTCATGCCGATTGCGATTTTCCTCGAGTTTTTCTCTGCTGAACCGCTTAACTCTTCGTTTGATCAAACGCTTTTCCACCTGCTTTTCAAAGTTGCGATAGAGATTTAATTCACCGCACAGGTAACGCGCATCGAGCAGGGCGGTTTTTACCTTCATATCGAGATCGGCGAGCTGCACCGACTCTGTGGCGCTGCGAACGGCGTGACCCACTTGCAGTCCGGCGTCCCACAACGTGTAGAGCAACCTTTGCGCCACGGCCTCGGCGTAGGGAGTAATTTTCCATGAGTAAAGGAAAAGCAAATCCACATCTGATTGAGGATTGAGCTCCCCTCTTCCATAGCCTCCCTGGGCAACCACGGCGAGTTGTGGATTTTGATTGGGCGTACGACTCAGGCATTCTGCGCTGACCCTGTCAAACAGATGCTGAATCAAGCGATCCATCATAGTCGAGTAGGCGGAGACGATCTCTCGGCCCCCCATGCCGCTGCGGTGCTGTGCGAACAGCAAAGCCCGACCTTTTTCCACATAGCGCCGCGCTAGCTGCTTAAGATCTCTCTCCGCAGCGAATTCGTCTAGGATCTCACGGGTGAGAGCCCTGGTATCTTCCGTAGGGATATCCATATTAAAGAGTCTTTACGGCGACTAAGGTCTGGTTGTATCGCTTGATGCCTTCGCACAACGCATCGACCACCGCATTTTGATAACTCTCTTGACTCATTGCGCGACCTTCGATCTTGTTGGTAATGAAAAAGAGTTCGATCAGGACACTGGGCATCTTCGCCCCCACCAGAACGAAAAATTGGGCCTTCTTCACGCCAAGATCCTTGACCCCGCCGGCTTTGCGTTCCAGCCCCGCAACCAATGAACCATGGAGCCGATGGGCCAGCGTAATGGAATCTTCGAGCTTCATATTCTGCGTCATGTCTGCCAAAATGAATTGCAGGTCCGTAACGCTTTTGGTAGAGATGCCGTTTTCCCGCGCCGCCAGGCGCAACGCCGCCTCATCGTCGGTGTGATCCAGGTAGTATGTTTCCAAACCCCGAGTATGGGCGTTCGGACTCGCATTGGCGTGCAGAGAAATAAAAAGGTCCGCGTTTTCCGCGTTGGCGATCGCCGTCCGCGTCGGTAAATCCACGAAGGTATCGTCATTACGCGTCAGCACCACTTCCACCGCCATGTCGTTCCTTAACTTTTTCGCCAGTTTTTTTGCAACGTTAAGAACGATATCTTTTTCAGTGAGCCCGCCCACTCCTATAGCGCCTGGATCTTTACCCCCATGGCCGGGATCCAAAACGATTTTTTGAATACCCACGCCGGAGGTCTTCTTGCTCGCCACTGGGGGCTGTATCGCATTATTCTTGTCGATGGCGGGTAACGCCTCGTTATTTTTTTGACCCTCGACATCGAGCACCAGCCGATAGGGATTCGGCAGCAGGAAGGCATTGAAATTACGCAAATTTGTCATATCGAGGACGACGCGGACCACATTAGGATTAAACTGCCCGACACGGATTTGGCGTAGCAATCCGTCTTCGATCTTGAGCGCCTCCTTGGATTCCATGGCGATGCGGGCGCCGAAGAGATCGATGTAAATACGCGGCGGCAGTCCCTTGGAGGCGTCCTCCGGCAAACGATGCACTTCGTAGCGAGCGTTTTTCGATATATCCAAGATGACTCGCGTATAGCTTTGGGATGAAAAATATCTGACTGCCGTTAACCCTGGTCTGTCCTCTTTCAACGCGGTAGCGGGGCGCTCCGAGGGAGCTTTATCCTGCGCCAAGGAACTGAGAACTGGGCCACAAGCCATCAAAGCGAGAATCGAAAACCAACGTATTGTCACCATCATATCCCTTACTTTTGTGCCTCTTCTGAAATTTTATGGAGCAAGTTAAGTGCCTCAATAGGCGTCAGGTGGGCGACATCAATGGCTCGCAGCATTTCTCGGAGTTTGCGGTCCGCCGAGTCGAAAAGCGCCATTTGTACCGGTTCTGGCGGATCGAGATCGCCCGTCCTACGACCCAAACTCTCCCGGGCGCTCACGTCACCCTCTAGGGTCGCCAAAATCTCCTTGGCTCTGGCGATGACCGCGGGCGGCAATCCCGCCAGGCGCGCCACATGAATGCCGTAACTATGGCTTGCCGCGCCCTGCACCAGATTGCGCAGAAAAATAACATCTCCCTGCCACTCTTTAACGGCGAAGTTGTAGTTCTTGATTCGCTCCCGGCTGCGGGACAACTCGGTGAGTTCGTGGTAATGGGTAGCAAACAGAGTACGGGGCCGCGCTTCGCTTTCATGCAGCGCTTCGGCGACGGCCCAGGCAATCGATATGCCGTCGAATGTACTCGTCCCCCGCCCTACCTCGTCTAAAAGAATCAAACTCCGAGACGTTGCATTGTGCAGGATATTTGCGGTTTCCTTCATTTCCACCATGAAGGTCGATTCTCCTCGCGCCAGGGAGTCCGCAGCTCCGATGCGTGTAAAAATCCGGTCCACCAAACCGATGCGAGCTTCAGCCGCCGGCACGAAACCGCCCATTTGCGCGAGAATGACGATCAGCGCCACCTGTCGCATATAGGTCGATTTACCTGCCATATTCGGCCCCGTGAGCAGCAAAATCTGATTCGATGCGGGATCGAGCAGCGAATCGTTGGGAACGAATGCGCCGCGCCCCAGGTACGCTTCCACCACCGGATGGCGCCCGTCGCGCATCACAATGGCAAGCCCATTATCGACACGCGGGCGAACGAAATGGTTTGCTTCGGCGACCTCCGCTAACGAGAGAAGCGCGTCCAAGATCGCAAGGCCATCGCTCATGGCTTTCATCGCCGGATAATGGATGGCTGCTTGCTCCCGGATGCGCGTCAGCAATTCATCCTCGAGTTTCTCGATGAGCTGGTCGCAATTTAAAATTTTAGCTTCATACTCTTTAAGCTCCGGCGTAATATAACGCTCCCCGCTGGCCAAGGTTTGTTTGCGAATATAGTCCTGTGGAACGGACTTGAGATTGGATTTGGTGACTTCGATGTAATAGCCAAAGACCCGATTGTAGCGCACTTTGAGCGACGGGATGCCCGTGCGCCGTTTTTCGGCGAGTTCGAACTGAGCTATCCAATTCTTTGCGTGAGCGCGCAAACCGCGCAACTCGTCTAACGCCGCATCATAACCCTGGCGAATGAAGCCTCCCTCCTTCGCCCCCAACGGGGGGTGATCGACAATTCCCCGCTCGATCAGATCGATCACTTCGGGGAGCGGAGTTAGTTGGTCACGGAGGCATTGCAGGGTCGGCGCGGCGACGGCAGATAGACACCGCTCCAACAGTGCAACCGACTGCAGCGTTTCCTTAATCGCCGCCAGGTCTTTGGGATGGGCGGTGCCGCACAGGACCCGTCCGGAGAGCCTTTCGAGATCCTGAATCGTAGTAAGCCTGTCCCTCAGGTCCTGGCGTAAAGAAAAACCTTCCACCAATTCCTGTACCGCTTCATGCCGCCGGCGCAGGACGATTTCATTGAGCAAAGGATAGAGCAGCCAATGACGCAACCGACGCGCTCCCATGGGAGTCAGGGTGCGGTCGATCACCGCCAATAAAGACCCGCGCCGCTCTCCCTGATTGTTGGCCAGCAATTCGAGATGGCCCCGACTCGCCGCGTCGAGGATTAAATAGTGCGACACCGTGTAGGGTTCCAGATCGCCTAGCATCTTTAGAGAGTCCGGGGCGTTTTTTTCCAAATAGGAGGCGATCGCCGAAGCTGCGCGAATACCGTTACCCTGGGTATTCGTGCCCGCGGCGTGATCTGTCGCGACCCGGGCACCCGCAGCGAGTGAAAAATAATCCTTGGTCACCGCGGTGAGAAACGCGCTGGGAGACTCTTTGCGCAGCCGCTCTTGTATCGCCTTGTCCGTATCAACCACGAGAATCTCGCTAGGCTTGATACGTTCGACCTCATCGAGCAAAGAGGCCTCGTCCGCTAGTTCAGTAAAGCGAAACTCTCCCGTGGTGATATCGCTCAACGCCAAACCCGAACCGTCCCGATTACGAAATACAGCGACCAAAAAATTATTCCCTTCCGGCGCCAAGGATTCTGCGGCAGTGACGGTGCCGGGACTGATGACGCGCACCACCTCTCGCTGGACGACGCCTTTGGCGTTCTTGGGATCTTCCATCTGTTCGCACACGGCGACTCTGTGGCCCGCCTCCAGCAGTTTTTGAATATAGGGCTCGGCCGAATGGTAAGGAACGCCGCAAAGGGGAACCGAAGAGTCTTCGCTCTTGTTGCGCGAGGTGAGTGCGATATCGAGAATCTTAGAGGCGGTATTCGCATCTTCAAAAAACATTTCGTAGAAATCGCCCAGGCGAAAAAACAAAATCGCGTCCCGGTAGCGGTCCTTGATCTCAAGGTATTGGCGCATCATCGGCGTGATTTTTGTTTCTTCCATTGAGTCTTAACGCACGATACGGTTTAAGCTGAACCAGCGCTTTTTGCCTCGACACGGACCGCAGTTCCTGCGCGTTTGCGCAACCCGTTTTCGGCCGCCCGGCGCACCTTCCCATCCAGCTCACGGACGAGATTGCCGATCCCCAGCGAGAGCACAAATTGGCGCTCGACTGCGTTAAGTATTTTTCTTCGATCGGCGGTAATGACGAACAATTGCTCGCCGTCGGTCAAGTATTTGAGGGATTCTGAGCGCGGCAAACCCTGTTTGCTGTAGCTGCGCAGCGGCCGGAGACAGCGCCGAATCTTATGCAGGCTAAAACCGTGATCGATGAGATCCTTCACCACCTTGAGGCAGATCAAATCGTGATAGGAATAAAGCCGTTTGCTGCCGCGCCCGTCGGGAAGCTTAACCGAGGGGCGAACGAAACCCTGCTCGTCCCAGTATTGAATCTGGCGCAGGCTCACGCCGACAATCCGGCTCGCCATCTTGCTCTTGTAGGTATCCACTTGGCCGCGGCGGTAAAAATGAAAACAAGTGTGTTTTTATGAAGGTAGACGCCTACAAGCTGAATGTCAAGAAAGTTAATGTTTTGCGGCCTTGCCGGGTAAATCGCTGCGTAGCGTCTCGCCCCTTGGCCCCCACGGAATGCCAACTCAAAACCGTCAAGCCGATGCTTGGCACCCGTTGAATATGGTCCCAAGTCTCGTGAAGGTGCCGATCTTGAAAGCAAAACGCAACCCCGTAAGGTTTTATAATTTCAAACTCGGCGGGGCGTCTTGAGAGGGCTAGACAGGGTGCGACCGTGTACGATAAGAAAGGATCGAGCTATGCGGCCGGGAAAGGATTGTCAATGAAGATTGTAGAGCACAGGAGGTGCAATATGGAGTCTTTGCTTAAGATGGTCGTTGTCAGTGTTGCATTGCTGTTTGCCCCGTTGGCGGCGCAGGCACAGGCTCAAGGAGCGCTACCTCTGATCAAGGTCGTTGCCACCGGTGGAACGATTGCGAATACCCCCTCGGGGCGACTTCACGCCGGCGAGGTCGCTGAAGCCATCCCGGAGTTAAAAAAAGTCGCCCGGCTCGAAGTCGAGGAAATCATGCGGGTGGGAAGCTCCAGCATCACGATCGAAAATTGGTTGAAGCTTACAAAACGGATCAACGAGATCTTTGCGAAAGAAAAAGAAGTGAGTGGCATCGTCGTAACCCACGGCTCCAACACGCTCGAAGAGACGGCGTATTTCCTTAGCCTTACGGTCAAGGCCGACAAGCCGCTCGTTCTGACGGCTGCTCAGCGCCAGTTTACCACCCTTAGCTCCGACAGCCCGAAGAATTTTTTGCAGGCGGTTAAGGTGGCCGCTAGTAGTGATGCCCGCGGCAAAGGAGCGCTGGTCGTCACCAATGACGTCATCCATGCCGCCCGCGACGTCACCAAAACCATCAGTTATCGCCTGGAGACCTATAGCGGTAAGGACCTCGGAGCCCTGGGATTCGTCGACGAAGACCAAATCACTTTCTACCGGGCGCCCATAAAGAAGCACAGCGCAGCGGCGCCCTTTGATGTCCGTAATTTTAAGCTACTGCCCCGCGTTGATATTATCTATACGTACGTCGATGCCGACGGAGCCTTGATTGAAGCTGCGGTCGACCGCGCCAAAGCCGAGGGTTTGGTCATTGCCGGATTTCCCACCGGCTCGCCGACACCCGAGATGGATAAAACCATCAAGAGCGTAGCCGCGAAAGGCGTTGTTGTAGCGATGACTCACAGAGGCGGCATGGGCCGCGTTCGCCTCAATAGCCAACGCCCCTACTACGTTTGGGGTGACAATCTTTCACCGCAGAAGGCGAGGATTCTCTTGATGTTGGGGCTTTCACAGACCAAAGACGTCAAGGAGCTCCAGCGATACTTCCAGGAATTTTAAAAAATCGGTTCTATGCGGCCGTCCGGCTTTTGGATGGAAGAGCGATTCGTTGCTCGATTCTTTGTTCCTTCAGTCGACTCGCATTCCTTGAATATATGACTAGTTTCAGTCTATATTATAGCCACGACCACTGTTAATGTTGCCACATTAAAAGAAAAGCTGAGTTATTATCTCAATCTGGTCAAGCAAGGACAGAAAGCCTCCCACCGCTACCGCGCCGCCCGCATCCTTCCGGTGTCCGCGCCGGATTCACCGATGGGGGAACCTTCCCGGCCCGTGAAGAATTTGCGAAAACTCAAGGGAATAAAGCCTCGTCGCTGGGTGTCAGCGGTAAAAGCGGTCCTCGAGGACCGGCGGCGCCGGTGATCGTCTACATTGACACATCCGTAATTTTGCGAGTGCTCTTTAATGAGCCCGATCCCATCGCGGTCTGGGCAAAATAGGAGCGAGCCTTCAGCAGCAGCATATGGCGCGTCGAAGCGCTTCGCAGCGTCGATAGGCTTCGCTTGTCCGGCAATCTGTCCGATGTGGACGTTGCCGAACTCACTAGAGAAATACGGCTCGTGAACGAAACTCTGGTGACCCATCCGCTGAGCGAAACCATTCTGAGGCGCGCGAGCGAGAGCTTTCCGACGATCGTGGGGACCCTGGATGCGATTCATTTGGCCACCGTTCTCGCCATAAGAGAATTTGAGCCAATTGATTTTTTGCTGACCCACGATGTGCAGCTCGGCACCGCCGCCCGCAGTTTAGGCTTTACGGTCTTGGGGATTCCATAAAATTGTTAGCTTGACTCGATCGAGCGACACCAATACTGGAGCGCTCACCACGGTTCGATCGGCCCTGATATCCAATTCGAGATACGGCGCAATCATGGTACGTGACACCTGAAGCCGACTCATTTGATCTTTCTTGGAGCGTGTTGCAGGTCCTTGCGTCGTCAATCCCGCAAGACGCTCCCGGCGCTGGTTGCGACCGACGCTGCGCGCGAAGGGTCCCGAAGAATTCCTTTGGGATCGTTACCTCCTCTGACCGCCACGATCGCGGTGCGCAAAATGCGCCGGAATAGAATAACGCCTCTATCCGAAGTGACCAGGCGCTCCAGGCCGTGCAGCGCGACGAGGCCCTGCCCCTCAACCGCTTTTTTGTCGTCTGGGTGACGCTGGGTGTATTCGTAGCTCAAATTTTTCCGGCCACTCGGGGCCAGCTGCTCGCAGCCGCTCACCTGATTGCGCCCGTCCTCCGGTATCCAGCGGATGCTCGCCCCCATTGATGCGTTTCATCCACGGGCACACAGTATGTTACCGCATGGACGCGTTCGGTTCGCGGCTCATCACTGTAAACCAGATGCACGTTGAGGGGCAAGATCATTTTCCACACAAGCTCCCACCATTTGCCGCTGGAAAGTTTGCGCGCTAGGACGAAGCGATTGCTCATCTTGGTCTCCTCGTATTTTAGATCCTCGGGATTGATCCCATAGGTTTCAGAGGGGAACTGTGCGCAGCTGTGGGGTGTGTGCAGCCAGTAGGTTTGCAGGGCATCCATCAGATTTGCCTCCGCTTGGAGCCGGTTGCAGTTCACCGGGCCACCCACCCGCGGGCCCATTCCAGCCGTGAGAGATCCCTCGTCGTGTTGCCGGACATCGTAATGGGAAATTCCGGCATTTTATCCAGCGACCCCATGGAGGCGAACACCAGCCCACCGAATTCGCGCACCGGATAACAGAGGGTTGGATTTGTTTCGGGAAAGGATTATCGGCGGGCTCCAGAGGCATCTCGATAACATTGCCCTGAACATCATAGAGCCAGCCATGATAACAGCAGCGCAACCCGCCTCTTCCACCCTGCCATATTCCAAAGAAGCGCCGCAGTGGCTGCGGCGCAAAAACAGCAAGCCCGCCTGGCATTGTCCGTCGCGAAAAGCGACAAATTCTTCGCCGAGGATCCTTACCGCCTTGGGAAGATCGTTCAGATCGGCGGAGAGGCATACCGGTTGCCAATAGCGGCGCATCAACTCGCCGCAGAGCGCCGCGTCACCGGTGATTGTTCTAGGAGCCAGGCAAGCGCTGGTATTTACCCTTGAAAAATAGCAGCGGTCGATCCCCCGACGCGCTCGCGTTGAGAATTTCACCGACCACAATGGTGTGGTCTCCCCCGTCATGGCAATAGGCGATCCGGCATTCGACGTAGCCCAAAACCCCTTCCAGAATCGCCGCGCCATTTTCTCCGGCGCGCCACGGCAGGCCGGCAAACTTATCGACGCCTTTGGTTGCAAAACGGCGCGATATCTCCTCTTGGTCCTCGCTCAGAAAGTTGACGGTAAATCCGTTTTGCGGCGCGAAACAAGAATAACACTGCGCCCCTTTGTCGACTGATATCAAGACAAGGGGCGGATAGAGCGAGAGGGAAAGAAAAGCATTGGCCGTAAGACCAAAGGGCGTGCCGTTGCTGTCTTTCGTCGTAATGATGGTCACGCCGGTGGCGAAATGGCCCATGACACGGCGCAGTTCTAAGGTGTCGATAGTCATGTTGTTTCGGCTCAAAAAAGTCTTTCAACTCGTATCAAAGCCTTCGCTCCCGTGTCAATCGGTACGGAAAATCGCCCACAGTGCCCTAGACGACACGCAAGCAAAAATGATAAAAATAAAGAAAGCGAAGGGAGAACAACCAATGGCGGTCCAGGAAACTCGAGAGGAAAATTCATTGGCGCGGTATATTGCTGAGATACGGGCCATGTGGGGCAACGGGAAGGATCCCCAGCTGCCGTTTAAGGTCGCGGCCTCGATGGAGAAACTCTTCGCTGCCACCCGGGCCGACGATCCATGGATGGCCGAGCTGATCGGTGAGGGGAAACCGGCGCGGGAACTTTGGCGCGATCCGGACTACGGCTTTATTCAAATGGGCCACGTGCACAAAGAGGGCCATGCCAACCAGCCCCACGATCACGGCCCTTGCTGGGTCGTATACGGCGCCTACACGGGGATCACAGAGATCACCAAATACAAACGGACCGACGATGGTAAAGTGGTTGGAGCGGCGACTCTGGAAAAAGACAGGTTGGATCGGCTCAAGCCGGGCGTAGTTCGACCCTACTTACCGGGGGACATTCATTCCACGCATGCGGTCCAAGGCCCCGCCGTTGTTTTTCGATTCCTGAGCTTCGACCTAGAGAAGATCGAACGCTATCGCTACAATCTGTCAAAGGGCACGGTCACGAAGGTCTAAGGAGTTTCAAGTTTCACCCGCAGCCTGAGACTCGCAACTCGCAACGGCGGCATAGTATGGCAGGAGAAAAACTCTTTTTTGAACAAATCCGCTCCAGTGGCTGTCTTTCTTACGTTCTCGGCTGCGCCGATGAAAAAAAGTGCGTCGTCATCGATCCCGAGCTCGACAAGGCCGAGGAATATGTCGAGCTGGCGAAATTTTTTTCATGCCAACTAGTTTACGCCATCGACACACACACCCACGCGGATCATAATTCCGCCTGCAAGATCTTGCGCGAGAAATATGGTGCCAACGTCGTGATGCACCAATCAACGGATGCGCCGTACGTCGATATCAGGGTTGCCGACGGGGACACCATCGCCGTTGGCGCGCAGTCGCTCCAGGTAATTCATACTCCGGGCCATACCGCGGACGCGATGTGTCTTTTGTTTCGCGATCGCCTGTTCACTGGAGACACCCTTCTCATCGGCGGCTGCGGGAGAACGGATTTGCCAGGGGGGGATGCCGCAGCCCTGTACGCAAGCCTGCGCAAAGTGGAAGCCCTGGGAGACGAAATTCGCGTTTATCCGGGCCATGATTATCGCGAGGCCGTTTCGACCCTGGGCGAGGAGAAAAAATCCAACGCGCGGATCCAGATTGCCAACCAGGAAGAGTTTGTCCGCTTCATGACCTCTCGCAAACCGCCTTTTCCCCGCAAAATTGACGAAGCCCTCGAATGGAATCGGACGCCGATTCAGGGAACACAGAGGGGGATGGGCGAAGGCATTTAACGGGCAAGCTCGATTGCTCCGCGATCATACCCACTCCCTTGGCTCCCGGTTATCGTGAACCTAGCTGTTGAATGATTTAATCCTTCAGATAATAGGCTTCGACGGCCGGTTTATACGACCTCGGCAGCCATAGGGGGCGACGCAGATTGTCGGGCCCAGGCGCCGGCCGGGTCTTACCCATCCAGCGTTTGTAGACCTCGTGGGACTTGTTGGTGTCGACAAAAACATCGCCGTACCTGTCGTCCGCGCCGGCTTTCGCCACCCGGACCTTTTGATGCCAACAATGCTGGCCGCTGATAAAATCAGGCTGCACCGGGAAAGTGAGATTCTGATGTACGCCACCGTCCTGCCAAAAGATCCGCTGCGAGTCGGGATCGTCGCTCTTGAAGGGTCTGATACCATGTAGCTGTCGCATCAGCCACTGGCCTTTGGCCACCTCTTTTAAGTCGACCAATGCGGTCGACCATCGTTCACCGCCGAAATCCTCCTGCAAGCGCCACCGGCCCAGGTGATGTGAACAGGCAATCACGCCGGGCTTTATTCCCTCAGTCACCCAGACTTTATCGACGAAGTAACCGATCTCGGTTTGCACTTTCAGAAGATCGCCGGTCTTTACATCGAAGATCTGGGCGTCCTGGGGATTCACCCAGAGCGGGTTTCGATGAGAGATTTCATATAGCCACTTGGCGTTGCCGGAGCGCGTATGGATCAACGTCGGCAAACGAAATGTCGGCAGCAGCAACATTTCACCCGCGTTGACATCGATATAGTCGCGGTGCACATGGCTCTTGATATAGCCGGGAATTGCGTACTCCGGCCATTTCCAATCTTTAAGAGTCTTGGAATAAAATTCGAGCCTGCGCGATGGCGTGGGAAAACCGACGCACGCCCTCCCCTCCACTTCCACCCCAAAAACGGCTCCTTGGCGAGCGATAACATGAGTAACGCTATCGGTCGTGGCCCCATCCAATTCCTCGGCTCTCAGGCCCGTTTCATGAACTTCATACACGTTGTCCTTGACCAAAAAAGCGCCGTACTTGCGCATATACGCAAGCGGCTTCAAGCCAATTTTGGCAGCGGCTTCGGGCAGGCCGGGAACGCTGTTTTCAAAAATCCAACGGTAGTATTCGTCAATCGTCAATTTATTTCCCGGCTCATATGGCGACTCGAAATATTTGCGAATCCCCAGCGAGCCATCAGGATCGATGCGCCACGAAAGCTCGATCCAAAACTCATCCTCCTCCCATACCTCGCCGAGTCCGGCTTCAGCGTGGGCCTGGTAGGTGAAGTTGAATTTCTTGCCGCGCTGCTCCAGCGCAATGCGCAGAATCGGCTGGCGAAAGCCAATCCAACGAGCCGCATGGGTTTCCTGGCTCATTAAATCATGCCGCTCCGATGCGTGACCCATGGGAAGGACATAATCGGCAAACCACGCGGTCTCGCTCCAGGTAGGGGTGAGACAGGCATGGCGCTCGACCTTGGTTTCGTCCATCAACATTTCGATCCAACTCATGCCATCGGGGTTGGTCCACACCGGATTGTAAACCCGGGTGAAATACATCGCGAGCTTGCCCCGTCCCTCCTTGAGGAAGTGAGGCAATAAAAAGCTCATCTCGAAAAAAGCCAGTGGGAATTCCTTCGGCAAAAGCAACTCGTTCCACACCTCGGCCGGCGGCGGCATTAAAGGCGGCGCCGGAATGAATTTGTTGGTGGCGTTAGGCGCCGTGCCCCCGGGTGTTCCTACGGCGCCAACGAGCACCACCAAAAACTGCAGCGCGCGGGCTACCTGCCAGCCGCCGAGATTCCCCGCCGCGGCATTTCGCCAGACATGGGTGGCGAGCGCCGATCCGGCACGCGCGATTTCGCGGGCGACCTCCACCAGAACTTGCGGGTTAATCCCCGCTTCTTTAGCCGCGAACTCCGGCGTGTATGGCGCGTAGACCCGCTTTAGCAGCGCGATGAAGGACTGGAATGTTTGCGGTTCGCCAGAGTGCTCCTCGCGCAGAAACTCCTCCCAGTTGACCCATTGGCGGACAAATTCGCGGTCGAAAAGCTCTTCCTGCAAAAGAATATTACAAATGGCGAGTAAAACCGCGGCTTCGCTACCCGGCCAAGTGGACAACCAGTAATCCGCTTTGGACGCTGTGTTGGAAAGGCGCGTGTCGATAACGCAAACCTTTGCGCCTTTTTCTTTTCCTTCGATAATTCGTTGAGCGTGGGGGTTAAAGTAATGGCCCGTCTCCAGATGGGAACTTAAAAGCAGGATAAAACGCGCGTTGGCATGATCGGGCGAAGGGCGATCAATGCCCGACCAGAAAGCATAACCCGCCCGCGCTCCCGCGGAACAAACGTTGGTGTGGCTATTATGACCGTCAATTCCCCAGGCGTGAAATATCCGTTGGTGGTAGAGCAGTTCATGCCCCGGGCGCCCAACATGGTACATAATCTCATTGCGTCGCTCTTCTTGAAGCGCGCGGCGCACTCGGTCGGCGATATCCTCAAGGACCTCATCCCAACTGACCCGCTCCCATTTTCCCTCTCCCCTCTTGCCGACACGCTTCAAAGGATAGCGTATGCGCTCAGGATCGGTCACCTGATTCAAAGTCGCCGGACCCTTGGCGCAATTGCGTCCCCGGCTCCCTGGATGTTCCGGATTGCCTTCGAATCTGCGGATACTCAAGGTTTCCTTATCGACGAAGCCCACTAGACCGCAACCGGCTTCGCAATTGAAACAGATGGTCGGGATCACATGATAGTGTTTCTCGACTTTCCTGGGCCAATGCGCCGTATCGTACTCCACCCAGTCGTCCCATTTTTCAACCGGCGGATAGCTGCGGAGGCCACTGGAGGATTCGAGACCGGCCGCCATGGGATGAAGGGGTTCACGGTTGTCACTCATATCGCTCTCTCCAATACGAAATACCGCCCCACTTAACTCAACGGCTGGGCCTGGCCCGCCTTGATCCATAAATGTTCGTATACCCACAATCCTGCCAGCGCCAGTAGCGAAGCGGTCATATTGGGGATTAACGACGGGGTGGGCCAGAAAATCAACACGATCGGTACGATTACTCCCAGAAGCACGACAAAAATCCAAAATTGTTTACTTAGCCGACCCTTGATCAACAGGTTTGCGGATCTTGCGGTGTCTTCGCTGCCGTGGCCGGCGAAAAGCTCGCTGCAAATCATCGCCAGGCTCGCCAGTAGTGATACCACAAGGAGATTTTCTAGCCAGTAAAGCATCTGCCCGCTGATGAATTGAAACGGTGTCAGGAGTTGTAATGGCGCCATCAGGGTAAGAGTCGCCGTCCCCGCGATAAGGGCCTGGACGAGCAGATGCCAAAACAACAATGGACTTTGCCAAAAATCTCGCCCGCAAGCTTGCGCAAAAAGAAAGGCGGAGTAACCTGCCGACGCAATGGCGAAAAGCGCCGTGGGCCACACAACCAATGGCGAAACCGAAGTTTTGGTGAGGCCGTGGAACAACCAGACAGAGGCCAAGATCCCATAGATCGTGAGAACGTAACCGCCCAACACCAACCAAGAGTTGAAGTTGGGTTTGGTTAAAAGATAAAGGAAACGACCCGGTCGCTTCAGGTCTAGGATTAACAAAGCCATCGTTACGGCGAGAAATACCAGGGCGATGATCGGGCTGATCACAGACAGAGCCGGCGCATCTTGCTCGAAACCCAAATTCAGCAACAGAGCCGAAAGCAACAGAACCCCCGCCGCGATAGACTTTGTCCAGAGATAAAATGCGATCTTTTTGCCCCAAGGGGTGATGTGCGGCACGTCATAGACTTCTCGAGCGCCCGCCATTGTGCGCCGCTCGGAGTTATCCGAGCTAAGCGCGTAAAGATCCTCACCCGGCGTTTTTTCGGACCAAATATGAGACGCCTGGGGTTCCATCAGCGTCGGCTGCAATAAATCGCCGTCGACTCCGACGTAGAAGAGTTTAGGTTTTGTCCCTTTTTCCGGCTTGCGGACGCTGACTTTTTCCATCGCAACACGTCGACTGATTTCGCTGTCGGGATCGTCGAGGTCTCCGGACAAGATCGCTTGTGTCGGACAAACTACTTCACAGGCCGGTTTGTAACCCCGCTCGACGCGAGAGGCGTCAAAGTTGCATTTAGCTGCGGTATTTCGCTCCGGGTCGATATACAACGCATCGTAGGGACAGGCCTGCATGCAGGATTTGCATCCGATACAACGTTCATTATCGAAATCGACGATGCCATCGGGGCGGCGGAAAAGCGCTACCGTGGGACAAATTTCGATACAGGGCGCGGGATCGCAATGGTTGCAACGCAGCACGGCAAAGTGACGCCGGGTGTCGGGGTAACGACCTTTTTCAATATATTTGACCCATGTCCGGTTTACCCCGACAGCGATATTGTGTTCTTCCTTGCAAGCCACCGTGCAGGCATGACAGCCGATGCATCGGTTTTGATCAATGACAAAGCCGTAGCGCATGAGGAGGTCTTTTATTTGACTGAAGTGGTTTGCGGCTAAACTTGAAGCGTCGGCGTGTCGTCCTCTTTGTCGTGGAGCGCATACCAGTAAATGCTATTCATATAACGCCAGCGTCTGATGGTCGCCTCTTCCACGGTCTTGAGCGCCAGCGCCTGCAGCTCAGGAGTGGTGCAATATTTTTCTACGACGGCGAAGCCCTTGGAGCCGTGGACTTCGTCGGCATGAATATGCTCCTCGAAAAAACGAATCTCCCTTGCGCCGGGCTTGTGATGGTAGTGTTGGTGCAACGCCGGGACGATTTTTTTGCAGATATCGAGGAATTGCGATTCCAAGCCCACGAACATCCCCGCTACCGCCGCCTGCCAGGGCTTTTGATATACCATGCGCCAGCCCCAATTTTGCAGCGCGTCGGTGCCGGGGAGGATTGGCGATGTTTCAACTTTCTCTGGCGCTACGCCGCACACGGCAACATAGTCTTTCAACATATCCAGATGGCGATCGTCGGGATTTTCCTCGTCGCCGAGATTTTCCAAAAGGTATGCCTTGGCGTCCCTATGCGGGATTTGCGAAGCCTCGTAGGCAAGCCAGTTGAGATATTCGCTGACGTAATGATAGTGCTGCTGGCAGTAAAGCGCAGTCTGTACCCGAGTCAGCTCTCCCCGCGCCCATTTTGCAAAAAACGGATGGTTCTTGCTGTGTTTTTTGTCCCGGATGGCGATGAGCTGAGCGTAAAAACTGCTTCCCATGATGCGTCTAGCCCGAATTATGCACGGAGGACAACGATCGAGGGGCAAACCCTCCGCAGCGAAGACAATAGGCCTGTGACACCGGGCGGCCGGCGAATTGATCTTCTGGAACGGACACCTGGAAAAAATGCGGACGCCAAGGTTTAAGCATAAACGACATTGAAACTTTTCGTCTCTGTGCCTTCGCTCCTCCAGGTTCACCCCTCGATCGACACAGTGTCGTGATTTTCTCGCGGACCATGAATAATCCGGGCCGGTACAACCGCTAGCGCTATCCCTCGCCCCGCTGAACAACCTCTTCCACCGGCCTGAGTCTGACATCGATGAGCGCCGACTGACCGCCCGCCACGGCCTTGAGACCGCGCTCTATGGCTTTTCGCACCTCAGCGGGTTCCTCTACCTTTTCACCGTAACCATCAAAGGCTTTAACGATGGTCGAGTACTCTGGACAGGGGACGATATGGAGGCCGGAAAAGTTGTTGGTTTTGACTGCCCAGCCCTGTGGATAATACTTTGGAATGCCTGATTTTTGCGAAAGATAACCCTGGTTATTAAACATAATAATGAGAAATGGCAGACTATGCTCCTGAGCCGCTCCAAAAGCCGCCGGCACAGGATCATAATTAAAGGAGCCGTCGCCTATCAAGCAGATAACCGGACGTTTGGGATGAGCCGCCTTGACGCCTAAGGCGGTGGCCAGTCCAGTTCCCAATCCGCCGACGCATCCGGCAAAAAATGAACCCGGTTGGATGTTGTCGAGATAGCGGTGCACAGCCGTACGATGGGTGATGGTCTCTTCCACGACCAAGGCATCGGATGGCAGAACCTTACTAATCTCATGGGCCACCCAGCGGGTATCCATCGGTTTTTGTTTCGACAGCGCTTCCGCTTCTTCACGCCACTTTTTCCGGCGCGCATCGTTCTGCGCCTTCAATTCTTCGGCGCGGCGTGTGCGTGCCGAGTCCCCTTTGTTCACCCGTTTTTTGAGCGCCGCCAGGAGATGCTCCAAAGACGATTCGATTTCCCCGGTCAAGCATAGATCAGTCTGATAGCCGTAGTAAGGAAGTTCGGCGCGCAGCGGGTTTTCGTCGAGCACGGCCACCTTGGCCCCCGCAGACGGGGTAATGGACGCCGGATGCCACGGCGCAATGACCGCAAGAAGAAAGATCGCGTCGCTACCCGTTAACACTTCCTTGGGATCATAACCGCAGTGAAGCGGATGGGTGCGCGGCATGTTGAGCGCTCCGGTACTGCGGGTTTCAACCACGGCGCAACCAAGTAGTTCGGCGATGCCAACCAAGCACTCCACCGCTTTAGCAGACCTTCCGGCATCCTCTGTGATAATTACGGGGCGGCTCGCGCCGGCCAACATATCGGCTAGCTCTTCGATGCCTTTGGAGTCGGCCGTGGCAAGCGGGGAGACCCCCAAATCCGACGGCACATCTTTGGTCATGGTGTCGAAAAGATGTTCCATGGGCAAAGAGACGAATACCGGACCGCGAGGCCCGGCCATGGCAAGACGGCAGGCCCTTTGAATTGTCGATGGGAGTATTGATTTGGTATTGACGCCGAAACTCCACTTGACCGTGTGATCCACCAGTTTCGCTGGGCCGCCCATGTCTGCTAAATGACTTCCCCACTGGGCGCCCGGATCGGGTCCCTCATCCTCGCCGAAACCAATGGACTCTCCAGCGAAGACGACCATGGGAACCTGTTCATGCAGCGCTCCGCGCATCCCCATGGTCGCGTGCAGCGCGCCCACGGTGGTGTGAATCATGACAGCGGGGAGTTTACCCGAAGCTTTCGCGTAACCACTCGCCATACCGACGGCAATCTCCTCATGGCGCGTGCTCATATAAACCGGCATGCCTTCGACGCCGGGTTCGGCCAGGGCTTCCCACACCGGGGACCATTCCGACCCAGGGGATGCGAAAATCCGCTCCACGCCCATCTTCGCCAATACCCGCAGCATAGTCTGCGCGCCGGTTAAACCTTTAGTTTGAATCATTGTCTATCCTTTCAAATCGTCTGCGACCCAGGTGTCAGCTAGCGACTCACAACAGATTTTGCTCCCCACTTGGGGGCTGACCGCTAATGGCTATGTCAAGTTGTAAAATCTTTTGGCGTTGTTCAGTAAAATATCTTTTTTGGCTTCTAATGAAAGATCCTCGCGTTGCCAGAGAATGGACGCCGATTCGGGCCAACTCATGTCCCAATGCGGATAGTCCGAGGCGTACATGAGGGTTTTCGAGCCGATTTCGCTGACGACGAAACTGATCATTTTTTCTTCCGGCTCGCAGCCATAGTAGATATTTTCGCTCTCAAGGTACTCGCTGGGTTTCCTTTTGCAAAGCGGTGCCTCCACTTTGCCGCGTTTTTCCCATTCCTCATCCATGCGCTCGGCCCAGTAAGGAATCCAGCCGCAGCCTATTTCTAGATAACCGATTCTAAGTTTGGGAAATCTTTCCGGTATCCCCCCAAAGACCATGGCCGTCAATTGGCGCAACACCGGAAAAGGATGTCCGGTCGTATGCAAGCAAATAAACGAATCGAAGACCTCGCTGCCGGGCTCGTCGCCGCCGAACGCATGCACCGTGATGGGAGTATTGAGCCGCTGGGCCTCTTCGTACAGAGGATAGTACTCGGGGCTACCCAGATTTTTCCTGTGGGCCTGGGCGGCAAGCATGCCTCCACATAGGCCAAGCTTCGTCACCGCGCGATTGAGCTCCTTGGTCGCTTCAGCGGGATTGCTTACCGGTAAATTGGCTACCGCTTTCAAGCGCGGCGATGCCTTACAGTAGTCGGCGATAAAATCGTTATACGCCCGACAGAGCGCGGTTTGAAACTGCGGTTCCCGCACGCGGCCAATCCCTAAACCACTGGTAGGAAAGAGTACTGCGGTGTCGATTTGCTGCACGTCCATCGCAGCCAGACGATCTTCAATTTTGACTCCCGACTGCCCCAGTGTGCCGCCCATATTGCGATCGTAATGCTCGCTGGGAATGAGCGACGCTCTTTGATTTTTATAGGGCTCTGGCAGATAGGGTCGTATATCGTTGTCTAAATCCCTTGCATGGGCATCGGAGTCCAATACTTTTATTGCATCACGGAGTTCCATAAACTCACCTCCATCGTTTGCTCTACAGTCGATGCGCTGCCCACGGGCGGTTTTTATGCTGCCACCGGCAACGATGCCGGGGCCTTCAAGTTATATAGTTTTCGGACGTTGGTGTTGAGTAACTTGTCTCGGTCCGCGGCCGGCAAGTGACCGAGGTCGCGATTGATCACGTCGCGCGAGTTCGGCCAGGTTGAATTCTGGTGCGGATAGTCGTTGGACCACATGCAGTTATCCACGCCCCACCAGGAGAACAGCTTGCCGCCCACCAGGTCGTTGAAGAAAGTCGCGTAAATTTGACGGTAAAAATATTCGCTGGGCAATTTATCGATGGTCAGCTGCTCACGGTGGCGGTGCCGCTTGAAACCTTTGTCGCATTGTCCTAGCCAGAACGGTATCCAGCCGATTTCGTTTTCGACGGAAACGATTCTTAACTTGGGATGACGCTCCAGCACGCCGCTAAAAATAATCTGGAACAGGGCGTTTTCGATTTCGTGGTGCTGCTCGATACCGATACGGTAGCGTTCCAGTCCATGACTCGTCTGGCGGTTCATGCTTTCGCCGAAACCGGTGAGGATGTGGAGATGAATGGGCAAGTCGAGGTCCTGTGAAGCGGCCCAAAACCGCTCATAGTGTGCCGCCGTGAACGGCAGCCTGGGGTCCGGCACCTGCCAGATCATGCTGCCGACTATCCCCCCCGCCCTTTTACAGCGCTCCAGTTCGGCGATGCCATGATCGACATCGTACATCGATATCAGCGCGATGCCATACAGGCGATCCGGGACCTGTTTGCAGTAGTCGATGACCCAATCATTGTAGGCGCGAAATAACGCTTCCTGCAGCGTCGCGTCCGGAATGCAAAAGAGTCCGAGCCCCAAGCTCGGATAGAGCACTTCAGCGGAGACTCCGTCGGTTTTCAAATCTTTCATACGCGCGATGGGATCCCAGCCGCCCGGCCGCGCCACGGAAAAACCCGCTCGGCGAAAATCTTCGACCTGTTCGGGCCGGTTACCCGCCATGAACAAGGCGCCCACCGCCTGCGCCTGCACCTCGGGCGAGCCGAACATCCAAGCGTCCCGTTGCTCATCGAAATAAACTTTTGGCGCACGCTCCTTGAGCGACGACGGCATTCCCTTTTCCCATAAGTCGGGCACTTCGATCACGTGGGAATCTGCGGATACGATGATTTCGTCCATGGTAACTCCTTTCTTATTTACCGGCCCATCGCAGAGGGTTATAAATTTAACGTTCCATCAATCCTCTATCTTGTATCCCTTTAATACTGTCGTTGTCAAAGATTTCATTGAGGTGAACGGCGCTCCTGTTGCGAGACCAAAGGCGAAGCCGCAGGCGCTCCAAGCTATGAACAAAACCGCTCCTTCCACCTCGCAATGGCTCCCCGATTGACTATCGTATCGGGCACCTCCCCTCTAAGAATCGCCAGGATGCTGGCGCCGGCCATACGCTGCCCCGCCTCGATGGAACCGGGGTTGGTGCCGATTATATGGGGCGTCATGATGAGTCGCGTCGGATGAACTTCGCGGAGCTTATTGTTTGCCGCAAGCGGCTCTTCTGCGTAGACGTCCAAGGCGGCGCCGGCTATGATATTTTCATTTAAGGCTCGGATCAGATCCGCTTCGTTAACTGCCGGGCCGCGCGAGGTGTTAACGAGATAGGCAGTGGGTTTCATCAGTTTGAGCTCCCCAAGCCCGATCATATTGCGGGTCTCTTTGGTCAACACAACATGCAACGTGACTAGGTCCGATGCTCTCAAGAGTGCATCCAACGATACCATCTCCACCCCCAACGGGGCCACGGTTTCTTGCGACACATAAGGATCGTGGCCTAACAACCGGACCTCCCAAGGTCCTAATCGCTTGGCCACATTGCGGCCAATGCGTCCTACTCCGATGATACCGATGGTTTTTCCGACCATCAGCGAACCCCGATTCCGTGGTTCCTTCCACCCGCCGCCGCGCATGAACGATTCGTTCGCCCTCACCCTCTTGAACAGCGCCACCATCAAGCCAACCGTTGCTTCAGCCACGCCAAGGTAGTTCTCGGGGGTCGGGCTATTGCAGCACAAAATGCCAAGCTCCGTGGCCGCCTCGACGTCGACCGTCTCAATGCCGATGCTTGACTTTACCACAGCCTGAAGATTCGGGCAGGAATCCAATATATCGGCGCCGATCATGTCACGCCCCGCGGGGTATAATATATCGGCGTCGCCAATTAAATTGATCAATTCCCTTCTCTCATAATGGTAGTCGGGGAATTCATCGTTCGATTTTCCCAGCACCAGCTGGCAATTTTCCGCGCGCAACAAATCTTGCACTAGGGCCAGGCTGGTAGGAGCCGTTACACAAACTTTGCGAGTTTTTGAGGCCATATTCGAATCAGTTCAAACCGTAGAGTTTTTTTGCCGACTCGGCGAAGAGCCATTTTTTGGCCTCTTCGTTAAGGTCCTCGCGCCGGCTCAAATGCTCGATGTTTTCCGGGAACTCGGTGTCCCAATGCGGATAATCCGACGCGTAGTAGATCACTTTATGACTCAATAGCTGAGCCGTGGGGCCGATAAGAGGCTCATAATCCTCGGCATGGAGGTAGATGCGCCCCTCTTTAAAATACTCGCTTGGCTTTTTGCGGCAGTTTGGCGCCTCCACCTTGCCCCGTTTCTCCCACTCCTCGTTCATTCGTCCCATCCAATAGGGCGCCCAGCTGCAGCCCGCTTCCATGAACGCGACTCTCAACCCGGGGAAGCGATCGAATACGCCGCGAAACATGAAACTCGTAAGTTGCATCATTTGCGCAAAGGAGTGAGACAGGGTGTGGACTTCGATGAATTGATCGAACAGATCGCCCGCGAAATAATGCGGGCCGCGCACGGTCGCATGCACGCCGACCATGCAGTCTAATTTCTCTGCCTCTTGGTAGATCGGCCAGAAACTCTCGTGCCCCAACGGCGACCTTAAACCGACGGCAGGCAGCATAAGACCGACAAGTTTCAAATCCTTGATCGCCCGGCGCAGCTCCTTGACCGCTTCCGGCACGTCTTGAAATGGCACCAGCGCTACGCACTTGAGCCGGGGGCTGACCTTCTGGAATTCTTCCGAGCAGAAATCATTCCACGCCCGGGCATACTGTACCGCCACGTCCGGCTCCCGAATCCAACCGACGCTCAGACCGTTGGTCGGATAGAGCACCGCGGTCGACACCCCGCCCTTGTCCATGGCATCAAGCCAGCTCTTGGCGTCTCTAGCGCGAGTGCCCAGGGTGCCGCTCAACGAACGGTCCCAGCTATCTCGCGGCGTCAATGTTGCGACACGTTTTACGTATTTTTCCGGCATATATTTTTTTAGTTGGGCGTCTTCTTCGGTGATGTGGCCGTCGGCGTCAATGACCTCAAAATTCGTAGCCATATGCAGTCCCTCCTATTTTTTATCCTTTTCCTTCGTCTACGCCTCAAGGGGCAGCCGTGTCAAGGGAAGCAACACGAGCAACACTATCAAGCATTTGCGGGAAAGACTTCGGTGAAAAACCCACCTCCGCGACGACCGACCGGCGACTCTCGCAAATTTATTGGACCTTTGCGATGACTTCTTCGGCCATCCACTCCATGCGTTCAAGAGTTTCTGTGGGGCTGGGACGGCGTACGTCGAAGATCATCGTATCGACGCCGGCGCTGCGGTACTCTTGGATATCGGAGGCGACCTCATCGGCGCTGCCGATAAAACGGCGGCGTTTGCCCGGCGTCGCTTCCTTCTCGCGATCGAAAAGCGATCCTTTGAGCGCAATACGGATATTTTTCAGATCTCTTCCCGCGGCGGCGGCGTACTCAGCGAGCGCTAGCAAATCTCGTTTCAAGTCTTCAGGCTCTAACGGAATCGTCGGCACGCCGCCGATGGGATGCCAGCCGTCTCCAAGCCGCGCGGCGCGCCGAATGGCCTGTTTGCTGTGCCCTCCGACCCAGATGGGAATCGTCGGTTTTTGCAGCGGCTTGGGAAGAAAAACGATATTGGAGAATCTGCAATATTTACCGTCGAATGAAGGATTTTCTTGAGTCCAAAGTTCTCTGAACGCTCGGATGTACTCATCGGTCACGCGTCCCCTGTCTTCATACCGGGGCGCGGCCAAGTTTTCGAACTCCTCTTTCATCCAGCCGACCCCCAAGCCGACGATCACCCTACCCTGAGAAAGGACATCGAGGCTGGCGAGCATTTTTGCCGTGATCACCGGATTACGATAGGGCGCAATCATGACGCTGGTGACAAAGCGGATACGTTCTGTCGCCCCGGCGAGAAAAGCCATTGTCGTCAACGTTTCGAGATGGTAGCCGCTGCCAGGATATTTGCCGTCGGCGGTGTACGGGTACGGAATCGAAATGTATTTTGGAACGACGACGTGATCCGCGACGGTAAGGCAATAAAAGCCCAGGGCGTCCGCTTGGCGCGCAAAACGAATTAGTTCTTCCGACTTGACGCCGGCGCTGGAAGCCGGCAGGTGAAGCCCAAAATCCATGACCGGGATCAGGACGCCGGGGCGCTTAACCGGCTTTCGACGCGCCGATGAATCGAGTCGCCGACGTGAATCATGCCACCGCTGACGATTGCAGCTTTAAGACCGCTGCGATGCTCGAGAGCGCGAAAGATGCCTGGAACTTGCGAAACTTTTTCCAAATGGGCGCAGGGTTCGAAGAGCCGGATACCGCGCATCAGCACGCTGCCCACCATAAATTCGTGGTGCAGAAGGTCGATCAACGGTACGCCGCGCGTAACGATGTTGCGTCGGGTCTTGTGGCCAATCGCCTCTATGCCAAGCTCGGCGGCAGCCTCTTGAAGCGTCTCTTCTTCGATCAGACTCACTGCCTTGTCAGGCCGGTTAAGCGCTTCCCATGACTCGCGAAAAAAGCGGTCTCCTTGGAGGCCGCGATCGGCAACTGCCCGTACCTGTGACACGGCGACCATAGATCCGGATGGCTCAGGCGCGAGATGTAGAGACGCAACCGTTCCCTGCCAATTTGATGTCGCGTTTTTAAATCCTCGCCAGAGCTCGGGGGGCGTTTCCCATGGAAATGATTGTGCAACCTGGGACATGGTATCCTTTGAATAACGCCGGCCGACCATGTCAACCCCTTAGGCCGATCCGTTTGAGATTAGGCAACGCCGTTGTTGCAATTGCCAGAACGTATATTCTCTCTGCTAAATCGCTTTTCTGATCAGTTATTGATGCCGTCTATTTTTAGATCGTAAAGCTTGATGACATTTTCCCGCACCACTTTATCGATCACGGGCTTGGGCAGGTGCCCCAATTCCTCCGCAATGACCTTGCGCGAATGTGGCCAGGTCGAAGCCGCATGGGGGTAATCGCTTGACCACATAAATGTGTCTTCGCCGAACCAGTCCATCATGCGCCCGCCCGCCGGATCGCTAAAAAAGGTCGCGTAGACCTGCTCTTTGACGTACTCGCTGGGCAGCTTTTTCATGTAAGGCAGAGGCGCTTTGGGACTATGCCGGACAAAGTACTTGTCCCATTCATGACAGTAAAACGGGATCCAACCCACCTCGTTTTCGACATAAACGATTTTTAATTTGGGGTAACGCGCCAAGGCTCCCCCGAATACCAAATCGAACAGGACATTGGCCGCATCCGCGAGCTTTTGATTTACCGTCATCCGGTAGGTGTCGAGGCCCTTGCGCTCGAATCGGCTATAGTTAAAACCGGTCAAAATATGCACGTTGACGGGCATGTCCATCTCGGACGCCGCTTCCCAAAAAGGATTGTAGTATTCGCTCGTAAACGGCAGATGCTCCGGCGGCACCTGCCAGATCATGCAGCCGATCATCCCGCCTTGCTTGCAGCGTTCGAGCTCTTTAATCGCGTTTGGGATGTTGTACATCGAAATCATCGGAATGCCGAACAGGCGTCCCGGAGAGGCCTTGCAGTAATCGATAAGCCAATCGTTGCCGATGCGGAAGCAGGCTTCTTGAAGTTCGGCGTCTTCCAGAGCAAAAAGGCGAAGCCCATAGGTAGGGTAGAGCACTTCGGCGGTAACGCCATCAACGGCCATTTCCTTGAGCCGCGCGTCGGGATCCCAGCCGCCGGGCTTCTCGCCGGGTGAGTTTCTCACCGGATACTTAGGGTACTTTGCTCGCAGCGCGGCAGTAAGGTTTTTTTCCCAGAGATCCGCCGGCTCCATGATATGGGAGTCCGATGAAACGATTTTATCGTTACCCAGAACCTCCGCCGCAGTCCGTGTTACCGTAGCGTTCGTATTCATATCACTCGACTCCTCCTATTTACTTCGCGTTGTTGATCTTTATTATTCCTTTTTGTCTGGTTTGTCTAGCGCATCGGCAACTTAGAAGGGAGCAATTGGACATTGCGTTCTGGTTAAGCTAACGTTTTTGAGACTATGCGATTAATTAAATGCCATTGTCTGATCGGGTTGCTTTTACTTTGCGGCTTTCCTTCGCGGGGTTTTGCCGGCGAAGCTCAAAGTGCGTTCAAGGAGGGACTGAAGTACCAGCGCGCCGGCAAACCGAAGGAAGCCATCGCCGCCTATGATAAAGCCATCAAGGCGGATCCGAAAGCGGCGGAGCCCTACGTTAATAGGGGTACGGTTTACGCGAAGCTCGGCGAGTCGGAAAGAGCCGTCAAGGATTATGATGCGGCGATAAAACTTGATCCGAAATTAACCGACGCCTATTTCAATCGCGGCAACGCCTACATGGATCTCAAGCAATATGAGCGGGCCGTCAAAGACTACGAGGAGGCGCTGCGTCTCAATCCAAAGCTCCCCGACGGCTACGTAGCGCGGGGCAGTGCCTACTTAGCCGACAAAAAGTACGAGCAGGCAGTTAAGGATTATGATGTGGTCATCAAACAAACGCCGAGATCGGCAAAGGCGCACCATCGGCGCGGCCTCGCCTACCTCGGTCTTGGACAGTTCGGAAAAGCGATTGACAATTTTAACCAAGCACAAAAGCTCAACCCCAAAGATCCCGAGATTTATTCCAGCCGCGGTCTGGCACATCGCAGGCTGGGGGACCGGGACCTGGCCGTGCGGGATTACTCTGAAGCTATCAAGCTCGATCCGAAAAATGCCGAGACATACAACAATCGAGGCAACGTTTACTCGCTTTTGGGAAAATATGACCTCGCGCTCAAGGACTATGACCAGGCGATCGAAGTGGATGGCAAAAACGGTCGTATCTACGGCAATCGGGGAATGGTTAAACTACGCCTCGGCAAGGAGGAGGATGCTCAGAAAGATTTCAAAAAGGCCCTGGAGTTGGATCCCGGTTTAAAAGATAAGATAGGCGCGGTGACCGGGGAGCAAAAAGCGCCAACGAAACCCTAGAGTCGATGAAACTTAAGCCCCCACGTATCGGTTTTCTTGCGGTCTTAATGTTATGTGCCATGACCGTCTCCGCTTGGTCCGGCGCGGGGGAAGACGCTCTCGAGGCAGGATTAAAGCTGCACGAGGCGGGCCAGCCGAAAGAAGCGCTGCGCGAGTATGACCGAGCGATCAGGGCCAACCCAAAATTGGCCAATGCCTATTTTAACCGCGGTAACGCCTATTACGATCTCGGAGAGAACCAACGAGCAATCAGAGATTACAGCGAATTCATACGACTCGCCCCTAAGGATGCCGAAGCCTACTTCAATCGCGCCAACGCCTACCGGCGGCTCAAAAAAGACGCAAGCGCGCTGCGCGATTACACCGAAGCGATCAAACTCAATCCCGAAGAGCCCAAGAGCTACATCAACCGGGGCAGTATTTATTTTGACGGGAAGCGTTACGATGCGGCGATCAAAGATTTCAGCGAGGCGATTCGACTAAATCCGAAAGACACCGAGGTTTTCTACAACAGGGGCAATAGTTATCTTGCAATGAATAACACCGAGCAGGCTATCAACGATTATAACGAGGCCATCAGCCTCGATGCAAAACTGCCGGAAGCTTTTTACAATCGGGGTATCGCCTACTCTATTGTGGGACAAGACGAAAAGGCGATTGCGGATTTTTCATCGGTTATCGACTTAAACTCGAAATCCGCCGATGCCTGGTACAATCGAGGATTGCGTTACGCAAAGCTGAAGCGCCACGAGACCGCCATCGAAGATTACAGTGAGGCCATCCGTTTGAACCCAAACGATGCCGAAGCGCCATATAACCGGGGGCTGGCCTACTTAAGCCTAGAAAAGTTCGACCATGCCGCGCGGGACTTTAGCGAGGTCATTCGTATCCAGCCGCGCAATGGGGATGCCTATGTTTACCGCGGTATCAGCCGCATCTACCAAAATAGAGATAATGAGGCCAACGCCGACTTGCAAAAGGCCTTTCGGCTCAACCCGCGCCTGAGAAAGAAGATTCAACCGCTCATTGAAGAAGCTAAAACTAAAGCGAAACTGACGCAATAAACTAATTTTGCATCTCATCAAAAGACGTTGCTCAGGGAAAAACCTTCCGACCCCAACCGTTAGACTATAATCTCGATGGTTGGCCTCCCGGCTTCAACGGCACCGATCCGGTATATCCTACCCATGACGCTGTGTCGCGATTTCGTTCTGCGGCGTTGGCCCAAGAATCTGTGCGGCGTAGGGTGACTGCTTCAGACGTTGACATAGAGGTCCTTTTTCAATAGGTAAGAATCGCACTCTAGCGCACCAATCTTTATTAGGAGGCACATATGGGACAACCAGTCACTTTTAAAAGACCAGACGGAAAGGATTGCAATGGCTATTTTGCCAGCCCGGCCGGCAATGACAAGGCGCCGGGCGTAGTTGTCATTCAGGAATGGTGGGGCCTCAACGATCAGATTAAAGGCGTCGCGGAAAGATTGGCAGTCCTTGGCTACCGCGCTGTGGTGCCCGACCTCTACAGAGGCAAAGTCACCCTCGACATGGCCGAGGCGAACCACATGATGACTAACCTCGACTTCGCTGACGCGGCGACCCAGGACGTCAGGGGCGCGGCGCAATATTTGAAACAATCCGGCGCCAAGGTGGGGGTAGTCGGTTTTTGCATGGGGGGAGCGCTGACAGTTCTCGCGGCGATGTACGTTAAAGAAGCCAACGCCTGCTCTTCCTGGTACGGCTTTCCACCGGAACAGGCCGGCGACGTGAAAACGATTACCACGCCGCTGCAACTTCACCTGGCCGAGAAGGACCAGGCGTTCAGCCCGGACGCCGCACGAGCGCTCGAGGGCAAGCTGAAAGAAGGCAAGGTTGGCTTCGATTCCTACTGGTATAACGCCGGTCACGCCTTCTTCAATGAAAAGGGGCCGAACTACGACGCTAACTGTGCTAAGCTAGCGTGGGACCGCACGACTGAATTCTTCGCCAAACACCTCAAGTAATCACGGATCGCCAATTTGCGGCCATGGAGTGAGAAACTCCATTGCCGCAAGGGGCGCCATCGTCAAAATTTTTTTGCTTCAAGTGAGATGCGCCACGATTTCCTCGTCGCTGGCGCTAAGATCGACCGGTTTACCGAAGGGTTGCGGCCAGTCCTTGCCCGTCGGCCAGTAAACCTCCACTTGGTTGCCGTCCGGGTCTTGGAAATAGATGCCCACGGCGTTGCCGTGACTGACGATTCGATTGATAGGAACGTTTTTAGTCAAAAACAGGCGGTGGAATTCTTTTAGCTCGGCGAGACTCCCGCAACGAAACGAAATCTGCTGCACCACCTTGCCGCCGTCCTCGCGTCCCGGGACAAGCAATAGCTCATGATGTTCGGCCAAGCGGTCCTGAGCGGTCATGAAAGTGCTGCCGGTCTGGGAACTTTGATCGCTTACCTTCAAGCCGAGTATATCCCGATAAAAAGCTTTGGAGCGCTCGATGTCGTGTACATGGAGTCCTACATGACCCAATGACGTCACCCTTGGCATAACTCCCCCTTTCGATTCGTGAAAGTGTCTTTCATCAAATCCCCCCTAGACTCTGTGAACCTACAACGACTGCTTGGTCCTGGCAAGAGGAAAAATACCAGATTAAAAATACGGTGCCTGCTTTCGTTTGATTAAAGATCGAACAATTATTATGGTACCCTCATTGATTGGCTCTAAAACCTCGTCGTCCACCGGGTGTCGGAGCAGTAACCAAAACTAGGGAACTCAATGGGTGAAACAAGAGTTGATCTGCTGCACCTCCTCGAGGACTTGCGCGACGCTTACCCCGGATCGCTGGAGGAGACCATTCTTACCGAGATCATGGCCAATTCTCTCGACTGCGGCGCCACAGAGATCGCTTTCGAGCCTCACCCGGAAAAAGCTACACTGACAACCGTAGACAATGGAGCGGGGATGCAGCGCCGCGAACTGGCGCGCTACCACGATATCGCAGCCAGCACTAAAACACGGGGCCAAGGCATTGGATTTGCCGGGGTCGGCATCAAGCTCGGACTGCTGGTCTGCGATGAAGTGCTGACGGAAACCCGTCGCGGCAAGGGCCATGTGGCGACCTCCTGGCATTTGGCGTCACGCCATCGCGCCCCTTGGAAATGGGTACAGCCGGATGATCTGGTAAGAGAACGAGGCACCGCCGTTCGTCTCAAGGTGCAAAACGGTTTGTCTCCCCTGCTCGATGCAGGATTTCTCGAAGGTACACTACGGCGCCATTTTCAACCTTTATTTGATCCTTCCTTTGATCACTTCTTGGCTTCGCATTATCCCCAGGGAATCGCTATCTTCGTCAACGGTCAAAGACTGTTAAAACAACGGTGGTCTGGAGCGCTTCAAGCTCCTTTGGAGATCCGCCTATTTCGCAAGCGAAAACCCTCGGCTTTGGGCTACCTTATACGGACCGATTTCCCGCTCGCCGAAGAGCGGCGCGGGCTGGCCATTAGTACCCATGGCAAGGTCATAAAGCGTGGATGGGATTGGCTAGGGCTGACGCCGGTGTCCCCGGACTGTGTCGGCGGTCTAATCGAAGTGCCGGAACTGGCCGCATGTTTGACACTCAATAAGGGAGACTTCATCAGAAGCGGGGGTCGCGGCGCCGCTTATCTCGCCTTTCGTAAAGCGATTCAGGAAGCTGTGTCAAAACAACTCGCGGCGTGGGGTGATAGGCGCGATTCCCCTGAACAGGCGCCACCGCGGGAGGTCCGGCCCTTACAGAGGGATTTGGCGCGGCTGTTGGAAGACCTTGCGTTGGATTTTCCCCTGCTCGCTTCCCTCGTGGAGCGTCGCTCTGGCGGCCAGAAAAAACTTCCCCTACAACCCGGAAACGCCGCCTCCGATGGGCGGGCATTCGTAACCGCTACGGTGACCCAACAAGAGGAACGGGAGGAAGCTCCGCTGGCGCGCCAGGAATCCGCCCCAAAAGAAAACGCGGAAGAACACCCAAGCTCGGATGGAGGCGACGGTTCAAATGAAGTAAAAGGTCAAGCTGTGGTGCTGCCAGGTAAAAGCGGCGCGCCACGGCCGGCGCACTACGGTCTCGACATTCAATTTGACGACCGTGTTGATGATGTGGAAATTGGGCGCCTGGTTGAATCCACGGTCTGGGTCAATCGCGCTCACCCCGCCTACCGGCGCGCACTAGACTCACGCTCGCTCGGCTATCATATCGCCATGGCCGTTGCGATGGCACTTGCCCCTCTAGCGGTAGAGCCCCCGCAAGAGCACACGTTCATCACCACTTTTTTGTCCCACTGGGGCGAATCCACAGGACGGCCGCCGCCGCGGAAGAATCCAATAAGTAGTAGAGCCTTAAACTTCAAACAGGCTCGGCATCGTCCTGGCGCCGACATCCTCAAGGAGAGGGCATAAAGCCCTTATCCATCCACTCCCTCAGATCGGCGCCGAACCAATCGCTGGGCAGCTCTCGTCCGAGTCCCTCTTTTTTGCAGGCTGCGTAGATCAAAGCTCCCGCGGCGGCGAACTGAATCCCGACCCCGGTGTTGCTCTTGTAGTAGATGATTTGCTGGTCGTTGGTCCGGCCGGGATGTCGCCCGGTCAATACTTGGCCCAGCTCGCATACCTTGTCCCAACCGAACCGCTTTTGGTCGATTAGATCGAGCAGTTCTCTTTGCTGGTTGGTAATCGCGGTTTCTTTATTATTGAGCACGATGAAATCGGCCCGAGTCATAGTGGTCGCGTCGGCTTCGGTGCGACGGTGCACGCCGTCGGTATTGGCGATGGTCGTCACGACCTGCCCCGGCTCAAGCCAGTTGCCGTCGAACACGGGCTGGCTCGAATTGGTGGCGCACATGACAATATCCGATCCTCTGACGACTGCTTCTGGGCTGGTCACCGGCTGGACTTCGACGTTCAAGAGCTGGGTCATCTCTTCGGCAAAGCGGTCGCGATGCTCCTTAGTGATGCTGTAAACTTTAACCGACTCAATCTTGCGCACCGCGCAGATGGCTTCCAGATTAGTGCGAGCCTCGTTGCCGGAGCCGAAAATTCCCACGACTTTGGCATTCTTTTTCGCCAGGGCCCGCTGCGCGATACCCGTGGTGGCGCCCACGCGAATACCGGATAAACTAAAGTCATGTATGAGCGCCAGTGGTTCGCCAGTCTCAAGACTGAAAAGCAGCACGAAGCCCCAGCTCCGTTTGAGCGGCGAGGGGAAATCCATTCTTTTCGCCCCCGCCACCACCCGCTCCTGCACGATGGTGGAATCGTAGCGCAGGGCGGCCACGCCGAAACTCGGTACGGCACCGGGAATAATGTTGGCCATGTAACCGGGTTTGTCGAGATCGGGCGGCACTTTGTAGCGGGTACGCGGCCGATTTACAGCGATGCCTTGCGCTTCTTCAGCAAAGGCCCGCTCCATGGCCTCGATGCACGCACCCATTTTGAGGACCTGCCGCGCCTCGGGATCACTGATCAATAGCACCGTTTTCTCTTTCCGCGCCCGACTCGCCCCGGGGTGGTCAAATTGGATTTCCCTAGACGGCGCTCGGGTCGTAGTCAAAAGTTCCCTATCTTTTCTTTTACATCGAAGCCTATATCAGCCGATAAAAGTGTCAAGTTAAACTCTACAGAGAACAACTCGCACGCTTTGCGGACGTGCTGGTTACCCCCGCCTCTATACCGAATGACCCTCCGTAGCGCTTTTGTAAATATCTTGCACAACGAGTTCGGCCATAGTTCAGTCTTACGATATTCATTCTTCGGTTATGACAGCCAATCTCCGTTAATCAGTCCCCTTCCAGCCTGCGGTGTAAAGTTTTTGCCACCCGCCATTGTCCGCAAAACCAGAGTGTATATTTCTTGCACGAAAAATCCTAGTTGTACGGGCTTTCCTTAGATTTCATTTTTCCAAGTCTTTATAATTTCGATGCTTTTATCCTTTGGCATTGCCGTTGCTCTATTTAACCGGAGACTTTTCAAATTGATGGAGATCGCCATGAACCCCGAACATTTGTCGATTCGCCTAAGCGATGCCAAGTTTGATCCCGCCTATGTCGAGCAGGTTCGAAGGCGTCACTATGATGAGGGAGCCAAGAAGCTGATGCTCGCCGTGCTGCAGGAGGCGCTCAATAATTTTGTCCAGTATGCCCCGGCTAGGGACGCCGGGGGAAAAGAACTGTTTAACGAGGTAGAAACCTGGTTTCTTGCCGATAACGGTGAATGGCTGTTCTCCTTTGCCAATATCGCTGAGTCTCTCGGCATCAATCCGTATTATCTTCGCGAAGGCTTGGTGCGCATGAAGGGAAAAATCACTCGGGGGCAGAGGGTCGCCAGTACCAAGACTAAACCGTTTCGCATCGGTCGCACTGCCTATCGCACCCGATATACCGGCAAGTCCCATGCGTCGCTTACTATTTGAGTCCAACGCTTCGCTTGGGACAGCGACCAGGATTGTTTCTGACAGCTATCCCTCTTCTCTTTCCCGGGGATCAGTGATAAATTTCCAAAAACGTGATCTACAGCGACTACCACTAAACATTTACCGTCGGTATGGCAGTAGCAACATAAGGAGGTAAAAATGAACAAGTCTACCAACGCATTAATCGCTCCTCTCGCGCTTTTTCTAATTCTCAGCGCCAGTTCCACGGCCAAGGCCCAGGAGCAGACCTTTTACAAAGGCAAGGAAATTAAGATTGTCGTGGGTTTTACTCCAGGTGGATTTTACGACCGCTGGGCACGCCTGCTGGCACGCTTCATGCCCAAGTACCTCCCGGGCAACCCGGACATGATCGTGCAAAACATGCCAGGAGCCGGCGGCCTCATCGCCGCCAATTTCGTTTACAACGTCGCCAAGCCCGACGGCATGACCGTGGGGATGCTCGGTTATGGCATGTACCTGGATCAAATGGTGGGACGCCCGGAGGCTCAGTACGATATCCGCAGGTTCGGCTGGATCGGCTCGCCCGAGAAAAGTGACGTGGTTTTATACATGCGCTCCGACGCGCCGTACAAGAGTATAGACGACATCCAGAAAGCCGCCACACCTCCGAAATGCGGCTCAACCGGCACCCAGGGAACAGACTTTATACTGGCGCGCTTGTTGGAGGATACCCTCGATCTGAAAATCAACACGGTTATGGGGTATCCCGGAGGCAGCGAAATCGATCTAGCAGTGGAAAAGGGCGAAGTGCAGTGTCGAGGAATGACCGCGGCGCCTTATTTTGGACGCGAGCCCTTTATAACTTGGCGGAAGAAAAATTTTGTCAACGTGTTAGTTTACGGCGGCGTCAAACGCGATCCCCGCATACCCGATGCTCCAACCATCTATGAAATTTTCGAAAAGAAAAACACACCTCAAGAGAGCCGACAGGTGGCGGATGTAATTCTCCGCGGCGGCGACTTCGGTCGTCCAATGGTGACGCCTCCGGCAACGCCCGAAAACGTGATAAAACTGCTTCGCAATGCCCACGCCAAATCGTTGGCGGACCACGCTCTGCTGGACGAAGCGAAAAAAGGCAGAATGGAAGTCGAGCCTGTGAGCGGCGCAGAGCTCCAGGAGTTGGCTCACAAAATGTTAAGCATGTCCCCCGGGGTCGTGAATCGTGTGAAGAAAGTTTTGCAAGCAAAATAAGGGTGGCGTGTCATTTCACGCCGGAGTTGAAAGTCCGCAGTGAGCTTAGTCAGACTATGAAAAGACAAGGTGGCTCGGATGAATAAGCTCTTGACCAGTCGAACGTTTCATAATAGGCAAAAGGATAGTCCGCAGTTAAACAGCGAGGTAACTATGAAAAAAATAGCTCTTTCATTCGTCTCATTTTTGACCGGTGTAATGCTTTGGAGCGCGCAAAGCGCCGCTCAAACCCCCTTCTACCAGGGCAAGACCATCACCATCATCGCTGGCACCAAGGCCGGAGATGTCTATGATCTCTACGCCCGCATGATGGCCCAGTTCATGCCGAAGTATATCCCTGGCAATCCGAATATCATCGTGCAGAACGTACCGGGCGCTTCGTCCATGATCGCAGCCAATCAAGTCTATAACGTTGCAAAGCCCGACGGCCTTACCATCGGGGCAATCTTTCCCGCTCTCTATTTTGATCAGATCGTCGGACGGCCGGAGGTCAAGTTCGATTGGAATAAATTCATCTGGCTCGGCAGCCCGGTAACCTCCAATCACCTCCTCTACATGCGCGCCGACACTCCCTACAAAACCGTCGATGATATCGTGAAATCAAAAACGGCGCCCAAATGCGGCGCGACGGGGACGGCGTCAACGGCTTACTACATTCCCAAACTGCTCGACGAGGCCGTGGGAACGAAATTCGATATCGTGCTCGGCTATCAGTCAGGGCAGGACATCGATCTTGCGGTAGAGCGAAACGAAATCATTTGCCGCTCGTTTACGGTGACGGCATTTTTTGCCCGCGAGCCTTTTACGACCTGGCGCAAAAATAATTTTGTGAGGGTTTTGATGCAAACCGGCCGAAAGCGGGATGCCAGGCTGAAGGATTCTCCGACGATTTACGAGCTGATGGATCAATACAAGACTCCGCAAGCGGCTCGGAACTTGGCCACCCTGGTGCTTGCCGGCGGAGACTTCGGCCGGCCCTACGTTCTTCCACCGAATACTCCTCCGGACCGGGTAAAAATTCTCCGTGACGCTTTCGACAAGACATTGAAAGACGAAACGGTCATAGCTGATGCAACCAGAAAAAGATTAGAGCTCGATCCGAGTACGTGGGACGATCTGGAAAAGTTGGCAAAGGAGGTCACCAGCCAGTCGCCTGATGTTGTGGCCCGGATGAACAAGTTATTGGGCAAGTGAGTTTCGTCTCAAGAAATGCTCAAAAGTCGGGGCGCCGCTTCGAGTTTGCTGGATTTCCAGGCTTGGCGACGCTCCGGCTTTTTTGTTTTCGCGCATCAGGCAAATTCTGCTGGAAAAAGCCCCTTCACCTTCGATTCCCATTTTCTCTTCGGCCCGGCGGCTGCCCGTCATTGATTTAATCGCCCGGTCAAAACTTCTCACGCCAAGATAGCTTTACAGTAGAGTACCAACAGGCTATACCAATCGCGTAATCCGATAGCGGCCTCTTGAACGTAACAGAGCGGAGAAAAAAAATGATTTTCTTGACCAACGAGCATATCCAGCAGGTTCTCGATATGCCTACCTGCCTCAATGCAATGGAGGAGGCTTATCGCGAACTCAATGAGCAACGCGCCGGCTACCGCCCGCGCATTGATTTCTACGTGCCTCAAGAGCCACACTACTACCGCTGGGGAACCATGGAGGGCGCGTCACGCAAGCTCGGCGTATTTGCCATCCGTATGAAATCCGACATGCTGGCCTGGGAAAATCAGGATGGTTTCATGGTGGAGGATAAATACTGCATTGAGCGCGGCACCTACTGCGGTCTGATTTTTCTTTTGAGCACCCGCAACGGCGAGCCGTTGGCGCTCATGAACGATGGCTATTTGCAGCATATGCGAGTGGGCGCCTGCGCCGGCATCGGGACGAAATATCTCGCGCGGCAAAACTCCCGAGTGCTCGCCATGATCGGCTCAGGCGGCATGGCTAGAACTTACGCCTTGGCCATCAAGGAGGTCAGGCCCATCGAGGTGATGCGCGTTTTTAGCCCCACTAAAAAAAATCGCGAAGCCTACGCCGCCGAGATGACCGAAAAGTTAGACATCGAAGTTATTGCCGTGGATTCCCCAGAAAAAGCCGTGAATGGCGCGGACATCGTTTCCCTGACAACTGATTCCTTGGTGGCGGTCATTAAGGGTGCGTGGCTCGAGCCGGGAATGCATGTCAATAACGTACGCAATAACGAAGCCGGTGTTGATGTCCTCAAGCGGGCCGATGTCGTCGCCCGTCTTGGAACCTCCACGCTTTTCGCCGATCGAAGTCTTTCAGGAGTGGTTACGGGCAGCGACGGGATGTTCGGATACATCGCGGGCACCGAGGAAGAAAAAAACAAAATCCCTTCGTCGCCCCACCATGAGATCGACAATCCAAACATTGGTACTGTGCCGGATATTATGGCCGGTCGCTGGGTGGGGCGTGCAAACGACCAACAGATTACCTTTCTTAACAATCAAGGGACGCAGGGATTACAGTTCGCGGCGGTGGGAGGCACCGCTTATAATTTAGCCAAGGCTAAGGGTCTGGGGCATCCCCTACCGCTGGAGTGGTTTACGCAAAATATTAGGGATTAAAAGACTGGAGCGTTGGAAGAATGGAATAATGGAGTATTGGAAAAATAATTTTAGTCTCGCCCATAACTCCAATACATTATCACTCCATTCTCCAATCTTTCATGGGAGGCTTTCCATGGCGACGCTGCGCTACATTGCCTATATCAGCGAGAATCCGGAGAAGCTCGCCGAGTTTTACCACCGCTTTCTCGGCACCGAAGAATTGGGCCGGTCGGCGGCGGGAGATATCTCCATCAGCGACGGCTACTACAATCTTACCTTCTTTAAAAAGCGCCCAGCGCTAGGCGAGATGCGTACGGACTGCGGTCTACATCACGTCGGCCTCGAGGTCGATGACCTCGAAGAGGTTAAAGGACGCTTTATTGCGCTCAATCCCCGCGGCATGATCCTCCAGGAGCCAGAAGATATTCACCATGGCGAGATCAGGATACATGATCCCGAGTGCCATCCCGTAAGTTTGTCCACGGCGCGATTCGGCGTGCCGTCAGGCAAAGAAAAACGGTTTCCGCGCATCCGTCATATCGCCTACAACGCCTTGGACCCGGAAATGATGCTCAGATTTTACAGCCAGGTTCTCGGCCTGAGGGAAGTGCCGTCAAGTTACGAGAGACGTCAGCAGGGACGAGGCAATCGTTTCTGCGCCGACGGCAAGACGAACCTTGCCATCCACCCATTTTACAACTCCATCGAGGGGCACGAGGCGAGGTTCGGCATCAATCACATAGGATTTCTAGTCAACGATATGCCGGCGATTTTAGCGGAGCTGGGCACTGTGCTAAATATTGCGCCGCGCCCCTCTACGCGCCCCTACGCCGAGGTCCGCTTTCGGGATCCTGAAGGCAACCCTTTGGATCTCTCCCAGACCAAGGGATGGGAAGTCGATATTGGAAAGTGGGAAGCCGCAACTTAGAAACTTGTTAACAGAACCGTATTACCCAACAAAGTGTGCTCCGCCGTCGACATTGAGCAGCTGCCCAGTCATAAAGTCACTGTCCGATGACGCCAGAAATAATACCGTTCCCACCAAATCCCCTTCCACTTCCGTGCGTTTCAGCGAGCGGCTCTGAACGCGATTTTCATTGAACGCCGGATCGACCTGGCGCCCCTCCGTAACGACGAATCCCGGAGCCACTGTGTTGACACAAATGTTGTAGTTGCCAACTTCTCTGGCCATCGCCCGGGTCATGGCAATCAAAGCGCCTTTCGAGGTCACATAGTGAATGTAATTCTGGCCGCCGTTCAATGCCGTTCCGGAAGATATGTTAATGATCTTTCCCTTGCCTTGTTTTTTCATGTAGGGAAACGCCGCCTTTGCGCAGAGCCAGGAACCCCGGACATTGACGGCCATGGCTTTGTCGAACTCGGCCACCTCCATCTCCCAAAACGGGCTTTTTTTCACGCTCATGAAATAGGCCGCGTTGTTGACGAGCACATCGACACTGCCGAATTGCTTGGCCACCTCGTCCACCATCGATTTGACACTTTTCTCATCCGCAACGTCGCAAGCCATGCTAATGGCCGTGCCTCCCATGTCTCGGATCGCCTTGACTACCGGATCGGCGCTGACGATATCGGGAAGCGCGACTTTGGCTCCCTCTTTGGCAAACCCCAAGGCATAAGCCTTGCCGATCTTTCCGCCGCCGCCGGTGATGATCACAGATTTATTTTGGAACCGCATAACATATACCTCCCATACGTTCTTTTTCTCGCTTCTTGGGCCGTCAATTAACACCGAGCCTAGAGCGTGTCAATGCAGGAAATGGATTTCTTGACCTCTAGATCACAATTCAATATGATCCTCGCGATTGATCCCAGCTAAGTCTTCATCACACTTGCAGGGAGGGGATTATGGCCAAACTAAAGCTTACCATTGCCTGTGATAAGTATGACTATTTACAGCCACTGCGCGATGGAAGAGTGCAGGCCGAAGGCATCGACTTGAACCTTCTCACCGTCGAGAGCGGTATTCGCCACCAACGCATGTACGATCACGGCGAGTACGATGCCTGCGAGTTCTCCATGTCTTCGTATCTTGTCGCCAAGAGCCAGGACGTGGCCTGGTTTCACGCCATTCCTTTTTTCCCTCGCCGCATGTTCACCCATAAGTTCTGCTTCATCCGGGCCGGCGCTGGAATAAAAAAACCGGCGGACTTGAAAGGCGCGCGCATCGGTCTAAGAACCTACGAAAATACTTTAGCTTTAATCACCAAGGGTATGTTTCACAACAGCTATGACCTCAAAGTCACCGACGTCACCTGGGTAATAATCAACAAAGAGCCCGTTGGATCGAAGCTGCCGCCCAGGATCAAAATCGAGCAAGTAGAGGGGAAATGGCGATTGGAAGATCTATTGATTCAAGGCAAGGTCGATGCTGAAGCGGAGCCGGATCTCCCCGAGGCGTGGATCCGCGGGGAAAAAACCGTGGAGCGCCTTTTCCCCGATTTTGAAAACGAGGAACGCGGCTATTACAAAAGCGCCAAGATATTTCCCATCATGCATCCGATCATCATCAAGACCGATATCTTGAAAGACGACCCATGGGTCGCTACCAGTTTGTACGAAGCGTTTATGGCCTCGCGGCGCGCCTACGACGAATTCATGCAGCAGCCTCACCGCTTGAGTTTCGCCTGGGGACGTTCTTACCTGGAAGAGGAGCGGAAATTTTTCGGCAAGCATCCCTTCTATCAGGGGCTTAAGGAAAACTACCATGACATCGAATCCATGATCACTTTTGCCGACCAGCAAGGCATGCTCGCCAGGCCGCTGACCGTAGAGGAACTGTTCACAGAAAACACGAGAAGCACGTAATTGATGGCGTGGATGGGCAAAGCGCCCAATCCGCCGGCGGATATCTAAACGGACTCAAAATTTTCTCCGCGCTTTGAACCAAGCAAGCGAGATTAGCCCGGGCAGCCGCTGTGACTTCTTTAAGGTACATCTGCCCGAGTCTTCACTCGCTGCATGAAAAAATATGAGATTTACCTGCCACTGAAGCACAACGATGGCAGCGAAATCGAACCTGAAAAGATTAAACAAATCAAAGAAGAGTTGGTCGCAAATTTCGGGGCACTGACCGCCAGCTCGCACTCCGCGCCCTATCAGGGAGGTTGGAAGTACGGCGGAGTGGATTTTATCGACGATATCATCAAGATCGAGATCATCGCCGGCGCCGACGGAAAAACTGAAAGGTTTTTCAGACAATTCAAACAGCGCCTCAAGCGCCTTCTTAAGCAAATTGACATCCTGATCACAGCACAAAACATCCTCACGATCTGAAATAGAACTTCCCTGTGCGACTCCGCTTATATTCTCCCTGGGTCAAGATGTCCCAATTCCGACTATGTTCTCTCGCTTTCCACGTGTAAATCGCACTTTCCTTCACCTCTATTTGCGTGATAAATAACGCCAAAGAGGTGCACAATGAAAAAAGCCGCCGCCTTGTCAATTCTGGTTGCAGTGGTGATGCTTGCTGTCGGAGTAATAGCGGAGGCGCAGCAGCCGAAGAAAGTCCCACGGATTGGTCTACTGGGATTGGCGAGCGGAGCGGGGCGGCCTGAAATGTTGTTTCTGCAAGGATTGCGCGAACTAGGCTATGTCGAGGGGCAAAACATCATCATTGAATCGCGCTGGGCCGAGGGTAAGGTTGACCGTCTTCCTGCGCTGGCTGAAGAGTTGGTCCGGATGAAGGTTGATGTCATCGCCGTTCGTGCAACACCAGTGGTCCAGGCTGCAAAGAATGCGACGACAACAATTCCGATCGTGATGCTAGGAGCCGCAGATCCCGTAGGGAGTGGCTTTGTCGCCAGCCTTGCGCGGCCTGGAGGCAACATTACGGGGATGTCCAATATAATGCCTGAGCTGGCGGGAAAAAGACTGGACTTGCTGAGAGAAGTTCTTCCAAAGCTTTCTCACGTGGCATTCCTGGCTCACGGGGGCGATCCGGCACACAAGCTTTTTGTTAAGGAAGCTCAAAAGGCAGCCGAAGCGTTTAAAATCAAATTCCAGCCATTGGTGATCGCGACGCCTGAGGAGATAAAAGGTGCGTTCTCCGCGATGATCAGGGAGGGCGCCGGTGCTCTGATCGTACAGCCGCTATTCGTCAACAATCTCGGACAGGGTCGGCGGATCGCGGAGCTGGCGGCGAGTAATCGCCTGGCGTCAATTTCAGACGGAGACGCTTTCGCGGACGAGGGAGGGTTGATGTACTACGGACCCGACCCCCTGCCTCGGTTCCGGCGCGCCGCGACTTATGTGGACAAAATTCTGAAAGGCGCCAAACCAGCTGATCTACCGGTAGAGCAGCCGATGAAATTTGAATTTATCATGAATCTAAAAACGGCGAAGCAAATCAGGTTGACTATACCGCAGTCCGTTTTGTTCCGGGCGGATAGAGTGATTCGTTGATGGCAACAAATTAATTCGCGGTGCCAGGATTACATTGTTTTTCCATCAACTCATATGAATTTTGTTAAGCTAGAGAACGAGCATCCCCGATGTGTGCCAAGAGACTGGGATCCGGGAATGTTCCTGTGATATATTGTCGAGGTGAAGGTGCGTGAGGTGATTCAGATGCGCGAAGCTGACGGTTGGCGAAGGAGATTCTCATGAAAATCGACGGACAGTGTCATTGCGGCAATATTACCTACGTTGCGGAAGTTGATCCGGAGAGAGTCGGGATATGCCATTGCACCGATTGCCAAACACTTTCGGGTACCGCTTATCGCACCAGCGTTCCCGCAGCCAAAGAGGCGTTTAGCTTAAGCGGCGGTCAACCAAAGATTTATGTGAAGACTGCCGAAAGCGGCGCCAAGCGGGCTCAGGCGTTCTGTCCCGAGTGCGGCACGCCGATCTATGCGGCAGCCGCAACCGACCCTCAGGTATTCAACCTTCGCGTCGGCACGGCGCGCCAGCGAGCAGAGCTGCGTCCAAAGACGCAGGGGTGGTGCCGCTCGGCGCTCGGCTGGGTGACGGATCTAAATTCCATGAAACAGTTCCCAAAACAACGGAACCCGTAAAACAAGTGGAGGTTCGGATGGCCGATTATCGAATCATCGACGCCGACGGGCATGTCATGGAGCTGGATGAAGAGCTGCGCGAGTTTATCGGCGCGCCCTACCGCGATCTCGAATGGCACAAGAGTTATTCGTTTTGGCCGGGCCTCACCATGGACGGCTATCTTCGCTCGTTACGGCAAAAAGGCGGTTGGGCGGGCGGCGGCGACGGCCCCAAGGCCAACCACTGGCTTGAGTTTCTCGACAAGAACAAAATCGAATTGACGGTTCTTTATCCCACCCAAGGGCTGACCCACGCCGCCATCCAAGACAAGGAGTGGGCCATCTGCATGGCGCGAGCTTACAACGACTGGTTGCATCATAAGTTCATGGCGGTTAGCCCGCGGCTGGTCGGCGTTGCGCTGCTGCCGGTGCAAGACATTGGCGAAGCCGTTAAAGAACTCAGGCGCGCTGTTGCCGATTTGGGAATGGTCGGCGCGGTTCTTCCCGCCGTGGCGCCTGCGGGAAGGCTCTACAGCGGTCCCGAATTTTATCCATTATGGGAGGAAGCACAAAAATTAGATGTTCCCATATCAACCCACGGTGGCCTGAGCGCGCCTGCGCTTGGCCTCGATCTTTTGGCCAACTTCACTATTGCCCACACCCTCGAGCACCCCTTCTCCCAGATGCGTCAATTCGTCGCCATGGTGTTTGAAGGGGTGTTCGAGCTTTTCCCTAATTTTCGCTTTGGCTGTATCGAATGCGGCGTCGGCTGGGTGCCCTACATGATGGACCGCATGGACGAAGAACAAGAGCGCAAAGGGCACTATTCGCCGCGCTGCAAGCTAAAACCCAGCGAGTACGTCAAAAAAGGCAACATCTTTTTTGCCGTTGAAGTCGAGGAATCGGCTCTGCCGCTTGCAACCCAGGTAGCCAATGAGAACGCGTTGATCTGGGCTTCGGACTATCCCCATGAGCGCGACCAGCGGGATTTCAGCCAGGATATTCCCAATCTCATCAATCGAAAAGATGTAAGCGATGAGCTGAAGCGGAAAATTTTTTGGGATAACCCGCTGCGCTTCTATCCGCGATTAAGAGCGCGTGTCGCAAAGAGCGATACCGGGGCGCGGGCGGCGGTTGGATAAGAGAGCGTAGAGTTGTTTGAAAAGGGAGGTGGGCTTAGGTCCGGCAAATTAGGATTTATTTCCCGCCAAGGCGCCAAGATCGCCAAGTTCGGATGGATTTTTTTCTTTGCGGCCTTTGCGTCTTTGCGGGCGATGTTCCTAGGTCGGGTTGCAGCCGTACGGAGCTGCGTTCTTCGTGGTGCAATCAGTAGCTGTAGTGACGACTCCTTCTTTTTTGCTTCAATGAAAGTCGCGGCTTAAAACCTTTGCCGGCTTTTGATCGAGCTTTGGCTTCCACAGTTTTTCGGCAATCAGGTGAACGACTCCGTCTTCGACCTGGAGCTTGCCGCTGATCCCTAAAAAACTGGCGGTTTTTGCCAGAACGGCGTAGCGCTCGAAGACGCTCTCCCAGATCACCACGTTGACGAAACCGGTTTCGTCTTCCAAGGTCATGAAAACGACACCGGCGGCGGTGCCGGGGCGTTGGCGGCATATCACCAGTCCCGCGTAGTGAACCTTCTCGCCGTTCTGCATCTGTGAGATCTTACGGGCGTCCGGCCATCCCTGAGCCGTGAGAAAGATGCGCAAAGGCTCAAGCGGATGGCGCCGCGGGCTATGAGCGGTCATGCGATAATCCCAGCCCACTTCTTCAAAGGGCGTGAGCGACTCGAAGCGCGGTACCTTTTCCCGCGGCGGCAGAGAAAGGGGTGCCTGCTCGGTTCGCACCCAGCGGCGTATCTCCCAGAGCGCAGCGCGCCGATCGATATGAAAATCGTCAAAGGCGCCGCTTTCGGCAAGCCCGCTGAGTATCCCTTCATCCAAACCAGCACGGCGGACAAAATCCTGCAGCGAAGCAAAGGGCGAAGCTCTGCGTGCCTGTAAAATTTTCCCCCAGTCCTTTTCTCCGAGTCCTTTCACGTACCGCAGTCCCATGCGAAGAGCGAAGCCGCCGGCGCTTTCGCTGCAAGGTTCCAACGTGCATTCCCAGTGGCTCGTTTGCATAACGATAGGACGCACGATGACCCCATGACGTTTGGCATCTTCCACGATAGTCGCCGGGGTATAAAAACCCATGGGCTGGGCGTTGAGCAAAGAGCAGGTAAACTCCGCAGGATAATGGCATTTAAGCCAGGCCGTGGCATAGGCGATAAGCGCAAAGCTTGCGGCATGGCTTTCAGGGAAGCCGTACTCGCCGAAGCCGCGGATCTGTTCGAAGACTCTTTCGGCAAACTCGAGCGCGATGCCCTTTGCCTGCATGCGCGTAATCAAGCGCTCGCGGTGGCGCTCCATGCGCCCGGTGCGGTGCCACGCTGCCATGTCCCGTCTTAACTGGTCGGCTTCTCCCGGCGTGTAGTCGGCCGCCACCACCGCCAGCCGCATCACCTGCTCCTGAAAAAGCGGCACGCCGAGGGTCTTTTCCAACACCGGGATCAAGCTGGGATGCGGATATTCGACGGCCTCCCTCCCCTGGCGGCGGCGCAGATAAGGATGAACCATGCCGCCGGTGATGGGTCCCGGTCTGACGATACTGATCTCGACGACCAAGTCATAAAAATTGCGCGGTCTAAGGCGCGGCAACATGGCCATCTGGGCGCGGCTTTCGATCTGGAAGACTCCCACCGTATCGCTCTGGCAAATCATATCGAACGTTGCCGTATCCTTCGCTGGAATCGTCGCCATGGAGAGTTCCATGCCCCGCTGCCTCTCTAACAGTTCAAAGCAGCAATCGAGCTGTGTCAGTCCGCCGAGCCCGAGCAAATCCACTTTGAAAAGCCCGAGATCTTCGAGATCTTCCTTGTCCCACTGAATCACCGTGCGCTCCGGCATGGTGGCGTTTTCAATGGGAACGATGTCCCGAACCGGCTCGTGGCCTAGAAGAAAACCGCCCGGATGGATCGACAGATGGCGCGGAAAATCCAGCACCTCGTTAACCAGCCGGAGCAATTGGCTCTGGCGCGCCGATGGAGCATTCAACCCTATCTGTTGCAAGACCTCGGGGCGCACATGATCATAAGAGGAAAGAAACTTTGCAGCCCGATCCAGCGCGGTTTCGGAGAACCCCAAAGCCTTGCCGACATCGCGCAGCGCCGAGCGGGAGCGATAACGGACCACATTGGCCACCATCGCCGCATGGTCGCGCCCATACTTTTCATAAACATGCTGGATCACTTCTTCGCGCCGATCATGCTGGATGTCGAGATCGATATCCGGAGGCTCGGCTCGCTCCTTGGAAATAAAACGCTCAAAGAGCAATCCCATTCGCACGGGATCGACGGCCGTCACGCCTAAACAGTAACAGACAACCGAATTGGCCGCCGAACCGCGTCCCTGGCAGAGAATATTGTGTTTACGACAGAACTCGACGATTTCCCACATGGTCAAAAAGTAGCCGGGATAGTCGAGGGCCTCGATGATCCCGAGTTCCTTTTCTAATTGGTCGATGACCTCTTGGGGAACCCGTTCGCCGTAGCGCCGGCGCGCCCCCTTAAGACTCAGCTGACGAAGCCACGCGCTGGAAGTCGCGCCGTCGGGCATCCGTTCGGACGGATAACGGTAACGAATTTCACTGAGCGAAAAAGAGCATCGCTCGGCGATTTCCAGCGTGCGGGCAAAAGCCGCCGAATCGTCGGCAAAGAGTCGGGCAAAGGCATAGGGAGTTTTTAGGCCATGCTCGGCATTGGGCTTGAGCCGGCGGCCGCAAGCAGCTACCGGAGTGTTATGGCGAATAGCCGTCAACACATCTTGCAGCGAGCGGCGGGCCGGGGTGTGGTAAAGCAGCTCGTTGGCAGCGACAAGAGAAAAACCATAGCGCTTCGCCCGCTCGCGCAGCCGCGATTCTTGCGCTGCTTCCTCTTCCCGTCGGTGGCGCGTGAGCATGCCGTATAATCGTTCCCCGAAGGCGTCATGGAGTGAAACCGCAACTTCATGAGGCTCGCTCTCTGCTGCGACCAAGCTTTGATCTCCGCCCCAGAGTGCGATGAGGCCCTCTTCATGGCGACAAACTTCATCCCACCTTACCGCGCTCTCCCCTTTTTCCGACCTCCTTCGCCCAGCGGTCAGAAGACGGCAGAGGTTGGCATAACCGTCTCGATCCTCTGCGAGAAGAACAAGGGTCGATCCATCCTCCATGGTGATTTGCGAGCCGATAATTAATTTAACTCCCATTTCCCGTGCCTTTACATGGGCGCGCACGACGCCGTAGACCCCGTCCCGATCCGTCAGCGCCAGAGACGGAAGCCCGAGCCGGTGAGCTTCTTCCACCAGCTCTTCCGGATGGCTCGCCCCTTCCAGAAACGAAAAATTGCTCTTGCACCAAAGAGGAGCGTACGAAGACATGGAATTTGTTAATGACCGGTCGCCGTGAACGCTACCGGATCTCGGAAGGGAGGAAAAAGGCTTTTAACTGCTTGTCGTGCAATCTGCCAAGCATAGCCAGTGACAAGATCGCGCCCAACAAAGCCATGGCCATGTCCGATTGTGTATCCCAGACATAGCCTTGGGTACCGAGAAAACTCTCGGCCGAGTCTCCTGTCATCACCGCCACCGCCCATTCGAACAATTCATACAGCGCGCTGAAGGCTAGGCAAATCGCGATAACAAAAAGCTTGAGCCAGCCGCGGCTGCTGACGACAGCGATCCGAATCAAGATTTCCCGCGCGATGATGGCAGGGACAAAACCCTGAGCAAAGTGGCCCACCTTGTCGTAGTTATTCCTCTGCCAGCCGAAGAAATCGCGAATCCATTTAAACAGATCCACCTCGGCATAGGTGTAGTGGGCGCCGATGAATAAAATAATACAGTGAACGAGAATCAAGGTGTAAGTTAACGGTGTCAGAGGAAAGCGCTTTCGAGTAGCGATCAAAACCGCGAATCCAAGCAGCGCCGGCGCCGCCTCCAAAATCCATGTGAGGTAATCGTGGGGGCCGATAACCGACCAGATCAGAGTTGCAAAGTATGCGGCCAACCAAACGGGACTCATTCACGTCTCATGACGCCGAACTTGCGGCTCATCCTCGAAGGCAGGTGCAGCCCCTCGTATGCGGCTTTCACTATCGACCTGAGGGTCAGGCTCAACTGGCTCCAATCCATGACGTCTCATCAGGGCGCGCTCCTCCTCCGGCGTAGGCGGCTCTATTTGACCCCACAGAGTTTGCAGCTCCACAAAATATGCGTCCGCCGCAGGCGCGTGGATGATTAGAAGCCTGGCTGAGGATTCCCCGGTATTTCCGAACGTATGACCGACACCACCCGGAACGAGAGCCCAAAACCCCGGCCCTCCAATACGACTTTGGGCTCCTACGACGAATTCGATCGAGCCCTCCAGAACATAAAAGCCCTCAGGACCTTGGTGCCTATGCGGTTGTGGTCTGTGGTTACTCACGGGTAGCTGGCGTTCCATTAGGCTGAAGGCGCCGCTGGTAGTGTCGGCAACTGCCTTGAATAGCATTGAACTCCCCCGCGCACTTAGCGCAATTCCGCTACCGGGTTCGAAGAAGATTCCTTGCTCCATCGCTCCCCCTATCAGGCCCTAGTCCAGACCAGAAGCCATGGCGGTATATTTATTAATGAGTAGGTTGATCAACTTGGTATATTGCGAAAATCTTAACCAATGGTTTTCGTGTTTCCCTGTGTTCCTCGGGGTCGGCCCTCAGGTTCGCGCGAGCTGTTTGCGGCAAGACAAAACTAGTTGCATGGCAGCTTCGGGCCTATCCGCCAGAGCGGTCAGATGGCCCATCTTTCTGCCAGGACGAGGCTCGATTTTACCGTAGAGGTGAATTTTGACATCGGAAAAGGCGGCGGCGGCACCCCAGTCGGGTTCACCGCCCTTCCACAGATCGCCCAGCAGATTCGCCATGGCGGCTGCGGAGAAAAAGTCCGTCGCGCCCAGCGGCAGGCCACACACGGCGCGAAGCTGCTGCTCAAACTGGCTGGTCACCGAGGCATCGATCGTCAGATGACCCGAATTATGCGGCCTCGGCGCCAGTTCGTTGATGAGAATTTTTTCATCCCGAGTGAGAAAAAATTCGACGCAGAGCACGCCAACGACATCCAAGCTTTCAAGCAGATTTTCAGCGATCTCTAGCGCCTCGCGGACGATTTTGTCGGGCAGTCTTGCCGGCGCCAGCGATAGATCGAGTATGTGATTGTGGTGGCGGTTTTCAATAATGCCCCAATGGGCGAATGATCCATCCAGGGCGCGGGCGGCCACCACTGAGAACTCTAATTGGAAGTTGACAAACGCCTCCAGGATCATTTCCCCGACCCCGGCCGCGGCAAATGCTGCCTCCGCCTCTGGCAGGTTCGCTATTTTCGTTTGCCCTTTGCCGTCATAGCCGAATCCTGCGGTTTTGAGTATGGCGGGAGAGCCGACCTGCGCGATGGCCGAGCCGAGATCACCCAGGGAATGGATCGCCGCAAAGGGGGTGGTAGGAAAACCGTTGTGCGACAAAAAGGTTTTTTCGCGCAAGCGATGCTGTGCCGTGTACAGCACGGAACCGTCGGGGCGCACAGGGGCAAAGCGAGAGGCAACTTCGACGGCGGCCGAGGGGACATTTTCGAATTCAAAGGTGACTACCTGGACTGACTCGGCAAACTTTTTAACGGCATCCAAGTCTTGATAGGATGCGGCAATTTCGACGTCCGCGACCTGCCCTGTCGGCGTATCGGTTTCCGGAGACAGGGTGTGGACCCGGTAGCCCATCTGGCGCGCGGCGATGGCGAACATACGGCCAAGCTGGCCGCTTCCCAATACTCCGATCACCGCCCCTGGCAAAATAGGTGCTGATGAAGGTTTCACGATAGCTTCTGTTTGCGGACGTCGTCGGTTTGCTTGGCGCGAAAGCGCTTGAGCCTGTCGCGCAATTTCGGCCGCGAGTTAGCAAGAATAGCCAGCGCCAGCAAGGCGGCATTGATGGCTCCGGCCTTGCCGATCGCGAGCGTCCCCACCGGAATTCCCCCCGGCATTTGCACGATAGAAAGCAGCGAATCCATTCCTTTAAGCGCCTGGCTCTCGATGGGCACTCCCAGGACCGGGATCAGAGTTTGCGCCGCCGCCATCCCCGGAAGGTGGGCGGCGCCCCCGGCACCGGCGATGATGACCTCGATGCCGCGGGACTCCGCCTCGGATGCAAATTCGGAGAGCCACGCCGGAGTGCGGTGAGCCGAGACCACGAGGCATTCATGGGGCACTCCAAAGTCTTTCAGAGTCGACGCTGCGTGCTGCATGGTCTCCCAGTCCGATTGACTGCCCATAATCACGCTGACCAACGGCTTTTGCTCTTGACTCTTTGCCATGATTACCCTCGTGATCTCGTCAATGAATTACATAACTGGTGTCCGAAACCAAACAAATTCCGCCAAAACGTTTCAGAATGGGGCGCATGGCTTCGACCACTTTGGGAATTTGCTCATCCGAACAGACCGTCAGGATCAAGCTGTTTTTAAAAACGTCGGTGAGCTCGTCGCCTCCTCTGACACCTCGTCCACCCTTGCCAATCACATCTCGTATGATCGTATATTCAGACACTCCGATGTTTTCCAATATTTTAAGAATGTTTTTCACTTCGAGAGAGTCACACACAATTTCAACTTTTTTTGCCGCTTGCACGATTCACCTCCCTAGCCATCCGATGATCAGATGATAAAACGGAATGCCTATCACGATATTGAATGGAAACGTAATGGCCAGCGCCATCGCTACATATAAACTAGGGTTTGCCTCTGGTACCGCCATGCGCATCGCCGCCGGAACGGCAATGTAGGATGCACTGGCGCAAAGGATAGCAAAAAGAAGCGCATCGCCTTCCGGCATATTTAGGACTTTTGCTAAAACGATCGCTACCAGCGCATTAAAAACCGGCACCAGCGTTCCGAAGCCGATAAGAAACCAGCGGGCCGTGCCAAGGTCGCCCAATCTTTTAGCCGCGATCAGCCCCATGTCCAGCAAAAAAAACGAAAGCATTCCTTTGAAAATATCATCCGAAAAAGGCTTTAAGGCCTTTGCTCCCTCTGCGCCCGTGATGGCACCGATCAATAAACTGCCCAAAATCAAAAAGACCGAGCCGTTGAGAAAGGCCTCCTCGACAATTGGTCTCCAGGAAAAACCGTTACCCTGTTGGCCCTGAGCGAAACGGCGCACCAGCATGACGCCGATTACGATGGCGGGCGATTCCATCAAAGCCATTGCCGCAACCATGTAGCCACCGTAGGTGATCTCAATGTTCGAAAGATAAGAAACCGCAGTAATAAAAGTCACCGCGCTGATGGATCCGTAGGTGGCCGCCACCGCGCCTGCGTCGTAAACGTTGAGTCTTATTCTCAGAAAAAAAAAGGTATAAACCGGAACAACCACGGCCATCAGCATCGCCACGGCGAGAACGAGCAGAACATCGGCCGTGAGACCGCTGTGATTGAGCTCCACCCCGCCCTTAAAGCCGATGGCCAGCAACAAATACAGGGAAAAAAATTTCGGCAACGGCTGCGGGATTTCCAAGTCCGAACGCGCCAGAGCCGCGATGAGCCCGAGAAAAAAAAATAAAACCGGGGGACTCAAAAGGTTTTGTAAAATATGGGAATCCATTGCAGCTTACTTACTAAGGAGTTCACTGGTTAGTAGAAATGGCATACCCAGGGGACAAGACCGGAAAGCTTGAGCAGGCCAATAAGTGGGTGACGATCAGGCCCAGGCGGCGGGAACAACCACCCTGAAGCGGACCGAGGGGGCGGCCGATAAGGCACCGACCCACTGTCCAGGCTTGGGAGGGTTTTTCTCTTGAGTTTTGCAGAACGATGGCTGTCAAGATACTCACGAACTGAGCCGATCATCGGGCCTCGGCGGCAATTTCGTCTCGCACAAAGTAAGTATCATAAAGCACCGCACTCATCTAGGTGCCACAGCGCGTCAAACGCCGCTCGCATTGCCCCGACTCGGGGAGAGCCTCTCGCAACCGGCGGCGCTGGGGGTAGAATAGCAGATATGTTTTTTCGAGCCTTTGGGTTGCCGTCCTGACCAGAGACTGCTATTTCTCGTGCGAGCAATGGCGACCTAACGTTGATTGGGCGTTAGCTTTTGCAACCTGGTATGTCTCACGGCTTCCAGCTCAGCACCAACGACAAGCCGCAAAACGGTTTGGCCGGTCTGCGTCATTGGCGCTATGACCTTCTTGCCGGTTTGCAGGTGGCCCTGGTCTCGCTGCCCTTGTCACTGGGCATCGCGATCGCCTCCGGCGCCCCCCCGGTGACCGGACTCATCTCTGCCATCATCGCCGGCCTGGTCTATCCGATTTTGGGCGGCTCCTACGTGACCATCAGCGGGCCTGCAGCCGGTCTCGCGCCGGCTCTACTTGCCGGTATGCTGACGCTGGGAAACGGCGACCTGGCGACCGGCTACCCTCTCTTGCTCGTCGCTATCTGTCTGACGGGAATCGTTCAAATCGTTCTCACCGCGTTTAAAGTGGGCCAGTTCGCCAAAATAATGCCCATCGGCGTCATGGAGGGCATGCTGGCGGCCATCGGCTTGATGATCATGATCAAACAAATACCGATCCTCCTGGGCGATCTTTCGACGCCCAGCAAGTCGATGTTGGTGGCCCTGAAAAATCTTCCTGTAAGCGTATGGGCCATGGAATACGAAGTGTTTTTCATTGGTGCAGTTTCCCTCGCTTTACTTTTTTGGCTCAACGCGAGCACGACTCGATGGCTCAAGTGGGTTCCCGCGCCGCTGCTCGTTGTTTTCGTCGGCATCGTGCTTGGCTATCTCTTTAAAATCGATTCGAGATTTTTAATCGAAGTCCCCGAAAACATCCTCGAGGACGGACTGACGCCTCCGGATTTTTCGCGGGTCTGGCAGGATCCCGGCCTGTGGTCCTCCCTTATCCTCGTGGTCATTACGCTGACATTGATCGACGGCATCGAATCCCTCGCCACCGTCGCTGCCGTGGACAAGATAGATCCGTTTCAGCGGCGCTCCGACCCCAACAAAACGCTACGCGCCATGGGCGTGTCCAACGTGCTCTCCAGCATGGCGGGAGGTTTGACCATCATTCCCGGTGGAATCAAAAGCCGAGCGAATATCGACGCCGGCGGGCGGACCCTATGGGCCAACGCCTACAACGCCGTATTTCTCATTTTGTTTTTGTGGGCGGGCAAGGAGCTAATCAATTTGATTCCCCTGACGACCCTGGCGGCGGTGTTGATTTACGTCGGCTGGCGGCTTTGCGAGCCCACCGGGTGGAGAAAAGCGCTCACCCTGGGCAAAGACCACTTCTTCATTTTTTTCCTCACCGTCGTTTCCGTTCTGGCCATCGATCTGTTGTTCGGCATCTTGATCGGCATTGCGGGAAAGGCCCTCTTGCTCATTTATCTGCAAATGCCGTCTCTCAGGTATCTTTTCACGGGCCAGCTTTCCCTGGCTCAGATACCCGGTCTCTTGTGGGCGCATGCGCGCGGGCTGTTCGCCACTCCGGTCATGAGAAAAAGAGTTTTAGAACAGGACGGCAAGGAGATTTACTCGCTCTATCTTTCGTCGGCCATCTGCTTCAATTTGTTAAAGCTGGAAGAAGCCCTCGCGGAAATTCCTCGCCACTCCGATATCAATCTGGTCATGACTCTTTCCGCCAGGGTACTGGACCACACGACGCTGGAGCACCTCCACTATTTCCAGGAACAATGCTTCCAGGAGGGGCGCACATGCCAGATTCGAGGGTTGGAGATTTTTCACCGTTTTTCTCAGCATCCGTTATCGGGCGGCCTCCATGATGGCAAGCTCCACAAAGAAAGAGAACGCATGTCCGCGCGGCAGCAGGCCATGATGGAATTTGCCAGGCGCCATCATCTGCGCTTTTCGCCGAGTCTCGTCAGCTCCTTGAACGAGCACAATTTTATCTACTTGACCCGCGGTTCAGACAAGGAAGAGGGCAATATCATCAGCGGCCCGCTGGAGGGTTGTGCCATCAAAATTTTCGACTACAGTTTTACCGACATCCCACAGTATTTTCTCTATACGCGCCATACCATGATCGAAATCAGCATGGACCGGTCGCACCCTATTCCCAACTGCGTGATCGAGCCCGACCACTATGTGGGGAAATATCTGGTGGGCTATCGTGAAATTCACCTGCCGGATGTGTTGCACTTTCCGCAGCGTTACTGCCTAAGGGGTGAAGACGAAGAAAGCATCCGGCGATTTCTCACTCCAAATCTGATTCATTTTTTCGAAACGCACCCGCAGTTTTATATGGAAGCGCGCGACAACCATATTCTGGCGTTCCGAGTGGACCGGGACCTGGAAGACCCCACCACCATGGAACTCTTGCTAGAATTCGCCGAGACCCTAAGCCGCAACTGCCGTTCGGTGGCCGCACTGCACGCTTGACGACAGGGCGCTAGGTTTTGCGATATCCGCTGATGATCTCTTTTCTACGGAAACAGCTATGAACGTGATCGTTGACCATGCCCGTGGCCTGCATGTGAGCGTAGCAGATCGTGGAGCCGACGAAATTGAAGCCGCGCTTTTTGAGGTCTTTGCTCAAGGCGTCCGATTCAGGGCTCGTAGCTGGAAAGTCTTTAAGCTCCTTGAATTTATGCACTAGCGGCTGGCCGTCGACAAAACGCCAGATATAACTATCAAAACTGCCGAATTCCTCCTGAACCTCCAAGAATCGTTTGGCATTGTTGATGGCGGCGGCGATCTTGGCGCGGTTGCGGATGATCGCGGGATTGGCAAGCAGTGACCTAATTTGCCTCGCGTCGTAGCGCGCGACTTTCTCAGGATCGAAATCGGCAAAGGCGTTGCGGTAAGCATCCCGCTTGCGCAGCACCGTATACCAACTCAGTCCGGCCTGAGCCGCCTCCAGCGTCAAAAACTCAAAGATTTTTTGGTCATCGTGAACCGGCACGCCCCACTCTCGATCATGGTAGGCAACATAATCGGCCTTGGTCAGATCGACCCAAGGACACCGCTCCACATTTTTAAATCCCCTCATGAGCTGACCTGACTAGACGGCTGTATCTCTGCCGTGGTCGGCGCTCTCATCAGGCGGCGCTGTCTGACCCAGCTCAATATCAGATAGCAACTGACCGCCGCGCCGATATGCTTTAACGTGTGGCCGCTCAATATCTCGCCGAAAGAGTAAAGATCCTTATCGAGAAATTCGTAAATCTTGGCGCTCGCGTACCAGGCGATGGCACTATAAAATGTCGCCGTTTTCGTATGCCGCGCCGGGCAGAGCCAGAGGATCAGGGGTATCGCAAAGACAGGAAAGATCTGGGTTAGTAGATAGGGTCTCAGATCTCCCCTGCCCCAGACCTCGCTCAAATGCCAGTACCATACGGTGGCGGCTCCCAGCAATACGAGCGGCACAAACAACAAAGCGCCGGCACGGCGGTTAATCCGCTCCGCGATAACGATGGCAAAAAGCGCCATGAACATCATCGCGATCGGCAATCTATCCCACACCAATCGTTCGTTGTTGGGTTCGAGATGATAATAAGCCGAACCGATTCCGGTAAGCATCACTGCCGCGAAGAGAAACAGATACATCCAACGCGCGATTGAGTCCTGAATGCTCTCTCCTTCCTCCACTGAAGCCGTATGGCGGACCCCCCAAAGGCCCACCAGTAGAAATGGCAGATTGGAAATCACGTTCCAAAAATGTGGGAGCCCCAGTAAAGTACGCTTGTCGGCAAAAGCGTGATACCACTGTGGCTGGGCTATGGGCGGGATGACGAAGAACAATATGGGCGAGGCAAAAGCCAGCGCCAGGAGAATCGGAACAGTAAATCTCTGCATGAATCAGCGTGGCCAAAAAGCGCCGTCTGAAGAGCTTGATGGATCTCCTTTGATGCAGCTTGATCGCAGCAATTCACACAGGTGAAACGCCGGCAGAATAGCACGCAGAGCCAGCCAGAACCAAGAAAAAATAATGACGCCCCATGGAAACAGCTACCCGACGATGTAACGGTTTATGTCACGACTGAAAGTAAGGCCCAGTCCCGGTTTCGCGGGCACTACGAGTTCGCCTTTTATCGGAACGGGCACCTCTTCGAACAGCTTGAAGGACCAGGGCATATATTCGACGGTGAGGCCATTGGGAGCCGCCGCTACCAGGTGCACATGGATCTCCGGAATCAAATGGCTGACCACGGGCAAGTTAAAGGCTTGCGCCATGCCAGCGACCTTCATCCAGTTGGCGATGCCGCCGACGCGCAACAAATCGATCATCACGATATCCACCGAGCGCGCCTCGATCATATGGCGAAACGGCGTGATGCCGTACAGATACTCGCCGCCCGCTACCGGTGTTACCAGCGCGTCGGCCACGCGGGCCAGCCCGGCATAATCATCATGGGCGGTCACATCCTCAAGCCAATAGAAGTGGACGTCCTCGACCCGCTTGCCGATATCGATGGCCTGGTACACATCCCAGCGCTGATTGATGTCACACATGAGATCGATATCCGGCCCTATGGCCTGGCGGATCAACCTTGCGCGCTCAACTTCACGCGCGGGAGTCGTATCACCCGGCAACGCGAGCTGCGTTTTCATCTGCGTGAATCCTTTTTCCACGAGCAGCGGCGCCGTCTTGACGACATGTTCTAGCGAATAGGTCCGCATGAGAGCGCCGCTCGCATAGGTGGGCACGCGCTCGCGCAGCCCGCCGAGCATAGTCGCCAGAGATTGGCCAACCGCCTTGCCCTTGATGTCCCACAGAGCGATATCGATGGCAGAGAAGGCAAGCGTAAAAATGCCGCCCGGACCCGCTCCCGCCGCCGCTTGATGAAGTTTGCGGCCAAGGGCTTCAACGCGAACCGGATCATCTCCGATTATCAGCGCGCCGAGCTGCTCCACCGCATGCTTCAGCGTGGCGGTGAGGGCTGCGCCGAAGAAAGTGACGCCGATCCCTTCGATTCCCGCGTCGGTCTCAATTTTTAGCGTTACAAACTCCCGAGACCCTCCGCTAAAAGCGGCTCCGCCGCCAACCAGATCCTCTGCGGGAACCTGGACGATCTGTGATTTAATGCCTGTGATTTTCATAAAACGCTTTCATCACCTGATGGCGCCGGGGAGCCGACGGATAGCAATGCCGGGATCCGTCGTCGGCAACCGAGCCGTTTATTTGTTTTCCGCCTGCTTCAAATAACTATATAGACCATATATCACTTGCGCCATCTTATTATAATCCAAGCGTTCGGCGGTATCATTTGTCGTATGGTAGGCATCGTTTCGGTAAAAAGCCGTGTCGGTCACCATGACCGCCGGATAGCCATATTTCCAGAAGTTACTGTGATCGGAGAAATCTATCCCCGGCACGAAGGCGGGGGCGTTGATGGAATAAACCGGTAGATCAATGACCGCGCTCATTTGTTTTTTCAATTTGCCCGCCTGAGTGGAAAACAGCTGATCGACGACGGCAATAAAGTTTCCTTTCGCAGGATAGAATAATTTCAAAAGCGGAAAAGGGAACTTTTGACTGCCCTCTGTCTCGGTAAAATAGCCGATCATCTCAAGACAGATCATTAACCGGACCGAGGCCTGCCGTTCTCTGAGAGATTTGGCATGCACGGCGCTCCCCATATACTCCGTCCTGAAAAATGGCAGCTCCTCCAAGGCATAGGCCGCCAGCACGACCTTTGTGCGAAGCTCGCCGCTAGACAACAAGCGCCCCAGCTCTAGGAGACCCGCTACCCCGCTCGCGTTGTCATCGGCGCCCGGCTGCTCGCCGTCTGTATCGTAGTGCGCGCCGACGACGAAGATCTCTGGCGTTTCCGGGCCGAATTCGGCGAGAACGTTTTTGTATTTAAATCCCTTGGCGTCAAATTCCTGGTGGCGCACGATTGCGCCGCTCGATTTAAAGGAAGTCGTGATATAGTCGGCCACCATATCGAGATTTTCCGGATGTCTATAGCTTCGCGGCGTCAATCTTTCCGATAAAACCTCCACATGCCGTCTCAATGCTGTGGGATCAACCATCAAATGATGTTTATCAGTTTCTTTTTCTACAACAATCGGGCGGGCGAGCAGGAGCCAAGTTACGGTAAGCAGGATGCCCAGCAGAACCGTAAGTCGAAAAATTGATTTTACCAGGTTTGCCCCACGGCAATAGCCCGCCACAATTCCACTCGCCGTCTTTCTAGCCCGCCGAAAACCGCGAAGCAGCGAAATCCGACTCCCCACGCCTTTAAAAAACTTTCGCGCTGGCGACAGGTTTTATCGCCCAGAGTAGCAGATAGCGCCAAATCACCGGAACCGGTCCCAAGCGGAGATCTTGTTCGAATCGTTCGATGCCGCGAGCGAAATCATCCTCTGGAATCAGGCTGAGGCTTGAATGCGCCTTGGTGCGGTATGGCTCAATATTATCAAGCGTTGTGTGGCATTGGACTTCTTGTTCCATGAGATCGACAAATCCCACCGCGTCAAGCTCGGCACGTAGTGTTATAATGCCTGGATATCGCGCCAGCTCTACGGCCACCGCCGCCGGGAAATAGGTGGCGTGGGGCTCGCGGCGGCGGATCATCGCCGGCGATTCGGTAACAAGGCATAACCGGCCATTCCCTCGCATTACGGCGTAACACTCGTGGAACGCCCGCGGACGATCCATGATATGGTGCACGACATCCACCGCGAACACGAGGTGAAACTGTCCGGCAGCAAGCCCCATGCGCTCCGCCGCAGCGCAGAGCAACTTTGCACCTCTCAGGTGCTCACGCGCCTGGGCAAGCATCGTCTGCGAGGAATCGATACCCCAACAACCGCATCCCACCTGGTTGTAGAGAGCCCTGAGGTAATTGCCGGTGCCGCAGCCGACTTCCAGAACTGAGGAGGAAGAGCTTAGTTCGGCCGTCGCAATGAGGCAACGCAAAACCTCCGGATGAACCCGGCGATGCCGCGCATAATCTGGCGCGATGGCTTGATAGTAATCCTTCAATTGAAGCTCCACCCTTCCTGGGAAGGGACGATGCCAATACTCGCTGAAAGTTCCCGTCTGACGGCAGGCTGTCGTCAGAAAGCCCGCCCTCACGCTCTAACGGACGCTCGCGGGATCCTTGGCCTCACGCGGGAACCAACCGCCGAGACGATGGTAAGCCTTTAAGTAACTGATTTGCCCCTCGTTGGTCATGGCGTTCTCCAACACGCTGACGAGGCGCACGGCTACGGTCGGGAGGGGTTGATACTGAGGTTCATTGAGCTCTCGTGCCAGATCCTCATCGGTAAGCATCTTGAGGTATGCGGTCATGCGCTCATATGTGGCGTCGTGATATTTAAGAAGCAACTCCGCCGAGGCGCGAAAGGCGCGCACCTGCTCGCGCGTGTGAGTGGCCGATCGTCCGAAGTCCGCTGGCTCGGGGGGCATGCCGAATCGCGCGGCCCAACCCTCTCCGATCCATAGCTGTTCCCGGCCCGAAAGCCGCGCAACGTTGCTGTCCATGACTCGGGTAAGCCGCCAGGCAAGCCATCCAATCGACGGATGCGGCTCCTGGATAAGCTCCTCCTCCGTAAGATCAGTCAGCGTGCGGTGCAGCGAGTCGTAGACCCGCGTGAACGCGTCCAATAAAATATCAATCGCTACCATGGTACCGCCTTTCTGTTGCGCAGCACTTGAGAGTAAGTTTTCAACATATCACGGAACATCTACCGTTGAACTGAGTCAGCGATCGTAGCGCGATTAGTATTTACCCCCGCCGATGAAGCGTACGACACCGGCGGCAACCTCGGCCGTCTGATCGACAAAGTCGTGTGGCTCGCGCACTTCGCAGGCGGAGAGATTCGGCGGACGACCGGGCTCTATGGAACCCCCGATGATCACGACGACCTGCTGACGCAGGCTCTGTGTCCTCGCCGTGATGTTAACCATGAGTCCCGCCGGTGAGCGAACACAGTTGTCGGCAGCATGCCCGATGACCAGCACCGGAATCTTGATCGCTTCCAGAGCGGTATCGAATACGGTCTGCGCCACCCAGGACTTTCGCGCCCGCGGGTCGCCCGACATCGTGGCGGACATAAGCACCACTCCGTCGGGGGCTGCGGGACCCGAAAGCCGCGCAGCGGCATTGGCCGCGGAAATCGTTCCCCGGCTATGTCCTACCAGCCAGACGGATCCAATTGCGCGCCGCCGCAGGTCGACGATCACCTTGCCGAGGTCTTCCGCGTGCTGCGGAGCCAAGCGGAATCCCGCCAGACCATCCGTGCCAGGATGATCAGACGGCGCATCGACTAACGCAGTAACGAAGCCGGCGTCATGGAAGTGCGGCAGGGAGCGCACAAGCGAATTGCCGTTCAGCGTGCGTGGACAGCCGTTGTCGCCGAGATTAACATGGCCTCCACCACCCACCAGCAGCACCAGCGCGACCCCTGCGCCTTGGGGGGACGCCGCCTGCGAGCGCGCAAGCGTGTAGCGCGTTGTGGTGCCGCCGTGCGTCGCGATCGTTACCACCTCCCCACAACTGCTCGCCGCCGGTGTGGCATTTGATTGCGGCAAGGCTGCCATAGCCCAAAACAGCCACAGCACGCCTAATATCGAGGATCTCATCACAGTATCCTGTGGCACGCGCCTTCTCTCAGGAACGCCGTTGATCAAGGCTGCAAGTTATTAGGCGACCCCGCCCGCTTTGCCTCAAGTTCACGGATAAAAGCTTCCTTCTCGCGAGGTGAGATCATGATAGAGCGCCCAGATCCATAGTCGATACGCAACCGATCGAGCGAGAGCGCCGGGCTTGATAAAGGGTTACGCGTAAGCGTGATTCCCGTAATTTCGCGCAGAAAAACCTTCCAGCGAAATGGCCCGCTTTGTACCCGCAGCGTATCCGTTTCCAATATGTAGCGCGTAGTGAGCAACAGCCATAGGGGCAGCCCAACACCCATTATAATGATCGGGACGAGCACCAACCATTGCGACAGCCCGGATCGCACCACGATACGCCAACACGCTAATATCACGACAAAGATAACGGCGACGAGAATCGCTAAAAGCCACCAGTCAATCTTGGATGCGTAAACGCGCTTCACAGCGATCTTTTCGGCAGCCTGACGAATGCGCTTACCCGGCGCATCTCGCGATCAATCTGCAACGATCAGTGAGCTTCGAAACAAAAGAGATCTTTTGCCCATCTCGTCTACAAAAACGTTAGCGACAAGCCACGTGCGATCTCCGGGAAGTCCGCCTACTTCGTCCCGACCCCAACGATCACCTCTCCAGGTGCTTCAAAACCATTTGCCCCCTCGAACTGGCTTAGCCCCTGTTCAATTTCCTTCCATGCGCGCCCGCGGTCGGCTTCGCTCAAGCTGGCCATGAGATCGTGCAAAACCGCAAACGAACCCTTGATAGATTGAATTGCCTCGCCGAGAGAAGAGAACCTTCTGCGAATTGCAGCGGGATGAATTTCCACATCACGGAAACCGACCTGCCTGTAGATACGCTCGAGAACTCCAGCGCCGCAAAGCGCGAACATGCCGGGCTGCGCACGTGGAGGCATCGCCACGCGCCCGATGCGTCGAACAATCTCCAAAGGCAAGCTGTGGTAAGGGTTGTTTTCTGGCGTTGAATGCACCATCACACTCACCCTACCGTTAGGCTTCACAACGCGGCGCATTTCGCCGAGTGCAGCTGTCGGACTGGGAAATAACATCAGAGCTGAGCGACATATAATTGCATCGAATGAGTCAGCTTCGAGCTCAAGCTGCTCGGCATTCATGACCCGTGTTTCGACACCGGTCAAACCCGCTTCGCGCGCGGACTCCTGCGCTCGCTTCAACATATTGGCGGAAACATCGACGGCTAACACATAACCGTTCGGCTCAACACGACGGGCAGCCATAAGCGAGGCATCGCCCGTGCCAGCGGCCACATCAAGCACGCGGTCTCCGGGCCGAAGTTCCGCGAGATCGAGCATAAACGCGGTCACCGCCCCGGTGGACTCCTCGCGCCTCTGTCTTGAACGGTGCCAAGTATCCGCTCGATCAGCGGCAATATAGGCATCTCTCAAATCCGGCAATTTGCTGTAGTCTCTTTTCTGTTCACGCGCCGCTTACCAACGGGATTAGCTGTAATGAATACTACCTTCAGCTTCGCGGTTGATCACCATTCCTGCATGTTCAGCAATTCAAGCTGACGCCATATTACCGGCCTTAATTTCTTCTCGGATTGGTTCAGAAATTTGCCAGGCGATTGATGGTACTTAATTATTTCGTCAGCCAAGCGATGTGTCATTCCTTATCGATTTGAAATGTGTTGTTACTGGCTTTCCTTGTCGCAGTATTAAGCAGCTAACCCGCCCGGCGGTGGTGAGGTTCGGTATCAAGCCCCTCAGCGGACCGGCTGCGCGCGGTCCACGGCTGCGCCCCGTAGGATCACCGCCGAGATGCGTCGCGTGTTGGTGATGTCGTCCAGCGGATTTGCGTCGAGCACGATGAAGTCAGCGCTCTTGCCGGCTTGCAGCGTGCCCGCGTCGGAGATCCGCAGGAACTCGGCCGAGTTGCGCGTCGCCGCCACGATCACCTGCATCGGCGTCATGCCGGCGAGCACCATGTCCAACATCTCGTCGTGAGGACCCCATGGCCGGTTGCCGTCGGTTCCGAGGGTGATGCGCACGCCCGCCGCATTGAGCTTCGCCAGGTTGCGCGCCTGAATCCCGTAAAAGGCCTGCACCTTCGGCCGGTCTGTGTTAGCCGCTTCGAGCTTGACGAATTCCTCGGGCGGAAGGCCCGCCCGCAGCCATTCCAGGTCCACCTTGACGCCCCGATCCGGCAGGTTCGGAGTGAGGATAAGGTTCGGACGCTGCTTGAACATAGCCACCAATTCGTCGTCGATATCCTTGTCGCGAACGCCGTGCGCGAACGCGTCGATCCCTGCACGAATGAGCCCTTTCGCGTCCTCGAGATCGAAAATGTGCGCGGTGACTCGAAGTCCACGCTTGTGCGCCTCCTCGATGATGGCGCCATAGATTTCAGCGGTGAGCTTCGGGTACTTGCCGCCCCTGGTGTCAACCCAGATCTTGACGATATCGACCTTTTGCGCCGCAAGCTCCTCCACCGCCTTGCGTCCTTCCGCCGCGCTCGAAATCCAGTGAGGGATCGTTATGCGCCCCGGCTCGTGCATCGTGATGCCCCGACCCGCGCTGAGAAATCGCGCTGCGCCCGGAATCGTCTGGGCGCGCAGCTCGAGTACATCGTAATTGTCAGTGCCAAGACTCATTGCGGCGCCTACGCCGTAGTAGGCGCGCAATTTCAAATCTCGTATGAGCGCGTCGCGACTCCGGTTAAGATGGACGTGCGTGTCGATTATCATCGGCATCACGGTCTTGCCGGCAAGATCAACTCGCGTGGCGCCGGCAGGCACGCGAACCTCTGCCGTCCGGCCAACCTGCGCGATTCTTGCTCCATCCACAACCAGGGTCGCCTTCTCGATCACCTGTCCATCGCCCATGATTAAACGCGCGCCTTCGAACGCTGTAACGGACTGCGCACACACCGGGATCGCGAATCCGGCAAGGAAACCAAGGGTGACGACTGCCGCGATTGCCACCACATTAAGTCGCTGCATGGAAGCCTCCATCATAAAATATGCGCCCTTCAATCGAGTCCACTGCCCAGTGTTTTACGATATTTAAACCCACCACGTGATGGAATCTACTCGCTCTTCCAATAACTTGTCAATCACAACACCTCGGGTTTATTCCAACCCTTCTTCAAACCCAGCTTCGCAGCAGCTCAAGATATGCACTGTCGAAGAATGCACAAGCGTTGGCAGTGCATTGACCGTGATGTCGGCTGAACCCTAACCCGAAGGCAGTGAAACACGCTCCGCCACATGCGGATTCTCAAGGCGGATAAATACGTGACAAGGCTTAGGGGCATTGTTGCTCCCTGTCGAGCTAACGAGAGGCAGACTCGCTCTGTCGGGTCCAGCCTATTGATAGATGCCGCTCATTTACTCCAACCATTTTAAATCCCATGTACCATTAAGGTAATTGTTAGTTCCTGCATACCCTTTGATCGTACCGGTTGCGTAGTCCCTTGCCGTAATTTTGCCATACAACTCTAATTTTAGCTGCATCGCGTTGACCATCGGATTAGGATTCTCCTCATGAAAAACCAGGGTGATGTAACCATCTTGAACGGTGCCTCGGAAAGATGTTTTGCTCTTTTCGAGAAGAACAATTATCAGATTATTGCCATCCAAGATAAGCTTGACTCTCGATCTATCCTCGTACGGCTTTTCGACGCCCGTTTTCGTCGCCTTCGTTTCAAGAACATAAGTTCCAGGTGATAGGCTATATGCTGATTGCATCTCTCTAGAGAGGCAAGCGAAAAATAGGGCAGCGATAAATACCGTTAATAATATCTTCGTTATCTTATTCATTCTAAAATCCAACGTCCCCGGTCAGCGGCGCGCCGCTTGGGGCGAGTCCGCTGCAGCGGGTGATTGGGCGCGATTCAGCCTCAACTCGGCACGCGCTTCACGAGCAACAAGGAACGCCGAACGAAGGAACACTGCGCAGATAAGCGCGCCGACGACGATGTCCGGCCAAGGAGAAAGCGTCACCCATACCGCGAACGCCGCCAGCAACACCGCGACGTTTGCGATGAGGTCGTTTCGCGAGCAGAGCCAGACCGACCTCATATTGATGTCCTCGGCGCGGTGGCGCCAAAGCAAGACAAAGCAAACGCCGTTCGCGGCCAGTGCAAGGGCACCCACACCACCCATTGTCTCCACCGTCGGCAGCTGAGGAAAAAGCAGCTTGTACCCGAGCTGCCCAAAGACGAACACGCCGAAGAGTCCCATCACCGCAGCCTTCGCCACCGCGGCCTGCGCTTTCCAGAGCGAGCCTTGCGCAACGACGTAAAGACTGAAACCATAGACAAGCGCGTCCCCGAGCATGTCGAGGGAGTCGGCGAGCAGAGCCAAGGACCCGGCGAGCAAACCCGACACGAGTTCCACGACGAACATCGCAGCGTTCACTAGCAGAACTACGCGAAGAGTCGCGGTTTGGCGCTCGCGCAACCGCTCGATCGCGCAAGTCTTATCGATACAGCAATCGTCCATCATCTCAATCACGCCAAACGGGGATCGCGGCTGAGCCGCGGGCCACAGGCATGTCGGTTCTGGCCGAGGGTTTGGCTACCGCAGGCTGCCCAACGCGCGCGCAAAGCCGCAATCGCCATTCGCACGACCCTCTGCGGTCGGGCGAACGTCCAGCTAAGCGCGCCGCGAGCACAAGTAAGGGGAGAGGCTCCGCTAACGACGGGTGGCGGCTTAAGCCGATTGTTAGGCATTCCTGCTTAGCTTCCACAAATCCCCGACGACAATAACGTTTCACGTGATCTCGATCTTGGTCTTGTGAAGCAACTCGTTGTTTGTTCCTAATATTTCTATTTCGGCAGATGGCTGCGCCGTCTTTGCAGAGATGCGAATCAGTCCATAACTGAATCCTTTGTTGTAAAAGAACTCAAATTGCTTGGCTGTCCCTTCGACCTTTTTATTCATTTGCGCAGCCATAGGTCCGACGATAAACTCCTTCAGGCCTGAATTTCCGGGCACCCGGCTCACGGCGGCATAGTGAACATCCGCGCTCAGAAATACAACGCCAGGAATCTTGTTCTTTTGAATGAGACCGAGTACCTCATCTCTCTCACCCGGAAATCCACCCCACTTATCAGGGTTCGGACGAGAGAACGGAACTGACGTTCCAATGAACTTAAAGGCGGCGTTGGAGGAGGCGAGGGCGTCGAGAAACCAACGCTTCTGCTCCTCGCCAAGGATGGTTTTCGCCTGCGTATCGCGATACTGACGCGTGTCAAGGACAAAAAGCTCGACCGCTTTACCCCACCGAAAAGAGCGATAGATTCGATCTGGATCTTTCTTATCCGGCCGGATGGGCCAGTAATCAAAGAATGCCTTGCGTCCTATGGGAACTAACGGACTTTCATGACGGAAGTTGCCCTCAACTTCGTGATCATCCCACGTCACATAGAGACTCGTTTCCGAGAATAGGCTCTGCGACGGCAGGTCACTGCGGTTCGCCCGATATTTTGACCAGTACTGATCCAACGTGCGCGCGCGACCGTCCAGGTCCGCATAGATCGTATCGCCTAAATGGAGGAAAAATTCTGGTTGCATCATCCGAATTGAATCCATGATCGAAAAGGGACGATAAGTAGCCCGAGTGTCGCCGCTGAAGGCGAAACGCACATCTACATTCTCATCGGGCCGCGGTGCCGTCGTTAGGTGTGCAACCGGACCAGGTTTCTGCCCGTCCACCACCGCCTGATAGAAATAGGTGCTCGTAGGGTCGAGCCTATCGACTGATATTTTCGCGGCAAAATCATTGTCAGAGGTCACCTTGACGGGCGGAGTAGCGGCAAAATCCTTAAGCTGCGGGTCTTTGCTATAGCGGACCGAGGCGAGAGCTTCTCGCTCAGTTCGCAGCCAAACGACCGCTTCGGTTGGAGTAACATCCCCGGCCGCGCAACCGAAAGATAACCCCGTATTGGCAAGTGCCCCGCCGGAAGCCGCAAAGGCCGAACCCGGCCACCCCGGGAATTTGCTCGCCAAAACCGTTGCAGTGCCTAGCTGCCGAAGAAACTCTCGGCGACTAAATATCCTTCTCTCATGTCCCATGACTTCCCCTCTCAATCGAAAAGTAAGCCTGGTTTTTTTGCTGCTCGAGCAAAGCAAGCGGGTCCGAAGATCTATGTCAAGCCGTTAGGCAGCCACCTCGATAGTTGCGTAAAAATCCAACTGTCGCTGCGTGCGTCTTGGAGTAACTGAATGATGTCGTGGGAGTGGTGGATGTATACCATCTTCGCGCACTCCGCGAAGATGAAGTGTAATGGTTCTTTCAATGCGCCGTAGGATAATATCAATCGTTCTTCCGGTTGCCACACAACCAGACAGATCAGGCACTGAAGCGCCCCAATCGCTATTCGGGTCTTTGTTTACGCGAACCAAATATTGTCTCTTCTTCACCGCAATACTTCTCTGAGTCCCGCCTGTCGCCGTACCGATGCTAGCGTGCCTATTGGCATGTCATCGCTGAGGTTACCACTGACAGATATGCGCCCCGGCTTAGTCGCGCGAACCGTGGCCCACAGGGCTATCGGTCCCATCGCTGGTTCGGCCACTTCCCACAGCTCCTCATGGATCTCGAACTCGAAAGGATCGCTGTGGACCGGCAGGATATAGCCATTCCCCCTCGACCGTCAAGTTTCAACGCGGACGTTGACCTTGTAGTTGCCCGAGACCCAGCCGCCGGCGATCTTCGCGGGCACCTCCACCTTTGGACGTTCGCCGAACAGGCCCTCCAGCTTGCCGTCCCGATAGATGTCCACCAGCGTCAGACGGTGGATTATAGCCCGCTCGGTCTCAGAAGCCTATCGGATTGCGTTTCAGCCGCGGACGGCGTGTGACTTCACCCGCTAACAACGACGCGTGCCGGCCGGCGGCTGCAAACGCCTGTTCGACGGCTATTTCGCCGTAGAGAATTCCCGCCGGTACTTTGCCAGCCCCGAGACACGTTGCGTCTTGGCCCGGTCCAGTACCAACAACATGAACGCGTCGTCTGGTACATCCCATTCGCAAGTGATCCCGTGAGCGCTCGCCGGCCCGAACCCGAATCGAGGGTAGTAGTGGGGATGCCCCACCAAGATGATGAACGGATACCCCATGTCACTGACCCTCCGATTTCCCGTCTCAACCAATTTACAGCCGACTCCTTGGCGTTGGTGTTCTGGAAGAACGGCCATTGGCCCCAACGCTGCTCCCGTGACGGTTCCCACGGAGATCGGGCTGTACACGATGTGACCTACCACGTGACCGTTCACTGTCGCGACCAAGGAGAGCAACGCCGCGCCGTTCGATCTCAATGCGTCGACTATGTTGCCTTCCTGGTCCTGCCCAAAGGCGTGCTTGTTCACGTCACGAATAGCCGCGATATCTTCAAAACGTTCTTCTCGGATTTCCATCTTTACGTTCGTTGATTCGTGTCCACCGAACTAGTGAGTATACGGGTCTGCGATTGACGGTTGTCAAAATTCACACGGTGACGGATCCTCCTCAGTTTCCAACCCCTTTGTCAAGCATTTTTGAAACCCGCTCATGCCTTCATATCCAGGTCTGTAAGAGGCCGCGATCACATCTTTGCTATTGACATTGGTGCAAATCCAGTTCGTTGAATGTCACCGGTAGGATTTGACACCCAATATTCATTCAGCTTCATACATGACACCCATTGCATCGAGAACGAGGGTTTTAATTGATTTGCTTCCGCCCCCATCAAGAGTCTAACGATAAAGCTGAACACGGCGCAGAGCGCCGTTGGCTCAAGCGAATGGTTAGGACGCTTCGCGACGTTCAAGCGCATCTCCCCAGCTTGGCGGATACTGTGAACCCATTATTTTCCAGCGAATAAATAGTGACTTGTGCATCTTCCCGTGCAGCGCCTGCATGACCTGGCTATGCGGCATTTGGTTTACGAAGTCCATTAGAGCCCTGTCACTCTCCCAAACAGATAATGTCCAGAACTCCAATCGAAGTGGACGCGCGAACAACGAGTAGCCGATCAACCCCGATGACCGCTTCAGCTGGGTTCCTATCCGCCACACATAACCAAAGAACTCTGGGAGTGCGCGGAATCGCTTCAAAGGGAGTTCCGAAAGAATGGCTAGATATTCCCGGTTGGATTCAGGCTGACGATATGTTACCCACGGTTTGGCAGGCATATTGTTGTCCGGACCCACGCTCGCAATTTGTCGGGCTAACGCTCGCGTTGAGAGGCGGCTACGAGCGTAGCGAGGAGGGCACCGCAAGCAAGCGAAGCGCGCTTGCGGCCGTCCGCTCGACGGCGGGGTTGAGCGTCATTTCGAGGTTATGCCATCGATTCTCGACATAAGCGACCGGGCTCTGCCGCAGGACGGTCCTTCCGCATCAACCGGCAGGGCTTTGAGAAGTCCACGCAGCTTGGGCAGTACCTTCACTGAGAATATGGACGACTCAACAAGAAGGGCTCCGCACTCCACCAACTCCAGCGTGTCAGCCTCAGTACGGGTTGTCTCCCGCAACAGTGCATCGTATTTCTGGCGGGTCAGGCGTAGCCGTTGTTCGTCCCTTCGACACGGCGCACATTCCAGGCAGTCCGCCTCAAGTGGAAACTCGAGATCTTCGTACCAATACTTCTGTTCTTCCGCGAAGAACAAGAACGGCCGTCTGCACTTGCGACAGACGCGCTTAGCATCGAAGTAGTGGGTCACGTGAAGCGTGGCCGCTCGTTGGCGCGCCACATCCGCCACAACGGCCGTGCTCGGGACACGGACGCCAACAGGCGAGTGCCAATGGCAGTACACCTTTCCGTCAGGCGAATTGCTAACGTCGAGGCCTGTGAACCGCGGCATCTTTCCATAGCGCGGATGCTCAACAAAAGCAGAGTATTCAGCCGCAGGAGACTTCATCGGTTAATGACGCCCAACGTCGAGGCTGACCGCACCGTAGTGTGGTGCCAAGCCTGTTGTTAGCTGATCTTATGGAATTGTCACTTCCTGAAACTACCCGGCAATGCGGCATCGACAGTTTGTTTGACTGCCGTCGCAGCCTTTTGCATTCGAGGCCAACTGGTGGATGACAACACGACGATGGCGATTGTCAGCCGACCAAGGTTTTGCTGATTGCGCAGGTTCTTGTCGGTTGTGACAAAACCTCAAAGCCCTCTCGCTCTGCCGCTGCCAACAGGTCGCTGTTCCTCACAGTACTCCAACTCCGCTCAAAAGCGGTTTCCACTGGATGAGGCTCAGGAGCCCGCGCAGGGGTACCGGCGTTCCCTGATCGAAAATAATACGCACTCAGGCAACCTGGGGCAGAGACAAGCTCTTGGCGGCATGGTCGAGCACCGCACGTACCTGCTCGATGGTGACGCCCGGGAAGCACTCCACAAACTCCGTGATCTGGACCCCATCTTCAGAGGTTCTCAAAGAGAGCTGAGACCGGGACGCGCGTGCTGCGAAACATCCACGCGCCACTTACGCGCTGTGGGTCGCGCTCGACTGCTGAACAAGACGACCAATCGAACATGGCTTTATCCTAGCCCTGGTATGGCCATGATTCAAGGCATCAGCTAACGGGACGCGGGACGAGCCGCCGGACCTGTGGCGCGATAGCGCTCATCGTAAAGCATTAGCCGCGCCCGGTAGCGCGTCGGCTGCATGCTGTTGATAGGCCGTCTCTGATCTCCGAAGGCGGCGGCATTGTGCCCGAATACGGCAACCCCGGGTGGTCTCGGCCAAGAGTTAGTCCTCGTATTGGTCGTGGCGACGCAGCCACGCCATAGTCCAAGGTAGGTCGTCCTCATCACGCCCCTTGGGCAGAAGGTCCATGTAGTGATAAGCGCCGTTGAGCATGTCCAGGCCACGCATGTACGTCGAGTAGGTATGGTACACATCGCCGCCCGTATCTTTGTGGAACACGCTAATACCGGGCAGCTCCTCCAAAACCTTCATGCATGTGTAGTTGTGCTCGGCGTCGCCGGTTTCGACCTGCTCGGGGGCATACGATACTTGGAAGTCAAAGTTGAAGTCATTTCCATGAGACGAGTACCAAGGAAACGTCCAGCCCATGCGCCGGCGGTAAGCTGCCAGCTTCTCATAAGGTGCGCGCGAGATGGCAACTAGCGTTGCGTCACGGTGCGCTAGGTGAATCGGGATGCCCTCAAAGTTGTCCGCCCAGAATGAGCAGCTAGGGCAGCCTTCAACCCAGTCCGGGCCATACATGAAGTGGTAAACAATGAGTTGGCTCCGGGAGTTAAACAGATCGCCCAAGGATTGCGGACCATCCGGCCCCTCGAACACATACGGCTTTGTTACCTGCACCCAAGGCAGATCGCGTCGCTGCCTAGCGAGGTTATCGCGCAGCCGGGTCAGTTCTTTCTCCTTGGCGAGAAGCGCCTTGCGGGCCTCAATCCATTCCTGCTGTGACACTATAGGATGATTCGGCATGTTTTCTCTCCTCTGTTTGGCCTGACGGGGCGCAGGATGAGCCCTGGACCCATGGCGCGATAGCGTCCGTGGGACTGGCCGGTTCCAACCCGCTGATAGCGGAGCGCGAGCAACGCCTTAAAGCGGGTATCTCCATCCCGCGCCCTGGCAGGCGGGCAAAGCCCAAGCGACCGACTTCACCACCTACCCGAACTGTTTCGTTTGATCTCTGACGGTTCGTATCATCTCTAGTCTTTCAGAACCAGGCGTCGCGAGCGGTCCGCTTATCGCTATGGGTGAGAGGCGTGGTCCGCGGCGTCCTTCTCAACCCAATGGTTAGCCGGAGATTTCATAAACCTGGCCTGGCTGCGCGTTCTCAAGCACAGCCCGGAGCCGCGGAACATACGGAAGCAGATCTGCTAACCGATTCGTTCTTGGTCGCAGGACGATTACAGCCAACGTCGATTGTCGATACGCTGTTGTTTCGGAAGACTTTTGTCCACGGTGACAAGCGCGTCGAAGCGGTCCGCCATGGCATCAAGGAGTGGCCCATCGTCCAGATCCGTCCAGCCCATTTCCGGTGCCGTGTTAACCTCGTGGTCTGGCAATTCTTCGGCTAGGCGGCGCGGCACGCAGCCATCAAGGAGCACCCGCACTTGCAGCTACGCGGCGACAGCCTTGGCAAGCAGGGCCGATTTAGCGAGCTCCAACACCGCGATGGCGTGCTCGCGGGAAACGCTAGGAAAGTCGGCCAAAAAGTCGTCCAGAGAGTCGCCTTTTTCAAGGTAATCGACAAGAGTTTGCACAGGGACGCGGGTGCCCGCAAAGACGGGAGTCCCGCTCAACCGATCGGGAGAGGTGGTGATTAAGGGCTCAGGGACTGACATCGCGCTTTTCTCCATGTTCTGAAATCTAGCACGTATTCATTCTTCTGGCTAACGCCGCTGTTCAGCGGCAACGAAGGCTGGCGCGAATTATGCCAACGCATTAATTCGTGACAGCCGAGAAGTCGGCTGCAACGGCATGATACTCATTGAGGCCCCCCTCCTTAGCATACCATTTGGTATGCTCGTGTTTGCCCAAAACACTTTCGAAGGTGGAGACCCCATATGAGATTTTACACTAACCAGCACCGATATTACTGTGGAATCGATCTGCATGCCAGATCGATGTACGTCTGTGTCTTGGACCCCCAGGGCGAGATCCAGCGGTCGCCGTGGAGTGTATCTTCACCTGGTACTGGCTCGCCGACCTCTGTAGCCAACAAAACATCCCCTTTGTCCTGAGCCACGCGCTCTACATGAAAGCGATCCACGGCGGCAAGGCGAAAAACGACAAGATCGATGCTCACAAGATCGCGTGCTGCTACGTGGCGGCATGCTCCCCATGGCCTACGTCTATCCGCCCGAGATGCGAGCGACCAGAGATTTACCTCGCCGCCGCATGTGCCTGATGCGCAAACGCTCGGAGCTGTTGACCCATGTGCAGAACACCAAAAGCCAGTACAATCTCCCCGAGATCGGCAAAAAGATCGCCCACAAGGCCAACCGCCAAGGAGTGGCCGAGCGCTTCTGTGATCCCAGCGTGCAAAGAGGCATCGAGGTCGATCTTAAGTTGACGGATCACTATGACAACGTCTCAGCGTTGAGCCCTTCCTTTGAATGGGACGGTACGAGGAAACAGACGATTTTCTAGGTCGCCAAAAAACTTTATCTCTTTGGCAGTAGCCAGCGATGCTGTCTTATCGCAGCCGATGGCTATTGAACCTCAATAGGTGTTTGGTGCAGGGCGTTTTAACCCAGCACCCGAATTTGGAAACCAAGTCAGGGCGCAGATACTTCCGTAAGTGAGGCCGCTACTAAGGCGAACGTCTTTTCGTCAACGGAGTTTTCTGTCCTTGACAACTGGGGGCCTCATAAGGGTTAGACTGCCATACTTTCACGTTCCGCTCGGCTCAGAACAACCACCACATCCTTCGCCGACCTCATAGTCTATTGCACGACCTCTGCGATCCAGTTCAACACGGCAACACTTCAAGAGTACGTCCCTCAGCATCCTGCGGCCTCGTTGCACCCGAGACTTCGCCCCAGATAACGAGAGCCCCAGACGCGAGGCGACCTCCCGTTGCTTGGTGCCTTCGAAATCGGCTAGCGTTAGCGCTTGACGATATGGCTCGGGAAGCTCGTCGAGCAACGGCACGAGGCAACGTGCCAACTCCCGCTGAGCGCGATTGTCCTCTTCCCGCATGTCTTCTCGAATGAGTTCGTCCGGAACCGCCTTTGAAGGCTTCTGTAATCGATAGTAGTCAATGACCTCATTGCGAGTGATCTGATACAACCAGGCCCGTAATCTGGACGGCTCTTTGAGCGTCCCTTGCCGCGTATACGCCTTGAGGAGGACTTCCTGAACGATATCTTCGGCGACAGTTTCGTCGCGCACGCGCAACAGAACGAAACGGAACAGGGCGTCCCTATGCGCCTGCCACGTCTTGGCCTCTACATTGTTGTTTTGTGTTTCCATCAACTTACCGGCAACCACACGTTTCAGGCTGTGAAGCATCGCAGCAGACGGATTTCTCTTTGGGCTCGCAGCACGCTTCCTTTTCGGCCGGTGAGCAGCAAGCCTCGGCGGGTCGCGTCTTCGACCTGCTCCTGAAGAAGCGCCGAAGGTTCTCCGGCACTTCGCTGCATGCGGGCGCCGCGCCAATAGCATCGTGGCTGCCCTCGAGGATTTCACGCAGGATGGAATCAACGACCAATCCCACCGGCGCTTCCGTGTACTCCTCTCCTCGGTAGCGCCAAACTCGACAACTTGCTCCTTCGTCGCAACCACACAGGTCAGTGCAGGATTCACACTCGCTCTCCAACGTCTCGAAGGCGATGTCTTTCCCGTTGATTCGAACGGTTGGGGAGGTGACGAACTGATACCGACGTGCCTGCTTTTCCGACTCTACGACAATCCGCTTTACGTTCACTTGGGTTTCCATCACCTCCATAACCGGCTGGATGATGTCAATCGCTTTCTCGATGTGGTCCAGTGTTCCCACGCAACGGGTGCAACTGTTCAAATCGAGAGCGAGTAACTCGATATCGATCATGGAAGGTAGGGTTACGCTTTGTTTGGCTGCTTGCTTGTTTGTCTGCATGGTTTGTCTCCTTTTGCCATGCCCCTGGCCCAATACCAAGGTCTCACTAAAGGAGACGAATCGCATTCAAAAAGGACGCAAGCATTTGGCAGCCTAACGTCGGCTATCACCGGCGCGAGCCAATTTCGTCGCTTCCTATCCCCGACGACGAAACTCGCTGGCTCGCGTCCGAGTGCATGCCTTTGTTATCCGTCCGATCTATGCGGTTTTTGGTGTGCGGTAGGAGTCGGCACGCGAGAGAGAACTGGTACCGGTTGTTTGCAAAGGTGCGATAACCCCAGTCAAAGATGGTTCGCAGCAACGGTGCCGATGACAGTACGTAAAGCGGATAAGCCCACCAGATCCGCCGCATCACGTAGCGGTACACGTCAGCGCCGCGCACCTGACTCCCATCAGCAAGCAGAAGTCGCAGATCAAATAACAAATCCTCTTGCGCAACGTTCAGTCGATCCGCGACCCATTTAGATTGAAGCGATGCGATCGCAAACCCGCGCTTGCGCAGAGTTGTCTCCCAAAACGGAATCCACCGACGACAGAATCCACAGGAGTCATCATACAGAACGAAGCCAATTGGTTCGCTCATTTTCCCCTCAAGCCGGCAACGAGGGCTCCCTTGAATACGGTTACCTCTGACCCGTCCGCGAGAAACGCAGAGGCCGGACTTTGTAAAAACTCAACGAATTGCCGTCCGTATACTCCGGCGACGTCACAATCGAGTCGCGCCACTCTCGCGTTCAATACCCGCCAGCGCGGATGATCGACACGGTATTCGGTCGTGCGACCGTCTCTCCGTCGCGCGTAGCCCCAATAGTGCTCGGTAATGAACTCTTCGGCACTCCCCTCGGCGGCTTCTTCGGGATTGCCGCCAACAGTGATTTCCATCCGGTTCTCCCCGCCGCGAAACCACCAAGAGTACGAGACGCTTCGCGCTCCCGCTCCGGTATCGTACTCCAGTCCGACGCTGTGCCGCATCGGGAGGGCGACATAGTTCTCCCCATAGACGGCTCTCGCCAGCCAAGCAATTGCGCTGCGCGGTACAATCTCTTTGACAAAGACTACAGCTCGCCGCCATCCCTCACTCCCTTTCCGTCGCACATAGAAGCGTAAATTTACCTCTTCGAAGTTGCGGTGATAGGGGATAGGAACACCTAGTACACGCGTATCGAGAAACAGGAACCCAACGACACTCGCATAGGTTCGCCCCCGCCAGTTGTCTAACTCCGTTCCCGCCGGTACAAGTGGCTGCAATACCTTAGGATCGATTTCGTAGTTCAGCATGGCCAACTGATACCACTTGGCCGTCAGAAATGCGGCTGTGTCGGAACTCATCGATACAATCCATTGCTCAGATAACGTTTTGGGTGAGAGGCGCGGTCCACCGCGTCCTTCTCAACCCGCTGGTTAGCCGAAGTACTGTTTGGTTTAAGGCGCAAACATCTCCTCTAAAGTGGACAATACGGCCGCTAGAGAGCTGGGAGTCAGGCGTCCAAGGCGCTTTGCTAGACGCTCGGTATCAACGGTACGAAGCTGGTCCGTTGCAACGAATCCACTCCGACCTTGGAATCGACATGAAACCCGCCACGGATAAGCTTGCCCTCTGGTTGTCATAGGGGCGACGATCACGGTACGTAGGTGTTCGTTTAACTCGTCTGGCGACACGACGAGACAAGGCCGTGTTTTCCGAATCTCACTACCTCGGGTTGGATCAAGCCGAACTAGGTAGACGTCACCTCGGTCTGGCACTGTGCGTCCTATCGCCACTCCCACTCTTCCTCGTCAAACCGTGTAGGCGTCGGCGGATCAAGAAGACGGTCTTCATCTCGGTCACGCATTTTCCGAGCTGCGGCCGCCCACCCGGCACGTGGTCGCGTTCCTCTTCGAATCACAATGCGCCCCGGCTCGGCATCCAGTTCGACCTCGTCGGTGAGCTGAGCTTCTTCCAAAAGCACCTTCGGCAGGCGGATGCCCCGTGAATTGCCAATCTGAACAATACGAGTCTTCATTTTAGGTCCTCTGGACTTACATTGTAATCACATGGAGAGCCAATTCGCAAACTGGGAGCAATTTTTGAAGACAATAGGTCTACGGCTAACGCCATGCCGCTGAGCCGTTACTTGAAAAAGATCGTTCCATAGCAATTGCATCATCAGCTCAAGCGGCCTGGCTAGGTGTTGGAAAATTTCGTGAGTCCACAAGTAACACATTGTTTTCGGTGCCATTTAAAAGATTGGAGATCGACGAAAAAATGACTCCTACATCGAGGGCAACGAAACAGCGAATACCTTATACCAAGTATGCCGATAACCGAAAAGGCAAAGACGCCGGCTACAAAAAAAAGCTTGTCAGTTTGAAAGACACCCTCCGAAATGATTCCCCAAATAGCCATCCATGGAAAGAAGGCAACTAGGGAAGCTAAATACAGGTTGCGCAGCGTACGGTAGTGTTGCCAATGCTCCGTATAATCTCCTTACTCCATACACCTAACGTGCCCCGTAACCAGCGCGCGTAAGCCGGTAGCAAACGAAGTACGACGCGTCGCGCGCGTCCGTGTTGGCCGGGAGGTTAGCTGTGCTTTGCACGGCTAACACTGCGTGCCTCGAGAATGCGGATGGTTACCGCCGGAGCGGTTGCACCCGCGAGAAACCACAACGGAATGAAAAGGAACGACCAGGCGGAGAACTCACTAGAATCGGCGCCCAGCAGTACAGGAAGCCAAAAGAACAAGAAGGCGATTGCAAACGCCATTGAGACGCCAACCACGTACCTCTGCGGTCGCACGGCGAGCCTATGGGCTGGCAAGGCAGCTGCGGCGGATAGAAGCATCACTAGCACCGCCCCCATTCGACGCCGAGCGAGTTGAGGATGTTAAGCACACCTAACGGATGCCGCTGAGCCGCTAAAAGAAAATAGGGCGCGTCCTATCACCCAAACTCGCCGTCGGCTCAAGCGGCGGGTTAGGCGGTAATCTGCTCGTAGGAAAATGTTGGAATGTCTGTTCGTTCGCTGGCGTGCTCAATGGTGATCCCGCAGATCTTGCCGCTGCGGTCGAGATCAAGGATGGTGTTCTCATCAAGATCTTTGGTTTCAGCCACGTCGCTAGCGCGAAGCTCGATGTATAAGGTGTCTGTATCCTGAAAGTACTTGATCTTCATGGCTTAAATGAACGATCAAAAAACGCGTTGTGGACCGTTTCGCCGTCTGCGAGGAGAATAATCCTCAAATATTTTCCTTCCGCCTCGCTGATTGCAGCCCATCGCCGAATTCGACCGTTTTTTTGGATCACCTCCTTTACCGAGTGTTCCATTGCCACATCACAAACTGAATCCACGTGTCTTTAATAATAGCACGGTCCGGACGACTGCGTAACGTCTCAAAATACCGAGTAAACTTCACGCGTCACATGCTACACAAATGCCGAAGAGAGTCAAAGACTCCGCGTTTCCGCTTATCGCTATGCCGCTGAGCCGTTGAATGAAACAAATTTTTTCATCAAAAATCTCGCTATCGGCTCAAGCGGCGGGTTAGCCAAGAGCTGCTTTGAATCCGGCGATATATTGCGCACCAATAAGAATGGCGTAAAACCAAACGGTATTCGTGAATGTTGCGCGCAACGCAAAGACAATGGATGCTCCGAGATTTCCGCGGCACGAACGTCCTTTTGCCACAATATAGCGTATCGACCTTCTGAAAAGAAAGAATAGTGGTATGGCGACAACGAGAATGGCTGTGACAACAAAGCTGAAGGTGAACCACAAGACCACAGCAATCACGAAAGCGATGATGATAGAAACCAAAAGGTCCAAAAGGAATCCTATGATCATTCCGAGAGGCCCTGCCTCTGCTCCACCTTCCGTAAGTGTTCCGCCAGTGTTGAACTGAGATGTTGCGTCCCACCAAGTTTCGAATTTGGAAGCGGGCCAGGAAAAACTGTATTGCTCGTTTCGATCAAATCGGACCCCGTAGTACAGAACCAGAAACAGGTACCCGAACATGAATGTGGCCAGGAATCCGGCAAGGATATGTAGTTCTACCCAGACAGATCTCTTCAAAAGCAGTAACGCACAAAGAGATGCAATCGTGACAACACCAATGGCGGCCCAAAAACTGGTTTTCAAGCTCCACTTAGGTCTTTTCAGTCGAATCGCGCTTGGTGCCATACAATTTTCATTTGCCGAAGGCTAACGGGGATCGCGGCTGAGCTGCGGGCCATAGGCCCGTCGGATCTAGCCGCGGGTTCGGCCGCCGTAGGCGGCCAACACGCGGCGCGAAGCCGCGATCCCCGTTCGCACGACCGTCTGCGGTCGGGCGAACGCTTAGGATGAGCGACGTGTTTTTCGCGTTCGCTCTATCCTTTTGTTAGCCCGATGCCGCCGCCGCTCTTGTATGTGCACAATTTCCGCAACCGCGCGTAGTGTCTCATTGACGGCCTCACCGTTGGGGAATAGGCGCGCTACGTCGGGATCGAGCACGACCACGTTTGTGCCTTCGGCATACCGACGGGAGTACTTTCCGCGAACCCCACCGGAAAAATCATAATGATTGCGCATTTCTACGTCTTTACGAATCTCCTTCTTCATATTTCCTCCGCTCAAGGCGATCTGCCGTTCGAGCACTAATTATACGAATAGTTTCCTCTTCTTCAGTGTGTACCACAACCAGCAAGCGCTGGCGATTCGAAAGACCTATGGTCACCCAGCGCTCTTCATCTCCCGAATGGTCGGGATCGGGAATGGTAATCGAGAGTGTATCTGCAAAAACTGTTGTTGCCTCACTGAACTCGACATGATGTTTCTGCAGGTTCTGTCGCGCCTTGCGTGTATCCCACTCAAACTTGATGGACATTAAGGCGGATTAAGACAGGAGTGCCGCGTACTCGTCAAGGGCTAACGCTAAGCTCAGCCGGCGCCCTTAGCGATCGGTCTGAAGCGACTGGTTAGCCAGACATGCAATAGCGAAGGCCTACCAGTCGTGCCTACTTGGTAGTTCACCGTCCTTCAATAAGCGACCTCATTTCTTTCCTTCCCCTGGTATTCCTGATGGGTCGGTGCTCGCCGAGCCTTCGGCGGCGCGCTCGCTGCGAACGTCGGACAGGTATACACCCCCATAGGTAGCAAGAGCTACAGTTTTCCCATCCGGGCTGAATGCCAGGTCCCTTGCTAAGAAGTCATGTTCCGTACCCGCACGAAGTGGAACAGGAGGGTAGTAACCAAAAATCGCATGCTGGGTGAAGAGGTCCCCGATCACTGCCCCACCCGCACTTGCGGCGACTTTGCTGCCGTCGGAGGAAAAAACCACACTGGATCGGTTAAACGAATATCGTGGCAATAGGAAGACTGTGACAAGTTCCCCCCGTCCTCTTACACTCGTAGCTCCACCGGACTCGGCGTAAGCGGGTTGGTCTAGCCGGTCGTTCAGTGGGAGCCGCCATATTTCAACGTGCGAGAGTGTTGCAACCGCCAGTAACGTGCCATCTGGGCTGAATGCGCGGGCGCCCCCCTCCGAGCCCGCCGTAATGCGCCCAAGCTCTCTACCGGTAGCCAGCTCCCACAAGATTACCTCCTTGGATGTGGCTGCGAGAATATTCCCTCCGGGCGAGAATATGGCGGAGCTGATCCCCTCCGCTACTGCGAAGGTTTTCAAAACCTTCCCCGTAGTGGCTTCCCATACTTTGATCGAGCCGTCTGCAGCACCCGAGACGACCGTTTTGCCGTCAGGAGAGAAAGCAAGAGCGGGGACATCTCGGCTCGTGAAGAATCCGGAAGAGCCATGACCCTCAAAGGATAGCCTCTTCGCTCCCGACGGCAGCTCCCAGAGCGTTGGCATGGTCTCCCCGGCTGTGGCGAGCAGCTTACCGTCCGGCGAAAATCTGACGAGCGACGCGCCTTGCTCAAGGATCGTTTTCTGCTCACCGGTTTCTGTATCCCAGAGCAATACCTGCTGGCCGATTGCACCTCCCGCCACAACCTTTCCATCGGGCGAGAAGGCGACTGATCGGAATTTCATCTGAACCTCGCCAAACAAGCCGCGAACAACGCCTTTAAAGATGCGCCTGATCTCAGCATCCGCTACCTTGGGGGAGGGCGTCATACCAGGGCCGGATTGAAAGATCTTTGGTTGACTGCTGGCACCTTCCTGAATCTCGTATCGCTTCACAAACGCGTTCGAGTCAAACTCGAAAAGTACTCGATACTGCCTCGTATCAAGCGGCAGCGGGAGAAGGGCTCCTGCGGGCAATCCGCCCACCGCGAATATCAAGAATCCTTTCGAGGAATAAAGATCGTAGACCCAGAAATTCTCATGCTTCAGCTTGTCCGGCTCACCCAGAAGGTCGAGTAGCTGTTGGCGTGTCGTAGAGCCGACCGTGATCTCGCCAAGTCGTTCGGCACTGATGCTTCCAAACGGAGGGATATAAAGAGGAATGCAGCCGCCGAGGAGTAGCAATAACCCGACAGCGTGGGCCAGAAGAGAGTTCGACACCATGTTAGTCATGGTCGGTGCTTGCACTTAACCTGCGCTTCCGCTGTCGGAAACGGAGCGTGAGTCCTGAGCACCTTGCGGTGAGGGAAATCGAGACTACTAATCTCAGTACGCATCCGATAGAACTGCCGGACCTCGGCCTCGAAGTCCGGCGACCCACAGAGCTCCGCAGCGCGACGCTTCACATAATCCACGATCTCGGGCATGGTATTGCCGTCCTTACCCTCGAAACGTACGGAATAGACCCCCTCGGCCAATTTCTTGTCACTGTAGCCGAACAGATGGTAATTTGATCCTTTTTGAACGTAAGGCGCGGGACCGGCACAGCCAAACAACGCCATCGTGAAGAGAAGAATGCTGAGACGGTACATACGCACCTCCTCCAGTTCGTGTGGCCTAACGAGCCTGTAGAAAAACCCGATTTTGAAACCAGTTTTGCATGTTGTGTTCCGGTGTTACCGTTGGGGATGAGGATTCACTGTCGAGAACAGTCGAGACAAGGCCATGGGTGAGTATTTGTGCCATTGGCATCTTGCTGGTCTCTACCCGGCTCCCACCGTGGCGATCTTCTCAATATTATGCACCAAACTGAACAATTGCCACTGAGTATTCACTTTGCTCTTGCCACGAAGCGTAAATCGATCCATCCCTTTGTTCTTTAGATTCCCAAACACAGGCTCCACTATGGCGATCCGTTTGTTATAAATGAATCGGCCAAATAGGGTGTCGAATTTGCGCCTCATCTTCTCAATCGCACTTTCCTTGCTTTGTTCGCTGCGACCAATAAAGATCGTCACCTGCTTAGTCTCAGTTATCTCGGGTGTGGTTAGACAACAACGCCTCAGGATGCACGGCCCGCACACCGACTTGGCTCCCCGGAACTTCATCCCGACGAACCCGTTGACATTGATATTGCTTCCGTTTCGGTACAACCGATTGCCCGCCGGACAACGGCAGCTTCGATCCTTCTCATCGTAAATAAAGTCCTTGGCCGTGAAACGCTCGGGATCAATCCCGTAATAACGACGCTTGTCTTTTCGGAATCGTGTCTTATAGCGATCGTAGTCTGTAA